>Ga0172371_10004455_pt1 | contig 21180 bp, 17 predicted proteins | sample Lak12m_FD_114543 | JGI IMG/M metagenome (GOLD analysis project Ga0172371, IMG submission 114543) | Freshwater microbial communities from Kabuno Bay, South-Kivu, Congo - kab_022012_12m | ecosystem: Environmental > Aquatic > Freshwater > Lake | place: Democratic Republic of the Congo: South-Kivu... | reverse complement strand
TGCAGGGGCGATACCACTTCCTGCGCCTCTTCCCTCTTTCCTCCGCGGAATTGGCGGCACGCTCGTCGAGCGACCTCATGGCGCTGCTGGAGTTAGGGGGCTTCCCCGAGCCATTTTTCGGGTCTTCGCAGGTCGATGCGCGGCGTTGGTCGCGTGAGTATCGCCAGCGTCTTGTCGAGGGGGACGTCCAGTCGCTGGAGAGCGTGCGCGATCTGGGCAATCTTGAGTTGCTCATGCTTCGGCTTCCTGACCTCGTCGGGTCCCCGCTCTCCGTGAATTCGCTGCGGGAGGATCTGCGGGTGGCGCACAAGACGGTCGCAGGCTGGCTGGACATCCTGGAGCGGCTGTATGCCATCTTCATGCTTTCGCCCTTTGGCGCACCGCGGCTGAGGGCGGTTCGCAAGGCCCGCAAGCACTACCAGATGGACTGGACCCTCGTGGAGGATAGGGGAGCCCGATTCGAGAACATGGTGGCCGTTCATCTGCTCAAGTGGGTTTCGTGGCTTGCGGACACAGAAGGCCGTGACGTCGAGCTGAGGTACTTTCGCGATGTGGATGGCCGAGAGGTGGATTTCGTCCTGGTGGAAAGGCAGCGGCCCGTTCTCATGGTGGAGACGAAGTGGCAGGACCGCCCCCTCGACGGCGGAATCAGGTACTTGAAGGAACGCTTCCCGGACTGCCCGGCCTGGCAGATATCCGCGACCGGAGACAAGGACCACTTGAGCACCGAGGGGATACGCGTCAGCCCTGCGACGGTCTTTCTCGAAACGCTCGTGTGAATGCTGGGGGTCTCCCGGGCTCGGGGCGCGCAGATCCTCGGGCTGGCCCTGGTGCCGGTCGCGGACCCGGAGAGGGTGTTGTGGTTGGAAGCCGTGGACGGAACGGAGCCGGGGCGAGAGCGAAGCCGCGGGTGACGCCGCCACCATTCGTCGAACAAAAGGAGGAAAGAGATGTCGGACGACAAGTAAGATTCGCAGAAGGAACTGGTGAGGAAGGGCCAAGAACCACCGAAGACTCCGGCCCGGCCGCCGGCCCCACAGCCGTCTCCCACCGAGGAGGGATTCGAGCCGCCGAAGACGCCAATCAAGCCGCCGAAGCCGGCGAAGTGAGGGGAGGGAGCAGGCCGTCTCACGCATCGGCGACAGCCCCTGCGGTTGCTCCCCCTGAGGAAGAACTGCGGATGGTTATCGCTGAGGATTCCGTTGTTCCAAAGGAACCAGGAGAATCACGAGAGCCTTTCCTGCTCCTGAGGATTGGCGTGCGCAGCATCGGCCGTTCTTTGCTCCAGATGAAGCCTGCGCACTTTGCAGTGAACGACGAGGACCGGGTACTCACAGATCTTGGAGGCCCTTGCGGCACATTGCTTCCGGGCAGCCAACCCCACTGGTTCGTGTTGGCCGCTCCGATAGGAAGTCCCGGCAAGGGCGCCTCAGAGGGTGCCGCCGACAGCCACATCGTTCGAGTCGACCACGGACCGGATGAACGCCATCTGCTCTATTCGACCGAAATGCAGTTCACGCTCCCCAGACTGACGAATAGGCGGAATCGAGCGCCAAGAATCGCGTCGAGAGCCCGGCGGTGCTGCCAGAGAGACGCGTTACCGGTCGCACCTGCGACGCGGCGCCGGACAACCGTAGAACACAGCGGGGCGAAGGCGTGGTGCGATCGCCTTGCGGACGCGTCAGTGTCCCAACCGCCCTCGTCCCCCGTCCCCCGTCGGCTCCCCATTCGTCCCGGAAGGCGAAATCGGAGGTTCAGGCAAGCCTGAGCTCGCGCAGGGGGGCCATGCGGACGAAATCCTTGTCCGTCGTCAGCAGTTGGCAGCCATGGCGAATCGCGAGTTGGGCGATAAGACGGTCCACCGTACCGGCAGTGACCCCCTTCGAGGCGCACAAGCGATGAATCCGGGCTGCTGCCACGTGGTCGTTCCGGTCTGCGGACAACAACTCGAATGGGTCGAGCAGCCTGCGGACTCTTCGGGACGTGGAATCTCCGCGGAATGCCTGGAGGATCTCCTGAAGCACAACGCCGCACAAGCAGACATCTTCGCCCGCATCGAGCAAAGCGGCCAACTTCCGCACCGCGGGATGGTCGGCAGGTCCACCCTTGCGAAGGGCCAATGACCACACAGACGTGTCGACGAGCACTCTCACCGGCGTCGTCGGTCCTCCTTGTAGTCGTAGGCGGGGTCCCAACTCAGCTTTCCGAACACGCCCAGGATGTCGCGCCGTTTGCGGCGCGCCACGTACTCGAATAATGCCTCGTTCACGGCGGCCCTCTTCGTGCGATGGTGTCCCAGGCGCCTTGCCTGCTCCACCAACCGGTCATCAAGCGCTAGATTGCTCGCCATTGTCCACCTCCCACACATCATGTTACACACTGTCCGGATGCAGTCCATGCTTCTCGTCAAGCACACAGTAGGTACGAATTCATCGGCGAGATCGAATGCTCGGATTTCATGGGGCCAGAACCAAGCATCCATTCGGAGATCACAGAGTCTGGCTGGCTCCGCCTACCTGCAATTGTCTACCATCAGTCCCCCGGCTCGGAAGTGCACTCCGGCGCGGTGGAGAGTCGTGGCACGTCGAGCTGTTGCACCGGGTTGCTCTCTCCCGCGCCGGCGACGAGCTCAAACTCCCCTTGCCAGCAAGGCGGGTCCGGGCTGGCTGCCGCAGGCTGCGCGGTGACGGCGAGCGTGTAGTCGCCCCACGGGAATCCGCCCAGTCCCTGCGAGTTGCCGGGCCCGAGGCACTCGACCGGGCCCCGGCCATTCTCGCCGAAGGTGCCGTTGACCGCCATGAGGAGCTGGGGCGGCGGCGTGACCGGAACGCCGTCCCGGAGCAGCTCGAACGTCACCCACTTCACCGGGGGATCGGACTCGGTGCAGCCCTTGCCGTCGAAGCTCAGTGCGACCCAGAGCGACCCTGGCAGGCTCGCAGAGGGCGCCAGGAACCGGTCGTGCGGGAAATCGATCTGCGCGGCCCACCGATCCGTAGCGCCGGCAATGGCCGCGGCTGCCTGAGGCTCGGGCGGCGACCATTCGGTCAGCGGCGATCCGTCCTGGCCGAGCAGCCGGGCCCGCACCAGCGGCTGATGCCCCACCGCGAACCACCCCTCCCCGTCGGTCTGGAGTATGCAGGACCGGATGTGGCTTGCGCCATCCACTTCGATCTCGATGGCCGCGGCTGCGACCTCGTCGCAGGAATCGTGCGAGAACGGTCCGCCGAAGTCCTTCGGCGGATCCCCTTTTTCGAAAGAGACTGGCTGCGGCGTGAACAACCCGTTCACCGACCAGGAAACCTCCAGGTCGTGGAACTCGCCGACCGTGAAGTCCGCGGGAAGCAGCTCCACCGCGACCTCCGCAGGCAGCGGGTCAGACGACACCGTGACGGCCGAGACCAGCCGGCTCGCCAGCACGAGCCCGGAGTCCGCCTCCACCGCCTGAACCGTGACCTCGTAGGTTCCGGCCGCCAGCCCTTCGCAATCCGCGCAGCCGTTGTCCTCCTCGGGGCAACTGCACTGCCGCGTGCATGTCCGCTGATCCGGTATCCCCTCCGGATCGGGCTGGCACGAAAGGTCGCCGAGACAGTCGAAGTCCGCGGAGCACAGGGAGTCGAGCGCACCAGAGCAGAGCCCGTCGATACAGGAGCGGCAACGCTTGTGAAAGGTGCGAAAGCCCTGCGAGTCGCACTGGATGAGCGTGTCCCCCTCGCAGGTCGAGAGCCAGCCGTTTGCGTTCACCACCGCGCACCCGGGATACGCGTCGCCACCATACGCGCACGCGGCGTTTCCTTCACTGCCCGTCGTGCACGAGTACCCGCCCGCGCACTCCTGGCCCAGCACCCACTCCGAGGGTTCACCCCGAGTGCCCCGGCAGTACCACTGCTGGCTGCCGCGGCACTCGGTGTCGCCCGGGGAGCACTCTTCGTCCGCGCAGCCCCCAGCCGCAAGCGCTGCTGCACATGCCGCCGCCAGAACCTTCCCTGTCCAGGTTCGATTCATCGCTGCCTCTCCTGGTCTGACCATACGTCGCTCTCGCCCGGCAGTCAAGGCGCGTAGCCAGGCCGGTTCGAGGTTTCGCTTGACACGGCCGTCTTCCAGCTACACTATTCCGTCGTGGTTTTCCCGGGTGCCCCTTTTGGGGGCAAAGGGAAACAGGTGAAATGCCTGTGCGGTCCCGCCACTGTAAACGGGTGCCCGCGCCGATGATGCCACTGGGAGCCTCGGTTCCTGGGAAGGCCGGCGTGGGCCGGGTGAATCCCGCCCCGTAAGCCAGGAGACCTGCCCGGAGAAGAATTGCGTTGCTCCGCCTCGCGGACAAGGGTGAGGACGCACGTGGCAGTTTCATTTCGACCGCGAGTCAAGCTCTCAAGCAGATGGCTGCCTGGAGTCGCAGCAGGTGACTTGGCGCGTTCGCCATCCGCCTCGGCGGCTGCGGCCTCACTTGGCAAGGCAATTTCGGTAAGCCTCCTTGGACCGGCCGCAGGCGTCTGCGTGCTCTGCGCGGCATCGGTGGCGGTGGCTGACGACGTCGAGATCGGAGACGTGGAAGTGACGGCCGAGAAACCGCCGCTGCTGGAGTCGGTGTCGCCCGTGACCACGATCCAAGTCGAGGAGGAAGAGGCAGCGGGCAAGAGCCTGGCGGACTTCCTCGACGAAGCGCCCTCGGTCGAGATCGTACGCTCCGGCTCGGACCTTCAGCGCCAGACCGTGACGATTCGAGGCAGCGACGGTCGTCAGGTCCAGGTGCTCATCGAAGGCTTCAACCTCGCAGACCCGCAAGGCGCGGCAGCGGATCTGTCGCAGATCCCGCTGGACTCGGTCGAGTCGATCGAGGTGTACCGCGGTGGTCGAGGGGCGCTCGCCGGAAGCGGAGCAATGGGGGGCATCGTGGTCATCCGGCTGAAGGAAGGGGGGCCGTCGAAGACGGTAAGCCGTGCATCCACGGGATTCTACGGCCCTGGCAACTTCGATTCGGTAGGGGGTGCGCTGTCCGTATCCGGTCCTGCTGGATTCATCTCCTGGTCTCACGAGCAATCGGAGGGTGAGTTCGCATTCGTTGACGTGAATGGTGCGAGCAGGACCAGGACCAACAATGACGCATTCCGGGATGCGGTCGCGTTCTCGGTGGGGAAGAAGCTCTCGCGGGACGCAGGGCTCACCCTGGTGGGCAACGCTGCGCTGGTCGCACGCGGGTCGCCCGGGTCGGAGCAGTTCCCCAGCAAGGACGGCATGGAAGAGAGCGCAACGTTCCTGCTCGGGAGCAGGGCGGTGGTGCGCGGGTTTCCTGCCAAGGCAGCGACGTCTCGGGCCACGGTTTCGTGGGGCCTGTGGCGCTGGGCATTCGACGATCCCGACCCATACTTCGGGCCTGCGATAGACACGGAGAGCCGCAACCAGAGGATGAGCGTCGGCTGCGAAACCCGCGTCGCGTTTTCCAGGACGATTACGGCGACAGCGGGACTGGTGAACGCAGAGGAGCTGGGCAGCGTGGACCGCCGCGGGACCGGCACCCTCAGCGTGGACCGTAACCTCACGGACGTAACGGTTGCGGCACTCCTTGACACGGTCCCCAAGATGCTGTCGCTGGACGTCAGAACGCGGCTGGCGCTCTCGGATGCGAATGACGCCGTGGTAGTGCCGGCCATGGAAGCTTCGGTCGCTCTGCTTCCGTGGTTGGCCCTGAACGTCGCGGGCGGGCGGTCGTACCGCTATCCGACGTTTGACGAGATGTACTTCGAAGCCGCGGGCATCAAGGGGAATCCAGACCTCGAACCGGAGGACATGTGGAGCGCGGAGGCCGGCCTGACCGCGGAAGCCGGCCCGGTCTCTGTTGGGTCGTCGCTCTTCTACGTGCACACGCTGGATTCGATCCTGTTCCTGCCCAAGACGCCTTACCAGATCCAGGCGCAGAACACGGGCGTCGTGGACGGCATCGGCGTCGAGTCGAGCGCCGATCTCGATTTTGACCCGTTCTTCCTGTCGCTGACGCAGACATGGATAGACTACGAATCAGAGGATACCGGTGCGCCACTTCCGCTGCGTTCGCCGTGGACCCACCATGCGGAAGCCCGGTATGACCGGGGCCGCTGGACCGGATTCGTCTCCCTGGACAGCCGGTCCCGTTTCCCGCTGGACCGGTTCAACTCACGGACCGAGGAAGGGCGGACTCTCGCTGACGCAGGGCTGTCGTTCAGGCCCGGTTGGGGGCTCCTGCTGTCGCTCGCAGCAAGGAACATCACAGACAAGCGAGACGCAGTGGATTGGGAGAAGTACCCGTTGCCGGGAATGTCCTGGCACGTCACCATACAGAAAGAATGGAAAGGAGAAGAACATGAAGCTCTCTAGTCTGGCAGGGTCTCTCTTGTGCATCGCTGTGGCCGCATCCGTCGCCTCGTGCTCGGGCGACAAAGGCAAGGACGGTGACGCTTCGGGAACAGACACCATCGAGGAAGCAGGCGGGGACACGCCGCTTCCAGCGGACACGGGCGAGAACGGCGGGGACACGATCCGTGGCGACAACGCAGAGGAGGACGTCGCCGAAGGCGACACAGGCGTGGATGCGATTCCCGAGGACGGGGTCGAGCCCGAGACGCTGGAAGACGTCGAGGTACAGCCCCCGGTGCACCCGCTGTTTGCCGGTCCGGAGGGAATCCTCGTGAAGGATGGGCTGGTCTACGTCACGAACACGAACGGTGCATGGGATGACGCACAGGGCGCCATGATCTACGGCCCGGGTTACGTGACCGTGCTGAACGCTTCCGACCTCTCCTATGCCGGGCAGGTCGAGTTCGGCTTCATGAACCCCCAGATCGTCATCGACCTCGAAGACGGCGGTGATCGCATCGCAGTCATCTGCAGCGGCACGAACACGATGGACGAGAACTGGACCATGACGCCCGCTGCCAGCGGCGCGGTGATCGTGCTGGATTCGAAGACGCTGGTTGACCTGGGGTCGGTTGAGATAGTGTCCGGCGTTCCCACTCCGCTGGCAGGTTTCCCCGGCGCGGCGGTCTACGAGCCGGGCACTCAGTCCGTTTGGGTGGGAAGCGGCACCGCATCCTACATCTACCGCGTGGAGGTTGGCGAGGAAGGGCTTGGCACCGCACCGAAGGCTATCGAAATCTATCCCGATGAGGGGATGAACGACAGCATAATTCCCGCATATTCCGCGGGCCACATCTACGCAGCATCGTTCAACAACGGATCGCTCAACCGGGTCGACCCCGTGAACGCCCGACTCGACCTCGAACCGTTCGACGTCACAGAGACCGACGAGTTGGAAGGACCCCTGGACATCAAGGTCTACGGAGATACGCTCTATATCCTCCTGACCATCTCGTCCAAGGTGGCCGCGCTCGTTCCCGAGACCGGGGACATCAGCTATCCGTTTGCCACCGGGGCCATCCCCAACAGGCTTGCGATATGGGATGACCGCATGTACTGCGTGAACTCCGGCGACAACAACCTGTCCCTCTTCGAGCTCGACTCCGAGATGGCCACTCAGGCCTTCGCAGTCTTCGACCCGGGAACGAACCCCTGGGAAATGGCTGTTGCAGACGGCTTCGGGTACGTGACCGGCTACATGTCCAACACCGTGGTCAAAGTCGATCTCGAAACCGGCGACGTCGTCGCTTCGACAGGGAACCCCGAGTGATCGGATCCTGCCACGCGGGCCCCTGCCACTCCACGGACAGCACTTCGCGCATTTCCGGGGCAGCTCCGTCGGTGGGGGCATCGGCTCGACTTCTTGGCTCCGTTGGAACGTCGGCGTTGTTTGCGTTGCTGGTCCCGCCCCTGTGCCTGTCTGCGTGCGGCAGGGGCGGCGCACCCAGCAGCGCCGCGTCCAACATCGCGGACGTGCAGGGCAGGGGATACAAGAGGATGGTCTCCCTGGCGCCGAACCTGACCGAGATGGTGTTCGACGCAGGAGGAGGTGGGCTGTTGGTCGCGCGCACGCAATTCTGCGACCATCCTCCGGAAGTCCTTTCTCTCCCGGTCGTGTCGGGCGGAGTGAATCCCGATCTCGAGTCCATCCTGGAGTTCAAGCCCGATCTGGTTCTTTCGCTCCAGTTCAGCGCTGCAGCGCTTCCGGTCGAGAAGCTGCGGGATGCAGGCATCTCGGTCTACTGGACCCGCGTGGAGACGGCGCAGGACGTAATCAGGACCGTACGCGAGCTTGGAGAGCTGGCCGGCACCACGGGCGCCGCGGAAGAGAAAGCCCTTGCCCTGGAGAAGGAGGTCGAGCACCTGGCCAAGTGGAGCAGCGACGCAAAGGTCCTGATGGTGCACGGGCACAGGCCCATCGTCTGTGCGGGAGAGGGCTCCTGGGGGAACGAGATGTTGAAGCTGGCAGGGTTCAGGAACGCTCTCGCCGGTTCTTCAGCCCGCTATCCCGCACTGGACATGGAGCAGATCCTGGACGCGGCCCCACGGCTCGTGGTCGACACCGACTTCACCGACTCGGGCAACGATCTGGACACGTTCTGGGGCCAATTCGCCGCGCCGGGAAGCCCGCGGCCGTTCGACGTGGTGTTCATCTCCGACTCGATCCTCTTGCGCCCCGGTCCCAGGATGGTACATGCTGCGTTGCTGCTGCGGGAGCGGCTCCGCGAAGCGCTGGCGCCGCCGGAAGCGGGCATGCGGCCGGCTTCTGGGCGCCGATGAGGCAGCGAAGGCAAGACGGTGAAGGGTAAGTGGAGCACGCCCGGGCTTGTAGGAGATACGAATTGAGGTTGCGACTGACGACGATCTGCCTGGCCCTTGCCGCCGCGTGCGCTCTGGCGCTGCTGGCCTACGTCTGCCTGGGGGCGTCCGTGCTCGGTCCCGTGGACGTGCTTCTTGGGCGCTTGTCCCGGGAGGAGTCGCTGCTGGTCACCGGGTTCAGGTTGAAGCGAGGGCTGCTGGCTCTCTCGGTGGGAGGCGCCCTTGCCCTTTCCGGTGCAGCGTTCCAGGCGCTGCTGCGCAATCCGCTGGCTGATCCGTTTGTGGTCGGAGTGTCCGGCGGTGCGGCCATCGGGGGCACCCTCGTAATGGTCTTCTTCGCATCCCTTCTCCCATTCCTGTCGCCATTCGTAAGCTCGGTCGCCGTCTTTGCCGGCGCCTTCGTCGCTGCCGTTCTCTTTGCCGCACTGCTCTACAAGATGTCGATGGCGAGGGGCGTGCTGGTGACCAACAGCCTGCTGCTGATGGGAGTGGTGTTCAACTTCTTTGCTTCCGCCGTCGTCCTCTTTCTGAAGACGATCCTCCAGGGCACGAAGCTGCAGGAAATCCTGTTCTGGCTCATGGGCTCGCTGGCCGTGGAAACGCTGCCCGACGGCGTGATCCTCCTGGCCCTGCTGTCGCTGGCGGGAGGGCTCTTCGTCCTCACGGCCGTCGGCCGGAGAGTGAACCTTGTGTCCGTTTCGGAGGAGTTCAGCCACGGCACGGGCGTAAGCCCCGAGCGTACCAAGAGAGTTCTCTTTCTCACGGCTTCCGCACTTGTAGCGATCGCTGTGTCGGTGTCAGGGTTCGTGGGGTTTGTTGGGCTCATCGTTCCGCATGCGGTCAGGCTTGCGGTGGGTTCGGACCACAGGCAGCTCTTCCCGGTTTCGACGTTGGCGGGAGGGCTCTTCCTGCTGCTTGCCGACCTCGCAAGCCGGTTGTCGGGTCCGTTCCTGGGCACATCGCTTCCGGTGGGAGCACTGACGGCATTCGTAGGGGGGCCGATCTTCATCGCGATGCTTGCCCGGGCCCAGCGCAGGGGAGAGACCGTATGATCTCCCGTCCCCGGTTCTCGGCATCGTCCACGTCGTCCCCACCCGTCGGCGGTCCGCTGTCCGCATCGTCCGCGTCGTCCCCACCGCCCGGCAGCTCGGTGACGGCACCTGCCGTTCTTTGTGCAGGACTCGGGTATTCGTTCCCCGGGCACAGGGCGATCGTGGAGGTGAGCCTGGAAATACCCGCGGGTGCATTCGTCGCCGTCGTCGGTCCAAACGGTGCGGGCAAGTCTACGCTGATGAAGCTGTGCTGCGGGTTTCTGGCTCCGGAAGCCGGCGTGGTCGAGGTGCATGGAGCACCGCCTGCCCGCATCCCCGACTCGGAGCGCGGAAGCGTGCTGGGCTACCTGCCCCAGAGCGTGGTTTCGCACTTCCCGTTCACGTGCCGGGAGATCGTGGAGATGGGGCGCCCGGCACGCAGGGCGGCTCCTGGCGGGTACGAGATGTCCACCGACCAGAGTGTACAAGGCAGCGTGGCAGGAGCCGCCTGGAGGGGAGCGGGGGCGACCGGCGCGTTAGCCGCAGCGCCCCCGACTGCCCCGGAAGCAAAGCGGCTCCTGCCTCGCCGTGGGACGTACCCCACCGACCAGCTTTCCGCCCTCGGCGTGGCGCACCTTGCATCCAGGCCGTTCCCGCAGGTGTCGCTGGGGGAGCAGCGCCTCGTCCTGATTGCGAAGATGCTTGCGCAGGATCCGGACGTGCTGCTCCTGGACGAGCCGAACGGCGCTCTGGACCTTGCCCATTCCCTGGCCGTGATGAGCCTGCTTTCGCAGCGGGCCCGTTCCGGCAGGACGGTGGTCGCGGTGCTCCACGATCTCAACCTGGCGCTGGCCCACTGCTCCCACGTGGCGCTCATGCAGTGCGGCTCGATCAAGTACTTCGGCCCCCCGTCCGGCCTCCCCGACTCACGGCTGCTCGAACAGGTCTACTGCGTCGACTTCGCCACCGTCTCCCACCCGCGCACCGGTTCCCCGGTCCTCATCCCTTCGCTCAAGCCGCCTGAGTAACGGCCCTCGACGCGGCCTGAAGGGCCGCCGTCCTGCGGCCTGGGCCGGAGGCCCAGTGCCTGGAGACCTGCCGCCTATTCCGTTTCGTTGTTGCTGAACATGGCGGCAGCGCCGACGGCGCTGCAATCTCCACCCTGGGAGTGGGGGTCGCCCTTGCCGTGGCGCTGGAAGGTCGAGTAGATGCCGTCGCAATCCAAGTCAGCGTGAGCGCTCGCCGTGAACTGCGCTTCCGGTCCGGTCTTCCCGTTGGAGTCGAATGAGTAGACGAAGTAGTGCGGGTCCGAAGGTGCGAAGAGCAGCGACATCCACGTAGGAGTGTTCCACGCTTCGGGTTCCGGTGCGCACTTGTCGTCTCCGTCCGTGCCAGTCCCGCCGTCTTTGCCGCAGCACGTCGAGCCCGGCGTGCTGCCCTGCGGGGCAGGGAACTGGCACGGGAGAACGTTGCCCTCCTGGTCCACGTGCGGCGTCTCGTAGTACATCGCCGCACCTTTGTATATCTTGTCCAGATTCTCGATCGCCTCGCTGGTCTTCGCCTTTCGCTGATACTTGATGAAAGAGGGTACGGCTACCGCGGACAGGATGCCTAGAGTGAGGAACATGCCGTAGTCCGCAATGGAGATGCCCAGCTCAAGGCTTCCCTCTCCGCGCACAGGCTTCAGCGCATCGAACGCAGTGCGGGTAGAGCTGTCCGCGATGATGATGCCCATGCCGCTGAACAGGTCCAGGTCGTCCAGGTTGGCCTTGGCCGCGGCGATTGCGGCCATCGCCTCCATCTTCACCTTCTCGATCGCAGACATCAGGCCGTCCAGGCACTCCTTGTCGCCCAGCAGCACGCCGAACAGCTTGTCGCTGGTTGCCTGCAAGACGGCGGCATCAGGTGCCGTGAAGCCGATCGAAGGATCCCATTCGTTCTCCAACATCGTCCCCTTCACCAGCACGCCTGCGGCAAGCCACGTGTCCGGCCGGGGGGGCATCTGAGCCAGAATTCTTTCGACCCTGGCATCCGCCGGGCGCTGATCGCCTTGCGCTGCCAGTGCCTTCAGGTACATCACCGCCTCTTCGGTGCCGAAGAACACTGCGAGCCCGAAGTCCGGAATCGCATGGAGCACAATGGGCGGATCGTTCAGTGCGAAGAGCTCAAGACCGCCTTCCTTCGACACGGTCACCCACTTGGTCGCCGAAGGCTTGAACGGCCCTTTGATGAGCACGCCCGCCCCTGCCGTATCGGAAACCGCCACCACCACGCCCTCCAGATCCAACGGCGAGAAACCCAGCCGGGCCGTGGCAAACGCGGATAGCTCGTTTCGCAGCGCGGCAATTTGTTCGGTCCCCGCAAAGGAGAACAGACTGAACGCATCCAACAGGAGACGAGCCCCGACCCAGGGGTCGAACGCGACCACCGCCAGAGCGTCGTTCGGCATGTGGGGCCGCGCGGCCGCCAGAAGCGCGGCCAGGTCGGCCTTCGGCACCGCACCGGCCGCTTCCTTGGTGGGCAAGCCCTCTTCCCTGGCCGGAGCACCCGCTTCCTTGGCCGGAGCGCCTGCTTCGTCACCCGGTGCGGTCCCTACCTCGGCTGCTGCGCCACCCGACGCATCCTGCTGGCAGGCGGTCGCACCTGCGAGAAGCATTGCCGCAAGAACAATCAAGCTCTTCAAATTGGCTCCCATGTCCGCTTCCTCCGTCCCCGTTCCCATCCTCCCCGTTCCCATCCTCTCTCGCACAGATACCGCAGTACACCCGCGTCAGGGCCACGAGTCTAGCAGAGGGAGGCTTAACGTGTCCATGGCGGGGAGCTGGACCGGCGTGCATGGCTGCGTGGCAGGAGCCAGGGTGGAGGGGGCCGGGGGGGACCGACGCTTCAGTCGCAGCCCCCGGCGCCCCGGAAGCAAAGCGGCTCCTGCCACGCCGTGGAGCGCACCCGAGCCGAACTGCCAACCGTTCGTCGGACGGAGATCCGCACGCGACACTGTCCGGTTTTTTGCGCGTCGGGTCATCGCGCCTACGATCTCTCTGGAAGCGCAACGTGAGTGAGAGGCTGCGCCATGTCTCGTCTCTTGGAACTGCTGGCTTGGGTGGAACCGTCGAAGGCCAAGATCGCCGTGATCGTGGGAATCTCCCTCGGAATCGTGATCGCATCGGGCAAGGAGCTGGCCCGCACCGGCACACCGCAGCAGGCGGGTGCGATCGTGGGAACCGCGGGGGGGGCAGCTCCGAACGGCAGAACGCAGGTGGCCGATGCTCCAAGCCTTGCAGCAGCCTCGGCTGAGAACGGATCCACGGCGGGAACTGGACCCGAAGGCGCGGACGGCAACGGAGTCGAACGCCTGCCGGGCGGGAGGGCAGAGGCCGGCGCAAGGGGAACTGGGGCAGCGCGGAGTGGGCCCGGCCGCGGGCTTCTGGCCGCATTCCTGGGGGGAAGCGCAAGCCGGGACGAGACCAAGACCGACGGAGGCGCATCGAGCGAGGGACCCGCGTCGACGGCGGAGAAGCCCGAGAAGGCAACCGACCCGGCGCAGTTCCTCGACGCTACCATGGAGCAGTACATCCGCAACGAGCTTTTACGCGACTCCGGGTTACGAAAGGCCATCCTGGACACCGGAGAGGCCATAGAATTCACGATCATCCCCGAGCTCCAGGAGTCGGTGGAAAAGGAGCTGAAGAACTGGCAGCCCGATGAGGCTGCGTTCGTGGCCATCGACCCGAACACCGGAGCTATTCTGGCGCTTGCCGGCTTCGAGGATGGCCGCCTTTCTCCGTCCCGGGCGCTTAAGGCGGAAGGCCCGGCCGCGTCGGTGTTCAAGATCGTCACGGCTGCTGCGCTGGTGCAGGAGAAGAACGTGCGCCCCAATAGGGAGGTCTGCTTCCACGGCGGCCAGCGCGGGATTCCCGATGCGCTGCTCAAGCCGGATCCGAAGCGCGACACCACCTGCCAGAGCGTGGCAGAAGCGATGGGCAAGTCCAGTAACGTTGTGTTTGCGCGGCTTGCGTACAACAAGCTTTCTGATAATGAGCTGCGCACCTATGCAGAGCGCTTCGGATTCAACAGGGCCATTCCATTTCTCTGGCCGGTGGAGCTCAGCCGCATGGACGTGCCGGAGGATCGCAACGAGTTCGCAAGGATGGCCGCAGGCTTCTATCACGCGAACATGTCGCCGATCCACGGGGCCATGCTCGCGGCCGCGGTTGCCAACGGCGGAATCCTCTTTCAGCCGCAGGTGGTCAGCTCGATCTCTTCTGCGGACGGGACGGGCATCTTTGCCCTGAAGCCCAGGAAGATGGGCAGGGCGGTCAGCAGCTCCACCGCGGGGAAGCTCACCAGGATGATGCTGGAAACGACAAGCCACGGGACCGCCGCAAAGTACTTCCGGAAGTCGACCAAGGCCATGTCCGGGGTCGCTGTCGCCGGCAAGACGGGCTCGCTCTCCCGCGGAAAGGGGGATTCCGCAAGGAACTACTCCTGGTTCGTCGGCTTCGCTCCGGCGGACAAGCCCGTGATTGCGGTGGCTTCCCTGGTCGTGAACGGCCCTAAGTGGAAGGTCAAGGGGCCTGCAATTGCCAAGCAGGCGTTGGACACCTACTTCAGCCAGGCGCAGGCCCATGCCGCTGCTTCCCGAATCGCATCGAAATTCTAGCCAGAAGAGAACCATCTCCGGCGTCCACGCCACGCTGCTCGTGGTTGGAGCAGTTGTCGGCACCGGCATCCTGGCTACGCCCGCGGTAGTTGGGGCAGGTGTTCCGGGACCTGGGTGGGCTCTCGGGATCTGGGCACTCGGGGGATTGTATGCCCTGATGGGGGCGCTGTCGCAGGCCAGGCTTGCGGTCATGTTCCCCAACGCAGGCGGCGACTACGTCTATTTGCGAGAGATCGTGGGACCTCTTCCCGCATTCCTGTCGGGGTGGATTTCCCTTTCCGTCGGATTCGCCGGCGCCATCGCGGTCCAGGCTCGAAGCGTGAGCCAATATGCGTCGGTCGCCCTGCTCGGCCAAGCTCCGTCCCCAACCATCGAGGCCGCGCTTTCTGTAGGGATCATCCTGGTCTTCTCCGCATTGAATCTGTGCGGCGTCTCGTTGGGCACCCGCGTGCAATCCTCTCTGACCGTATTGAAGACCGTTGGGCTCCTCGCCCTGGCTGCCGCGGCCATCGCCTTTGCCCCTGACACCGCAGGTGCGGCCCCCTGGTCGCCCACTTCCTCGCTGCTTCCCGCGGCGTTGATGGCCGTCGTGTTCACCTATTCCGGGTGGAACGACTCCATCTACGTGGCCGGCGAGGTCGTGCGGCCGGAACGGAATCTGCCTCTCTCCCTGATCGCCGGTACTGCGGCAGTGACCGCGGTGTACATCGTATTCAACCTCGGCTACATCGTCGCGGTTGGGCCGGGCGCGCCCGCGGAGGGACTTGCGGCCGCATCGTCCATGGCCGCGGTCGTGTTCGGCGAAGCTTCCTCCAGAGTCGTGGCGAGCCTGGCCGCGATCCTGATCCTCGGGTGTCTGAGCGCGGTCTCGTTCACCGGGCCACGAATCGCCTTTGCCATGGCGAGGGACGGAGTGGCCGCGGGCTCGCTGGCCAGGGTGAGCAGCAACGGATCGCCCGCAAACGCCGTCCTGTTCCAGGGGGCGATGGCACTGATATTCGTTGCCCTGGGGAGCCTTGAGCGGATCATGGCCTGGGTCGGCCTTGCGATCGTTGTGTTCTCCGCTCTCGCCACAGCGTGCGTGCTGGCGAAGCGCGTGCGGCTCGCAGACCTCCCGTACCGGGTGCCGTTGTTCCCGATCCCTCCGCTCCTCTACCTCGCCGCAAGCGTCGGCCTTGCTGCATACGTCGCGGCAGCAAACCCGCTGGATGCGCTCATCGGGGTAGGGCTGCTCGCCGCGGGCGCGGCAGCGTTCAGATTGAGAACCGGCGCCTGGAATCGACCGCGATCAAGGTAGAAGCTGGATAAAAGAGGGTTAAATGCGAGAAGGGAGCCCGAAGGCTCCCTCCTCATCGTGCCGGCTCGCCACATTGAAAAACCGAAGAACTCAGAAGGACAACATGTTGGAACAGAGATTGATGCGGCGAGCCCTCGCTGCTTCTCTGTCCTCATGACATGACTCCAAGCAGTCGCAGCAACCGCTTGAAGCGCATACAGGGGAAATAAAACGTGGAACAAACCATATGGGGAATGGAACCAAACACGTTAGTAACATGCAAGCCCCGTGCCAACCCCCTGAGCCGCTCGTGGCGCATGATCGGGAAACCGGACAGTGTCTCAGGATGTTACAGAAAAGTTGAGACGGACCCGCATTTCAGCGATCTCTGCGCTCCTTGCACCCGCGCACAGTTTCGCAACGGCCTGTCTCAAACTGTCTGCCGTCTGCAAAATGCGACACTATTGTGACCTACCGAAGGCATACCGCGTCGATTTCGACCCGAGCCGAGCGGGGAAGCGCCTTGACCGCGACGGTAGCCCTTGCCGGAAGGCCGTGCGTGAAGTACTCGGCGTACACCCCGTTCACTTTGGCGAAATCACCCATATCGGTGAGGTAGATCGTGGTGCGGACGACGTCCGCCATCGTGAAGCTGCCGGCCTCGGCGACGGCCGCGAGGTTCTTCAAGACCTGCCGAGCTTCGTCTTCGACTGAGCCGGACACCATCTCTCCGGTGTCGGGATTGAGGGGGATCTGGCCCGACAGGAACATGATACGCGACGGCTCGCTGACTCTGACCGCCTGGCTGTAAGGCCCGATGGCCTTGGGTGCCTTGGGGGTCGAAATTTCATCTCTCATGGTCTCCCTCCATTCCGCGCTTTGCGCGCGTTGCATATGAAAGGGATTCGTCTTCCATATTTTGACAGATTGCAAGGGGGTTGTAAGGTAGACCCTGGCCGTTGCCCCGTATAGCGGCCAGAGGTGCGAGATGAAGCTGCGCGACGAGGCCAGGATCAAGGACAAGGTCGAGTTCCACATCGAAACCCGGCACGTGACTTATCTCATCGTTTGGAGCGTGGTGTTTTCGGGTATCATCTTCTACACGGGGATAGTGGTGGGCAAGCGCAGCAACCCGCTGCCCGCTCCTGCTCCTGCACCGATCCACGGCGCTGCCAAGAAGGTGGAGGCGCCGGAAGACAAGCTCGTGCGATCGATCCCGCTTCTTCCCGCGATCTCTGTGCATCCGGACCAGGAAGAGATGGCGGACGTCGTCCTCAACGCAATGGCGAGGTTGAGGCTCGAGACACTCAGGAAGGCGGAGCGTGAGGACAAGTTGCTGGAAGCCGAGCTCCAGGAGGAGCTGTTCCCGCAGAAGCCGGAATCGGAGAGAGCAAGGCCCAGTGCCCCCGAGGACGTCCTGAAGCCGTCCGCGGGAATAGGCGTGAAGGGTCATCAGGCAGCCAAGCGGTTGGGACAGGTGCCGCCCATGCCGGTGGCCGAGCCCGAGCCAGCATCCGCGCCTGCGCTCGTGCCCGTTCCGGCAGTGGAGGACCCCGCGGCGAACGAACCCGCTGCGGAGGCTGCGGCACAAGCCGATTTTCCTGTCGTGGGTGAGCTGCCGGTCAAGACCGGAGCTGCCGCGCTGTTCGAGGCATTTGTTGCACAGGCGTCCAGGCCCACAGGTGCTTCGGCCGGGGGTGCAGAGCCCGCCGTCGATGCTGAGCGGAACGGCGCGGCGGACAACGGTGCAGCCGGGAAGGGCGCCGCCGTGAATGGGGTTGCCGGGAATGACGAACCGCTGCCGGTCGAGAAGGCACGACAGCAAGGCGGCAAGGCTTACGCAATCCAGGCGAAGAGCTTCAGAGACAAGGCGGAAGCGGACGTGTTCCTGGAGTACCTCAAGCAGAGCCTGGGCGCCGGAAACTACGCAGCGTTCATCATGCCGGTGGATCTTCCGAACAAGGGTAAGTGGTACCGGGTGCGGATCGGCCATTTCCAGTCGATTTCTGAAGCTCAGAAATTCAAGGACGCCTTCGAGAAGAAAGAAGGGATGCAGACCATTCTCGTGGCGCTCTGAGCATGCGTCGGTTCATCATCGAAGGTCCCAGCCAGCTCGTCGAGGCAAGGGACGCTGCCGCCGTGATCAGGTTCCCGAAGCGCAAGTGGAGCTGCACCCTGCTGCTGGGCATGGGCGGGAGCGCTCTTGCCGGCGGCCTCGTGGACTTGCTGAGGAATCACCAGAGGTGCGCGTGGGATTGGCGAGTCGTCCGCGAGTATGGCTTGCCGGTTCCTGCGCACTCCAGCGTGCTCACATTCGCCCTATCTTACTCGGGCAACACCGAGGAGACCCTGGCGTCGATGGGGGAAGCAGCGGCTGGCGGCGCCTGCATCGTGGCTGTGTCCTCCGGCGGCAAGCTGGAAGAAAGCGCCCGCGAAGCGGGCATTCCGTGGGTCGGCATTCCGCGGAAGCCCGAAGGGTTTCAGCCACGGTTTGCGATCTACTTCATGTTTGGCGTCCTGTACGAAGCGCTTTGCAGGACCGGCCACTTGCGTGAGGTGGAGGATCTCGGCGCCCTCGCATCCTGGCTGCACGGGCTCGATTTGGAGTCCCGGGGGAAGGCGCTGGCCGCCTGGATCGGAAGGCGGACACCGGTGGTCTACTCGCCGCCGGCGTATGAGACCGGCGTGGCGCGGGTCTGGCGCATCAAGCTCAACGAGAACTCGAAGGTTCCCGCGATGGCCGGCGCCATCCCGGAGGCCAACCACAACGAGATGATCGCGTTCACTCCCGAGTACGCGGATCGATACTGCTTCCTCCTGCTTCCCTCGGACGACGCTCATCCCCGCATCCAGCGCCGATTTGATCTCCTGTCGGATCTGCTGCGGTCCGCGGGCTACCCGGTTGGCGAAGCCAGACTGGAGGGGGGAAACCCCCTGCGCAGGGCGCTGTCGTCGCTGCTGCTTGCGGACTGGACAAGCTACTACCTGGCGCTGGAGCGCAACGTGGACCCGATCGCAATCCCTGCGATCCAGGAATTCAAGAAGAAGCTCTGAAACCGACGACGACCCGGTCGATACGGGCCAGGTCCGCGACGCTCCGCACGTCCGTAAACCCGCTTGCGCGGACCAGGTCGCACAGCGCCCCCGTCTGCTCGTTGCCCCCGTATTCGATCGCAATCATGCCTCCCCCCAGAACAGCTCTGGGAAGCAGCGGCAGAAGAGAGCGCAAGAAGTCCAGCCCGTCACCCCCGCCGTCGACAGCACAGCGCGGCTCGTGCCGCGTGATGGCCGGAGACAACCTCGGCCAGTCGCCGGAGGCAACGTACGGAGGGTTGCACGTCACGATGTCGAAAACGGCTGAAGTCTCGCGCACGAATGCAATCACATCGCGGGCGACCAAGGTGCATCGTTCTGTCACACCTGCGCTCTGGGCGTTCTCGCACGCAGCACTTATCGCGGGCTCGGACAGGTCAACACCGACGCCCACAAGCTCAGGCATCTCCGCCAGCAGGCTCACCAGGATCGGCCCGCAGCCGGTGCAGAGGTCAAGCACCGTACGGGCGCCCGCTCTGCGGGCAAAGGCCAGCGCCTCTTCCACGACCAGTTCCGTCTCCGGCCTCGGCACGAACACACCGGGCGGTGTGGCAAACGACAGCTTCCAGAATTCTTTCCTGCCCGTCAGATGAGCGACTGGCTCTCCGTCCAGTCGTCGCTTCGCCAGTGCCTTGAACCGCTCCAACTCGTCGCGGGAAAGCAATCTGCCCGGCTCCAGGTACAGCTTGATTCTCTGGATTCCGAGAGCGTGGGCAAGCAGCAGGTCCGCATCCAGTCTGGCACTAAGGCTGCCCGCGTCAGCCAGGCGCTTCGCAGTCCAGTCCAGCACCTGGATGACGGTCCAATCGCGCTCCGGCATGTCACGGGGCCTTTGCGGCGGCAATGCCTTTCACCCTGAGCTGAGCCAGGTTGAGGCACCAGAAGCCGCGTGCGGAGAGATCCAGAAAGACCTCTTCCTGGGCGACGCTCTTCTCAAAACCGTGGACCGAAGCATACAGGGCCGCCATGTCGCCCAGGACCTGGGCCTGCAGCCTGGCGTCGCGGATGCCGCCCGCGTGCTCGACGGCACGAGAGAGATTCGAGGACGACTCGAACCGGGAAAGCTCCGCAAGGATCTCGTCGCGCCTCCAGTCGTCACGGATCTTCGGGAGGTTCGCCTCCACCAGGACGAGGCCGCGGGCGAGCTCCTCCCCCTTCTCGGTCTTCAACAATGCCAGCCGCGCTCTGCTTGCGACGTACGGGTCGTGAATCGTACCGACCAGTCGGCCCGCCAACTCCATCTTGTTGGCGGCCAGAAGGGCGGAAACCAGGTCCAGCAGAGCTGCGTCCCTGGCCGGCCCCTCGCCCAGGAGCTTCAGCAGCTCCATGGCGTTTGGAATGTCCTGGAGCGCAGCCTTCTGGACCAGGCAGCCAATCGCCGCGGACCGCAGGAACTGGTCCTCGATCGAACGTGCCGCCTCCAAAGGTTGGGACGCCGCTCCACCGCACACAAGGCAGTGCCGGACCGCGTCGTCTTGCCCGAGTCCGTACCCGGGGGCCACCCGGGCGACGAGCGCAGGCTGCTTCTGGCAGCACCGGGCGAGAGCTTCCCGCACCGCGGCTTCCGGAACCTGCCCACGAACCTCTTCGACTTTCGCCTCAAACTCCTCCGGGGATCTCTCACAAGCGTCCGCAAGGAGCTGCCTCAGCCGTTCCTCCAATTCCGCGCCAGGCAGGTTTTTCTCCAGCACAAGGAGGGCGAGCCCCGGTTTCTGGCGGAACATCTTTGCACAGACGTCGGTGACGGCCCGAGATCGCAGCATCCGATCCGCGATCCGCAGCGCCAGCGGCAACGCCCTGTCCGCGTCCTGCTCGGCCAGATACGGAACCACGATCGAGTAGAGCTCATCGCGGTCGTAGACCGTCGGTAGCAGGCGGTCGAGCTGCAAGGCCGCCTGAGGATCTTGTTGCGCGACCACCAGCCCGATGCTCAGGTATGCCCAGGACTTGACAAGCGAGGACTCGACCTTCTCCACCGCGGCCACCCCCGCTGCCGGGTCGCTTGCGGCCAGCGCCACGGCAGCGTCAGCGTCCGCAAGGTCGCTGAGCGCGGGCTCGACAAGGCGGCTGCTGATGAGGGCGGCCCCGTCCGCACCCTCGGCCAGAGCTGCCTTGGAGAGCTTCAACAACAGGTTCTCACGCTTGAGCCGCGGCTCGACCCTCTGTGCCAGCTCTATGGCCTTGTCCGGCGATATGCGCACCACCGCCATCGCCAGGGCTGCGAAAAACTCGGAACGAATGCCGGCGTCCGCCTGGCGCTCCGCAAGGGCAAGCGCGACCGAAAGATCAGAGCGTCCGATTTCGACCACGACAGCCGACAAGCCGTCGATGTTCACCTGCTGCTGAGCCGGTGCGCTTCCTGCCCCGGGGCGGGGAAGAAGAGAGTCCAGCATCTCCCCCGCAGCACCAGGGTC
>Ga0172371_10004452_pt1 | contig 21198 bp, 14 predicted proteins | sample Lak12m_FD_114543 | JGI IMG/M metagenome (GOLD analysis project Ga0172371, IMG submission 114543) | Freshwater microbial communities from Kabuno Bay, South-Kivu, Congo - kab_022012_12m | ecosystem: Environmental > Aquatic > Freshwater > Lake | place: Democratic Republic of the Congo: South-Kivu... | reverse complement strand
CCAGTGTCCGGACTTTTCCCAAAGTGATTTTTGACCAATGTGTGGGCTGTAAACGTGTTTATACCCTAATTTTTCTTGTTCTTTCACCATAAAGTTTTCAATTTCGCGTCTGATAATTGAACCGTTTGGAAGCCAAATTGTTAAACCCTGACCAACCTCATCATTAATTGTAAAAAGTCCAAGCTCTTTTCCTAATTTTCTGTGATCCCGTTTTTTGGCTTCTTCTTGTAGTTTTATGTACTCATCCAATTCTTTTTGTGTTGGAAAACAAGTTGCGTAAATGCGTGTAAGCATTTTGTTTTTTTCGTTTCCACGCCAATAGGCTCCGGCGATGGAAAGAAGTTTAAAATACTTAAGATCTTTAGCGGGGTTTTTTATGTGTCCACCACGACAGAGGTCAAAAAAATTTCCGGAGTGGTAAAACGTAACATTTTGACCCGATTTGGCAATATCACTAATAAGTTCAACTTTATATTCATTTTTCTTAAAGACACTTTTAGCTTTAATTGCGCTTACTATTTCTTTTTTAAAACCCTTCCAGTTTTTGACGATTTCAAGCATTTTTTCTTCAATTTTCAAAAAATCATCTTCAGTAATTTTTACTTTGCCAAAATCAAAATCATAATAAAATCCATTTTCAATTGGGGGTCCAAGTGTGTTTTTGGTACCCGGCCAAAGTTCTTCGATTGCAGCAGCCATTAAATGTGAACAAGAATGCCTAAGATGATCCAATTGAGGTGCCGCTTGGATATTATTTGTTATTTTTTTGTTTCTTATTTTTTTCATTTTTTTAATAATAAAAAAAGCCACCATTTTTTGTTGGAGCCCCTTATTCTATTCGGGACGGTTCCATCCAACTTTGGTGACTTAATTCTTGTTTCGTAAAACCAAATTCTACTTTATGGTTGGTGAGTCCATATACAAACGTAAAATTAAACTTGTACAAATTTATACCTTTTAACTTTTTTTGTCAATATGTGTTTTATGTAAACTGAAGTGCAAAAATATCAAACCACGGTGCAGGTGTTTTGTCTGTTCGGTGATATGGTCCTCTGGAACCTAAAGCTAGGTTATTTGTTTTATTTGTAAGGGTAAACGTAACAAAAGGATCCACGCCGATAATAATTCCTTCTTTATCAAACGGGACTTTGACGACACAACAAGCTTCTTGTTCCCGCAATAAAATTGTTGGAATTGATTTTAGTTTCGGTTTCATGGCCAAATAATGAACGATAAAATCACGTTGTGTTTTAAAATCATCCTTCGTTAGCAAATCTTGTGTTACTCTTAATGTCTCGCGTAAGGTTAAACCTGGTGTAATGTTTTTTGAACCAATAAATTCTTTAACTACTTGTTGCATCCCATTTGATATCCGTCCATTGGTGTCCATAACTCCAGATTCTGAAAATGCTTTTAATAAATTCCATACCCTAGCTGCTATTCCCCTGTGGGAACCGTCTGTGTTATTAAGTCTTTCATCGGTCACAATTGGTGCCCAGCCACGATTGATTAAATTTTCTATCTCATGAATGACTCTCTTTTCATCAACCAACTCTGTACTTTTAAGATCTTCAATTTTTGTTTTTGCAACCTTTATCCATGAATGACCAAAAAATCCTTTTGCAATAATATCTTTGTCTTGCATTGCTTGTTCATACATTAATGACGATTCCAATTGAAAAAGTAAAGGAAGAATATTATTGTTTACTCCTAATTTTTTATAATGACCAATAATTCTATTAGCTGTTTCTATTGATTGATTGTTTATCCAATTTTTTACAAATGGATTTTGGGTTACCTGTACTAGTTCCATTATCCGGCGAGTCCTTGGGAGTTGCTCTTTAGTAAAGGAAAATCTGTCCCAGTACATTTTTAATTCGTCATTCAATCGTTTAAGAAGCATTGTCCTATTTATTGCAGTTTCATTGATTGAAAATGTTGTTGTGGAAACACCTAGTTGGAGTTGTTTTAAATTCGGAATATCAATTTCCCAATTCCATCTCTGCGGTTTTGGAATGTCTGAAAGCTCGATAGGCGGATTTTCTCCTAAATAAACATATCCAGTGCTCGAATCATATTTCAATCTCGATGGGTCAATTACTCTTTGAGGGATTGATAACATATTATTAAATATTTCCCACTGCGTACTGCCTATATATTGTTGCCCTAAAAGCGGTCCTGAGACAACTGGTCCGGGAAATACTTTAGGATAGATATTATCTTTTGAAGCATTGCCGTTTATTGATAATTCTATTAATGGAGTATGAATTGTTTGCCAGTCTTCAGGATCTATATAATTAATAGGGATGTCTTTATTGGGTAAGGGGAAATTTTTTACTTTTAAATTTATAAAATGGACTCCTTTTTGGGCTAAATACGCATCAGCATCAGGTGGTTTTATTGGGACAAAACTATTAAATGAATCTATACGATAAATATGATTTAACTGATCAGAAGAATTTTCTTTTCGCATATAAATTAATGGTAAAGTCTAGTTATGAAGACAATCTTTGTCAAGTTACAAATCGGCAATCAAGGGAATTATACTTCTTAAATCCGGATTGGCAACAAAAACATTAGAGTTATCTTTAACTTTTTGTCGGACAACTACACCGCCAAAACCAATAAACAAATTTACAACAGGCTTGGTTTCTAAATCTGTGCTTCCGTCGCCTATGAATACAGTTTTACCTAATCTTTTTTTGTATTTTTGGATAATTTTTACTTTTCCGCCATTATTTGAAAGTGGATTATTACGATCAAAATCAAGATAATTTCCGTCTTTATCAAAAAACATTTTATTAGCTATAACTTGAGTTGAAGGAACTTCTAGTTTATCTGCTAACATTTTTACAGCCGGTTGAAAATTTCCGGTAATAATCCAGACTTTAAATTTATTATCTAAAAGATACTTAATTGTTTCTTTGGCGCCAGTTGTTATATTAGTAAGGTATCCCTCACCCATTTTAAGGATATCTTTATAAGATGGTTTTAGGATTTTAAGTTTTTTATCCATTGATTCACTCATTGGTATTTTTCCATCCATTGCTTTTTTTGTTAACAATGCAATATCTTTTTTTAATTCTTTTATTTCAGCTAAATAATCAAGTCCCTCAATTTTTACAAGAGTGCTGTCTAAATCAAAAATAATTGAATCAAATTTCATAAATTATATTTAAATATTATACACATACTTGACAAGGATTGTTTATATGCTATATTCCCTCTTAGTAGGTTAGACATGAAAAACATAATTACAATAAACACGACAACAACAACGACTACTACTACGACTACGAAATTAGTCGCTTAAAGGCGCCATCGGGCGCCTTTTTTTATGGAGATAAAAATATATGACAACTGAAAGAAAACAAGAACAAAAAGAATTAATAACAGAAAATATTGATTACAAAGAAATTATTAATTCACTAGAAAAACATGAGATCCATAGATCAGAGTGTTTAAATTTTATAGCATCAGAAAACACGATGTCTCCAGCAACACGACTTATGCTAAGTAGTGACTTGGGAAATCGCTATTCAGTTGGACCTTGGGCAAGATGGTTCCCGGGACTAGACAATTTTACAGAAATTGAAAATAAGGCGGTTAGTTTAACAAAAGATCTTCTTAAAGGAGCAGAGTATGTAAATGTGCAGCCATTATCCGGAATGAGTGCCAATCAGGTTGCGTATAGAGCAATATTAAATAGAGGAGACAGGGTGTTGGTGGTTAGTGAACGCCACGGTGGTCATTTTAGTCACCGAAAAGGGTCATTTGATTTAGAACATGGGGTTCCTGTCGGGAAACGAGCTAAATCATTGCTTGAAGAATACGGCGCATTAGTAGATTATTTACCGTTTGATGAAAATGTTTACGACATAAATATTTCCAAAGCGGAACAAAAAATTGTTGAGTATAATCCTAAACTTATTATTGTCGGGACATCTGAAATGTTATTCCCCGCACCAGTAAGAGAATTAAGAAAAATCATCAATAGTAACGGCTTGGAAACACAAATACTTTATGATGCGGCTCATGTATTTGGTTTAATATTGGGTGATAAATTTCAACAGCCATTGCTTGAGGGAGCAGACATGTTGTCAACCAGTACAAATAAAACAATGGGAGGGCCTGATCATGGATTAGTAGCTTGGACAAAAGAGGCTGAATTAAAATACGGTTATAGATCAATCTCACATAACGAGTCTGACTGTGATGATATTGGTCATGTCGGAGAATCTCTGGTTCCGTTTTACACATCGAATAATCACACTCATCACATCGCAGGAGTTGCAGTTACTTTAGCTGAGTTAAAAGCCTATGGAGGTGAGTATGCCCAACAGGTAATTAATAATGCTCGCGCATTGGCGCAAGAACTCACGACAAGAGGTATAAAGGTACTAGGTGACCCACAAAGAGGTTATACCCAAAGTCATGAAGTGCTAATCGATATTGAAGAAGCGACAAGAAATCCGAATAAAAAAGAAGCGGAACGTTTGGGGGAAGAGGCAAAATTAAAATTAGCTGGGGCCAATATAATTACCAGTAAATGCCCAATTCCTTACGCATACAATATGGATGATACTGGTTGTCCAAATACAGGTATAAGAATTGGTACTAATGAAATGACAAGAATGGGAATGTGCGAATATGAGATGGTGCTTGCTGCAAGGTTAATAGCAGATGTATTACAAAACAAAAAAACACCCGAAGAAGTTAGAAACATTGTTGTTAAATTTAGAGAATGCTATCAAGAACAAAAATATTGCTTCCCTGTTGATGGTAGAGTTTTGGAGAGAATTAATAAACTAAAATAATTTATTAAGTTTTATTTTTTATCTTTTTACTAATTTCATCTGTAAAACTTTGCGTGGTCATTGTGATAGATTTTTCTCCTCCCCTGACTCTTACAGCCAAAGTTTTACTTGATTGTTCCCTGTCGCCCACAACTAAAATATAAGGTACTTTTTTTAATTCCCAATCTCGAATTTTTTTGCCCAATGTTAAATCTCTGTCTTCTTTTACAACTCTGATTCCCTTTTTTGCTAATTTATTTGCGACTGTATTGGCGTACTTATTAAAATTATCCGAAACTGGAAGAACGGCCGCTTGTACCGGTGCTAACCACACAGGAAATGCCCCACCGTTATTTTCAAGTAATATAGCAAAAAACCTTTCAAGTGAACCCAACGGAGCTCTGTGGATCATTACCGGTCGGACTTCTTTACCATTATTGTCTATATAACTTAGCCCAAATCTTTCAGGAAGCATAAAATCAACCTGAACAGTACCACATTGCCACTCTCTACCTAAGGCATCGGTTAACAGAAAGTCTGCTTTTGGTCCATAAAATGCCGCTTCACCGGCCTTAATTTCATATGGAACTTTAATTCTTGAAACAGCCTCCATAATTTTACGTTCCGCCTGATTCCAGACATCATCATTGCCTAAATATTTTTCCGTATCTGATCTGACTCCAATTCTGATCTTATATTTTTCAAAACCGAATTTTTTCAGTAAAAACTGTGTAAAATCAAACACATTCAAAAATTCATCTACTACCTGGTCAGGTCTAGCAAAAATATGGGCATCATCTTGTGTAAACGCCCTGACTCTTAATAGTCCTTGAAGTTCACCGGATTTTTCGTATCTATAAACCGATGCCACTTCTGCTATTCTTAATGGCAAGTCGCGCCAAGATCTTATTTTTGATGCATACATTTCACAATGAATGGGACACGTCATTGGTTTTGCAAGATATTCTTGGTCTTCAACTTTCATTGGACTGTACATTTTTTCTCTATACAAATCCCAATGACCGCTTTGTTCCCAAAGTTTTTTATTTCCAATATGCGGACTATATACATGTTGGTAACCTCTTTTGGTTTGCTCTTCAATTATAAAGTTTTCCATAATTCTTCTGACTGTTGCACCGTTTGGCAACCATAACGTTAAACCCTGTCCAACTTTTTCTGAAAATGTAAATAAATCCTGTTCCGGACCAACCTTCCTGTGATCTCTTTCTTTTGCAAGTTCACGTTTTTTTTCGTAGTTCTCTAGGTCTTGTTGATTTTCAAATCCAAGTCCATATATCCTTGTAAGTTCAGGATTGCCCTTTGATGTCCTCCAATGTGCAGCGGAAATTGATTCAAGTTTAAACGCGCCAATTTTTGAAGTATCTGAAACATGAGGTCCACGGCACAAATCAACAAACTCGTTTCCTGTTTTATAAAACGTAACATTTTCGGGTATGTTTACTTTAGTTGGATCAGTTTGTCCTGAATCTATAACATCTGTTTTTCCGGTTTCTTTTATTATTTTTAATAGGCTAACCTTGTATGGTTGGTTAAGTTTTTCCATTGCAGTAATTGCTTTGTTGATTGGTATTTCTATTTTTTGGAATGGTAATGCCTCTTTTTTAATTTGTTGCATTTCTTTTTCGATTTTTTTGAGGTCAGATTGAGTTGGAGGAGTTTTAAACCTAAAATCATAATAGAAACCATTTTCGATGGCTGGCCCGGTTGCCATTTTAGTCTCCGGAAATAATCTAGCTACAGCCATAGCTAATACATGGGAAGAAGAATGCCTCATTATGTGGAGCTTCTCACTACTATCTAACCTCTCGTCACTTTCACTTTGTGTGCGTTCAGATTTCACAGAATTGATTGGAGTTTAGTCCTACAAAAAACTTTTGTCAAATAATTTTTTCTTTTCCCATCCATTTTTGAAGAACTACAGGAATATTAACACTTCCGTCTTTGTTTTGATAGTTTTCAATTATTGCCAGTGGAATTCTGGACATTACAACAGCTGTGCCATTTAGCATATGCACATATTCTGTTTCTCCTGATTTTCTTCTAAACTTTATATTTAAATTTCTTGCTTGATAATCGGTGCAGTTACTGGTTGAAGTTACTTCACCGTAATCTTTTCTTCCGGGCATCCAAACTTCCACGTCATATTTTTTGGCGGCCATCGCACCCAAGTCCCCTGTACACATTTTTAGTACTCTATAAGGAAGTCCCAGGTCTTGGCAAATTTCTTCTTCCATTTGCAAAAGAAGTTCATGAAACTTGGCAGATTCTTCTGGTAAACAATAAACAAACATCTCGCATTTTGTAAATTGATGAACACGGTATAAGCCTTTTGAATATTTGCCATATGCTCCAGCTTCTTGCCTGAAACAATGTGAATAGCCAATATATTTTAAAGGTAATTTTTCTTCCGGTATTACTTCATCTGCGTGGCTTCCGGCTAATGTAACTTCTGCTGTTGCAATAAGCCCCAAATCCGTTCCTTCTATTGTATAAGTTTGGGCCTCGTTTCCTTTGGGAGCATAGCCAGTTCCAAGATAATATCTGGATTTTGCCAAATCCGGCGTCATAACCGGTAAAAAGCCGTATTTGCCTAATTTTTCAAATACAAATTGGGTTAGAGCCAGTTCTAATAAAACACCATCTCCGTACAAAAAATTAAATTGCGATCCTGTTACTTTTGCACCTGTCTCAAAATTTAAAATTCCAAGTTTGGTTCCTAATTCCAAATGATCTTTGGGTTCAAAATCAAATTGCGTAGGAGTCCCCCATTTTTTAATTTCAACATTATCCTTATCATCTTTTCCAACAGGCACGTCCTTTAATGGTAAATTTGGAATTTCAAAAAGTTTATCTTTAAATTCCTGTGTGGTTTTATCCAATTCAGGCTCGGCATTTTTTAATTCTTCTTTAATTTTCTTGCCTTCATCAGAGGCTTTTTTTTGAGATGCTATTATATTTCTTTTTGCTCTTAATCCTTCAATCTCCAAAATTAATTTTCTACGTTTTTGGTCTAACGTTAGTACCTCATCTATAATTGACGAATTATAGCCTTTATCAGCTACACCCTTTTTGACTAATTCAATATTTTCACGAATAAAATTAATGTCTAACATAAATATATTTTAGCACTAATTTTACAAACCTGATGAATATGATTTACAATTACTTTTAAGATAATGTGGAAAGATAGAATTAGATATAGATTAAGATACAAAAGAGATTTATCCCGTAGCCGCAGATTGTTAAGACTTGCCAAGCTTTCTTTTTTTGGGGTAGTCGGTTTAATTGTATTTTTATTTTTAATTCTTCCGCTTTTGGCTTTGGGGCTTCCCTCCCCCGACAAAATAGTCCGTACAGAAGGGTTTTCAACTAAAATTTTGGATAGAAACGGTAAACTTCTTTATGATGTTTACGCTAATCAAAACAGATCCCCCGTAGCTATAGCCGATATTCCCACTTATTTAAAACAGGCCACAATTGCAATTGAAGACAAGAATTTTTACAAACATCAAGGATTTGATCCATTGGGAATACTGCGCGGATTTTTCCACATCTTTACCTCCGGCCGTGCCCAAGGAGGTTCAACTTTAACCCAACAACTTGTAAAAAATGTACTTCTTACTAAAGACAGAACCGTAATCAGGAAAATTAAAGAATTTGTGTTGGCAATTCAGATAGAGAAAAAATATTCAAAAGATCAAATATTACAAATGTATTTAAACGAGGTTCCTTATGGTGGTACTGCCTGGGGAGTTGGAATTGCAGCCCAAACATATTTTGGCAAAGACGTAAAAGATTTGGATTTGGTTGAATGCGCTATATTAGCAGGACTTCCCCAGAGCCCGTCAGCTTATTCTCCGTACTCTTCTACTCCCAAAGCGTATGTTCAAAGATCAAAAGATGTTTTAAGAAGAATGATGGAAGATGGATATATAACACCCGATCAGGAAAAAAATGCAATTGCAATGCTCCCTAATGTCACTTTTTTGCCCCGTGGTTCAACATTTAAAGCTCCCCATTTTGTGCAATATGTGCAAAAGATATTGGAAGACAGATATGGTCAGGCATCTGTTGAGCAAGGTGGCCTAACAGTTACAACAACACTTGATTTGGAACTTCAACAAGAAGCCCAAACGATTGTTACCGAGGAAATTAAAAAGACAGAAAAACAACATATTACAAATGGTGCGGCGATTGTGATTAACCCCCAAACCGGAGAAATTTTAAGTATGGTAGGTTCAAAAGATTTTAATGCCACAGATTATGATGGTCAGGTTAATGTAACGGAGTCGCTTAGGCAACCCGGAAGCTCGTTTAAACCCTTTACATATGTCACTGCCTTTAAAAAAGGTTATTCTCCGGCAACTATGTTAATGGACGTTCCTACAACTTTTCCGGGGGGAGCTAATAACCCTGATTACAATCCTGTTAACTATGACGGAAAGTTTGTCGGACCAATTCAAGTGCGGTATGCACTTGCTAATTCCAGAAATATTCCGGCTGTCAAAATGTTGGCAATGGTTGGTATAAAAGAAGTCTTAAAAACCGCAACAGACTTAGGTATCACAACCCTTCCACCAACACAGGAAACATTAAGTCGAGTCGGACTATCTTTAACTCTTGGTGGTGGTGAAGTAAGACTTATTGATTTAACAGACGCTTTTAGCGCATTTGTAAATACTGGTTATAGAGTTGACCCAATTTCAATTTTAAAAGTAACCGATATTAACGGCAAAGTTTTAGAAGAAGTTAAACCTCAAAAAGGAAATAGAGTTTTATCCGAAGATACGGCATTTTTGATTAATTCAATTTTGTCAGATAACGAAGCCAGAAAAGAAGTTTTTGGAACAAATTCATTGTTGAATATTCCTAATGTAATGGTTAAAACCGGAACAACAAACGATAGAAGGGATAATTGGACAATTGGAGGAAACGCCAATGCAATGGTTGGAGTTTGGGTTGGAAATAATGATAATTCACCAATGTTAAATGTTGCTTCAGGAATTTCCGGAGCATCCCCAATTTGGCGCAAAATTATTAATTTGGCAATCAAAGGTAAGCCAGCGGTTACCTTTGCTCCTCCTCAAGGGGTAAATCAAATTAGTGTAGATATGGTGTCAGGTTACAACGCACATGATAATTTTCCATCCAGAATGGAATATTTTATTAAAGGAACCGAACCAGTAATTGATGATCCAATTCATTTGCAACTTAAAATCTGCAAATCTGACGGAAAATTAGCTACACCCGCAGATATTTCAGGAGGTAATTTTGATTACAAAGAATTTTTTAAATTTACAGAAAATGATCCAACCGCCGGCGGCGGGGTAAACAAATGGCAGGAAGGAATAAATAATTGGCTTAATACCCAACAGGATTCAAGGTACCATCCGCCCACTGATTATTGCGGAACCAGTAACCCATTAAGTGTTGAATTTATTTCTCCAAAAGATCAGGAGTCAAACTTGTCTACTGGTGAGCGCACTGTAACATTTAGTGCTAATTCAAATTCACAAATTACACAGAGTCTTTTGAAATTAAACGGAACCACAATTTGTACATTCAATAACGGTGCAAATAATTATTCCTGTAAAGCAAATTTTGCCTCAAACGGTGTTTATACTTTGGAAATTGTTGCAATGGACGCCGCTAACCATCAATCAAATCGGACAATCACTGTTGGTGTTGGAGGCCCGTGGAACCCTGTTACACCAAGCCCAGTTCCCACTGTTACTCCTTAGCAATTATTCCAAAATTATTTTTAAGTGAAGTCAAAAAAGTATTTCTTATTTTTTCAACCTCAATATTTGTTAGAGTTTTCTGTGGATCCTGATAATAAATTTTGAAAGTAAATGCATCTTTATAAATATCTATTAACTCGATGCGACTCACTAACTTGTTTTGAGAATAAATGTGATTAATTATTTCACCTACTCTGGTTTTTGGGGGAAGGATTAAAGTTATATCCTCAATTTGAGGTGGATTTGTTGGAACAATTGAAAAAATATTATTAGAAGAAAGTTTTTCTAATATGTCGATATCAAATTCAAAACAATAAATATTGTCTTTTAATCCAAGGTTACTTAAAACCTCCGGTGATATTTTTCCGAATTCACCTACCATACTTTCTCCGATTTTGATTGTTCCGGCTGATGAGGGATGGTAATATTTTTTATTAGTGTCAAATTCAATTGAAACGTGATTTATGTTTAACATTTTAAATGTGAGATCGATTGTTGACTTAAAATCTCTGAAGTTTAAATTTGTGGTTATTCCAGAAATATTGTATTTTTCCAAGAAATTGTTATTTACTTTTGTATAAACTTTATCGATTTCGAATAGCTTAATTATTTCTGATTCACTGGTTTTAACTGCTGAAATTAGGTTTGGAACTAGTGATGGCCGCATATACTCATATTCGAGGCTGACAGGGTTTGTAATCTTTATTAGTTTATTTGGGTCAATCAAGAAGTTGTCAACAACTTCTTTTGAAAACAATGTTAAGGTTTTGGCCTCTGAATAACCAGACGCGACTAACATGTCTTTTAATTTTAAAATAAATGAATCATCAAAATAATATGGAATTTGCCCTACGTCAACTTGCCCAGTTGGAATTGTCTTTGGAAAATTATTATAGCCGTAAAGTCTTGCGACCTCTTCTGCCAAGTCTTCTTCAATTTTTATATCTCCTCTATAAGTTGGGATAGTGCAAGTAAAACCTTCTTTAGTTGTGATCGGGTTCAGATTCAATGAGGTTAAAATTTTGAGAACTTGAGCACTTTTCAACTCTATCCCTAAGACTCTTTTAAGTTTACTTGTACTCAAAGAAATTTTTTTAGGTTCATATTTCTCTTTTTTTATATCGATTAACTTTGATGCGATTTTACCCCCGGCAAGTTCCAAGATTAAATTTGTAGCCCTGGTTAAAGATTTTATTGTTCCCCCTTTGTCTGGCCCTCTTTGATAAATAATAGAAGCTTCACTAAAAAGTCCAAGCGCAATTGAAGTTCTTCTGATTAAAACTGGATTGTCAACCATCACATGTAGAAGCACATTTTTTGTTGAGTTTGTAATACCAGAATTAAGTCCGCCTTTAATCCCTACTAAATCAATTATTTTGTCACTGTCGCTAATTATCATCGCGTCTTTGGGTAATTTGTAAGAAATATTGTCAACTGATGTAAATTCTTCCCCACCTTTGGTTACCCCTACCGACATAACTTGGCCTTTTATTTTGTCATAATCAAAAGCGTGCATCGGAATTCCCAACTCATACATAACATAATTGGTAATATCAATAATATTGTTAATCGGACCATGTCCCATCCATTTAATTTTTTCCTGGAGCCATTTAGGTGAGTTGGTAATTTTTACGTCTTTTATGAGTATCGCACTCCATCTGTCATAGTATTTAAAATCACCAATAAGTTTGACAGGAAATTCATTTTTTCGAGAAGCTAAAAGTTTGTTTTCAAACTCTTTTATTTTTATTCCTTGGATTGCTCCTACTTCTCTAGCCACACCCACAACACTCATCCAGTCTGGTCTGTTTGCTGTCACTTCAACGTCCAATATTATTTCATCGTCAACTTTCTTTGTGGATTCGCAAGTCAGTCCAGCCTCAGTCATTTTCCACATTAAGTCTTTTAGAGGAAGCTTTATATCCACATATTCTTTAAGCCAAGAAATTGGTATTAACATATTAAAATTGAGACAATATTCGCATATCAGGTGTTGTAAGTGTTCTTAAATCATGAATTTGGTAACGCAAATTAACAATCCGAGATAATCCTATTGCGAAGGCAAAGCCATTCCATTTTTCAGGATCAATTTTAGCTGTTTTTAGCACATTTGGATGAATCATTCCCGCCGGCATAATTTCGCTCCAACCTGAAAACTTGCAAAATGCACAACCCTTTCCTTTACAAATTGTGCAACCCAGATAAGTGTCTACTCCAGGTTCTACAAATGGAAAATTTGTTGTAGCAAAGCGTATCTTGGCCTCATTTCCAAAAAGCTTCTTAAGAACGTAATCAATTGTTCCAAAAAGATCTGTCAGATGAATATTTTGATCAACTACAAATCCTTCAACTTGCCAAAATTCAAATCCATGAGACGCGTCAACCTGTTCATAACGAAAGTTTCTTCCCGGAGCCAACACTCTAAACGGTGGTTTCATCTTTTCCATAACACGTCCCTGCATAGCAGAAGTTTGTGTACGGAGAATTGTTTCACCTTGTTTAAGATTTGTGCCCGTTGTGTCTAGGTAGAAAGTCATTTGGGTATCTCTTGAAGGGTGATCTTTAGGGATATTTAACGCTTCGAAATTGTAGTAATCTGATTCTATTTCCGGACCATCTGTAATTTGATAACCAAGATAGTTAAAAATTTGTTTAATCTCTTTTAGGACTTGAGTTAAAGGGTGTAAATAACCGTAATTTGATGGATTACCTGGAAGGGTCAAGTCGAACCATTCGCGCTTTTCTGTAAGAGATTTTATAATTTCTTGTTTCTTGTCGGACAAAAGAATCTCAAGAGTGTTTTTACTTTCGTTAAGTGTAATACCAAAAGTTTTTCTTTCTTCTAATGCGACTTCTTTGATTTTTTTAGCTAACAAAGTAAACTTTCCATTTCTTCCAAAACACGATGCACGGATCTCTTCTAGTTCGGTCATATTTTTTGATTCAGAGATCTGCGCAATTACCTGATTTTTGACACTCATCATTTCTTCCAACATATTTATATATTTTACAATAAAAAAACCTCCTTGTCGGAGGTTTATCTTGTTTGCAATAAAAATACCTCCGTTACTTTTCGGGGGTAAATTCAAAGCCAGCTTCTTTGACTATTTTTTCAAAAGATTTAGGATCGGAAATTGCAATTTCACTTAAAATCTTTCTGTCAATTTCAATCTTTTCTTTTTTAAGTCCTGCCAAAAATTTTGAATAAGAAACTCCCAAAGCCTTGGAACCGGCGCTAATTCTTGTTATCCAAAGTGTTCTTAAATTTCGCTTTTTTAATTTTCTTCCGTGATATGCATAAGCACCAGCATGAAGTACGGCCTCTTTGGCCACTTGAATTCTTCGGCTTCTGGCTTGCCTAAAACCTTTTGCTCTGGCAAGTATTTTTCTGTGTCTTCGAGCGGAAATTGATTTTACTCTCATAATATTTATAGTTACTTTTTCCCAACTGCTTTTAAGATCTTTTTGGCGTAGTATCCTGTCATGACTTTGACACGCTTTAAGTTTCTAAGCTGTTTCTTTGTTTTGGTGGCTTTAATATGACGTCTAAAGGATTGTCTCCTAATAACTTTTCCTTTTTTGGTAATTTTGAGCCTCTTAACTAGTGATTTCTTGGTTTTCAGTTTTGACATCAGGAGATATTTTAGCAGATTTTTTTGAATTTTGCGTGATGACAGTTACCAAGTGCTTGCCCAAAAATTTTGGCTCCATATCGATAGATATCGAATCTCCAAAATAAGCCTTAATTTTGGCCAAAATCTGATATCCTGTGTTTTTTACCCTCATTTGAGGACCTTTAAAAACCACCACCACTCTGACTTTGTTTTTTTCGGCAAAAAACTCTTTAATTCGTTTTATGCGGACAGCAAAGTCAGCCTCACCTATAAATGGTGAAAATCTGATTTCTTTGACTTCCCCACCCTTAACACCTCTAGCTTGGGCGCGTGCTTTTTTTTCTTCACTATATTTAAATTTGCCAAAATCAACTATTTTAGCTACAGGTGGGTTAGCAAGAGGAGCTATTTCAACCAATGTAAGTTCCATTTCTTTGGCCTTATTTATAGCCTCATCGCGCGTTAATTCCCCGATTAATTTTCCGTCAGGTCCGACAACACGAAGCACCGAAGCTTGAATTTTGTAGTCTGTTTTCCAGAAATTAGTAGTTTTTCCCAACTTTGTAATTTAAATTTTAAATAATATTTTTAGATTTAGCAAGTTTAGCTGCTTTTCTAGCTTCAATTTCATCCAAAATAATTTTTCTGATACGGATAGATGTTGGGGTAACTTCCACAAGTTCCGTGTCATCAATATATTCCAACGAATCTTCCAGACTCATAGTTTTTGGAGTGTTAAAATGTTCCATTGTTCCGTCTCCTTTACTCCTCATATTACTTAAATGTTTTTCTTTGCAGACATTTATCCTTAAATCCCCCGCTCTTGAGTGTTGACCTACAACCTGGCCTTTATAAACTTTTGTAGCCGGTCCCAAGAAGAAGTTGCCCTGATCTTGAACCTGTGTCATGCCGTATAACCTTGTTTCCCCACTTTCAAAAGCAATCAAACTTCCTCTTTCGCGTTCACGGGTATAACCATCGTCCGGCAAAAATTCGTAAAAAGCGGAGTTGATGATACCCAAGCCTTTAGTATCGGTTATAAATTCGCTTCTAAATCCAATGAGTTCTTTTGTGGCAACTGTAAATTCTAGATAGCTAATGCCTTCTGTGGCTTCCATATTATCCATCTTGGCATGCCTGACACCCATTTTTTGGATAATCATTCCCGAATATTCTTCTGGAACCTCGATATATACTTTTTCATACGGGGTTAACAAAACTCCGTCTACTTTTTTATTGATAACATGAGGCCTACTTACTTGTATTTCATAACCTTCGCGCCTCATTCTTTCAATTAATATCGCCAAATGAAGTTCACCCCTTCCCGAAACAGTCCAAGTTCCGTCGGAATTATCCTCCACCTTTAAAGCCACATCAGTTTCTAACTCTTTGTATAACCTTTGTCTAATTTGGCTACTGGTTTTAAATTCACCTTCTTTTCCTCCAAATGGTGAATTATTAACCATAAAAATCATTTTGACTGTGGGTTCTTCAATGTCAATTAATGGCAAGGCTACAGGTGTGACGGGATCAGCAATAGTTTCTCCAATATTAACGTCAGGAATTCCGGTAAGCGAAACTATATCCCCCGCAAAAGCCTCCGTTTCTTCGTTTTTGCCTAACCCCTTAAATGTAAAAAGAGATGTAATTTTGTATTTTTTAATTTGGCCCTCACGGTTAATGTGAGCAATATCTTGTCCGTTTTTGATTGAACCTGAATGAATTTTTCCAATTGCAATTCTACCTTTGTAATTATCATAGCCAATGTTACTAACCAACATCTGAAGCGGTATCTCGGTATTAATTTTTGGAGGTGGAATTTCTTTTAAAATCATGTCAAAAATCGGCGAAATATCGGTCATTTTGGTAATGTCTGGTTCAAGTCCTGCAATTCCATCACGGCCTGAGGCAAATATAACCGGAAAAAAAGCGTCTTCTTCTTTAGCACCAAGTTCAACAAAAAGATCAAAGGTTTTGCCATGAACCCAATCGGGTCTTGCGCCTGTTTTGTCAATTTTATTAACAACAACAATAATTTTTAAGCCTAATTTTAAAGCTTCTCTTAATACAAATCTGGTTTGAGGCATTGGGCCTTCTTTGGCATCAACCAAGAGAAGGGCTCCGTCTGCCATAGAAAGTACACGTTCTACTTCCCCGCCAAAGTCAGCATGTCCCGGTGTATCAATAATATTTATTTTGATTCCTTTATATTCAACTGAGGCGTTTTTGCTAAAAATTGTAATTCCACGTTCGCGTTCAAGTTCGTTGCTGTCAAGAATTGCTTCTTGTTCAGCCACTTCTTTTTTCATTTCTGTGTGACTTTGGTGCAATAGAGCGTCTACTAAGGTAGTTTTACCATGGTCAACGTGAGCAATAATAGCAACATTTCTGATCTCCATATAAATAAATTTGTTTTTAACGAAAAAGCCGCCCTATTAGGTGCGGCAAAAATAGCCTATAACTATATTATACCACTTTCAGTCAACTTTTCCAAGACGAAGAGTGGACTCGGCGGGAATTGGACCCGCTATTCTTCCATGCCATGGAAGCGTGTTACCGGTATACCACGAGCCCTTAAACTAGCATATTTTAGCATTTATTCGGTCGTGGTAAAATTGGGAATATTATGGGAAAAGAAATGCCGTTAGATGGACAGGTTACACATATTGCAAAAATCAGAAATGAAACCCCTGAAGAAATACGGGAAGCGATCTTAAATATGCATCTAAATGGAATATCTAAAGATGAAATATATAGGCAATTAACTGCCAATTTTGGAACTGGCAAGTCTCACCTTTCTCAATATATTTTAAGCGTTCATGGAAATCGGTTAGATGAACCAAAAGACGGATTTCCACATAAAAGATCAAGAAGAAAGGTTAAAAATCAGAAAATTAGGTGATAATATAAATTATGAATTTATTAAACACTCTAATTCTTTCTGTTGTTGAAGGTTTAACTGAATTTCTTCCTATTTCTTCCACCGGTCATTTAATTTTAGCCTCCAAATTATTAAATATTCAGGTTACAGATTTCACAAAAACTTTTGAAATTATAATTCAGCTTGGAGCCATTATGGCAGTTGCAGTTCTTTATTTTCGAAAACTATGGACAGATTTATTGACAAGGTCCGTCCTTGTCAGTAGGCTTATGGTTGCTTTTATCCCTACAGCTATTGTTGGTTTTGCACTTTATCCTTTGATCAAAACTTATTTACTGGGAAGTTCGACTATTACACTTTGGGCGCTTTTTGTTGGGGGATTGGCTATTATTATTGTTGAATTATTATTAAAAAAGAAAAACTCATTAATAAGTCAAGATGATTTTAAAATACCGACCACCAAACAAGCCTTTCTGATTGGTTGTTTTCAGTCAATCTCGATCATTCCAGGCGTTTCCAGAGCCGCCGCAACAATTATTGGAGCTAGATTGGCTGGTTTAAATAGAAAGAATGCAACTGAGTTTTCTTTTCTTTTGGCAATTCCAACAATGTTTGCGGCTTCAGTCTTGGATATTTACAAATCCCGTGCAGTGATCATGAATGGAAATTTATTTATATTATTAACAGGCACAATATTCTCTTTTATTTTTGCCTTGATTGCAGTTAAATTTTTGATTAATTTTGTCAAAAACCACGATTTTACGATTTTTGGAATTTACAGAATAATTCTGGCTATTATCTTTTGGATTTTTATTAAATAACCCTCAAATTTCTGCTAAAATAAATTAATTGTTGTTATGGAAATAAGACAAAAAATATGTGTCATTGTCAGCGTCATAATTACTCTATTTATTTTTAGTCTAAATAATTCCCAGGCCGCTACAATTAGCTTCCCAAGTCCAAATTATGTAGATAAAGCAGTTATCTCCACGCCCTCGGCTAGTATTGTAGCCAGTAGTAGTGCTGGTTTGGAAAACTCCATGACAGTAAATTGGAATAATACTCTTCTTGCCTGGTGGAGATTTAATACCAGTAACGATCTGAATGATTATTCCGGAAATAATTTTACAGCTTCGGCTTCCGGTGCGACTTGGACAGCAAACGGTAAATTTGCGGGTGCTTATATTTTTGGATCGGGAAATGCTTTGTCGGCTAGTGATAGCGCGGTTTTAAATCCAACAAGCGCAATGTCTGTTTCTGCCTGGATTAAGGCAAATTCCTGGACAGCTAATTATTGGCAGGGAACAATTTTGGACAAGAGTGATTGGGCCGACGGCGGAGGCCATGGATATGTGCTTAGAGTTGGCGAAGGCGGAAAACTTTCCTTTGCAATTGGTAACGGCACAACTTGGCCGGAATCAGTGTCAGGCGCTGTAATGTCAACCGGAAATTGGTACCATGTAGTTGGAACTTTTGACGGCACTAGTATTAAAACTTTTATTAATGGAAAACTCGTAAAGAATGAACCTATTACATCTACCACAATAAGTCCCTCAATTTATCCAATTAAAATCGGAACTGCTACTTTTGCACCTGACAATAGAAATTTTGACGGCACAATTGATGATATTCAAATTTACAAGCGGGCATTAACAAATAATGAAATTGGCGCAATGTATAATTCCAATATTCCAAATACATTAATTGGATATTGGGGATTTGAAACTCTGGGAGACTTTTATGATTATTCAGGCTTTGATCATAATGCTACAAATTATGGCGCGACTTTTAATTCTTCCGGAATGTTTGACGGAGCTTTATCATTTGATGGAACAAATTACGTTTCAATTCCCGATGCAAATGATTTAGACGGATCGGTATTTACTTTTTCTGCCTGGGTTAATCATTCAGTTACGCCTTTTTGGGATAGGATCGTATCCAAAAAATTAAATTATACTGATTCAAACGGATGGGAAATTTCGCTTGATTCAAATGCCAGTAGCAATGTTTATATTGGAGGCAGTAATAGATTTTTTGCTACCATTGCCTGCACAACTATTCCCGATTCCACTTATTTTACAAGCTCCACTTGGCACTTGATTACGGTAGTTTTTAACGGTTCGAATGCAACTTTGTATTGTGACGGCGTAAATAAAGGAACCGGATCAATTGCTTCGGTTGTAGCGAATAATAATCCATTGCTTATTGGAAAAATTAAAAATGAAACAAACACACTGTGGCGCGGTTTGATTGATGATGTAAGAATATATAATTCAGCTTTATCGGATAGTGACGTGGCAAATTTATATAATACCCATTCCGCTCCCTACCGAAATTTATTTGCAAATCTTGCGGCAGGGCTTTATCCATATGATGCAGTTAGCCAGGAAATAACCGGAACAATTACAACTTCAGCAAGTAGAAATCTTAGAGTTGTAGCTACACCCGACACAACGGCTCCTGTTATTTCGAATGTTTCGGCAAACCAAGCAGAAAATTCATCAACTATCAATTGGGACACGGATGAATACGCCTCGTCAAAAGTCGAATATGGAACTACTCAAAGTTATGGATTAACAACGTTGGAATTAGATACTCCTGTTATGTTAACTTCTCATAGCGTCAATATTTCGGGATTAAATAATTGCACAAATTATTATTATCGGGTTATTTCAAAAGACGCTATTGGTAATGAAGCTACATCTTCTCAACTCACATTTACAACTGCTGGTTGTCCGTCGGCAGATAACGGCAACACATTAGTTTGTACCCAAAAATCTCCAACCAAGATACCTGTTATTAACTCCATAATCTGGGAGGGAAATTCTGCTTTAATTACGTTTACAACAGTAAATGATGCCAGCGGATACCAGATTTATTACAGTCAAAACGAATCGGCAGATGAATTTTCAGATCAATTTAACTATTCCGGACCGCTCTGGATCACTACAAGAAAAATAAATTATCTTGATAAAAATAAAACTTATTATTTTAAAATAAGAGCTGTTAAAGATTGTGCGGCCTCTGATTTTTCCCAAAAATACGGATTAAACTCTGTTCAAGTTTTTTTTGAGCCGCCAAAAGAAACAATAGTAGAAAAAATATCGGAAGTGCCTATTGTTAAAGAAATTGTAGATAAACAAATAGAAGTAGAAAATGTGGAAGTTAAACCAAAAGAAGAACCAAAAATTATTTCCTATATTGTTCAACAGGGCGACAGTCTTTGGAAAATTGCAAAGAATTTTTTTGTTGATATAAAAGACATTAAATTGCCAAGCGTTGACTTTAAAAAATTAGTTGCCGGAATTTCTATTAATATTGATTTAACCAAACTAACTCCCAAACAAATCGAAAAAGTGGCACCCGAGCTTTCTCCAAATACAAATGGATATGATTTGGATGTAAAAGTCTTAGCTTACAATAATCAACCTATTAAAGGCGTAAAGGTAACTTTGCATTCAAATCCAAAAGAAGCTACCACCAACGAACTTGGAGTTGCCAGCTTTAAAAATGTTGAACCGGGCAAACATGAAGTTTTTTTGGCATACGGAGATTACAAAGGCGGAGGCCAGGCACTTAATGTAACGGGAGACAATAAAAATATCGAAATGGTTATGCAGGTGAACCTAAAAACCGGAATTTCGTGGGTGAAAGTGGCAATTTTAGTTGCAATCTTCTCTATTATTTCAAGCGGAATGACAATTTTAATTATTAAAAAGTTAAAAAAGTAGTTTATTTATCCATTCTCCCAACATATTCTCCCGCGTTTGGAAAACTGTTTTTGTAATCTTCAACTAATTTTTTGGTTAATGCTTTAGGAAAAAGATTATCCGGAAGATTACTCATGTCTTGCCATGTAAGCCATATATGTCCTTCTGGATGTTGTGGGTCCAAATGATGTTCTAATTCCTCAAATTTATTGATGTTACCCAAAATAAATAGTTCTACATTTTGTTCACCATTATCAGGGTCAAAGAAGTCTCTGACGTATAAAACTTTTTCAAGTTCAAACTTAGTTCCTTCACCACATTCCTCTTCTACTTCTCTTTCACAGCCTTCAAGAATTGTTTCTCCGTATTCAAGATGCCCACCAATGTAAAAACAAAAATCCTTTTTGCTATTGTATTCAGTTAATAGTTTTTCTG
>Ga0172371_10004451_pt1 | contig 21198 bp, 14 predicted proteins | sample Lak12m_FD_114543 | JGI IMG/M metagenome (GOLD analysis project Ga0172371, IMG submission 114543) | Freshwater microbial communities from Kabuno Bay, South-Kivu, Congo - kab_022012_12m | ecosystem: Environmental > Aquatic > Freshwater > Lake | place: Democratic Republic of the Congo: South-Kivu... | reverse complement strand
TTCTTCTACTTTTTTTGCCGTAAAAACCATAATAAAAATTTTAAAATCAAAAATCAAAATGTAAAATTAATGTATGCGCTTTGCGCATTTATTAGATAAGTCGCAAAGCGACACCAAAATTTTTAACTTTGACCTTTACATTTTAAATTTTCCCTAGTAGTCTCCCATCACTTCGTCATCTCCAACTTTTGGATTTCCCGGAATATTGCGCGCTTCGCCGACCAAAACCTCGCGAGGCTTGGCACCGTCGCCCGGTCCGATTATTCCTTGTTCTTCCAGCATATCAAGAAGCCTGGCCGCTCGCGCGTAACCGACCCGTAATCGCCGTTGCAGAAGAGAAGCCGAGGCCTTGCCGCTTTGAATAACCAATTCTTTGGCCTGATTATAAAGATCATCATCCGGTCCAGTGGCATCAGCGCCGCCGCTCCAAATCGTTGACTGACCGGCGCCGCGAGCCTGCGTAATGTCTTCCATATCTTGGACGATATTTTGTTTGCTTAAGAATTCAACTACTTTTTTGACCTCTTTATCCGAACAAAAAGTTCCCTGAACCCGGCGCGGCTTGGCGACGTCTCCTGACAAAAACAGCATATCGCCATTGCCTAATAATTTTTCCGCTCCGGCGGTATCTAAAATTGTCCTGGAATCAATTTGCGAAGCTACCTGGAAAGCAATCCGCGAAGTAATATTCGCCTTAATCAAACCAGTAATTACCTCTACTGACGGCCGCTGGGTTGCTAAAATTAAATGAATTCCCACCGCCCGCGACATCTGGGCCAAACGCACGATCGTCGCTTCCACTTCTCGGCCGTGAGACATCATCAAGTCCGCCAATTCGTCGACAATAATAACAATGTAGGGCAACGGCTCGGGAATTTCGCCGTCAATGAATTTTTTATTGTAGGCAATAATATCCCGCGTTTGCTGTTCCGACAGTACGCCAAACCGCCGTTCCATTTCCGCCACTGCCCAGCGCAGCGCGTTGACCATTTTAGCCGGCTCAACGATGACTGGTGTCAAAAGATGCGGCAAACCGTTATAAACCGGAAATTCCACGCGCTTAGGATCAATCAAAATAAGTTTTAAAAAATTAGGCGCCTGGCGATACAGCAAGCTCGTAATAATGGAATTTAAACAGATTGTTTTGCCCGTTCCGGTCGCACCGGCCACCAGCATGTGCGGCATTTTTTCCAGCCCCGCGTAAACCGGCAATCCGGCCACGTCACGGCCCAGCGCCAAAGTCAGCATTTTGTGATTCTGACTAAAATCAGGCTGTTCAATTAAATTCTTCAGCCGAACTTTCATGACCGCCTTGTTTGGCAATTCAATGCCAACCAGTGAACGCCCGGGAATTGGCGCTTCAATCCGAATCGGGTGCGCCGCCAAAGCTAGCGACAAATCATTATTTAACGTCGTAATTTTAGATAATTTTATGCCCTGCGCCGGCCGGAAAGTGTACTGAGTAACCGTCGGACCGATATTAACCTCCGACATTTCCACTTCTACGCCAAAATGCTGCAAGGTCCGCTTGATAATATTAGCATTGGTTTTTATGTCGCCGCTGGTCGGCTCGCCGCTGTCCGGTTCCAGCAATTCCGGCAAAGGAAATTTATAATCTTCCATCACCATCTTGCTTTGCAATAAAAGAAAATCGTCTTTCTTCTGGCTTTTTTCTTTTTCCTTTTCTTTTGTGTTATCAGAGGCGGCTTTACTGTCTTTTTCCGCCACCCCTAAATTTTTTACCTTAAAGCTGGGCGTCGGCATTATCTTCTGCATCAAAGAATCAAAAGGCGAATCGGCCAGCGCTTCTTTGGAATCAGAACGCGCGTCTTTGACCGACAGAGCACCATCTTTTTTACCCGCGCGGCCAAAAATTCCCGCAAAAATATTTTTTAGAGAAATGTTGAAAGTTATCAGCAACGAAATAATGATCAACGCGATTAAAAAAATAATACTGACATAAATACCGAAAAATTTTAAAAATGGATAGGCCAGCACCAGTCCCAAATATCCGCCGCCCCGGCCAGCTTCAATGCGTCCGGCCAGAAACATTTGCAATAGCCCTAAAAAGCTAAAAACAAAAAGTCCGGCGCCGAAAAAAGACGTACCATAAACGTCTTCGTGCAACGAACGTAAAATCGCCACGCCGGCAAAGGTTAAACTGATCGGCAATAGCCAATAGCCCCAGCCAAAAAGCAGGCCGCAAAATTTATAGATATACTGCCCGGCGGCTCCGGCTAAATTAAAAAAGCTCAAAACGGCAATCAAGGCAAACACAAATAAAAAAATAGCAATGATGCCTTTCTTAGTTTCGTCCGCCAGGTCTAATCTTGGCAGTTTGATCTTAGAAGCATTTTTAAATTTTTTCGCCATAATATTTTGTTCCTCCCTTTTAAGGGGAAGCTGAAAGAGGATTAAATCCCCTATTATTTTACGTAAATATAGTTAGACATCTGTTGGATCCTGCGTGTCTTTATTATATAAAATTTCCCCTCAGACAACAACCCCCAAGCGATAAAACAAAAGCCCTCCGCCTAAAACGGAGGGCTTTTAAAAACTGCCCGGTATTAACGCTCTTCTTCCTGATTGTCTTCCTGCCGATAACCAGTTCCCGCCGGGATTAAACGGCCGATAATCACGTTTTCTTTCAATCCCCGCAATTTGTCTTCTTTGGCCTGCACCGCCGCGTTGATCAAGATTTTGGTCGTCTCTTGGAAGGAGGCCGCTGACAACCAGCTCTCTGTGCTCAAAGCGACTTTAGAAATACCCAGTAGCAGCTGGGTAGCCGTCGCGGTTTTACCACCATCGGCTCGCTGCTTATCGTTTTCAATCAAGAACCGCTGTTTTTCCACCACGTCGCCGACTAATAAATTGGTATCGCCCGGATCTTTGACGCGCACGCGAGAAAACATCTTCTTAATAATAATCTCGATATGCTTATCATTAATCCCTTCACCTTGGGAAGTGTAGATATTTTGAACTTCTTTGATGACATAGCGTTCAACCGATTCCCGACCGGATAATTTAAATAATTCTTTCAGGTCAACGTGTCCTTCATTTAGCTGCTGTCCTCGGGTTACCAAATCGCCTTCTTTTACCCACAAGCCGGAACGAATAGAGATCGGATATTCTCTTTCGTGCTCTTCGCCGGCGGCCAAAACTGTTTTTTTACTGCCTTTCTTCTTGCTGGATTTACTGGCTGGTGTCGCCTTTCCGCCATTTGCAACTCCCTTGATCTTGACCAGGCGAGAACTGCCGATTTCTTTTATTTCAATTACCTTTCCATCAAGCTCGGAAATCAAAGCCTTACCTTTTGGCGGCTGGCATTCAAAAATTTCCTGCACGCGCGGCAAACCTTGCGTGATATCACCACCCGCTGCCACACCGCCCGTATGGAAAGTTCTCATTGTTAGCTGCGTGCCCGGTTCGCCGATGGCCTGCGCCGTTACAATTCCGACCGCTTCACCCAATTTTACCAGCTGATTGCGGCCCAGATCATAGCCATAGCACATTTGGCAAATTCCTTGGCGCGATTGGCAAGTGATGACGGATCTGACGCGTAATTTATCCAGCCCTAGTTCATCAATTTTTTTAGCCGCGTATTTATCAATTAAGGTATTCTTTTTAACAATTATTTCATCACCCGAACGAACCTCTTCCAGCGAAACTCGGCCGACAATGCGCGAAGCCAAAGAACGGCCCAGGTCTTTCCCGTCTTCCCGGTAAACAAAAACTCCTTGCTTGTCGCCGCAGTCGCCTTCCATAACCACTACGTCCTGCGAAACATCCACCAAGCGTCGAGTCAAATAACCAGCGGTTGCGGTTCGAAGCGCCGTGTCAGAAGAACCTTTCCGGGCGCCGTGAGTAGAAATAAAATATTCCAATACGTTCAAGCCCTCTTTCAAGCAGCTTTTTACCGGCAATTCAATAATTTCACCCGCCGGATTAACCATCAGGCCCCTCATACCCATCAACTGAGAAATCTGTCCCCAAGAGCCGCGCGCGCCGGAATCTACCATCAAATTAACCGGACCGTTAGGATCAAGCTCGTTATGAACTAATTTTCCTATCTGATCGATCGCTGAAAACCACGTCTCAATAATTCTGGCTCGGCGCTCTTCGCGAGATAACAATCCTTCTAGGTATTGATGATGAATATTTTCAATTTCTTTTTCCGTCTCATTTAATAAATCTTTTTTCTCCACCGGCACTCGTAAATCATCTAGTCCCCAAGAAACACCCGAGCGTGTTGCGTATTCAAAACCGACTTCTTTGATTTTATCTAAAATATCCGCTGCCTTTTTTATGCCACATTTATCAATGACTTCGGCCACCAGGGTGTTTAGGGCTTTCTTTTTCAACTCCGAATTGACAAAAGCAATTTCCGGCGGCAATAACTTATTAAAAATAAGCCGGCCGACGGAGGTCTCAACAAATTTTTCCTTGTTCTCGGCGCTATAATTAGCCGGTTTTTTTACTTTTATTTTTGCTTTGAGGTCAACTTCATCAAATTGGTATCTTAGGATCGCCTCATCCGCGCTGATAAAATACTTACCCTCGCCCTTTAAGCCATCAATAATTTTTGTCATCCAATAACAGCCCAAAATTATATCCTGGGTCGGAATAGCAATCGGCTCACCGGTCGCCGGCTTCAATAAATTATTGGCCGACAACATAATTTTAGCCGCTTCGTTCTGCGCCTCTTTCGTCAGCGGTAAATGAACCGCCATTTGGTCGCCGTCAAAATCGGCGTTAAACGCCCGACAAACTAGCGGATGAATTTGGATCGCTGAACCCTCGATCAAAACCGGATGAAAAGCTTGAATGCCCAAGCGATGCAAGGTCGGAGCGCGATTTAATAAAACGCACTTATCTTTAATAATATCTTCTAAAATTGCCCAGACTTCATTGGTTTCCATTTCAATCAAATGACCGGCGCCGCGAATATTATAAGCCAGTCCCCCTTCAACTAATTTCTGAATAACAAATGGCTTGAAAAGTTCCAGCGCCATATGTTTTGGCAAACCGCACTGATGAATTTTCAAAGTCGGACCAACAACAATAACCGAACGGCCGGAATAATCAACCCGTTTACCAAGTAAGTTTTGCCGAAAACGTCCCTGTTTGCCCTTAAGCATATCTGCTAAGGAGCGAAGCTGGCGCTTTTGTCCGGTTGAGGCCATCACCGGACCTTGTCCGCGGCGAGCAGAATTATCAATCAGAGCGTCAACCGCTTCCTGCAACATTCGGCGCTCGTTGCGGCAAATGACTTCCGGTGCGTTCAATTCTAATAATTTCTTCAAACGATTATTGCGGTTGATCACGCGGCGATATAGATCATTCAAGTCGCTGGTCGCATAACGACCGCCATCCAACGCTACCATTGGCCGCAGATCCGGTGGCAGAACCGGCAACACGGTTAAAATCATCCATTCCGGCCGCAAGTTTGCCTTGATCATCGCTGAGACTACCCGCAAGCGCTTAACGGCTTTTTTATGCGCTAGGTCCGAAGTCTTTTCTTTTTCAATTAAAAGTTCTTCGTATAAAACATTCAAATCAACTTGCGACAAAGCTTTTCTGACCGCTTCGCCGCCAATGCCCGCCTCAAAAACCTGGGCATATTTTAAGCTCAGCTCATAGTAATCATTTTCCGACAAAGTCTGCAGCGGTTGTAAGCTTTTTAATTCCGCCAAGCTTTTATCGCGCTGCTCTTTTAGCTCTTGTTTTTCTTTGGTCTTAGCCTCGCCGGGCAAAGATTTTAATTTCTGTTTATATTCTTTATCAATTTCCTGGATCGCTTTTTCCCGAGCCGCTTCATCAACTTTAATAACCAAATAATTGGCAAAATAAATTACCCGTTCTAGATCCATCACCGAAGTGTCCAGCACTAAGCCGATTTTGGACGGCACGCCGCGTAAAAACCAAATATGAGAAACCGGCGAAGCCAAGGTAATGTGGCCGAGCCGCTCACGCCGAACAATCGAACGAGTTACTTCTACGCCGCATTTGTCGCAAACAATTCCCTTATATCTGATTCGGCGATACTTGCCGCAATAACATTCCCAATCTTTTTCCGGACCAAAAATTTTCTCGCAGAACAAGCCGTCTTTTTCCGGTTTCTGTGTCCGGTAATTGATCGTCTCGGGCTTGGTTACTTCGCCATGAGACCACGCCAAAATTTCCTCGGGTGAAGCGAGCTTTAATTTAATGGCTTTAAAATCAGATACTTTATAGTTGGACATAAATACTTAAAATTATTTAATGACAAATGACGAAATCCAAATGACCAATCAATGACAAATATCAAAATCTAAATTTGTCATTAGTCATTGGAAATTTGTCATTCCTTGACTATTTCCCTCTCCGCCGGCGGCCGATCGTCATCGTCCAAAGTTTCTTTAACGCCGATCAAGTCAATTCCTAAACTCAAAGCTTTTAATTCTGAAACCAATACGTTAAAAGATGCCGGCACGTGCGGCGCTTTGATTGGCAAACCGCGAATAATCGCGTCATAAGCATTAGCCCGACCCAATACATCATCTGATTTTATCGTCAACATTTCCTGCAGAGTATGAGACGCGCCATAACCCTCTAGCGCCCACACTTCCATTTCGCCGAACCGTTGGCCGCCAAATTGGGCTTTACCGCCTAGCGGCTGCTGGGTAATTAAAGAATAAGGACCGATGGAACGCATGTGGATCTTATCTTCCACCAAGTGATGCAATTTCATCATATAGATATAGCCCACGGTCACTTTCTGGCCGAAAGGCTGGCCGGTCTGGCCATCATGTAAAATAACCTTTCCATCTTCCGAGAACCCGGCTTTTTTAAGCTCAGCCTGAATCTCTCCTTCGGTCGCGCCGTCTAGTGACGGAGTAATCGCCAAGTAGTCCAACGTATGCGCTGCCAAGCCCAAGTGGGTTTCCAAAATTTGTCCGATATTCATCCGCGAAGCCACGCCCATCGGATTTAAAATGATATCCACCGGCGTGCCATCTTCTAAATACGGCATCTCTTCCAATGGTAAAACTCTGGCAATAACACCTTTATTGCCGTGGCGTCCGGCTAATTTATCGCCCACCATTACTTTTCTTAATTGAGCCACTTCCACCTGAATAGTTTTTATAACGCCGGCTGATAATTTATCGCCTTTCTCGCGGGAAAAAACTTTAATACCGATAACCCTGCCCCGTTTGCCGTGCGGCATCCGGAGTGAAGTGTCTTTGACATCTCTGGCTTTTTCACCAAAAATCGCCCTTAGCAATCTTTCTTCCGCGGTTAGATCCGATTCGCCTTTGGGAGAAATTTTACCCACTAAAATATCATTCGGACCGACTTCCGCGCCAATCCGCACGATGCCTTCTTCGTCCAAGTCTTTTAATCTTTCTTCACCGACATTGGGAATGTCTGGCGTGGTCACTTCCGGCCCTAATTTTGTTTCCCGGACATCACAAGAAAAATCTTCAATATGAATTGAGGTAAAGCGATCGTCAACGACGACTCTTTCTGAAAGAATGATCGCGTCTTCAAAGTTGTTGCCCCGCCACGACAAAAAGGCGACCAATAAATTTTGGCCTAAAGCTAATCGGCCTTTATCAATAGCCGCGCCATTGGCGATCGGCTGGCCTTTTTTGATTTTTTCACCCCGTTTGACGATTGGGTGCTGGTTTATTGAGGTAAATTGGTTAGTTCTAGCAAAAGCATGTAGGTGATAATGGACGCGTTTGTCATTTTTTGTTTTTAAAACAATATGACTGGCATCAACTTCCACCGCTTCTCCATCTTCTCTGGCCACAATTAATTGGCCTGAGTCCAAAGCCGCTTTTCTTTCGACGCCGGTGCCGACCAGCGGCGCGTCCGGCTTAATGCAAGAAACTGATTGGCGTTGCATGTTCGAACCCATCAGGGCGCGAGTAGCGTCATCGTGTTCCAAAAACGGAATCAGCGAAGTAGCGATCGAAATAAACTGCTGTGGCGAAACATCCATAAAATTAATTTTCTCGCGCTTGGTAATAGAAGCTTGTCCGTGAACTCTCGCCTGCACCCGCTCTTCCACAAAACTGCCGTCTTTAGCTAACGGCACAACCGCGTGCGCCACGTTATACTTTTGCTCTTCGTAAGCGTTCATAAAAACCAGCTCATCGCTAACCTTGTTGTTTTTAACCTTGCGGTAAGGGGTTTCCAAAAAGCCGAATTCATTAACTTTGGCAAAAGAAGACAGCGTGCCGATCAAACCGATGTTCGGGCCTTCCGGCGTCTGAATCGGACAAATCCGGCCATAATAAGTGGTGTGAACATCACGGACTTCAAACCCGGCTCGTTCGCGCGTTAACCCGCCCGGACCCATCGCCGAGATGCGGCGCTTGTGTTCCAGCTCCGCCAACGGATTGACCTGGTCCATAAATTGCGATAATTGCGAAGTCGTAAAAAATTCTTTAACCGCCGCCATAAACGGCCGGATATTAACCAGCTGGGCCGGCGTAATCGTTTCCACGTCCAAAGTCGTCATTCGGTCTTTGACAATTCTTTCCATTCGCGCCATGCCAACCCGCAATTTATTTTGCAATAATTCTCCCAAAGCCCGAACGCGCCGATTGGCTAAGTGGTCAATGTCGTCCCCCTGGGCGCCCGGCGTATTATTCAAACGGATTATTTCTTTAACGACTTCGATCAAATCGTCTAACCGGAAAATCCGATATTCTTTAGTTAAAGGAAAATTCTGGTTCAACCTTAAATTAAATTTCCAGCGGCCGACTTTAGCCAGGTCATATCTTTCAAAATCAAAAAACATCGCCTCAATCATCTGCTGGGCATTATCTACTGTCGCCAAGTCACCCGGACGCAAACGCTTATACACTTCGATAAAACCTTCGCCCTGGTTGCTCGCCACGTCTTTTTTAAGCGTGGCTTCAATGTATTTTATATCCGGATTAGTATCAACGTCGTTAAAGGCCGCCAGTAACTGCTCATCCGTTCCCAGGCCAAAAGCCCGCATTAGCGAAGTAACTGGCACTTTTCTTTTCCGGTCGATCTTAACAAAGATCACGCCATCGTAATCAGTTTCCAGTTCCAGCCACGCGCCCCGGTTAGGAATAATTTTGGCGCCAAAAAGTTTTTTACCCCGATTATTTTCAGCCGTAAAGAAAACGCCGGAGGAACGAATCAGCTGGGAAACTACGACCCGCTCAACACCATTAACAATAAAAGTTCCCCGTTCGGTCATCAAAGGGAACTCACCAAGATAAATTTCTTGTTCTTTTATTTCACCGCTTTTTTTATTTTCCAGCCGTAATTTCGCCCGCAATGGCACTTCGTAAGAAACGTTTTGGTCTTTCGCTTCGTTCTCGGTATACTTTGGTTCGTCAAAATAATAATCGGCAAAAGATAATTCCAAATCCTTGCCGCTCCAATCGCGGATCGGCGAAACTTCTTCAAGGAGTTCTTTCAGCCCCTTTTCTCGAAACCATTTATAAGAGTCCAGCTGCAACTCTATCAAGTGCGGCAGCTCGGCGACATTGGGGTGCTTGCCAAAAAATTTATCCTGCATTTTATTTAAATAGGCAAATTTAAAAATATAGGATTACCATTACTCGTCGCGCTGGCAAGAAATTTTTCCCGCTGGCGCAATAAATAAAGGATTGACGAGATTCCGAATGTTAATTTTAGGCCATTTCCCTAGGGGGAATTTTAAAAAGCAAAACAAAAGCTACCCTTCAGCCTTAAAATTGGGCGCTTATTAACAGGCCTTAATTAACATCCATATAAAGGTATTAATTACCTTAATTTTTAGTCTGTTTGTATTTTATATGAAATTTAGGAAATGTCAACCCCCACCCGGCCGCCAACCACCTGACGGCTACTTTTTCGGCGCCAGCTTCAAATACAACGTATGGCTCATCACCCCGAATCCGGTTAAAAAAACCAGGAAACCAACTACCCAGCCGACCACGGGGATAAGCTTTATAATGCCCAGAGTCACGGCGCCCAGCGCAATCAGCCACCAATTAATTTCAGTCTCTTTCCTTTTCATAAAATAACGAGCCAAAATTCCCGCCCAGATCAAACCCGTCATCGCCGCTCCCAGCACAAAAAGTGTTAAAAAAGCAAAAATCAGAAAAAAGCCGATCGGTAAACCAATTACCGTAATCATCGAAACGATTGCCGCAATCGGTAAAATAAATAAAACCACAAAACCCCGCACTAGTTCTTTGCCCGGCGTGGCAAAAACTTTTTCAATCATTTCTCTTGAGTCTTTAGGCCAGAGATAAAACAATAACCAAGAAATAATTATTGCCGCGGCCAAAGAAATCAGCGACCAAAAAGTTATAAAAGAAAAAAATTCAATGCCGGATTTTTTTGTAGCAGTTTTGATTTCCTGTTTATGAAAAGTTGTGACGCCGCTGATGGCGGCCCCTTGGCCGATTTTAGCTTCTTTTTGAGCGTAATAATCAAAATTGCCGCTGACTTTTAAGCCCTCCGCCAAAACAATCTGATCCCCCGCCGCTATCAAACCTTTTCCATAAGTGCCGGCTAAATTAAGATTGCCGCCCGCCACCGCTACTTGGCCGGCCACGGTCGCATCCTGTAAAACAGTCAAGTTTCCGCCGGCCGCCGCTAATTCGCCGCCGATTGAGCCGCCGATTGTAACGTTGCCGCCAAGCGCCCGCAGATCTTCGCCAATTTTGCCGCTGACAATTAATGTACCGCCGACCACAACAACGTCTTTGGTTACCGTTCCCGCTAAATTTACGGTTCCGCCACCCACGTATAAGTCGCCCTCGATCGTACCGGTAATAGTTACCGTTCCGCCAACGGTATAAACGTTTTCACGCACGGTTTCGCCCAGCGCGACTGCTTCGCCCGAGCTAAATTGGGCCGCCCCCGCTGCCGCGGGCACCATCAGCGCCAGCCCCACCAGCAAACTTAGATATTTTTTCATAGGTTATTATTATAAATAATTATTAATTTTAATTATTATATCATTTATATTTATATTTTTCTACCACTTGACAAGAAATATGCGCTATATACACTATAAGTAGTGGACATCTACCTTCGGGTAGGGTTCACAAGGCATCTAATTTAAGGAATAGGACTGTGTACGCTTTTTACCTTATTGGATATCTTGCGAACTCTATTGGGAGAAATATGCGTCTTATAAGTATGACCATTAGTTATGCTTATTTTTTTATATTCAAGCTTGTGCCTAATCTCCTTCCATAAAAGAATAAAATTTCTTTCTCTAAAGTGCTTCTTTCTTAACTTTCTATTTTTAGATTGATAAGCAACATAAGAAAAAAGATCCGCCATTTCAAGGCCCGGCCAAAAACCTATTTTTTCTTCAAACCTAATAGAGCTAATTCTTTTTTGCATTTTTTCAGAACAATTTTTCATGTTTTGCGAATTATACTGAGATGGAGTTTTGCATCTTAAATATGCCCTTAAAACTGCATGATCAGACTCCCTCCTCGACTCAGCAACTACAGCTCCCCGACAATTATTTTTCGAATTAATACATTTAGCAAACCAAAAAAATAACTTTGCGGCTAATATTTCATAAGGAAGATCCAGCCATCTTCTAGACTCTTCACTTCCTTCAAAATATGCATCTTCTGTTTCTCCCATACCCAAAAAATTTCTTAGACTTTTTTTATCTAAATAATAGATATTGATTTTTATCGGAATTATTTTAACGAACTCTATTAAAGAGAGCACTAGCTTTTGAGCATTTTTTAACGATAAGTAGCTAGAAGAATTCTGATCTTCAAATAAATCATAAGAATGAAAAGGCTCATTACCTAATCTATAAATTTTTTTAATGTAATTAAAGTAGCCCGATATTTCAGCGTCAACTCTTTCTTCAACTATTACTCCAGTTAAAAAAAGGTTTTGAGTGTGGTCACTTAAACTGCCTTGGCCAGACTCATCTATATATAAAATATAGCGTTCCATTTTTTTATTCCAATCTCTTAAAAATCTTCTGTTTATCAATTGAAGACAATTTAGTCTTCTGAACATATTCTCTCATATAGGCGATTGTCTGGTCAAAGGTGGGGCGGTCGACTGGATATGGGGTCGCGTCTTTGCCGCCGTGGGCAAAGGAGTAGCGGGCCGGGTCTTCATAGGAAGGCTTAGCACCATAGATAATTTCGGCTACCAGCGCCAGAGCGCGGATAGTTTTTGGTCCAACCCCTTCGGTTGCCAGCAGCTTCTCGTAGCTGGCCGGCTTTTGGTCGCATAAAATCCAAAATATTTTTTCCAGATATTTGCTTTTGAAAAAGTTTTCTCTGACCACCGGATGCCAGGTAAATTCTTTAGTTTCTAAATTCATAAATTTAAATTGCTGCTGGCCGGCTTGGATTAATGCCACCTGCGACAAGTCGGTGGCGTGGGCGGAAATAAGTTTTAAATCTTTTATCAGAGCGCCAAAATTTTGCGATACCAGTTCGGTGCTGATTTGCCGGTTCTGGCCGCTGGTTAGCGCAGTCATATTTAAAACGCTTTTATTTTTCGTCTGGCTGGCAATGCCCGTGTGCGGTTCGTTTATCAAGTCTTTAATATCGGCCGAGTGCCAGTGATAACGCCTGGCGCTTTGAGAAACAGCGTTCATTCCTTGCTGAACAACGGTCCAGGCGCCGTTTCTGGAAAACAAAAAACAATGGTGGTATATCTGAAATTCATCTTGCACCAGAGCGCTGTCCACCTTGGCGGCCATCCGAGAATTATAGACTAAAAAGCGGGCGTCTGATTCAGCCAGGTTCAGCCGTTCACCCCAGCTTAAAATTTCTTCCGGTGTCTTGCGCGAAGTTTTGCCCTTGCCCCCGCAAATAAAAATTCCTAAATCTTTTTCTTGCCCGCGAATAGCTTCTTTTAGCGCCGCGGTCAAAATGGTGGTTAGCCCCGAAGCGTTCCAATCAAACGCCAGCACCGTGCCCAGCGACTGAAACCAAACCGGATCGGCCATTCTTTTGATAAATTCATCCGGCCCAACTTCGGCCACAATCGCGGCAATCATTTCCCGGCCAAGTTTTACCATACGCTCAAAAAGCCACTTGGGACAAGTGCCATAGTCCAAACCAAACGTAGCTACACCGCGCTGAATCATATTCGTTAAACAAACGTTCACTTGTATTATAATATAAAAGAAAAAGCCCGGCAACTTTGCGTCGCTGGACTCGCGTTAAAACAAACCGTCGCAGAAAAAGAAAACCGGTGTCCGCAGACACCGGTTGTAATTTTACAGCATTCTTTTTTATTCCTCCCCAGCTTTTTTCTCGCCCTCATAGGACTTTCTGGATTTTTCTTCTGCCTGTCTTATCAGGGCTAGATCTGGCCTCAACTCATCCTGATAAAAATTCTTTATCATAATTGCCAGCCACGCATCCTCATGTTCTGGATGACCGGCGTTGATAAGAAAGACCGTTTGGTGAACAATCACCGGACATTCCGCCAGCATCACACGGATGGAAATTTTAGCAAAACCCCGCTGGCGAACAACTCGCCAGTAAACCCTTAAGGATTCATCCGGTATATCTTTCTCGCTCCGATAGAGAACCACCCTGGCCGCTACAAAAGATCTCTTCAACTCCTCCTCAATGGCGTCTTTTGTTTGCTTGCCCATTTCATTTTTTAGTTCAACCATTATGGCTTTATTTGGCAATATATTGCAAAAGCCATAATCAGGATTTTGCCACCATCGGCAACCCGACAAAAGTAAAATCACTATCACTACCGTTATCGCTCCGCCTACCTTTTTCATCTCGTTCTCCTTTTCTATCTTGTCGATTTTTTATATAGTTTTTTATCTTAAGGGAACGATAATAAGCAGCTTACACAATCTTGACTCTGCTCTTTTTTTCTTTCTTCCTGGGCCTGTCTATGACCAGAAACCCACCGCTGTACTTGTCGCCCTTGCCCCTTAGCAAAAGACTCTTTTCTCCTCTTTGGAAGAGAAATACTTCTTCTAGGTCGCTGGGAGCAAAAGCTGTAATTGAGTCCACAATGTCTCCGAAAAATTCCCCCATCATCTCCATGCTCTCTATATTCCTTTGAACCTGGACCTCACTCATTCCATCTTGTCTAATAATAAGATCCATGGCCGTCTCCTTTCGTCTATATTTTCTTTTTAAAGAATACACTATTTATACTATATAAAATCGCTATTGTCAAATAATGGACATTACAACAAAAAAACCACCCCCAAGCAAAGGGCAGCAAAAAGAGCAGACTTATTATTCTCCGATTATTTGCCTTACCCTTTCAACAATTTCCCTGGGCGCTACTTTTGCTTTGATAATAAAATCGGCCGCGCCCAAGGCCAACGACCGATCTTTCATCTCTTTTTTATCGTAATTAGTAAAAATAATTACCGGTATTTTTGCTAGCTCGCTGTTTTTTTTCAGACTCTCTAAAATATCCAGCCCGTTCTCCCGCCGAAGCAGCAGGTCCAGTAATATCATATCCGGTTTATCTTCTTGCGCCAGCTTCAAAACCGCCGCCTCGCTTTCGGCAATGGTCATCGAAAAACCCTCCATTTCGAATTTGCTTTGATACATTAATATTTGGTCCGGATCGTCTTCGACAAAAATGATTTTTTTCATACTTGTTGTTTTTCTATTATATATTTTTTAATATCGGTTTTAACGCCAAAATCAAACGGCAAATTCACCAAAAAAGTCGTTCCCTTGTTGAGCTCGCTCTTTAAATCGAGCGTCCCGCCGTGCCCTTCGATAATTTCTTTAACAATAAACAATCCTAGCCCCGAGCCATCAGTATACATATTGCGGGCGTTGCTGGCCCGAGAAAATTTTCTGAACAAATGACGGATTTCTTCAGCCGGAATGCCAATACCATTATCCGCTATCTCTATTGTAGCACCTTGGCTTGATCTTTTCACGGTAACGACTATTTTACCCCGCACATCCCGCTTGTCCCGCGCCTGACTGTCCATCTTGGTTGAAGGAGTATATTTTATCGCGTTATCAATCAGATTGCTTAAGGCTTCGCGTAAATATTCTTTTTCTCCGGAAACCACTACCGGCTCATCGCCAACAACGTTTAAGACCAGGTCAATTTCCCGTTCAAGTACCATCGGCTGGAAACCTTCAATGATTTCTCCGAGCAAAACCGCGATATCCACCAATTCGCCTTCTTTGTCCTTCGCGCTGTACTCTCCGTTGGTCATTTCCGCCGCGTTCAAAATATCGTTAATAATACCTTCGAGTTTCTGGCTTTTTTCCATAATCCCGCGGATAAAAACTTGCTTTTTCTCCGGCGGCATTTTATCCAGATCGCCTTCAAGCATCATCGAAGCGATTCCCTTGATAACCGAAACTGGCGTCCGCAACTGATGCGACGCGATATTTAAAAATTCTGTTTTAGCCTTATCGAGTTTTTGCAGTTCAATGTTGGCCTCTTGCAAATTCTTAGCCATCTGGGCCAAAGCTTCGCGGCTTTTTATTTCGTTCAAAACGCCCCTCACCAATAAATAGCCGAAAATAGCGACGCCGAAAAAGAGGCTGAATTTCAAGAAAAATTCCAACCGCGTCACCGAAAGCAGGGCGTCAACCAAAACCATCACCGCGATAAAAATGCTTAGCAGCTCTGTCGTAATTATTTTAACGTCCATTAGACGATGCTTGATCACCGCGTAACTTAAAACCAAGGGACTGGCCATCACCGCGAAGATCCCGACAAAAACTAAGGGCCAGACGCCGTTTAAGCCGTACATTAAAGGAAAGTTCGTCAGGCCGCCGGCAAAACCCAAAAATGAACCGATCATGACGTAGCCGATCTGATATTTTTTTTCTCCCTGGCTGGCAAAAAATTCTTTGATCAAAAGATAAGCGGCAAAGCCGACCATCACAAAATAACCAAAGAATAAAAACCACTTATACAGCGGACCGGCCGTCGGCCAATAGGCAAAAAAAGCCACGGAGTGAACACCGCTAATATAGGAATCAGACAAACTAATAAATGAAAAGCCCAAAGTTAAAAGATAGCCGAAAAAAAGAAGGAAACGATATTTTCGATAAAGACCAAGCAAGCTTAATATCCAATGGAGAAAAAATACCGGAATTAAAGTCGCGCCTAGGTTCAAAAGTTTGGCCCACAAGATCGCCGAGCTTTCATCCTTACCCAAAGATAGCATCGCAAACCAGCAATATATCCAAGCCGCAAAGACCAAAGATAACAGGCCAAAAAGCTTATTCGACCGCTCTTGCCTATTTCGCGAGTAAGCAAAAAAACCAAAGGTGGTAAAGAAGGTGGCGGCGATTAAAACTGACCATTTATAAATATCAAACATTTTTAGAACGGCTTATTTTTTAAAAAGGAAGCGCTGGCGAAAAATAAATAATACCAATAATTTTGTTTTTTCAGCCACTGGCCAAACATTGGCGCCAATTTTGACGTGTCGTCTATTCGGCTTTCATTTTGGCGCAAGAATTGGACGTAAAGATTGCCCAGGGTTAGGAAAATTCCTTTGGCGTTGCGCGGCCGCTTGGCGATCATTTCGTCAATATTAGCCAACGGTCCGTGATCGCTTAAAATATGGTCCGGATGCAGACACAGCGGCGCGTCAACTTGTCCGTTCCAATCAACCAGTTGGCTCGGCGGATTGAAATAACCGGTCCGCTCCGAAAAGATTTTATCGTCTGAAGGATCGCACTTTAACCATCGGCCGTTTAAAAAAACGTAGGCATAGATGTGCGTCGAAGAAGTCCCCACGTGATTTCTAAAAAGATCCAGCATAACCGGCCCAAAATATTCTTTGCCTTTGACTTTCATCACGCCGTAGCCCGCCGGAATTTTGCAGGCGCGAAGCAGGGCAATCAGCAAATTTGCTTTATTGGTGCAAGTTCCGCTTCCTTCGATCAGGGTTTCTGAGGCTTTCATCTGCCAAAGTCCCACCCGATACAAAATCGTATCTCGGACAAAATAAAATAAAGCGGTGGCCAATTCGCTCTGGCTGGAAAAATTCTTGTTTTTAAAATCGGCGGCTATTTTTAAAATGGCTTCCTGGTTAAAATCGCAATACGCACTTTCCTTTAAAAAATCTTCTATCTTATTATTTTTTTCTTCTGAAACCGGAGCCCTGGTACCGCACAATTTAGCGATCGCCGCCATAATCTTATCCGTGCCTTCGGCTAAAGAAACTTCTCCCAAAGAATAGATGGGCTGGCCGAGCACGACCGATACGTTCTTTTTGCGAAAAAGATTTTTCGGATAGAACATCCGCCAGGCGCCGCAGATAGCGACCGGAACAATCGGCACGCCGGTTGCCTGGTGCAAAAAAGCAGCTCCCTTTTTCCCGGGTTGAAGCAGGTTATCTGGCGTTACCCGTCCCTCCGGAAACATCCAAATGTTGTGGCCGTTTTTTAGCGCTCTGACAGCGTTAGCCAGCGTGACAGAAAAATCTTGGCCGGTTCCCCGATAGATTTTTATCGAACCGTTAAAATAAACGTAGAGCGTTATCAACAAGTAATACCAGCGGAAAAATTTATTAAGCACCAAAAACCTGATCGGAAAAAAATTCTTAGGATAAAACTCTCCTTTTTCTCGAGGCATTGAAGCGGCGACGATCGGCCCGTCAAAAAAACCGGTATGGTTTGACGCAAAAATAATTCCCTTTCCTGCCAGCCCCGCTAGATTCTCCTGCCCCGACACCCGATAATTCAAAACGAGTTTTAAAAAAAGATAGATCGGCCAATAAGTTATCGCCTGAACGATTTTAACGGCTCTGATTTTTAAATCCATTTTTTTATTGCCTTCAGTCTTGTTCATAGATATAAAAGATAGTCTCCGCCGCTGGCGGGAATTTCCGTTGGCAGAAAATCAGTCAATTCAAAAACGTTTCCCGGTTTTTTATTTTTTTCCGACAAAATAAATTTTACCAGCGAATAAACTTTATCATCCGCCAAGGCGTCGGCGGTTTTCATAAATTTAATCTCCGCCAGCTCTCGGCCATCCGCTTTCATTTTGTCTAAGTTTAATACTTTCGCTTTAAAAATAAAATAGGCCGTGTTCTCCTGGCCGGTTATTCGAAAGCGCACCGCTGCCAGATCGCTAATTTCCGCCGTCACCCCCAGTTCTTCTTTTAGCTCCCGCCGCAAGGCGGCCGGCGGCATTTCCTCTTCGGCGGCATAGCCTTCCGGCAAAGTCCACAAATCCTTAAAAACCCCGTAAGTTTTTTTGGTCAGTAAAATTTCGCCCGCTTGATTTTCGATCAAGGCACCAACGCAGAGTTTACAAATTAAATGGTTCTTGTTCATTATTCGGTTGATAGATCACTAATGCTGTCGCGGCTTTGCATCGCGATGTTTTGCACAATGCCCAAAGCCATAAAATTAATTAAAAGATTGCTGCCGCCATAGCTTAAAAAAGGCAAAGGAATGCCCGTAATCGGCATAATCCCTAAGCACATCCCTACGTTAATGAAAATCTGGCCAAAAACCATTACGGCAAATCCGGCGATGAATAACCGGAAAAAATTATTGCTGCAGATAAAAATTATTTTTATCAGACGGCAAAAAAACAAAAGATACAGTCCGAAAAGAAAAATGACCCCAAAGAATCCCCACTCTTCCGCAAAGACCGAAAAGATAAAATCCGTGTGTTTTTCCGGTAAAAAGTTAAGCTGGCCTTGTGAACCCTGTCCCAGTCCCTTGCCCCAAAGATAACCCGAACCGACCGCGATTTTTGACTGAATTAAATTATAACTATAGCCCAGCGGATCCTTTGAGGGATTTAGAAAAGTCATCATCCGCTCTTTTTGATAGGGCTTTAGCGCAAAAGTCCAGGCCAGCGCCGCCACCGAAAAGCCAATCAACAAGACGATCAATAAATGCCGCTGTTTCATACCGCTCAACAAAACCACTCCCAGCCAGATCAGAACCAAAACCAAGGCGGAGCCCAAATCCGGCTGGCGCAGAACTAAAATAGCTGGCAGCGCCATATAGATCCCAGAAATGATTATGTGGCGTGCCCGATATACTTCAACGTGCCGGGCGGAAAAATATTTAGCCAAGATTAAGATCAAAATCAACTTAGCTAATTCTACCGGCGCAAAATTCATCTCCCCCAGTTTAAACCAACCGGTCATTCCCCTAGTCTCTCCGCCCAAAAATAAAACCGCTACCAGCGCTAACAAAGAAAAAAGATAAATTGCCACTAAAAATAAAGAGTGGTTTTTGTAGATTCGTGCGTCTATGGCGCCCAAAACAATCATCGCCACCAGCCCCACTCCAACAAAAATAATTTGTTTAATAAAAAAATTTGCGCTCTCTTTGCCGGCATTGAGGCTAAGCCCCCAAAGTTCCAGCAAACCAATAGCGCACAGAATAAAAACGGTTAACGTTAAAACCCAATCGCTTTTTTTGATTAATTGCCACATGGATAATTAAAAATTTAAATCTCAAAATGTAAAATTACTGATATTCGTTCGCCGCGGCGAACGAATTTATTTATAAAAATCGTCGCTAAGCGACTCCATAATTTTTAACTTTGATTTTTACATTTTTAATTTCTTCTAGTATTCTTGAAATTTTTCCGCCGCGCCAAACCGCCGCATAAAATTATCATTAGAGAACAAATTGGTATCCACTTGCATTTCTACCGACTTAACCTGCCCGCGCAAAGACGAAAACCACAAAACCGAAAAATATCTGTCTTCGCCGGCTAGCACCGTCCGAGCTTCGGTCTTGTTAACGCCAATAATTTTTTTATCCTCATCAAACAAAATAACCGAGACCAGAATTTTGTCAAAATCAAAATCGCTATTATTTTTTATTATTCCCGAAGCTTGAGCCGCGCCTTTATCGCTGTCTAGCATTTGAACTTGCTTATCATGAATATAAATCTCCGGTTCACGGTAATCCGAACTTAATTTTTCCCATTCTTCTTTGCTCGCCGGCTCAATCACCAGCTCAACTTTTGCCGGCGCCGCCAATAAGGTTAAGTTGCTTTCGATTAAATATTTTGACTGACCGGGCATAATAAAAGTCCGGCCTGACTGCTGAGTGATTAAAGAATTTGCTTCATCAAAAACTTTAAAATTATATTTAACTAAAGATAATCCGTAATTAGGATTAGGATTTACGATCTTGGCCGCCAAGTCGTAGCGATCATCTTTTATCTCCATAACGTTAGTCCACTCGACATTAAGGGCTTTAATCGTTAACCGTTCGCAAGAAAGCGCGCAGGTGCCACCACAATCAATCCCTTCTTCTTTTTGGTTTTGCTTGCCGTCAAAACAAGTTGGCGCTTGCCTGATCCACTTAAAATAAACCCCAACCAGAGCCAAGATAAATAAGGAGGCTAAAATTATAACAATAATTATTTGCTTTCGTTTTCGATAGTCCATATGACTATATTATATACCTATCTATATAAAAAATAAACCCGCTCCGCTGGGCGAAATGGGATAAAAAAAGGCCGGAACGTTTTCCGACCTTTGGGTAACTTTTACCCCTCATCCTCTTCTTCTCCGCCTTTCATAATCCACCTCCTCTTGGAATATTTATTTCATTATATTCGCCAATAAAAAATAAATCAACAAAAAAAGGAATCCATTGTCTTGGCGACGGCCTACTCTCGCTAAGGCTTAAGCCCTAACTACCATCAGCGCTGAGCCGTTTAACTTCTCTGTTCGAAATGGGAAGAGGTTTTACCAGCCAGCTTGAATCACCAAGACGATGAACTCCTTTTTAAAATTTGAAACAAATTGAATATCGCAGAAGAAAAATAATTTAGCGTATTACTTTCACTTGCTCGTGTTTTCGAACACAGAGCGGAGCAAAAATGATTTATTAGTACTCCTCGGCTTAACGCATTACGGCGCTTACACCTAGAGCCTATCAACCTCGTCATCTACAAGGAATCTATGATATCTAATCTTGGGGTCTGCTTCGCGCTTAGATGCTTTCAGCGCTTATCAGATCCAGACATAGCTACCCAGCGGTGCACTTGGCAGTGCAGCTGGTACACCAGAGGTCTGTTCCTCTCGGTCCTCTCGTACTAAAGAGAACTCCCCTCAAATATCCACGCCTGCAGCAGATAGAGACCAACCTGTCTCACGACGGTTTGAACCCAGCTCACGTACCTCTTTAATTGGCGAACAGCCAAACCCTTGGGAGCTTCTCCACCCCCAGGATGAGATGAGCCGACATCGAGGTGCCGAACAGTGTCGTCGATATGGAC
>Ga0172371_10004449_pt1 | contig 21201 bp, 18 predicted proteins | sample Lak12m_FD_114543 | JGI IMG/M metagenome (GOLD analysis project Ga0172371, IMG submission 114543) | Freshwater microbial communities from Kabuno Bay, South-Kivu, Congo - kab_022012_12m | ecosystem: Environmental > Aquatic > Freshwater > Lake | place: Democratic Republic of the Congo: South-Kivu... | reverse complement strand
TCGTCCGCGCCGAAAAAGAGCGCCAATTGGCCTACCTCAGGCCCCTGGGTCACCCACGACGCCTGGACGTGAGGAACGTTGTCCAGCACAAGCCTTGACACGGCCAGGGTGCGCAAGTAGGTCGTTGCTCCGACTTTAGTCGTCTGAAGGGTCTCCTTGCCGGGTTGATACGGCCAAGGAATGAACGCGGTGAATCCGCCTGTCCGGTCCTGAAGATCGCGAATGCGAAAGAGATGAAGGAGCCGCTCTTGAGTCGTTTCCACGTGACCGAACATCATCGTGGCCGAAGTCCTGAGCCCCAGACCATGGGCAGTCTCCATTACATTCATCCACTGCTGAGCGGACGCCTTTCCTGGAGAAACCGCCCGCCGCACACGGTCCACGAGGATTTCCGCGCCTCCTCCTGGGATGGATGTTAACCCCGCAGCGATAAGGCGCTTCAGAACATCCACCACTGACAGGCCCCATCGCTCTGAGAAGAACAGAATCTCCGGCGGTGAATATCCGTGGACCTTCAGCCCATATGATCGGATGAGCTGGAGGCGCCTTTCGTGCCAGGCCGGATCAAGGTCAGGGTTGAGACCGCCCTGGAGAAGAATGTGCGTTCCGCCGAGCGCCTTGGTCTCTTCCAGCTTCTTCGCAAGGGTCTCTTCGTCCAGCACATATGCTTCGGGGTGTCCGTTCCGCCGCCAAAAGGCACAGAAGCGACAACCGGAAGTGCAGATGTTGGTGTAGTTGATGTTTCTGTCCACGGCGAAAGTGACCACCCGGTCATTATTTTGGCGCGAGCGAGCCGCATCGGCCAACTGCCCCAATTTCACCAGGTCGCAATCACGGTACAATATCTGAGCAGCGGTTACCGAAAGCCGTTGCCCGTCACCTGCCCTCCGAATGGCATCTTGAAGTTTCATGCGGCCTCGACCGGCTCGTGGAACGTATCCCGTTCCACCGGGCGGCATCCCGCCTCAAGGATGAGGTCCTCCAATTGGCTTCGACTGAGGCCGCGCGCTGTGTCGGCCCCTGCTTCGTGTGCGATGTTCTCTTTCACGATGGTGCCCTCCAGGTCGTCTGCACCGAAATGCAGCGCGGTCTGTGCCAGCTTCGGGCCCAGCATCACCCAGTAGGCTTTTATGTGAGGTATGTTGTCGAGCATCAGCCTCGCTGTGGAAATAGTCTTGAGGATCTCCGTGCCGACCGGGGCTTTCAAATCGCTGAGCGCAGTATTCTTCGGATGGAAGACCAAAGGAATAAAAGCCTTGAATCCTCCGGTTTCATCCTGCTGATCCCTCAGGCGCAGGAGATGATCGAGCCTTTCCGCGGGTGTTTCTATGTGCCCGAACAGAAGCGTAGCATTAGTACTTATGCCGAGGCGATGGGCCGCACCGTGGACCGCAAGCCACGTGTCAGCGTCTATCTTGTTCGGAAAGAGCCTGGCTCGCACGCGTTCCGAAAACACTTCAGCACCGCCGCCCGGCATTGCGTCGAGGCCGGCTTCCTTGAGCGCGGCCAGGCAGTCGTGCCAGGAAAGCATGGAAATCCGAGTGATGTGATCAATTTCCACAGCCGTGTATGCTTTGATGCCCACAGTGGGACACGCGCGCTTGATGGCTCGCAGCAGGTCAAGATAATAAGAGAATTGAACTTCGGGATTGATCCCGCCAACCAGGTGCATTTCCCGAAGGCCCATGGAGGACGATGCCGCAACTTCGGCGGCAACTTGTTCAGGGCTTAGCAGATACGCATCGTCCGCGCCCGCTTGCCGGTGGAACGCGCAGAACCTGCACCCATTCCTGCAAATGTTCGTATAGTTGATGTGGCGGTTGACCACATAGAAGGCCTGATCGCGGAACCGAGCCCGTTTCGCGGCCAGAGCCAGCGAGCCGAGCCCCAGCAGGTCGGTGGTTTCCAGGCACACGCGACCGTCCTCGGCTGTGAGCCGTTCTCCCGCGAAGAGCTTGCTCCCGACGCTAACGAGCGCTTTGTCCTTGATGCGCTTGAGGACTTCTTCAGGCGCGCCCCCGATTTGGGCCGATTCAGCGTCGTGGGCTAGGTGGGAGAAAGGCATGAGGTCTCCGGTCGGGAAAAATGACCACCTGGTCATTATACGTACGCAGGCCCGGATTGCAAGGAGAAAGAGGCAGAGGGGTGCGTAGCAAATTAGCCTTAGAGACTAACGGGTTAGACCTGGCGGGACCGAAGTGCTCTATGGCGCAAATACGGTTGCGTGTTCCGATCCTGTGAGATTGCTTCGCTTCGCTCGCAACGACGAAGCAATCTCAAGGGGCGCAAGATACGTCAACGTCTTTGTGAAAAGCAATACTAAGTGAATCGTTTCTATGTCGCAGGCTTATAGCCGTGGTAAGAATCAGAGACTTGTTATCGAAAATGAGAACTCCGAAATGAGAAAGTCAAGCGATGAATGTCTATTTCCTACGCGCTGCTGCCAACGAGAATCGCGGGGTCATAGTGACGACTGGAGAGCTGTTTGAATTCTCCCGTCGCTTCAACGGGTTCCCAATGAAACGGCCATGGACGGACGTCACTATTGGATGGGATCCGGACATGCTCAGACTACCCAAAGGAGATTTCCCCTCGTTGATCACCAATGTTCCGGTCTTCAGCAGAAGAACCGCAAGGGTACTTGCAGACCTGTTGGAGGACAACGGTGAGATGTTGCCGGTGATCATTTCCGGGGAGGAGTATTTCTTGTTTAACGTGACCCGAGTGATTGATGCCTTGGACGAATCCAGATCGGACATCGTTAGATTCGAAGGCAAATCGAAGATCCTGGATATCGAAAGCCACTGGTTTATTGAAGAACGGCTTGGGAAGGCCATCATTTTCAAAATCCCGCAAATGATCACTTCGGACGTGTTTGTTACGGAACCCTTTGTCCAGAGGGTACGATCAACCGGCCTGAAGGGTTTTCGGTTTCCGCTTCTCTGGAGCAGCGGCAGCCGCTTTCCGGAGGAAACCAAATAGGAGAAGAGGCCTGCCGGCCCCACGGCCGGCAGCTGTCAGTACCCCAATCTCGATTACTTCACAACCAATGGGTGATGGTTCAGCGAGAGTTCTGACCCGTGACGGATCCTGTCGCCTCATGTCCGTCGTCCAGGAACACTCTATAATCCCTGGGCATAGACCACCTCGCTGAAAATGATCGGTCTGAGCCTTGGTTTCACGGTGTCCGCGAAAACAAGGTCAACGCGACGGTCGAAAAGGCGCTCCAGGAATTCCTTCAAGTTCAGATAGTTCTGCAGCGTGGCATCGTCGAATTCGACGAGGAAATCCATGTCACTGCCCGCCTTTTGTTCCCCGCGGGCATACGAACCGAAGATCCCCAGGCGGCGAACTCCGTAGCCTCGGATGGCTTCACGGTTCTCCTCAAGTTTCCTCAGGATTTCGTCACGGTTCATTTCGCAGGCGCCTCGAACAGCGGGGAATTCGGGTTGTCGGGGTTTACAATGTCAAATAAGAGCCTTGGCGGTGGAACTCAAGGGCCTGTCAGCCTCACCGAAGGCTGACAGGCCGCCAATACTTACGAACGGATACCACGTTTGGGCTCCCCGAACCAGAGGAATTGCCTACAGACTCGTCCTCGCTCAAGAAGATCCTTCAAGTTCAGGTAGTTCTGCAGCCTGGCATCGTCGAACTCGACGAGGAAGTCCAAGTCACTGCCGGGTTGTTGTTGCCTGCGGAGATAAGAACTTGAGATCACCAGAGGGCGAATTCCATAGCCAATGACGCCGGCTAGAAGCAGATGTCTTGATACTGGTTCCGTGGGAAAGCCAGGCACGGCGTTGATCCGAGTCCGACATTCTGGTAGCATTCATTGACCCGCACTTCGCTGGAACGCGTTCATAGATCCCGGCGAGAATATGCGACTTGCTTAAACCAAAAGGATCTTCACGATGAAGAAAGTCACGTTTAAGATCCGCCGCAAAATCATCTTGGCCTTCGTGTTCTGTTTTCTGTCGGTCCTCGTGTTTGCCGTATTCAGCTTCGAGGGCCACCGGGAGATCGGTGACAGATTGCGACTCCTGGAAGTGGCCGACGATCTGGTCAACAACATCCTGGAAGGCCGACGGTTCGAGAAAAACTTCTTTCTGTATAAGCAGCGCAGCAGCTTGGAAGAGGCGCTGTCGTACGCGGATCGTGTCGAATCCCTTTATCTCAGGCATGAACAGGATATCTTGAGCTTGAGAAAGGGAACGGAGACAGAGCCCTTTCTCGAGATATTGTCCCGATACAAAGAGACGTTATCCGGGCTTCAAACCAGTCTGCCGGATGTCCGCGGAGGACTCGAAGCAGCCGGCGCGACCGGACCTGAAGAGTCGTTGCGGAACATCGGCCAAAAGCTCCTGGACATGGCCACCGCATGGGCCAAAGAGGAGAGATCCAAAATTGATCGCCTTTTCCGGCGAGTTCTCTATCTGTTTATAGTCTCGATGTTTCTATTCGGGGTGCTAGGAGTCGGGGTGGCTTTTTACATATCGAGACTCGTGACGCGGCCGCTCGTTCAGATGCAACAGGCCATGGAGAAGATAGCCCACGGGGATTTCACGCCTGTCGCGGAAGATCAATGCGACTCAGAGGAATTCGGGCCTTTATTCCAGGCCATAAACAGGATGATCCGTGAACTGGAGGAGCGGCAGGAGCAGCTTGTCCAGGCCAGAAAGATTTCAGCAATCGGGACCTTCACGTCCGGGATAGCTCACGAATTGAACAACCCGGTCAACAATATTGTTCTCACAGCGGATAGTCTCAAGGAAGATTTCGATCAGCTGGATCGGCAAGAAGCCCTGGCAATGATTGATGACATCCTTATCCAGTCGGAAAGAGCCTCTGAGATCATAAAGAATTTGCTGGACTTCTCCCGGTCCGAACGACCTGAAATGCTGTCGCTCTCAGTTTCATCCGTTATTGAGGACACCATGAGACTAGTCCGAAACCAATTGCTGCTGTCCAGCGTTGAAGAGAGCATGGAAGTCGCTGCTGACCTTGCACCCGTTTGTGGAGACTATAAGAGTCTGCAGCAGGTATTCCTGAATCTCTTCATCAATGCAATCCAGGCCATGCCCAAAGGCGGGAGGCTCAGCACGAGGGTCGGTCCCTCCGATGACGGCGGGTCGGTAAAGATCGAGGTGCAGGATACAGGCGCAGGAATTGAGCCTGAGCACATACCCCGTATATTCGATCCTTTCTTCACAACGAAAGAGGTCGGCAGGGGAACTGGGCTGGGGCTTTCGGTTACGTACGGTATTGTCAAGAAACACGGCGGCACTATCCACGTTCAGAGCGAGAAAGGAATCGGGACGACTTTTACCGTGTTCCTCCCGACTGAAAAGACCGGCGAGCCCGGTGGAACGGCACGGGGAGCCTGATGCGACTGGCAGTAGTAGATGATGAGCTGATAGTCCGAACCAGAATGCAGAAGGCACTGACCAAAGAGGGCTACAGCGTGGAGGTTTATGCCTCGGGTGAGGATTTCCTGGGAAGCCTGGAATCGTCCCAATTCGATCTTGTTTTCTTGGACATCAAGTTGCCGGGCATCAATGGTATTGAAATCCTCGCGAATGTGAAGTCTCGTTTCCCGGCCACCGAAGTCATTCTTATCACCGGTTACGCTTCGATAGACTCAGTGATCGAGGCCGTGAAGCTCGGTGCATTTCATTACGTTGCTAAGCCCCTGAAGTTGGACGAAATAAGACATCTTGCCGCGAGAGCGCTTGAGCACAAGCACCTGTTGGAAGAGAACCGTGACCTGAGGTCTAGGGTAGGACCCGGAGATCCGCATGGCGAAATGATCGGCATCAGCCGGGAGATGAAAGAAGTTTTTGCCATGATTGCCAAAGTGGCTCCCCTCGACTGCAATGTTCTCATCCAGGGCGAGAGCGGCACCGGCAAGGAACTGGTGGCACGATCAATTCATAGGGAGAGCAGAAGAAGAGACAGACATTTTGTGGCCTTTAACTGCGCGGGGTTCGCGGAGGACTTGATAGCGAGCGAGCTTTTCGGTTACCAGCGAGGGGCCTTTACCGGCGCGACCGCCACGAAGATAGGCATCCTCGAAACCGCCCAAGGAGGAACTGTCTTCATGGACGAGATTGGAGACATGCCCCTTCCGATGCAAGGGAAGCTGCTACGAGTCATCCAGGAACGGCAAATCATCAGAGTAGGCTCGAACAAACCCATTCAGTTGGACCTCAGGTTCATAGCCGCCACCAATAAGGACCTCAAGCGAGCGACGAAAGAAGGGCGTTTCCGTGAGGATCTCTATTTCAGGCTCAACGTGGTTCAAATAACGCTTCCCAGCCTGATGAAACGCAGAGGGGACATACCGATTCTCATCCAATTCTTCATTTCGAAATATTCCCGCAAGTTTTCGAAGCGAATCTTGGGCATTGAGCCCTCAGCAGAGGCAATCCTGTCGGCGTACAGCTATCCCGGGAACGTCAGGGAATTGGAGAATATTATCGAGAGGTCCGTGGCCTTGGCCGAAGGCGAAATGCTGACGGTCAAAGACCTTCCGCCCGACCTTCGCGAATATTCAGTCACACCTTACGGCAAGTGGCCCACCTTGGAGGAGCGCGAACAAGAATACCTCAGGAAGGTCCTTGAACACACCTCTTACGACATAGGCCAGACCGCTCGAATCCTGGACCTTCCAAGAACCACCCTCTGGAGAAAGATGAAAAGATACGGCCTGTCTAGCCCTCGCTCGAAGGACGCACCACGATCTTGAGGGATCCCGCAATTCTATAGCCGTTGCCAAAAGTTTTGACAGATTTGGTGTTCAAGGGACGCCATTGTCGAAGAGGGCTTTGGTGGAGCAGGCATCCTGCCTGATCAGGGATGGCGGGCAAGATGCCCGCCCCACCAAAACGTAAGAATTACCGGGCATTATTTTTGGCGCCCCCTATAAGCACTCTCAACTGCCCTGCCGGATCATAGCAAATTCCATTTTGAAACATGGGTTTCTCGGCTGCCCGCCTCGATCCACGATTGAACCTTCCTGATTTCTGTTCATTTTGAAACAAAGAACTCCGCTTGTTTTTCAGCCTTGATCAAGATCTTTCAAACTTTTCAATAGATTAGATTATGGCACCAAAATTGCCCATAGGGAATTCGTCGGAGACTATGCCATGGGCAAAAGAGTGCTGGTTGCTGTGGACTCATATTCAGCGTCCGAAGCGTCAATTTCCTACGGGATCGAGTTGGCCGTCCGGATGCAATCGTCTCTCGCTCTTCTGGCGGTATGCCCTCCGGGATCTTCGCGAAAAGCCGCCCAGACGGACGCCTCGCTGCAATGCGACGATGTCGGCCAGGACAAATGGATGGATCGAGTCGTGGCCGAAAGCCAACAGAAGGGGGTTGGCCTGGAGATCTTCGTCGCTACAGGCCGGTTCTTGGAGGTGGTCACTCGATTCGTTCAGTCTCAGCCGGCCGTGCAGTTCGTCATCATGGCCGCTCCCAAGGACAGAGAGAGCAAGCCCGGCGGCAAGTTCTCATTCTCGCTCAGCCGGCTGCACCACGAATTTGAGGGCGAAATCCTGCTCGTCGAGAAAGCGGGGCAAATAACTCGGGTTTCCGATCTCTATCTTCAGAGTTCTGCACAGGAGACACAAGTATGAATTGGAACGTCTACCTACCCATTGCCGGGAACAGCGTAAACATCTTCATACTCCTGGGACTGGGTGGAGCCGTGGGGTTTCTTTCGGGGTTGTTTGGAGTAGGTGGAGGTTTCCTCATGACACCTTTGCTCATGATGGCGGGCATTCCCCCGGTTGTCGCCGCTGCGTCCGACTCCAATCAGATTGTGGCCGCGTCTACGTCGGCAACGTACGCTCATTATCGCATGGGAAACGTGGACTTCAAGATGGGGTTCCTGCTGCTGATCGGCGGAGTGCTGGGAGGAACCCTCGGCGTGCATTTCATCAAGGTCCTCAGAGCCCTTGGTAACGCGGACTTCGTGATAAAGGTCACTTACGTGGTCATGCTCGGAGTCGTCGGGTCGTACATGTTTCTGGAAAGCTTGCAAAGTCTCCGGAAGGCCCCTGCCGACACCGGCAAGGTGGAATCGGCACGACCGTCGCTATATGTGCGGGCCGTTCGTTCGCTCCCCTGGCAGATGACGTTCAAAAAGTCGGGGGTAACTCTTTCGCCGATACTTCCCCTGATTCTAGGCGGGATCGTAGGGATTCTCGCTGCCATAATGGGTGTCGGCGGCGGGTTCATCATGGTACCCGTCATGGTGTACATGTTGCGAATGCCCATGCATGTAGTGGTAGGAACAAGTCTGTTCCAGATACTGTTTACATGCGTCAACGTTACGATCATGCAGGCTGTGACCAATCACTCGGTAGACGTCATTCTTGCCGTGCTGTTGCTTCTCGGGTCTACGGTAGGCGCTCAGTTCGGCGCTCGCTTGAGTCAGAGATTGAAAGGCGATCAATTGAAGATAGTCCTGGCCTCCCTCGTGCTCGTCGTAATGATCCAGATGCTGGCGGATTTGATAATTCCTCCTCACATCATGCTGGCCTACAAGGGGGGGCACTGATGGGATCGAGACCCCCATTTATTTGGACAGCCGTACTGGTCGCGTTGGTGTTGCAGGCGATGATCTTGTCGTCCTACTCGAGTGCCGGGCCCCCTAGTCTTCTAGTTGTACCGGGTAACTTGCACATCAAGGAATCCTTTCGAGGAGCGACGGTGACGGTGTCTGCCGAGGTCCCCAAGGGGGCCGGCGCAGTCGTGGAACTCAAAGGCCCTGTGGAAGAGGATCACCTTCTCAGGAAGGGCAGGCGAGGGGGACTCTGGATGAGCGTCGGCGAGGTTACGGTCCACGAAGCGCCCTCGACATATCTTCTGCTGACAACTCCTGACTTGCCCCCGGATGAGGAAGGAGGCCCGCAATGGGGATACAAAGCCTTGGAAAGGCGAATAAGATTCGAAGGATCATTGCCCAAGCAAGGGAGTGAAGCTCTCTTCGATCAGTTTGTCAAGCTGAAAGAAAGCGAAGGCCTGTACGGGGTTCTTCCAAGTTCACTCAGGCTGGTTGGCACATCGGGCGATAGTTCCACAGTTGAAGGGCAGTTCAGGCTTCCGGGCAACATCGCGCCGGGGAGCTACCGCCTAGTACTGTCCGTCATTAACAGCGGGAAGTTGGTGGAGCAACAGTCGGCGGAATTGGCGATAGACATGCAGGGGTTGCCTGGGATTCTGTTCGCACTGGCCCTCCGCCACGCGCTGCTCTATGGCGTAATCGCGGTTCTTGTGGCACTGGCGACGGGGTTTTTGATGGGCTTTCTTTTCAAGGGGAAAGGTGCGCATTAGCAACAAAGCGCTTCGACAATGGTCATTCGGAGTTCAGGGAGATTCTGAAGTGTGGCCCTGCTTCAAAGAAATCGCTAACCGGCTCTTCTCTCGGAAACGCGATCTCATAGCATTTCCGCAGGTGTTCGAGCAATTCCAGGCTCTGCTGCAGAATCATCAGAGGGCCATGGAAGTTATTGCGGATTTGGGCGAGAAATCGGGCGGAGATTACATCTTCGACCGAAAATACCTCTTTGATGTTGTTCATGAGCTTCAGGATCTGATGCTAAAAATTGTCAAGGGTCTAAATCTGATAGCCTCGAATCGCTATTACGAGCTGTATGGCGTTCTTGATCGGATCTTTCTCCCCATGGAGGCGGAGCTGAGGGGACGATTGGTCTTGACGGACGCTCCTTACGTAATTCCATTTCGTGATGCGCCTCTGGACAGCCCGGAACTGACCGGAGGAAAGGCAAGTACGCTTGCTGAAATAGTTCACAAGCTCCTCCTCCCTGTCCCGGACGGCTTTGTAATTACCAGCAGAGCTTACCACCGATTCCTGGAGTACAACGACCTCGAGGAGCGCATACATTTACTCCTGGAAGAATGGGCTTCCGGAAGCGCAGAGCTCAGCAAGGTGGCCGGTCAGATTCGCTACAGCATACTCGCCGGAATAATCCCTCAGGACCTGGCCAGAGAGATTATGAAATATGCCCAGAAAACCGGCGCCCACTGGGCGGTCAGGAGCAGCGGTTACGGCGAAGATGGTGAGCTGTCCTTTGCAGGGCTGCATGAAAGCGTAATGAACGTCCCTCCCGCGCAGGTCCCGGAGGCTTACAAGAAGGTGCTGGCCGGCCTCTATTCTCCGGAAGCCCTAACTTACCGGCTTCGCATGGGAATGATCGGCGAAGAGACCGCTATGTCGGTACTTTGCCAGGAGATGATCTACAGCCGAGCGAGTGGAGTAATCCAGACCGTGAAACTTGATGAATCCGACTCGGATTGCCTCGCAATTTACTCCTCATACGGCCTGGGTAGAACAGTGGTTGAGGGGAGAACCTCTCTTGACCGATTCGTCGTAGAGAAACACCCTCCTCATACGATCAAGTCACAGGACATAGGAAGAAAGGATTCCTTGGTACAGGCTTGTCCAGGCGGAGGCGAAGAGGAAATACCGGTTGACGAGACCATGAAGTGTCGCGCCTCGATCTCTGAAGATACAATAAACACCCTTGCAAGATGGGCGCTGAGTCTGGAGCGATATTTCAAGAGGCCGCTGGAAATAGAATGGGCTGTGGACGAAGCAGAAACGTGTTGGATCCTTCAGGCTCGACGCCTGCTTGTCTCGGATCATCTAGACCGAGGCGATGAGGATATTTGCGAGTCTTGCTCCCTGTACCCGATCCTCATCAAGGACAAGGGCGTGGTGATACATACGGGAGTAGGTTCCGGCCGGGTTTACACGGTCCGTGAAAACGAAGACATGGACGATTTCCCTGAGGGCGCGGTTCTGGTCAGCCGCTACACTGCACCGTGGTTGGCCGCGGTAGTCCCCAAGGCCTCGGCCATCATTGCCGAGCGGGGCTCCGCTGCCGGACATCTTGCGACGATCGCCCGCGAGTTCCGCGTTCCGTCCCTGGTCAGCGTTGACAATGCCACGGAGATACTCAGTGAGGGCATGGAGATCACGCTGGACACCCACCACAGATTGGTTTACTCGGGTCAGGTAACCGAACTGCTCAGGTACGAGCTGCTCCAGTCAATGGTCTTCGAGGAATCTGCCGAATTCCGACTTCTGCGGCGCCTTCTCAAGCGGATTGCTCCCCTTCATCTAATTGATCCTCAATCCCCTGATTTTACACCCCAAGGGTGCACCTCCGTGCACGATCTCATCAGATTCGTCCACGAAAAGGCCATCCAGGAACTCATGGATGTTCCAAGTTTCCTCCACCGTTTCAGAGGGGCCAAGGTCTGGACGCTGGCCTCGGACGTTCCCATAGGCCTGAAGATAATTGACTTGGGAGGGGGGGTAGCCCCCGAGGCAAACGGCGACAGAGTCTCTGTTGAAGATATCGAATCCTTGCCCCTCAAGGCCTTGTGGACGGGGATTTCTCTCCGTGAAGCGTGGAGCACCGAGCCCGTGGCTATGGACTTCAAAGGCTTAATGGCGAGCCTGACGAGAAACTGGGATGGAGCAGGCGGAGGGGTCATGTCCTCAGGATTCAACCTGGCGGTGATCACCAAGAATTATCTGAATCTCCACCTGCGTCTCGGTTACCACTTTAACTTCATAGATGCTCGAATGCATGATGAGCCGCACAACAACCATATCTATTTCAGATTCGTGGGAGGTGTCACAGACCTGACCCGGCGGTCGCGAAGGGCCCGGGTCTTGGCTCAGATCCTTTCCAGCTATCATTTCAACGCGGTGACCAAGGGAGATCTGGTAGTTGCTCGACTGATGCATCTGCCGAAGAAAGAAATGGAGCTGCGCCTGCAAGTGCTGGGCGCCCTAATCGGCTTTACTCGTCAACTGGATATTCAGTTGAGAAGCGATCAAGACATCCCCAGGTTCGTGGAAGATTTCTTCAACCGGCATGCCCACATCGCGCAACCGCTAATGTGAGGAAGAGGCAATGAACATGAATAGACTCAGAATTATGGTGCTGGACGACGAGGCCATCGTCTGCAAACGACTGAGGCCTGCCTTGGAAAAACAAGGCTATCAAGTGGATACGTTCACGCTCAGTGCGGACGCCATGGAGCAGATTCAGCACGTAGAGTACGACATCATCATCACGGACTTGAAGATGAAGGGTATAGACGGCATGCAGCTGCTTACCGAGGCAAAACGTCGCTCACCGAAAACGGAACTGATCGTTATCACGGGCTTTGCAACCATGGATACCGCGAAGGAATCGTTTCATAAAGGCGTCTTCGATTTTATCGCCAAGCCGTTCAAATTGAGTGAGATCCAGGAGGCGGTGAGCCGGGCTGAGACCAAGATCCGAGGCCGGTAGAGAGCTGCATGACCGTTGCTGCAACGATTCAAGCGCCTATCGGCCGCACAAGTCCTGAGGAGGAGTTCAGCGTGATCAAGACGTTGGTATCAATCGAGGTAGATTTGGCTTCCAGCTTGGCCATCCGTTTCGCGTGTCAACTCGGCGGGACGATGAACATGGAGATCCAGCCGGTCTACATAAAGGAGTCCCCTACCCGCGCATCTTCCTGGGGAGCCGGTTGGGCCGGCCGAACCTGGGAAAAGGAGATGGTGCAGCAGGGAGTGGAAGAGATTGCCGAGCTGGTGGAAGCGGAGAAGGACTTTTGTCCCGTGCTCAAGGAACCCAGGGTCATATACGGTGACCGAGAAGGGGAGTCGCTCAAGATCGCAACGTCGGAAGACTTTGACATGTTTATCGAAGGCGCTCACTTCACGTGGACTCTCGGTGACCTTTACAAGAGGATCCATTCCAAGCTCTACCAGAGAATCCCATATCCCGTGATCTTGGTGAGAGCGCTAAGGAAAGTGAATCACGTGCAACTTCTGTGTTTCGACGCACAAGGAGCGGAGACCTTGACGAGGACCTTCCAAAAGATTTGGCATGATTGTCCGATACCTCTCGTGCTCAATTATCCGGCCGCGGGCATGGCCCCATCGAAAACGGATGAACTGCGAGTAGCGGTTGATAGGGCACGCGCCATCCTAACGGAGGCGGGCTGCGCGGTCACTGTACAAAACTCGCTATCACCGGATCCCGGAACAGGGTCGGCCGAGGCCTTGAAGGATTGCGGTCTGGTGGCAGTCGCCCTTGAGAGAGCTGTCAGAAAAGACTGTCCCGAGATTCAGTGGCTCAGCGAGGTGAAGACTTCAGCGTTGCTCGCGTTTCGTTGAACGCGAAGGAGAACAGAGATGAGAATCCTTTTCAGCGGAGATCAACACGCTTATAGCGAATACGCCCTCAAGGAAACAATCAAGCTGGCCAAGAACACCTGGGCCGATGTCACCCTTTTGGGTATCCATCCTGCCTCAACTGCGAAAGAGGCTGCGCGAGTGGCCGTGTGGCCTGGCGATCTGCCCGTCAGTAAAGCCCTGAGGGACTATCGTGAAATGTTCCTGGGAAGTTGGTCCAAGGACGAGTCTCCCTATGAAATGCAAGACGGCAGGTATGAGTGGATGCGACTGAAAGAAGGTCGCTGGGAAGAGACGAAGGTCATGCGTGGCAGCAGGAAAGACTTTCGCGTCCGAATGAGGATTGGAAATCCAGGGCCTGAAACCCTGGCGGAAGTCCGGGAGGACGAGAGTGATTTGATTGTGCTCGGATGTTCCAAAGGAGATCGCTGCGTTTGGGCGGCATCCACGCCCGTGCCTCAGGAAGTCGTCAACGAGTCCCCTTGTTCGGTGCTTCTGGTCAAGGAGGAACATCCTGTCAGGCGGATACTGGCCTGTCTGGACCAGGGATATATCAGCCAGGAATCGCTGGAAATGATCAACCAGATGGTCACTATTCATGGCGCCGAGTTGGAATTGATCGGACTAAGCCAGAATGGAGACATGAATAAGGCGGTCTATACCCGACTGATCGAGATTGGAGACTACTACAGTGATCGGGAAGTCAACATCAAAACACGCCTTACGGATGTCTCCGATTTTGAGCGCTTCATCAGCGCAGAAATCCGAGAGGACTTGCTGGCTCTCTGGGTTGGAAAGAAGTCCTTGCTGAGCCGGTTCTTCGCGCGGGACTGGGTGGGCCGATTGGTGAGCAAATGCCAGGCGTCCGTGCTGGTAATGAGATAACTGTGAATCGGCGAACTACTGTATCGGAGCGCCCTTGATGTTTAGTGATTGCCAAGAACAATGTCCGAAAATGACGATGTCCTGGTAGGGCGGGCATCTTGCCCGCCATTCCTGGGCAGGCAGGATGCCTGCCCCACCGAAGCCTAGGCCGAGATTGCTGTCGCCTTCGGACATCGAAATAGGACAACAATTTAGTCACTTACTATAACAGCGGTCTCACCCGTTTGGCCCCAGGAGGTCTTGACTATGAAAGTGCTAGTGGCCGTAGACAAAAACCAGGAGACTTTCGCAGGTCTGCGTTACGCTTGTCACCTGTTGGAGAATTGTCACGCCCGCGTGGATGCTCTTCACGTAACCGCGGACTTGAAGGATATCGCGGCGGAATCATATGCGCCGTTTTTCACAAAAGACGGGCTGGAGAATGCAATAGAAAGTGAAGTCCAACAAGTGGAAGACATGTTCCATGAGGCCTGCGAGCCATGTTCCGCCGCCCAGGTACCTTGTGTTTTCCATGTGGCGGCTGGAGATCCGGCTGACGAAATTCTGAACGTGGCCTCCACTAACGGGCACGACATGATCATTCTCGGATCGCACGAACAGTCTTCCCTGAGGGGATTGCTCCTGGGAGCCGTACACGCCAAGATCCTCCATTATGCAGAGCAACCTGTGCTCATCGTGCGTCAATTCAGGGAAATACGAAAGGTACTGGCAGTGTACCGAGGTTCGTCCACCGACGATGACGCTCTCCGGTTCGCTGCGCGGCTCTTGGCGAGAAAGAAGGCGGAAATCACATTGTTGCACGTGCAAGAGACAGGGCAGCGCGAAAGCGACGAGTACGCCCGTACATCCTTGCAGAAAGGAGCCCAGATACTCCGAAGCTTGGACTTCGAGCCCATCACAAAGATGGCCAAAGGCGAATTTGTCGAGGAAATCCTGAAGGACGTGGCGGTGAACAGATATGATCTGATCATTTTGGGGGCTTATGGTCACACGCGTCCGAAGTATCTGAAGCTGATCAGTGATGAGGCTCTGAACTTGGCCCGCCTGACCACTCGTCCCATACTGGTGTATCGAGAGAAGTCCGAGAGCTGAAAGCGGCGCCGGCCGCGCCCTAAAAAAACCAGCGGTTATACCAGTTCTCGAAAGTGATCACGGACTGGTCTCCTGGGTGCCACTGCCAGCTTGTCCAGCAGTGCGATTTCATTTCGACAGAACTTTCGAGAACCGGTATAGTTTGCTCATTAGCTTCGCCGGTCGCGGGTGCTCGACACTCGCTTTGTCCTGTCAAGAATGCAGCGTCCACATTGCGGCCCAGACGACTTTCCGGTGGGCCGCATCATCGAGCTTCACCACTGTTCCCCCCTAACTGTGCTCTTTCCTTCTGTGGCACGAATCGTGCTTAATCCTACAATCACTGCCGTCGCGAAATAACGCGAAGGCGCCGCAGGGTGTTCCCGGGTGCTTGACCCGATGCGGCCCCGGCAATTCGGACGCGAATCGGCCAAATGTGTGGCGCACCAACCCCTGAGGTGGTAATCGCTTTACAGATTGTAAAGTTTCCAATCGGGGGGCCTTGATGACTCTTCAATCTTCTACCCAACCCTTCCGGAGCGCGGCCAGGCCGTGGACGGCGCTCTGACGGAGATGACCATGGAACCAAAGGCTGAGACGGTTGCCAAGCCGGCTGAGGACAGCCGGTGGCGCCTGGTGAATCGGACCATGAGGCTTCACGGCAACGAGCCTCATGCCTTGATCGAAACTCTTCATGCAGTGCAGGAACATTTCGGATTCCTGGACCTGGACGCACTCAAGTACGTTGCCGAGGCTCTGCGTGTCCCGCTCAGCAGAGTGTACGGAGTGGCTACTTTTTATCACTTCTTCAGCCTGAAGCCGCCCGGCGAGCACACTTGCGTGGTGTGCATGGGCACGGCGTGCTACATCGGCGGCGCTTCGGGAATCCTCAACGGCATCCAGGAGACCGTGGGCATCGGGCCGGGCGAAACTACCGAAGACGGGAAGATCTCGCTGGTTACGGCACGGTGCCTGGGTTCATGCGGGCTGGCCCCGGCGGTGGTCTTCGACGGCGAGGTGAGAGGACGCATGAATCCGCCCGCAGTGCTGGAAAACCTGGAAAGGTGGGAGGAACATGACTCTTGAGGAGCTGCAGGAAATAGCAAAGATCGAAAAGGACCGGCAGGAGGGCTTCCAGCACAGGGTGAACGTCTGCGTCGCGGCAGGCTGCCTGTCCTGCCAGAGCGATCTGGTAAGACAGGCCCTGGAAAAGGAGATTAATCGCCGCGGCCTGGAGAGCTGGTGCGAAGTCAAGGGCGTGGGCTGCCTGGGCCTGTGCACTGCCGGACCGCTAATAGCAATTGAACCGCAAGGACTGTATTACCAGGGCGTCACTGTTGCCGATGTGTCGGACATAATCGAGTCCCTGGGCGGCTCTCCCCTGGACCGATTGCTCTGCTCCGCTCAGGCGCCGTTCTTCAAAAGGCAGCAGAAGATAGTTCTGGAGAACTGCGGGAAGATTGACCCGGAGCGTATCGAGGACTACATCGCGGAAAGCGGCTACGAAGGCCTTTACAACGCCCTGCGAATGATGACGCCGACCGGCGTGATAGAGCAAGTGGTGCGAAGCGGACTGCGGGGCCGAGGGGGCGCGGGCTTCCCGACGGGCCTCAAATGGACCGCGGTCTCCAAGGCGACAGGGACAACCAAGTTCGTGGTGTGTAACGCGGATGAAGGTGATCCCGGCGCTTTCATGGATCGCTCGGTGCTGGAAAGCGACCCCCATCGCGTCATCGAAGGCATGGCCATAGCAGGCTTCGCTGTCGGGGCCAACCACGGATTCATCTACGTCAGGGCGGAGTATCCGCTGGCAGTGAAGCGAATACGCACCGCCATAGCCAGAGCGGAACGCCTGGGTCTCCTCGGGAACAACATATTCAACACCACATTCAATTTCGACGTGAAGGTTCGCCTGGGCGCCGGTGCGTTCGTCTGCGGCGAGGAAACGGCCCTCATAGCCTCGGTGGAAGGACGCCGTGGAACGCCACGTCCCCGCCCGCCTTTCCCTGCGGAATACGGGCTCTGGGGCTATCCGACCTTGATAAACAACGTCGAGACCTACGCAAACATCCCACCCATCATACGCAGAGGCGGCAGTTGGTTCGCCGGTATAGGGACGGAAAAGAGCAAAGGTACCAAGGTGTTCGCACTCGCGGGCAGGGTCGTGAACACGGGCCTTATCGAGGTGCCGATGGGGACGTTGCTCAGGGACATAGTCCACGATATCGGAGGCGGAATCCCGGGAGGCCGGAAGTTCAAAGCCGTGCAAACCGGAGGGCCCTCGGGTGGGTGCATCCCCGAACCAAATCTCGACATGCCCGTGGATTACGAGTCACTGGCCGCTGTGGGCTCGATCATGGGTTCCGGCGGCATGATTATCATGGACGAGACTTCCTGCATGGTGGACGTGGCAAAATTCTTTATGGAATTTTGCATGAGCGAATCCTGCGGCAAATGCGCACCGTGCCGCGTCGGCACCACCCAGATCTACAATCTGCTCTGCAAGATAGCCAGCGGTAATGGCGTGCCCTCGGACATAGCCATGCTGGAGGAACTCTGCGACCTGGTCAAAAGCACCAGCCTCTGCGGATTGGGGCAAACCGCTCCCAATCCCGTCATGAGCACTCTCAAGTACTTCATGGATGAGTATCAGGCCCACATCGAAGAAAAAAAATGCCCCGCAGGCGCCTGCAAGATCCAAAGAAACGAGGAGACGAAATGACTTTCCCCACCGACCTTAGAGGCAAAGAGCCGCGCGGGGATAAGAACCCGGTCCGCATCCTTATGTTCAAGATTGACGACCGGGATGTCAGCGCCCGCGAGGATGAGACGATTCTCGCAGTCGCCCGCCAGAACGGTATTCATATACCCACGTTGTGCCACCTGGACGGCCTATCGGAGCGGGGCGCCTGCCGCCTGTGCATTGTCGAGGTCAAGGGCATGGCCAAGCTGGTTCCGTCGTGTGTGAGCTTCGCCCGCCAGGACATGGAGGTGTTCACAAACTCGGAACGTGTCGCGGGCTATCGCCGCAAGATACTTGAGCTGCTCTTCTCCGAGCGAAACCATGTCTGTTCGGTTTGCGTCTCCAACGGACACTGCGAGCTGCAGGCTTTGGCCACCGACTTGGGAATGACGCACGTCCATTACGACTATTTGTATCCCAGGCATTCCGTGGACGCGAGCCATCCTCGGTTCTCCGTGGATCATAACCGGTGCGTGCTCTGCCAGCGCTGCGTTCGCGTTTGCGACGAGATCGAAGGGGCCCATACCTGGGACGTCATGGGCCGAGGAGTGACTGCAAAGGTAATAACCGATCTCAATCAGCCGTGGGGTTTGTCGGAGACCTGCACCGGCTGCGGTAAGTGCGTTCATGTCTGCCCGACGGGGGCGCTCTCCGAAAAGGGCAAATCGGTTGCGGAAATGACCAAACGCAGGCAGTTCCTGCCCTACCTGCAGCTCATGAGGAGGGAGGGACACAAATGACCCAGACCAAAACCAGAAAGGTTTCCGAAAAGAAACCGCGGGCAAAGGAAAAAGCGCCCCCTCCCATTGCCGCCGAAGCCCCCCCACCACGGGTCCGGCTTGCCACTACTTGGCTCGACGGCTGTTCAGGGTGTCACATGTCACTGCTGGATCTGGATGAGCGACTCCTGGAACTGGCACCTCGAATAGAGCTGGTTTACGGCCCGCTGGTAGACGGCAAGCAATTCCCGGCGGGAGTGGACGTGACCCTTGTGGAAGGAGCTGTGAGCAGCGAAAAAGACCGGGAGGAAATCCTCCATATAAGAGAGCGGACCAAGATCCTTGTATCCTTCGGCGACTGCGCGGTAACCGCGAACGTCCCGGCCATGCGAAACAAGTTCAAAGTCGAGGACGTCCTGAAGCGGGCTTATCTGGAGAACTCTTCCTACCACTCGGAAATTCCCACCGTAGGATTGCCGAAGCTACTCAAACGCGCACGACCCGTGCACGAATTCGTCGCTGTGGACGTCTTTCTACCAGGCTGCCCCCCACCGCCGGAGGCAATACTCCTGGTCCTGGGGGAACTGCTTGAAGGACGCGCCCCGGACCTCAAAGGCAAAACCCGCTTCGGAGCCTGAAACGGGGCGAACTTGGGGATGAACCCGAGTGTTGAGGGAGGTGCTTAAATGGCGCTGCAACTGGTTATTGAGCCGATAACCCGCATCGAGGGTCACGGCAAGATCACTATAAATGTGGATGACAAGGGTAACGTCAGTGATGCCACGTTTCATGTAACCCAGTTCCGGGGGTTCGAGAAATTCTGCGAGGGGCGGCCTTTTTATGAAATGCCGTCCCTGGTGGAGAGGATCTGCGGCATATGCCCCGTGAGCCACTCATTGGCTTCGGCCAAAGCTTGCGACGCTATTCTGGGCGTTCGAATTCCCGAGCCCGCGGCAAAACTGAGGCGTCTGCTGAACTGCGGCGAATTCATACAGTCTCATGCACTGAGTTTCTTCCATCTTTCGTCGCCGGATTTAGTCCTGGGAATGGATTCAGACCCCGCGAAGCGCAACATTCTCGGGGTGATGGAGGCCAACCCTTCGCTTGCCATGGATGGGATTCAGCTTCGTAAGATAGGCCAGCAGCTCATCGAGGGCTTTGCCGGCAAGCGGATACACCCTTCGTGGGTCGTGCCGGGGGGAGTGAACGAGCCCCTCACCGTGGAACATCGCGAAATGATGCTGTCTCTATTGCCCGGGGCCTACGAAATCGTCGAGAGGACACTGGGCTGGTTCAAGTCCGCGATGGAGAAATTCAGGGAGGAGATCCGGACTTTTGCCAATTTCCCCACGATGTTCTTGGGATTGGTCAATGATCAGGGCAACCTGGAGCACGTGGACGGCAAACTTCGATTCCTGGATTCCAAGGGAAGATTCGCCGCAGACAGTGTAGATCCGGCTGCATACAGGGATTACATTGGAGAGGCCGTGGAGCCCTGGTCCTATCTCAAGTCGCCCTATTACGTGCCCTTCGGATATCCGGACGGCATTTACAGGGTTGGTCCCGCTGCTCGGATGAATGTCTGCAACGGCTGCGGAACGCCCAAGGCCGACCAGGAGTGGGCCGAGTTCATAGCCCTGGAACGGGGCCCGGTGATGAGTTCCTTTTACAATCATTACGCGAGGCTGATTGAGATCCTCTATTCCATCGAGGTCATGGAGAGACTGCTCAACGATCCCGATATACTCAGTAAGCACGTGAGGGCGCACGCGCAGCCCAACCATTTTGAAGGGGTGGGCGTGGTAGAGGCCCCGAGAGGCACTCTGTTCCATCATTACAAGGTGGATGAGCACGGCCTCATAACCTGGGCCAACATGATCGTTGCCACCGGCAACAACAACCTGGCCATGAACCGCGGGATATTGCAGGTCGCCAAACGATTCATCCAGGGAAAGAAGATCCCCGAAGGCGCTCTCAACAGAGTGGAAGCAGTCATACGCGCGTTTGATCCCTGTCTGAGCTGTTCCACCCACGCCATAGGGAGGATGCCGTTGAGGGTAGAGCTTGTAGGGCCCGGCGGGGTTGTCCTGGACGAAGTCGTGTGATGGCGGGGGATAGGTGAAGAAGGTGTGGTTGAAAAAGGGAACGGACGACAACACTGATTTCATGGCTTCTTACCTGAAAATTCCCAGGAAGGGATCTCGTCCTGGCCTCCCAATGCCGTCATCCCGGTGAAACCCGGGATCCATGATCTCTGGATCCCGACTTCCGTTGGGATGACGGCTCAACTCCATGACCGTCTCGTTAAGTCACCGGCATTGAGGATAGACCCTGCTACAGCAGGTTCTTGTCCATCCCGCAACGTCGACATAACCGAGGTTCCGTAGTTCATCACCGCTCCGACGTAGCGATCGTGCCGCAATCTCAACCATTGCTGAAGTTTTGAGACAGTCTCAACAACCCCGCTCTTGAGCCATCGGCTCAGCAACATCCAAATAGTCAACATATTCAAAAATCGCTTGTTGACAGCCCCCGGTGCGGCGCGCTATCATCTCTTG
>Ga0172371_10004445_pt1 | contig 21213 bp, 24 predicted proteins | sample Lak12m_FD_114543 | JGI IMG/M metagenome (GOLD analysis project Ga0172371, IMG submission 114543) | Freshwater microbial communities from Kabuno Bay, South-Kivu, Congo - kab_022012_12m | ecosystem: Environmental > Aquatic > Freshwater > Lake | place: Democratic Republic of the Congo: South-Kivu... | reverse complement strand
ACGGAATGGTTGCGAGAGTATTTCATATACCTATACAGAACCAACCATATTTTTTGAATTTGCCTATGACTGTGCGAGGCTTGCACACGAAAAGGGCCTAAAGAATGTCTTTGTTAGCAACGGCTATACAAGCGCGGAGGCAACAAGAACAATAGCTCCTTATCTCGACGGAAACAATCTAGACCTCAAGGGAGACAATGATTTCTATAAGGAAATTTGTGGCGCAAGACTTGAGCCTGTAAAAGAGACGATAAGGCTTATGAAGGAGCTTGGTGTATGGGTTGAGGTAACGACATTGATAATTCCGGACCATAATGACTCTGAAGAAGGCTTGAGGAATATAGCAGAGTTTATTAAATCAGTTGACCTATCTATACCCTGGCATGTAACCCAGTTCTATCCGACATATAAATTAACTGATAAACCCCGGACACCTATAAAAACCCTGCGAAGGGCCAGAGAAATCGGTTTTGAAACTGGTCTTAAATATGTGTATGAAGGCAACGTTCCCGGAGAAGGCGGAGAGAATTCATTTTGTCCTGATTGCAAAGAACTCCTCATCAAGCGCTTCGGTTTCAGTATTATCGAGAATAAGATGAAAAATGGAAGATGCTCAAAATGTGGGATAGAGATAGAAGGAGTTTGGAAATAATCACAATCCACGCATCATCAACGCTGCGTCCTCGATTGGAGAGGTATAATAGTTCCTCCTAATGCCAACAACCCTGAAGCCGCCTCTTTCATAAAACTTCCTTGCGCCAAGATTTGAGACCCTTACCTCAAGATATAAATATCTGCAGTCATTATTTTTCAATTCATCCATAACCTCTTCCATAAGTTTTGTTCCAATGCTGCGTCTTCTGAAATCAGGATGAACTGCAAGGTTAAGTATATGTCCTTCATCTATTATATGCTCTACGCATATATAGCCGATGATTTTACCTCCGAGCGCCGCAACTTTGGTTAGAGAATATAGCTTGAGGATTTCACCCAAAAAAGCAGCCTCTGACCATGGGGCGGTAAATGACATGCGCTCGATCTCCACAACCTCAGAAACATCAGCCGCACGCATTTTTCGTATTAAGATTTCAGGCATCCCTTTTAATCTCGGCCTCTGATCTCCTTAAGTAAAATGGAACCAAACTTACAGGCTCGGAAAACTCTCCTTCCATAGCCTTTTTTATCCCGATGGCTGCAATATTTGCCGGTGCAGGCACCATTTTCTCACTGGTTGCAAATATAGCCTTTTCCCTCATCACCTCAATTATTTTATCTTTGTAAAGAAGCGCCCCTTCACCTGTGAAGATAATCTTTTCACCTGAAAAAAACCTGCTATCTTCTAAAAGTAGGGATACTTTTGCTGACACCTCGTTGATTAATCTTACGGGAACTTCGTCATTCCATTTAAACAGCGCCGCATATACTTCTTTCTTTCTTGCATCGAGCATGGTGCAAACAAGATATCTACAGTAAGGGAAATTCCATGCAAGCGCTTCGAGGGTTGGGACCGAGACTATAGGTTTTCCTGTTGCATAAGAAAAGCCTTTGACAGTGCTTAAACCTATTCTAAGACCTGTGAAAGAACCAGGGCCGCTAGCTACTGCAAAAACATCAATATCAGATAGTTTAAGTCCTGCATGTTTCAGGATGTGGTCTATACCAGTCATCAACCTCTCTGAATGTGTTGATTTTACATTAAACCTTATTTCAGCAATCAGGCCTGATAAATTGTCAGTAATAGCTACGCCTCCGAGCATTGTAGATGTTTCTATTGCCATGATTTTCATCTCTAAATGCGAGCCAATCTTTGACAGTCGGGAATAATGCTCCTACCCGGCAGAAAGCTTTGAAAAATCAGCGATAGATGACACAGTTTTCCAGATATCATTTAGCAACGCAAGTCTATTCAGCCTGACCTCATCCCTTTTATCCATCACCAGGACATGGTCAAAGAAGTGATTAATCGGCCCTGTTAGCGAAGAGAGAAGAATTATTGCATCATAATATTTCCTGTCTTTAAGAAGAACAGGGAGATCATATTTAACAGAATCGAGCTTTTCTTTGAGTCTGTTCTCAGTTTCTTCTATTAAGAGGTCTTCTTTTAATTCAGGAATTTCTGATTTCGGAATTATGTTATTAACACGTTTTATAGCTATCAGAAAATCGTTGTACATTTTGTCATCTTTAAATTTCGAGATAGCTTCAAGCCTTTCCTTTATATCCTTTAATTGTATATCCAGTGAAAGGTAAAGGATTGCTTGTATAAGGTCAGGGCCATACCCCTGATCTGATAGTAAGGGCTCAAGCCTCTGCTCGAAGAATTGAGAGATTTTCTCCTCTAATTTTTCATCATCTTTGTATTTTTTCCATTCTTCCGGAAAGGGGAATAAATATGCAAAGTTCTGTAAGGCTTTGACTATCAACTCTCTCAAAGGGAGATCGTAACCCTTTTCTAAAATTATTGCTATGATTCCGAGCGCCTGTCTCCGCAGGGCAAATGGGTCTTCAGAGCCGGTAGGTATGAGTCCTATAGAAAAAAATGCAGCTACGTTGTCTATCTTATCGGCTATGCTGAGAATCGCCCCTACATCTGTCCGTGGAAGTCTTCCGCCTGAATGTGCTGGAAAGTACTGCTCTTCCAGAGCCTCTGCAACTTCGCTGTCTTCTCCGTCATGCACAGCGTAGTATTTACCCATGGCACCCTGCAGTTCAGGAAACTCTCTGACAATGCCTGTTATGAGGTCTGTTTTTGCAAGCCACGCAGCACGATTGAGTTTATCCTTTGCTGAAGGCAAAAGCCTATCAGCAAGAAATCCTGCAATAGATACTAGCCGCTCTATTTTTTCATAAAGACTGCCAAGCCTGTCATGAAATGTAACCTTCCTGAGATCTTCTATTCTTTCAGATAGGGGTTTTTTACTATCCTCTTCAAAATAAAATCTCGCATCTTCGAACCTTGCCTTTATAACGCGTTCAGCGCCAATCTTTACCGCCTCCGAATTTTCTTCACTGATATTACTTATAACAACAAAGTAATTTGTAAGTCTGCCTTCTCCATCTTCAACCGCAAAATATTTCTGATGTCCTTTCATCACAGTTATAAGCAGTTCCTTTGGAAGTTTAAGGTATTCCACAGAAAAGGCCCCGAGCACAGGAACAGGATACTCTACGAGATTTACAACTGTTTCGAGCAGATCCTCATCCTCAACAGGCCTTTTACCAGCATATGCTAAGAGATTCCTCATCTTTTCAGTTATAACTCTTTTTCTTTCTTCCTGGTCAACTATCACATAGTTGTTGCTGAGTATTCTTTTATAACCGGAGATATTATTTATCTGAAAGGCGGCAGGCGACAAGAATCTATGTCCTCTGGTAATATTGCTGCTTTTTATTCCGTCTAGCTCGAAACTGATAATTCCTTTATCAAACAGAGCCGTCAACCAGCGGATAGGTCTTACAAATCTTATATTACCGTTGCCCCATCTCATTGATTTTGGGAGGTGTATGGAAAGCACAATTCTTTTAAGTATTTCCGGCAGCAGTTCCCTGACATGTACACCTTCCTCTTCTATCACTGCTACAACATATTCTCCCTTTCCTTTGTTTTTTATGATAAGGCTTTCTACATTTACACCCTGTGAATTGGCAAATCCTATTGCTGCCTTTGTAGGTCTCCCTTCTTCATCAAATGCAGCCTTTTTAGAAGGTCCAAATACTTCTTTTGACCTCCCTTCCTGGATCAAAAGCATCCCATCTACAAGCACTGTGAGTCTTCTCGGAGTCGAATATATCTTTATGCCGGAAAATATTATGTGATTTTCTTTCAGGGTAATCTCACAATTTTCCTTTAATTGTTGTATAGCAGAAGGTATAAATCTCGCAGGTAGATCTTCAGTTCCTATCTCCAGAAGAAGTGAGACGTTATGAATTTCTTCATTTAGCATTTCTTATTTCCTCTTTCCATTTTCCTCATAAGTGGAAATTCCATCTTTTCTCTCTGCGCATAGTAAGCCTTTGCGCACAGCCTTGCAAGATTCCTTACACGCGCAATGTACCCTGTCCTTTCTGTGACTGAAATAGCGCCTCTGGCATCAAGCAGATTAAATGTATGCGAGCATTTTAAGCAGAACTCATAGGATGGAAGTACAAGGCCGAGCTTATTGAGTCTGATTGACTCTTTTTCATATGCGTCAAACTGTTTTGATAAGAGTTCAGTATCTGCATGGTCGAAATTATACTTTGAGAATTCGACCTCCTCGATATGATGTATTTCTCCATATTTTATGCCTTTGCACCAGTCTAAGTTAAATACATTGTCAATTCCCTGTAAATACATAGCTATCCTTTCCAGACCGTATGTTAATTCAAGCGAAACAGGTTTAAGATCTAGGCCTCCAACCTGCTGAAAATATGTGAACTGAGTAATTTCCATCCCATCGAGCCATACCTCCCAGCCGAGACCCCATGCGCCGAGGGTGGGCGATTCCCAATCATCCTCTACAAATCTGATATCGTGTTTGAGCAGGTCTATCCCCAAATAGGCCAGGCTTTCAAGATAAATCTCCTGACTTTCGGAAGGAGATGGTTTCAATATGACCTGGTACTGATAGTAATGCTGAAGCCTGTTTGGATTTTCTCCATACCTTCCATCAGTAGGCCTTCTTGATGGTTCAACATAAGCTGTCCTCCATGGCTCCGGCCCTAATACCCTGAAGAATGTAGCAGGGTGAAATGTGCCGGCGCCCACCTCCATATCGTATGGCTGAAGGAGAATGCAGCCTTTTCCTGACCAGAACTGTTGCAGCTTTAAAATTAATTCCTGAAAATACATGATAAACTCCGTTCTTCTTCTTTAACAACTCAACAACTCAGTTTACCGGGTTTATCCAATTCTTGATAACCAAACAAATTTAGAAACCCGGAAAATAGAAAAGAAGTGTAAAGAAAATCTTAAAAGAAGGATAAAGTTTTTGTCAAATATGTTTTTTACTTACGAATGTCTGAATATTTTACGGTCTCGAACATCGGCTTTTGTGTATTACTCCGTAAAATGCATGCTAATTTGGACACAACATCTTGATTTTAAAGCATATTTATGATTTTATATGCATTGAAACAAGAATGCCCTTGTCGAAAAACCTTACACCCATTCAATTGTGCAAACCCGATGCCACAAAAAATACAACTAAATCAATATGTTACAATTTGGCATGAATATTGCTCTATATTTTACAAACTTTTTATATGTTTTTGCCATGGAAGTGTCACCCTAATTTGTGCCGGCTTTGTCGGCATGAGTGTTTCATTGCATTTTGTATAGATTCTAAGGGGGCGAAAGAATGGCCAGACTCGATGTAAGGATCAAAACAGAGTTACCAGTATGGATAAGCCACCATAAAGTTGAGACAGAAAAATTAGCGAAGGTAAGTGAATTAAGTTTAAGCGGACTCCTCATATATGGCTGGACAGATAAAACTTCTGATATATGTCTCATCAAAGTGGCGCTTACTAAAAGCAATGAAATTGAACTGTTTGGAGAAATCATCAGGATTAACAATTCAGGTTTAGCCGCACGGTTTTACCTTCCTGAACGAGAAACCATGGTAAGACTCTGGGAGTTCATAGGGGGTAGAATAAGTAACTTAAATGGCTGTCCATACTGTGCCCATGTGAATAAACCTCATTCAGGGTATTGCGAAAAGTGCGGCTGGTATTTGAATTTCAAAGACCAGGAGTACCTTGACAAGCACATGAAGGAGACCTTTTTGCAGAGGATAACCAGCCGCATTGGCAGCCTTAGCCCCGAGCATCTGTTCAGGGTACTAAATCTTATCGACAGGGAATTGCTCGTTGTAAGGGGCAGGCCTATGGATGAGCAGTTTGTGGGTACCTGCGAAGCCGTGCTTGAAGTTTTTTCCATGATAAGGAAGGTTGCGCCCACTGAAAATCCTGTGCTCATCCTCGGAGAGAGCGGCACGGGGAAGGACCTTGCCGCCAGGGCTATCCACGAAAGGAGTCAAAGGGCGAGCAGACCCTTTTTAGTCATCAACTGTGCAGCTATTCCGGAGGGCTTGCTTGAGGCAGAACTCTTCGGTTATGAAAAGGGTGCGTTTACGGGCGCATATATGAGCAAAAAGGGGAAATTTGAACTGGCAGATGGCGGAACGGTCTTTCTCGATGAGATAGCGGAGCTTCCCTTGCCGCTTCAGGCAAAACTGCTGAGGGTTCTTGAAGACAAGACTGTGGAGAGGTTGGGCAGTAAAAGCGGCAAGAAGGTGGATGTAAGGCTGATTGCAGCTACCAACAAGAACATAGAACAGGAAGTCATGGACAGTCGTTTCAGATTAGACCTTTACCACAGGATTAATACTTTCACAATTACCCTCCCTTCCCTGAGAGACATGGGAGAAGATAAGATAGTGATTGCAAAGTATTATTTGGCAAAGTTTTGCGCACAGGAAGGTGTCTTCAAACGATTCTCCAAAGAGGCCATTGAGGCAATTAACCTTTACCACTGGCCAGGGAATGTGCGGGAACTTATTAATAAGATAAGAAGGGCCATAGTAGTCTCAGAAACGGATATAATAAACCCGGTTGACCTCTCCATAGAAGTTCCAGAAGAAAAGCAGATAAGTTTATCACTAAGGGAATTGAGATCCCACATAGAGAAGCAGAAGCTTATTGATACTCTCAGGATGACTTCACACAACATTAATAAAACGGCAAGGCTCCTGGGTGTATCCCGCCCCACGATATATGCCTTCATAAAAAAATACGACCTTGAGCCATGAAAGCTGATTACTGATTTTTATTATGTCTTTTTAATGCCTTACAGTCTCTGCTGTGGGGTTCCCTCGTAACTTATAGTCCCATTCGTATATGAAACTTTAAAAAATATGAGGCTCTTGCAAAAGTTTCCAAAATCAGAAAATAGACGAGGCATCCTGCCTCGTAACACCTTGAAAATAAATGATTTGTCAGGCAAGATGCCTGACCTATTTGCAGCGAAATTTGACTTTTGCAATAGCCTCAAATATAAAAAACTTTACATATTTAAAACTTTACTTATAAAAATATCTTTTAAAATCAAGAGCTTTGTAAATGGCATTAATTTTGCGTACATTACGAGCATGTATAAAATGAAGAAATTATTAGAAAGTCCCTCTGCTCAATCAAGAACAAGGGTGATTTTGTGGGATGAAGACACAGAGAGTGAAATAGAAACCATAAAGAAAAAAAAGAAATTGAACTATTCTTCCAATTTTGTGAATCCTCCAAAATATAAAAATGTAAATTGGAGCGTAAAAAAACCTTACACAAAGGCGGCCTGTCAGGATTTTGTAAATAGAGGCTCTTGCAAAAATCTGAAAAAAACTTTTCTGTCATAGTGAGCCTGTCGAACTATGACCATAAATCAAACGGTTATTCCTTACTCTTACCCTCTCCCGCAAGGGTAGATGGAGAATCCCCTCTTGAGAGGGGTGCAGGGGGGTGTACCCTCTCCCTTGACGGGAGGAGTTGGGGAGTGTGAATATTTGATGCTTTTGCAAAGCTCAATGTAAAAGAATTTTACATTATCCTCCATCAAAAATTTTGTAATTGTTTGAATTTTAAGGTTTTTTTTATTGGCACTTATTTTGCGTTTCTTAAAGACGGATAAAGAATGGCCAGGCTTGATGTTAGAGTCAAAACAGAGTTGCCGGCATGGATAACCTATCATAAAAGTGAAGGAGAAATAGTAGCGAAAGCAAGCGAATTAAGTTTAAGCGGAATCCTCATAGACGGCTGGACAGCCAAAATTCCCTGTATATTCCTTATCAAACTTGCCCTCCCTAAAGGTAATGAAGTTGAACTGTTTGGAGAAATCATCAGGAGGCACAATTCAGCTTCAGCTGCACGGTTTTACCTTCCTGAACGAGAAACCATGGTCAGACTATGGGAATTCATAAGGGAGAGGATAACTCACGTAGATGGTTGCCCCTATTGTGCCCATCAAAATAAACCTCATTCAGAATACTGCGAAAAGTGTGGCTGGTATTTGAGATTCACAGAACGGGAATACCTCGACAAGCATATAGAGGAGACCTTTTTAGAGAGAATCACCAGCCGCATAGGCAGCCTTAGCCCTGAGCATCTGCGCAAGGTACTAAATCTTATCGACCGTGAATTGCTTGCTATAAGGGGCTGGTCTATAGACGAACAGTTTGTGGGTACCTGCGAAGCCATGCTTGAAGTTTTTTCTATGATAAGAAAGGTTGCTCCTACTGAAAACACTGTACTCATTCTCGGAGAAAGCGGCACAGGTAAAGACCTTGCCGCAAGGGCTATCCACGAAAGGAGTCAAAGGGCGAGCGGCCTCCTTGTGGTTATCAACTGTGCGGCTATTCCGGAGAATCTGCTTGAGGCGGAACTCTTCGGCTACGAGAAGGGTGCGTTTACGGGTGCCTACATGAGCAAAAGGGGGAAGTTCGAACTGGCAGACGGCGGAACGGTTTTTCTCGATGAGATAGCGGAGCTTCCCTTGACGCTTCAGGCAAAACTGCTGAGGGTTCTTGATGACAAAACTGTGGAGAGATTAGGTAGCAAAAGCAGTAGGAAGGTGGATGTAAGGCTGATTGCAGCCACCAACAAGAACATAGAACAGGAAGTCATGAACAGTCGTTTCAGATTAGACCTTTACCACAGGATTAATACTTTTATAATCACTCTTCCCCCTCTGAGAGAGAGGCTGGAAGATAAGGCTGTGATTGCAAAGTACTATCTGGCGAAGTTTTGCGCACAGGAAGGTGTTGTCAAACGATTCTCCCAAAAGGCACTCGAGGCAATTAACCTGTACACGTGGCCTGGAAATGTGCGGGAACTTATTAATAAGGTGAAAAGGGCCATAGTAGTCTCAGAAAAGGATGTGATAGCCCCGGTTGACCTATCCATAGAAGTTCCAGAAGAAAAGCAGATAAGTTCATCACTGAGGGAATTGAGAGCCCGTATAGAGAAGCAGAAGCTCATGGAGACCCTCCAGATGACTTCACACAACATTAATAAAACGGCAAGGCTCCTGGGTGTATCCCGCCCTACAATATATGCCTTCATAAAAAAATACGGCCTCGAGTCATGAAAGCTGATTGCTTATTTTTTATTTAGAGTCTGTTTATAAACTCCGTTTTTCAGTCTGTCATTCCCGAAGTCCTTAATCGGGAATCCAGTGTTATCAAAAGGTTCTGGATTCCTGCCTCCGCAGGAATGACAAAAAACCTGACTTTATGGACAGACTCTATTTACTATCAGCTTTGCTATAAGAGCTTACAGTAACTGAAGAAGATATTATTGTTTCGACTAACATTGGACTTTGACGGTGTTGTGCTGGTCAGATTGGCTGGTTTATCCCCAATCAATAAGAAGAAGTCTGAGACTGTAGTTCCCTTTATCGTGAAGCACTTAAGGGAATTGGTGGAATTTTTTTCAGTCATTACACCGATGGGTATTCGTATTTGACGTCAAAAAATTTAAATAAATGCCATCCATGACGTTAAAAGGCAGGGGGCGTAACTCCCATCAATGGAGGGGAAATTACCCACTCGAAATGAGAAAGAACCAAGATGGTAGTTATCCAGCTTTCTTGATATCATTACAAAATTGCATGATATCCAACTAATTAGACATAATATTCAACCCAGCTCTCGCGAGACATCTCCTTGGAGTCCACCTTCACGCATCAAAGTGTCACAGGTGGTTGCTCAAGTAGAGTATACGATAAACAAGGGGGAATATCCACTTCCACCGAAATCATTTCATGCAGATCAAGATGTCGAAGTAATGTGGTTACGATTCCGAGATTATCTACACCACCGCCAATCACTTACGACAACGGGATACTTTTGTTTAACCGTGCTTGAAGCACGTGCCGGTAATAGGCAACAAGCTGCACAGACTTACAGGGTAGACAAAAAGGTGCTCAACAAGTTGGGCGAACTTACTACCACTATTGGAGACCGTCACGTTGCCCGGAAGTTTGTCAAAGGAGTATTTCGCCCACACACGAAAATGGAGAAAAGGTGGATTGAGGCGAGTATAAGAATACTCATCAGACGTGCTGGCGAAATTGCTTGCAGTGGAATCGGAGTGTTGCCAATCATTACGATGAATGATTTACCATCACTATAAAATGGAAAGCCAAGCTACAGATTGACGTCTTCATACTGCCGATATATAATAATTTCATGAACACAGCCCTTGACACAATAATAGCTGAAGTCCTTTCCCTTTCGCCGCAAGCTCGTGCATTCGTTGCTGAGAAACTCATCGAAAGCCTTGATTCGGAGCAGGAAGTTATCCTGTCGCCGGCATGGAAAGAAGAAGTGCGTAAGCGCTGTCGTGAGATTGACGAAGGCACTGTTGCGTTACGTGACGCTGAGGATGTATTTACTAGAAGCTATGCATCACTCGGATGAAACCGATTCGCTTCCATCCTGAGGCCGAAGCAGAGATGATGTCGGCAGCGGTGTTTTACGAGACCAAACAAAAGGACCTCGGAAAGCGTTTTTTGACATCTGTTCAGAATGCCCTCAATAAAATCCAAGTCAATCCTCTTTTATATCAAGAAATCGAAGATGGCGTTCGTCGCTGTCTCACAACTACGTTCCCGTTCGGTGTTGTTTTTCGAATTATGCCGGAACAATACGTAATTATCGCAGTGATGCACCTGCATCGTGACCCCGGATACTGGAAAAGTCGTGTTCCATAAGCCAACTGGTATACAAATGGCTTTCCAACCAGTCGTTCCAGCGGGGAACCCGCTGAACTCATTGTTAATCCCAAAAATAATATTGACAAAAGGCAGACAATGTCGTAAATATATAGCATGAAGGTTTTCCGATGGGATAATGAGAAGAATGAATGGTTGAAGCAAAATAGGGGAGTTTGTTTTGAAGAAGTCGTAATCTTGATAGAACGGGAAGATGTTCTCGAAATAGTTGATCACCCGAATCAAAATAAATATCCGGGACAAAAAATCGCAACGGTCAAGATTGGTGATTATGCTTATCTGGTTCCTTATGTGCAAGAAAGTGACGAGATATTCTTGAAAACCATCATCCCCAGCAGAAAAGCTACAAACAAATATGTGAGGCAACAAAAATGAAAAAGACAGTTTTAGACGTTGAGGAAAAAGATATTTTAGAGTCTTACGAGCGCGGCGAATGGAGGCCCATCAAAAATCCAAAAGCTGAGATTAAAAAGTTGCGGGGATACGCCAAGAATACGCTACAAAAAGATAAGAGAATCAATATTCGAATGTCATCAAAAGATTTGGATCAGGTACAGGTTATTGCTGCCCAAGAGGGCATTCCTTACCAGACGCTGATATCCAGCATCATTCACAAATATGTAGCAGGATATTTAATAGAGAGAAAGAGGGCTTAACAATTTCATCCAGCCGACCGGGCTTAGCCTCTGTTTGAAAGGGAGTATCTATGAAAAAGGAACTATTTGAGGAATTACTTCAAAGCGTTAAGCAGGGTGCTGCTATCATGAAAGGCAAAATGAAACCTTCACGCAGCGTTGTATTTCCTGAATCCGAGGTACGGAAAATACGTGAGCAATATGGCCTATCCCAGGATAAATTCGCTTCTCTTATGGGAATAAGTGTTGCCACGCTCCGGAACTGGGAACAAGGGCGGCGAAAACCCGAAGGGCCTGCTCGTGTTCTATTAAGGGTTGCTGCCGAATATCCTGAAGCTATACTGGATATTACAAAACACCCAAAAATGAGAAAGAGAGCATAGACTATTTCGTAGATCTGGTGTTCAAGGGCGGAGGTGCCGGCATTGGGGTCTTTCTTTTTGGCGGCGAGGATTTGGGGGCGGCAGTTATGCAAATTGAAGTTTCTTCTCCATTGGTTTAAGAACATTTTTAAACATATGAAGCTCTTTACGCGATTTTGTCCTGCCTGTTTTATATTCGGCTCTTGCATCCTTGATGCTTTGAAGATAATCAGGAGAGGTCACGGCAAGCAAATCTTCAATGAAAGCCTCTCTTTCATATTTCTTCATTTTTTAACAGCATCAATAATATTGTCTGATGAAATAGGCACTTTTACTTCTATCATGAATAGCACCTCCTTATAATCGTTATTTTAACATTCATTTCTGACCCTCCATAATCGCAATCTCCTCCGGGGTGAGGGGGGATTTTTCAGAAAGGAAATTATCCATAAAATTTCCCCAACCCCTCTTTGCCAAAGAGGGGATTTAGTAAAAGCTTCAAGATATTAGAAGTTAATGTGTGAAGAGTTTAGTTCTCATTGGCCGTCTTTGAGATGAGACGGCTCATAACCGTCAAGCTTCCCTCTTTGAGGGAGCGTTATGACTATAGGCCGAAATAATTATGACGCTTAGAATTCTGTGAAAATCGGTGTTTACGCTTCTACCTCTGCGGTTACTTCTTTGCTGAATATAATTTTATCATCTTCGAAATCAACCTCAACGGTGTCCCCTTCTTTGAAGGTCCTGTCAAGAATTTTCATTGCAAGGGGATTTAGTATCTCTCTCTGCAGCGCCCTTCTTAATGGCCTTGCGCCATAGACTGGGTCAAAACCTAGCTCTGCAAAATACTCCTTGGCGCTAGCTGTAAGCCTAATGTCTATATTCTTCTCCTTGATATACTTTTTCATCCTGTTCGCCTGGATATCCACAATCTGTTTCAGGAGTTCCCTGGACAGGGAATTAAAGATAATGATCTCGTCAACCCTGTTGAGAAATTCCGGCCTGAAAAACGCCTTAAGATCTTCCATAATCTTTTCCTTCAATTCTGCATTGCTCTTTACCCAGTAAGCTTCCGGCCTCTTTGCCCTTTCTTCTAACATCTCCTGTATATGCGCTCCACCTATATTCGATGTCATAATAACCACTGCATTTCTGAAATCAACCGTCCTCCCATGACTGTCAGTAAGCCTTCCGTCATCCAGAAGTTGTAATAGAAGGTTGAATACCTCTGAATGGGCTTTCTCAACTTCGTCAAACAGGATTACAGAATAGGGTTTCCTCCTCACTGCTTCTGTGAGCTGTCCACCTTCTTCGTAGCCTACATATCCGGGAGGTGCACCGATGAGTCTTGAGACCGTATGCCTCTCCTGATATTCGGACATGTCTATCCTTATAACTGCGTTTTCATCATCAAACAGGAATTCTGCAAGAGACTTCGCAAGCTCGGTTTTTCCAACACCTGTCGGACCCAGGAAGATAAAAGAACCGATAGGCCTGTTTGGCTCCTGAATACCTGAGCGGGCTCTCCTGATGGCGTTTGATACAGCCACAATCGCCTCGCCTTGTCCAACAACCCTTTGCCCCAGACGTTCATCCATGTGAAGTAGTTTCTGGACTTCGCCTTCGAGCATCCTGTTTACAGGTATGCCTGTCCATTTAGAAACAACCTCTGCAATATCCTCCTCATCCACCTCTTCCTTGAGCATCTTCCTTCTCTTTTGCGCTGCGAGAAGCTTTATGTTCTCCTCTTCAAGCGCCCTCTGAAGTTCAAGTAATTTTCCGTATCTGAGTTCTGCTGCCTTTGTCAGGTCTCCTTCACGCTCTGCCCTTTCTGACTCTATTTTTGTCTTCTCCATCTGCTCTTTGTGTTCTCGCATCCTTGCAATAATTTCTTTTTCACTCAACCACTGAGCCCTTAATTCATCCCGTTTCACCTGGAGTTCTGACATCTCTTTTATTATCTTGTCTATCTTCTCTTTGGACTCTTTTGAATCCTCTCTCATAACTGCCTGTTTTTCTATTTCATGCTGACGTAACTTCCTTTCAATCTCATCAAGCTCTAGCGGCATACTATCTAGCTCCATCCTGAGTTTTGATGCAGACTCATCAATAAGGTCAATTGCCTTGTCAGGAAGGAACCTGTCTGTTATATATCTGTTTGACAGCACCGCAGCAGAAATTAATGCCGAGTCCTTAATCTTTACACCATGATGAACCTCGTACCTTTCCTTAAGGCCGCGCAGGATTGATATTGTATCTTCAACACTCGGCTCTTTTACAAGCACAGGCTGAAACCTTCTCTCAAGTGCAGTGTCCTTTTCTATATACTTTCTGTATTCATCAATGGTCGTCGCACCAACACACCTGAGATCCCCCCTTGCAAGGGGGGGCTTCAAGATATTTGATGCATCAATTGCACCCTCAGCTGCACCAGCGCCAACAATGGTGTGAAGCTCATCTATGAATAAAATAACCTTTCCCTCTGACTGCTCAATTTCCTTCAAGACCGCCTTTAGCCTCTCCTCAAACTCTCCCCTGAATTTTGTGCCGGCAACAATTGCACCCATGTCGAGCGCAACCACCTTTTTGTCCTTTAAGGTCTCCGGCACATCACCTGCAACTATTCTCTGTGCAAGCCCTTCTGCAATAGCAGTCTTTCCAACACCAGCCTCTCCAATGAGCACAGGATTATTCTTTGTCCTCCTCGAAAGAACCTGGATTATTCTCCTTATCTCATCATCTCTTCCTATAACTGGATCAAGCTTTCCTTTTCTGGCAAGCTCTGTCAGCTCCCGGCTGTATCTTTTAAGGGCCTGATATTTATCTTCAGGCGTAGCGTCTGTCACGCGCTGTCCTCCCCTTATCTCTCTCATAGCCGAAAGAACCCTGTCACTAGTTGCCCCATATCTTTTTAAGAGCTCGGAGCATGGTCCCCCTATTGATACAAGTGCTACAAGTAGATGTTCAACGCTTACATATTCATCTGCTAGGTGCTCTGCCTCTTTCGTTGCATTTTCAAATACCTCTTTTAATCTTGGTGATACATAAATCTGTCCTAAAGGTGTTGCACCAATGACCTTTGGGAATTTGTCTATTGCCTCTTCAACATCCTTTTGTAGTGAGGTTGTATTAATCCCGAGCCTCTTGAGTATCTGAGAGGCAACGCCTTCTTCGTCCTCAAGTAGTGCCCAGAGCAGATGTTCAGCATCAAGCTGCTGGTTGCCCTTCTTCTCTGCAAGCCTTTGTGCTTCCTGTATCGTCTCCTGACTTTTTATCGTAAATTTATCCATGAAAGTCCTCCTTAATCCTCAGAAAAAATCTTTTTAAACCTCTCAAAAAAATCTCTCCTTATATCATCTTCAAGAAAATTCATTGCATCTTCCAGTTCTCTCTGTAGAACCTCTACCTTGTGCCTGAGTCTCAGAATTATCTCAACACCTGACCTGTTGACACCAAGTTCTCTTGTAAGCCGAAGGATCATGGCTAATTTCTCAACATCTTCCTGAGAGTATAGTCTTGATCTCTTGGTTCTGTAAGGGGTAATCAGTCCTTCACGTTCGTATAACCGCAAAGTCTGGGGATGTACACTCAGCATCCTTGAGACTACACTTATCATGAATAAAGGTTGTTTTTTATCTTTCACGTCCATCATTTTTGTTGTAACCCCTTTCGTGGATTTTCCTTATATAGAGCCTCTACCCTGTTTATCGCATCTTTTGCCTTATTATCCATGTCCTTAGGCACAACTATTTTTATATCAACATACTGGCTGCCCCTCTCTCCGGTCTTTGGTGAAGGCATCCCTTTTCCCGAAAGTTTGAATCTCTGCCCGCCTTGTGTGCCAGGCGGCAGTGTCATTGCTGCTAGGCCGTCTAGCGTAGGAACCTCGATCTTTGCTCCAAGGACTGCTTCTCCAAAGGTCACAGGCAGATCAAGGTAGATGTTATCCCCTTTTCTCTTAAATATCGGATGAGGCCTCACAGTGATTTCTATATGGAGGTCTCCTGCCGTACCACCTATTCCTGCGCCTCCCAAGCCCTTTAACCTGACTCTGGAACCGGTATCAACGCCTCTCGGGATTTTTACCTTCATTGTCTCTGTCTGAAAGTTCTTCCCGCTTCCTCTACATGAAGTACAGACCTTTGTTACCTTCCTGCCTGTGCCCCTGCAGGTAGTACAGGGTTGGGACATCCTGAAAAACCCTTTCGAGGTTTTTATGCTTCCCGTACCTTTGCATACGTTACATGCCTCGTATGACTCCGCACCTGTCCCGTTGCATCTTCTGCAAGCGGCTTCTCTATTAAATGTTACAGTTTTTGTTGCGCCTGCGAATGCCTCTCCGAGGGAAAGTTCGAGGCCCATGACCATATCAGGCCCCTTTGCATATCTATCCTCGGTTCTAGTGCCTGCGCCGAAAATATCTGGGAAGACATCTGCGAAGCTGCCAAAATCAAAGGTGTCCCTGAAATCATAAGTCCTGAACCCTTCAAATCCAGGACCTCCTTCAAATGGTGAACGGCCAAACTGCTCATATTCAGCCCTCTTTTTAGGGTCACTTAAGACCTCATATGCCTCATTCAACTCCTTGAATTTCTGCTCAGCAGCCTTGTCACCGGGGTTCAGGTCAGGGTGGTATTTGCGCGCAAGTTTCCTGTACGCCTTCTTTATCTCGTCCTGAGATGCACTTTTGCTTACTCCGAGTATCTTATAGTAGTCTTTTACAGATGGAGACATCCTTTTCCTCTTTAATTCATATCATATAATTTGAGTTAATAGATGTCAAGTATTTTGTTATGATATGATTAACTTATAAACCTTGAGATCTTATTAAATTTACCAGATTATTACTAATAACCTCCTTAGTAACTATAAATTTAAGCCTTAATACACAATTCTCTCCAGAAAAAGGCCGTTTGCAGGAGCGGTTGGCCCTGCAAGCTTTCTGTCATGCGACTTTAGAATCTCACTGATCCTATCGGCAGAAATCCTTCCCCTTCCAATCTCAACAAGGGTTCCGGCAATATTCCTGACCATATGCCTGAGAAAACCATTCGCCTCTATTCTTATTTTAATAAATTCACCTCTCATGCCCGCAGTCATAAAATCAATATTATCAAGCTTATCTAGGCTTAATGAAAAGATTTCCCTCTCAGGATCTTTTATGCTGCTCCCGGTTCCCATGAAAGAAGAAAAATCATGTCTGCCAATAAGTGTTTGTGCTGCGTCTTTCATGGATTTTAATTCAAGTTGCTGCTGGACCAGCCATGAATATCTGTAGAGAAAAGCTGATGATATTCTCTGGTTTGCAATAACATAAAAATAGCTTTTTTTGATAACATCGTCTCTCGGATTAAATGAACCATCTGCCTCATATGCCTCGAGAACTCTGATATCCTGATGGAGCACAGCATTTAATGCCCTTTTAATCGTTTGAGGATCAAGACGTGATTCTGTCCTGAATGCAGCCACTTGTCCGAGTGCATGCACGCCTGCATCCGTCCTGCTCGCACCAATAACCCTTGATTGTTCTCCTGTTATATTCAGTATTTTTTCCTCAAGTATGCCCTGAATTGTTACACCCTCCTTCTGTATCTGCCAGCCCTGATAGGCAGCGCCATTGTACTCGAGGATCAGTTTAATTTTTCTCATGGTTTAAAATATTACCACTATGCCCTTGTTCCTGCAATCTCGATTGAAATTATTCTCTATCAGTCATTTATTGTAAAATAGCAAAGAAATGAATTTCCAATAATCGGGGTACGACATAATATTTATGAAAACGTGTACTTGTCCAGCGCAAAGCTCGTAAAGGAAGAAATCCCCAGACAGGAGATATTATCAAAATACCTGCTAAAAAGGTCGTAAAATTCAGAGTCGCAAAGGCTGCGAAAGACGCTATCCTCGGTAAGAAATAAGTTCGTTATCAAGCCGGCAAATATTTTCATAAAAGGCATCTCGTCAACCAGGGATGCTTTTTCATCATTGCAAAACCAAGGCTCAAATACCCACATAACACATGTAAACACCATTTCGAAAAATTTTAATCCCTAAACAAGAGCCTGATGTATATTCTCCCTTAAAACATTCTCGGCTGTACAGCCTCTTGATAAGTAGCAATCAATTTTCATATTGACTTACATATAAATATTTATTTATATTTGAACTATAATTGTTCTTTATTTATAGTAATATATTCGTTTCGCATACACATGCTTATATTTAATATAAGAATTTATCAAGTTAATTTCAACACTATTTCATAAGGAGGTTTAAGGTATGGAAATTAAGGTATTAGGACCCGGTTGTCCGAATTGTCAAAAAGTTGAAGAGATAGTAAAAGTCGCTGTTACGGAGCTTGGTATTGATGCAAAGGTAGAAAAGGTTACAGACATGATTGAGATTATGAAGTATACAATGTCTACCCCCGGGATTGTTATAAACGGTAAATTGAAGTATTCTGGGAAGCCGCTTCCAACCCTTGAAAAAGTAAAAGAGTTGCTCAAGGTGGGGTCATAACATGAAAGACCTCTTGCAAGTTTATAAGGCTCTTTCCGATGAAACAAGGTTAAGAATTATAAAACTGTTGGAATATGGTGAACTCTGTGTATGCGATATTGTCGCATCGCTTGATATCATTCAGCCGAAAATATCCTTTCATCTCGGGGTGCTCAAGGAAGCAGGCCTTGTGAAAGACAGAAGAGTAGGCAAGTGGATTCATTATCGTCTTGATGATTCAGAAATGTTCAGAAGGTTTCTTCTTCTCTCAACCATCGAAAAGACTGAAGGAGATTTAATTCGTTCAGACAAAATGAGGCTTGAAGAATTTCTCAAATCTAAAGAAGAGAAAATCGTTCCTATGAAATTCAGGAGCAGTTTAATCAAGGCGGTGAAGCATGGCTGAGGTAGTGAAAAAACTCTCATTTCTCGACCGATTTCTCACCCTATGGATCTTCCTTGCAACCGTTATAGGTCCTCTTGTAGAGGTTCCTGTGTTAATCGGGCTGGTCAATGTAGCACTCTATTTTCAGAGGAAATATTTTACTGACAAGTATTGCAAGATAGAAAGTACAAAGCCTTTGTGATGAAAGAGCGATACAAATTTCTGATTGTTCTGATAGTGTTTCTCATTTGCTATTTTCTCCCGATCGAGAATGCATGGTTTACCAATGCTGTAAATGAATCTCTGGCATTGACAAAGTGGTATGCACGGAAACATGTTCTGCTTTGCCTTGTTCCAGCTTTCTTTATCGCAGGCGCCATTGTGGTGTTTGTCAGCCAGGCTTCGGTGATGAAATATTTCGGAGCCAGGGCGAATAAATTCCTTTCATACTCGGTGGCCTCTGTATCAGGTTCTATTCTCGCTGTGTGTTCATGTACAATTCTACCCCTGTTTATGGGCATCTATCAGAGAGGCGCCGGTCTTGGTCCTGCAATTGCATTCCTCTATTCCGGTCCAGCTATAAATGTGCTGGCTATCATACTCACCGCCCGCATACTCGGCTGGGAACTGGGACTTGCGAGGGCAATCGGTGCAGTTGTTTTTAGTGTTGTGATCGGACTCCTTATGCATCTTATCTTCCTGAAGGTGGAGAGTGCACACCATGCGGGAGAAGATTTCGATTTCAGCAATATCAAAGAGAGTCGTTCTCTTTGGAAAACAATCCCTTTTTTCTTTTCTATGGTAGCAATACTCGTTTTTGCAAACTGGGGGAAACCCCCAGAGGAGACACACAACCTCTGGCGGCTGATCTATCATTACAAATGGTGGCTTACGGGATTGTTTGCTCTTTCTTTGTCAGTCATGCTTATGAAGTGGTTCAAGAAAGATGAACTGAAAGAGTGGACACGGCAATCCTGGATACTTGCACTGCAGATCTTACCGCTCCTTCTGGGGGGTGTTATCGCCGCAGGATTCCTCCTCGGGAGGGTTGGATATGAAGGAATCATTCCGTCACAATATATCACTGCCCTTGTTGGTGGCAACTCTCTTTTTGCGAATTTCTTTTCATCGTTTGTTGGCGCCTTCATGTATTTTGCAACCCTCACAGAGGTGCCGATCCTTCAAGGGTTGATAGGATCTGGAATGGGGAAAGGACCAGCACTTGCTCTTCTGCTGGCTGGTCCGGCATTAAGTCTCCCCAATATGCTTGTTATCAGGCGAGCCATGGGGACAAAGAAGACTGTCGTGTTCGTAAGTCTGGTTGTCATAATGGCAACAATTTCTGGAATAATTTTTGGTGCAATAGTTGAATAAAAATTAAGGAGGCTGTAATTAAGGAGGCTGTAATTGAATATCAGAAAATTGATCAAGACTTTGCTTTTCATTTTTGTTGTTGTAAGTTTTGCGGTTCTTGCTTATAAGGAATTCTCTCCCAGAAGTGAGAGCAATGCTACAGACATCACCCTTTCTTAGGCTTTCGCCAATCAGAAATGCCTCGGCTCTTGGATAACCACCCATTACCCGGAGACCTTTTCTCTGATAAGGTTATGTTGTCCTTATCGTCATCGCTCCTACGGCCTCATCCGCCAGTCTGTGTCACTCCCCCTGCTTTCCCTTTCGGTTATACAGAAAGTCCTTGTCATTCAATGGCCATCCTGACTGTAACACAGACCTTCCCTACTTTGCCTGATAAACATTGTAAGATTGCCACCTCCTCTACACCGGAGAACCCATCACTTGTATATCCCATTTTCTTCAGTGATGATTTTAGCCATCGCCCCGTTAGGACAGGCTTGGCATTCTCATTGCTCATCTCGATGCTTCAAACAGATGTTCGCTTTCGCTACGGCCCTCATAGCGAACAAACAAGAAATTGCCATGCGAAGGGCGTCTGCTCGAGCCGCTGGTTGTGAGGCGCTTTGCGCCGAGCAATCAGCGGATACTCCTCATCCACAGCGTTAGATTATTTCCTGTAAAAACAAGGTGAAATCATGTTGTAAGTTTCTCTTGAATCCACATTCCCGACAAGCGAGAATGACAATTGTTGGGCTCAAATGTCCTATTCAGAAGCTCACTTATGGTGACTTCCTTTTGTGCTATAAAAAAGCTTACAAATCTATGTCCTGCAATGGTTTGCAAGCATGCCCTTGCTGAATTTATGCAATTAATGGGTTTATTTTACCATATATCACTCTTTTTTACCTTTTGTGCTAACGACCTATACCCATTGCATTCCGAGAAGGATATAATCATTTGAGCTTGGAGCAAAAAAGATGCTGGGAGATTTATTCAGAATCTAAACTGATCCCTGTAGATTGACAGGAAAATATCTTCTTTTTCATGGATTAATCTCACATACGGCGAGATCTCAGCAATAACAAATTTGGCCTATAGAGGCTCTTGCAAAAGTCACAGATTGTCATTCCGAACGAAGGTGAGGAATCTTATACCTCATTGGTTATAAAAGATTTCTCGTTTCACTCGAAATGACAAATTGGCCTGTTTTAGGACTTT
>Ga0172371_10004444_pt1 | contig 21215 bp, 11 predicted proteins | sample Lak12m_FD_114543 | JGI IMG/M metagenome (GOLD analysis project Ga0172371, IMG submission 114543) | Freshwater microbial communities from Kabuno Bay, South-Kivu, Congo - kab_022012_12m | ecosystem: Environmental > Aquatic > Freshwater > Lake | place: Democratic Republic of the Congo: South-Kivu... | reverse complement strand
TAGAAGATGAGCCAGAGCGTCATCAATGTTGTGCAGCATTTCCATCCAGTCCACAATTTCACTGCACATCTCGGGCGTCGGGAAATACGGTATCGCGTTGTCTCCTCTTGGCTCCCAGTCCAGAACGTATTGTTTGAATCTTTCGTCGGGAACCTGGAGCCAATCCTTGACAAACGCTTCTCTCTGCTCTCGAGTGGGAAAAGCCGCTTGTGGGAAATTCCCTTCAATTTGAGTGATGCTTATCTTCTCGTTGGTGGAATACATGAGGAAATAGATCGGATCCAACATTCCCAGCTTGAGAGGGAGTTGCTCGTGCTTCTTTATCGTATTATGATCAAATTTTTCCGCCCCGTTACCGATTTTTCGGGCCGCATAATAAACGCCGTCCGCCAGAACATCTCCGATTCCCTCCCTCCGGGCCACTCGGTCAAGTAGCCAGAAAAACCGTCCTTCCTTATCGGACGGACATCCCTCGAAGTCTTTATCAGTTAGAATGCCGGCTTCATAGAGCTCAACAGCGAACGCCAAAATTTGCGGGGTTGAGAACGAATCCACCCCATACTCGGTGGCACGTTGAAGGATCCTGAAGTTAAAGCGAAGGTCGTCTACGTAGGCCGCCATGGAATAGGTAAGTTTTCCGAAGCACTTCATCATGTATTTCGAACCACCCTCAGACGAGACCAGGGCTCCGCATTGCTGCGGACAGTTGAAGCAGCTTATGAGCCGCTGCACCGCATCCAATTGAACCTTCGTCCAATTCTCTTCATTCGGCTTGCTCCAAAAGTCTCTTCTCCGTGTGCGCGCATTACCCCACATGAAGTTTTCAGTGTGCCATTTCTCATCGGTGTGCTTCATTTCCTGCGGCGACCCGATCCCTGACAGAATAGTCATTACGTTCGGAATAGGATTGGTGTTCCGGAAATTAATATATTCCGTCACTTCCGCCATATGTTCCATGAATTCAGCCCCGCGGGCAAGATTGAGGTCTTTTGTTCCGCGAACAGCGACCGCCTTTATATTCTTGTCTCCCATCACGGCTCCTCCGCCGAGCCTACTGGCGCTTGACCTGCTTTGCTCGATGGAAGCGGTGAAGACCCGATTTTCACCTGCCAGTCCGATGGCGGCCACCTGGGCCCTCGGCTCATTCAGCTCCTCTCTTATAAGGTCTTGAGTTTCAAGAGCGCCCTTGCCCTTCAAATGAGAGGCGTCACGGATTTCCACCTTGTCGTTGTGTATCCATATATAGACCAACTTGGGAGACTTGTTGCGAAAGATCACTTTGTCATAACCGGCATACTTCAATTCGGCTCCAAAGAATCCCCCCATCATTGGATACGCCAGATATCCCGACTGGGGGGAAACAAAGGTAACAAGGGTACGGTTAGCGCTATATGCCGGAGTGCCGTTGAGTAGGCCGGAGCTGATTATCAGCAAATTTTCGGCATCGAATGGTTTAGTCTCAGGGGGAACCCTATCCCAGTGCATCTTAACGCTGGTACCCAGCCCGCCAAGATGAAGTTCCGTCAGTCTCGGGTCGGTTTCTACCCGTTCAATGTTGCCCCTCGCCAAATCGATTTCCAAATTGTATCCTGTCTCGGCGTATCTCATGCTGCATGCTCCTTACAATCGAATTGCGATATGCTCGTCAGCACTTCTGTAACCAGGGAAGGGTTAGTCCCTGCTCCCTGAGGAGCCGAACCGAACTTCTCCCGAAAAGAATCCGGTCGCGGAGCCGCGAAGCACACGGCGCCGACTCTTGAAATGGCATCGTCTTCTTCTCTGATAGGGCGGATCTGAACATTCGCCGGCTCAATAGCCTCTTTCTTCCCACTGGTCTGCCTTTGTTGAACAGCCTTGGAGCCCCGGTACTCGACGGGATAGTAGAACCTGCTACCCCTGCGACTGTGCCTGAAGGCTATGCTGATTGAGATTTGGCAAGTGATTGATACCTCATCCATGAACCCGATTTCCAGGGGGCCGATTTGTTAAGACTTATGTCTGTGCGGACATAACCGAGACGAATATCACTTACATAGAGCTGTGTCAAGACCTTTTTGCATAGTACCGGAAAAATTCCCAAGCTGATCAGCAGCGGCTTTTCGCCTGGGCTTAGAACCGAGTGCCGGTAATTGGTGGAAACGAGTCGTGTGAAATCGGCAGCGCCGTCCAATAATCGTGGATCAACGACTAACTGCCATCGATTGCTGATGAACTCGTTACACTCCCGGTGCGTGCGCACGACGCACATAAGGCGTCTTCGACTCTCTACCATATGGGTGGTGTTCGAGTTTGGGCGAGGGTATAGTGGTCATCGTGTCCGACTTCCCGCGGTTTCTATGAGAATCTTACCGGATTGCTCATTTGATCGGTGAGGAATCAGTGCTCATCGGCAGGTACTGGGAACCCATTGGCTCTGCCTGCGTAACGTACATGAATTCGTAGAACTGAAGCAGTTCCGGGTCGGCCGACAGGCGCGAAATGGGGGGCTTCAGATTCCCGCCAGAACCTGCTCTGCTTGCTGCTTCACCGTGGCGGCGCTCCGGAGTTGCTCCTGATCCGTGGATTCTGCCAGAAGTCTCGTTGCCAGCGCATCAGCCTCTCTCACCAGCGCCAGGAGCCGTTCTCGCCCCGTCGGGGAAGAGTCCTCACCGCTGTCGGACAGAACGACAGCCTGCCGAAATCTGCTCCCCATCAGTAAATGAACGGCCTCCATGTTGCCGGAATCCAAGGCGAGCACCGATTGAGCGGCCTGGGCCCATTGTGACCAGTCCCTGTCTTCGTTCTGCTCGCTCAGGTGCAGCGTCGCAGCCCTCATCATGAGTTTGCGCTTCCAATCACTTACCTGGTTGCGCACGTCAGGGCCTCGCGCCTGCTTGCTCAGGGAGAGCCACCAGTCGAAATCTCGAGCAACCTTACCAACGAAACGCGACGCGACATCGGCATTCTTCTCGGCCTGAGATATCGACTCCACATAGAGACTCGCCAATTCTTCCAACAATTTGAGGTTATCGGGGTCTTCCACGCACTGCTCTTTCACCGCCTGCATTGCAGCTTCAGGATCCCCGGACTCCATCGCCTGTTGTCTCCGCAACTGCGTAAGGAGCGTAGAGCACTGATCCTTTCCCTCCGCGTGAAAGCCCCGCGACCGTGCAGTTTCCAGAACCGCTATGGCTTCGCCGGTCTTGCCGTCTTTGAAGAGCAGCACCGCCAGATGACAGGCCGGCCCGGTGAGCTCGGGATACCGCTCGCACCACGTCTTGAGGTCAGTCACCGCCTTGTCGAACCGTGCACGTTCGGAGCGCTCCGCTTTCTTCGGGTCAATATCGTTGGAGACCACGAATTTCACTTCATCGGAATAGAACTGCTGTGGGTCATTGATAATCGACACATAACTCTCGAGCGACGGATCCTTCACCCAACCGGTCACCAGTCGCCTGTACTGTACATTCCTCTGTTCTGCCGTACCGGCATTGTCCTCGTCGTTGAAAATAAACGTTACAAGGGAATGCAACAGGTATTCGGAGAAATCGTCGGTCAATTTCAGGAACCGTTGGGAGTCGCTTGCCCCATAAGATTTGGCCACCGATTCCAGAATGGACGGGCTCAAATCCAGGGGGATCGCATTCAAACGCCGGAGCTCCGCCAGAAAGGCTATGGATGACAAACGTGCGGGAAGCTCCTTGAAAGAAGTGGCCGCCACATACAACTTCACCTTGAGATCCGCGATGCTCTTTACCCATCGTATCTGGCGGTCCTCTTCCTCCGCATAGGACGGGTTCTTCTTCAAGGTGAGTCCTTCCACGTGCGTGCAAGCATCCAAGGCCGCTTGCACGTGTTTGTGGCAGAGATGACGGAAGTGATCCGCGACGCGGGGCGGCAGCAGATTGGAACATTCGTCGGCAAAAACGTCCAATTTGGCCCTTGCATCCTCGCGGACTCGTGCCCCCTCTGAACGGGCCACGCCGAGGATCAACGACGGGGTTTTGAAAGCCAACTTGGCATTGAGCGTTTCCAGGAGCTTGTGATCCACGAATGACCGCACCGCTGCAGCGCTGTTGAAAAACGAGAGGCACGCCAGCTCGTCTTTCGCAGGTTCCTTCTGCCTCTCCTGCTTGGAGATCAGATAAACCGGGGCATAGGCGTTGCCGAAGTCGCGGTGGAATTCCGTCCGCGCCCGGGCCTGGAGCCGTGCATCCCCCGAGATGATCGCGTAAGAGTACAGCAGTTCCATGTAATTAGCCCAAGCATTCAGCGAGCGTGAAGCATCAGGATCGCGAGCTTCGCTCACAGCGAGGTTTTTCAATGATGGAATATGCAGCCGATCTTCTCGAAGGAGCCGGTTCCAGGCTCGTTTCGCGTCGGTTCGGCGGCCGAGCCGATACAGAAGCTCGGCCTTGCGTTCCAGAAGGTTGTCAAGAAGGAGCCGAAACGGCGGGGAGACAAGCGTTCCAGGGGAGTACGGAGCGAAGGTCTGCTCTGCCAATTGAAACTGGCATTCCAGTTCCGCGTCCACGTGCGCCACCGATTGCCTGAGACTGGCGCGTGTGGACAAAGCGCCCGTTTCATGGTCGCACGGGGCCGAGCCCGGTTTCTCCGGAGCAGCGTGACCGGCTGCGGAACGTCCCCCACGGGCGAAATTGTCCAGTTGGCGCTGGAACGGCTCTGCCTTGCCGGCAAGGCTTTCGATCACGGCAAGCGGGTACGTCCACTCGTCATCTGCCGCTCCGTTCGACATTGACGATACCAGAGGTGAAGCCTTCTGCGCGAATGCACCGAGCTCCGCGGCAAAAACGGACAAATCGTTCAGCTCGCTCTCTCCGGATTCCCCCAGGGAGCCAGCTTGTTGAGCCTCAATGAGTCTGCGCAGACGCAGCAACATTTTGGGCGCCCCGGACGCCAGAGGTCTGGCCTCAGCGAAACAGGCTTTGATAGGTCCAGCGGCAGATTGGGACGCGGGATCCTGGGTGTCTTCGGGAGAGAGGCTGCTTTTCAGCTCTTCCAGACGCGTGCTGAGCTGCGTGAGTTCCGGTGACGGCAGTTGCGCATCGTCCTTCTTGAAATTCTTTTCAGCAGCCTGGATCTTGCCTTTGATCCGCTTCATCACTTTGTCGAATCTCCCGCGAGCGCCCAGATCCCTCAAGATATTGAGGCAGGTATTTTTCCTGTCTTCAAAATCCGGTCCCATGGCAGTGGCGCTGAGACCGGCCACGTTGGCGATAAGCACGTTCAGAGTATTGGCGCCAATTTCGGCTGCATCAGCGAAGGCTTTAAGGATTTCTTCCACGGCTTGCTGATCAGCCGCTGCACGGGAAAGGTCCGATTCGTCGGCAATCTTCTTGGCGAGCGGATCGAGATTCTGTTTCGTAAAATCGAACGTTTGTCCGTGGACGGTTTGCAGATCCCGGCACACGGTCTCCAGAGAGACGAACTGCTCCTGCGCCTCCTGGTCGCTGAGCGCCGTCTTCCGGGGTTGCGCTGCTGGAGCGGCAAGAGGTTCCGGGAGAGGCGGATTGAGCAGCTTGATACCGCCTTCCAAGGCCGAGATGCAGGAACGGGCGGTCTTTTCCAACTCCTCTTCGGTGAGCGAGCCCGGATCGTTTCTGCCGTGCAACGCGGTCAATTCGCAGGCGGAACGGTACTTCGCACAGGCATTGAAGTCCAGCGGACGCCACAGGAGCCGGTGATTGTGGATCATGGCGGCGACAAACACGGGGATGCGGTTTTGCTGAAGCGCCTGAGCCAGCAGGGGAGGAACGTCTTCTTCAGCAACTTCGTAGAGCCGGCACGCGAGATCGAGGAGCTCCTGCGTGGACCGGTTCTCCCCGGTCAGGGTGCGGCTCAGGCCGCGAATCGTGGACACCGGATATCCAGCCACCAGCCATTCCAGCGCCAGGATTGCAAGGGCAGTTGCCCTGCCGGGAGATTTTCGCGCCTGAGTCGCCACATGCTCCAACAACGGCAGAAGCCGCTGGAGGCTCATATTGCTTGGCTCCGCTTCCAGGAGACTTTCCATCTCAAGGTCGTAGATGCCGGACCAGCGGCATTGGTTGGGGTTGATCATGCGGCGAGCTTCCGTGTCCGGTCCTTCCGCGAGGCAGTTCTGCGCTTCGGCGCCTTCGGAGTCTCCGGCGCAGCGTCGGGTGGGGGCCGTCTGCGACGCTTCCTGCCGGGCCCTTTTTTCTTTGGCCGCGGTGCTCAAGGGTGGCGCGAAATCCAGGAGCCCCCAGGTGATGTTGTCCTTGCCGTCCTTAACGTGAGTCTTGATATTGTCCCCGCGCTCTTTGAGGGCATTGGGCTCGTAGTTCTTGTCGCCGTAGTAGCGGAGGTTCAATTCGAGGTGAAGGAGATATGCATGAGACCAGATCCGGTGACTGGTGGGGCACATGCGGATGGCCTTCTGAAGCCAGAAAGCCGCCCGGTCCAGGTCGCCGTGGACATAGAACAAACGAGCAATATGATATCCGTACTTCGGGTTCGTGCCGTCCAGCTTCGAAGCACTCTTGAGCAGTTGCAGGGCCTCGTGGCCCTTTGTTTCCCTATGAACGGCCACCCTGAAATAGGCCTCGGCCAGGGCTTCGAGTTGGCGCGCGGTCAATCCACCGTTTCGGTCGGCCTGAAGAGAGCGCTTGATAAAGTCGCGCAACAGAGTCGGATCGCTTGCCAAGGAGACCGAGGGGCCGCGTACGACGGGCTCGGTTCCGGCTTCCGGTCGGGGCTGCACGATCTGAGGGGGAACCTCTTTCCCGGCCTGATCCGTGGGTGAGGCGGGCTTGGCCAGTTTGAGATACCCGGCTTGTTCCAGCTTGAAAATCGCTGCTTTGAGCTCCGGAGTGCTCAGGCCGTGCTTCTGCCTGACAGCCTTACTGTTCATGCCCGATTTCAGGTCCTTGAGCAAACCGCTAATATTGATTTTCGCCCTCCACAGGTCATATTCAGGCTGTTTCAATCTACCCGTGCTCATAAGATTGGCCAGCACACGCTCCAGGGCTTCCGGCGTGAGGTTGAAGCGGTCCCGTATCTCTGCGGCCGTCACTCCCGAACGGATGCGGTTGAGGACTTCCTTCCCGCTTACAGAGCGTTTTTGAGGCATGAATCAGCTCCCATGTGGGCAGAAGTTGCGTGAAACCGCAATCGGGGGAAGTAACCTCCTCAGCCCCGGCCCGAGTCCGCCTCGATCGCCGCATCCAGCGCCGAACGATCGAGGATCTTGATGCCGTCGTCCGACCCGAAGGCAAAGCATTCGCCCCCAGGGTCAACGGCCACCGTTCCCGTTGATTGGCTGTACACAATGCGATTGCCCACCATGAGCGAACTGGAGCCGTCTGGATAGCGAAACACGCAGTATCGTCCCTGAGCATCTCCGCTGACCGGTCGAGCTCCGGGTCCGGTCGTGAATCTCCCCCGAATTGCCAGGTCCCCATCATATCGGACGCCTTTGCCGCTCGAATCCATGACTATCATGCGATCCGCGTCCGCCATCGCACAGGTGGCTTTCTCGAAGGGGAGGCTTTCCGAGAGAGCTCTTTGTCGGTCCAGGACCAACTGGTAGATCTTCCGTCGGCCAATGGTTACCAGGCGATGATCAAAGGCCTTGACGGCCAGTATCCCCGGTTCGAGCTTGTGGGATTGGATCAACGTTCCGTCGCGGAGAACAACTCGTGCTACTCCGTCAAGGCCGAACGCGTACAAGGTCTCGGAATCCGCTATCAGGGCCTGAATGCCCCCGTCCGTTCGCCACAGCAGCTCTGGGGCGGCGTCCATGGACAAGCGATATACCCTGCCGTTCCAATAACCTATGTATACGGCGTCGCGGATGGACACATCACCGGGAATGGTGAACCGAGCCCCTTTCTCGGCACAGGGGCACGGGAAAATCCGAGTCGCTCCGTTGTTTTCAACCAGGCAAACGTTCCCATCCCAATCTGCGAACGCCATGAGCGTTCCCCCTCGACGTACAAGTCGCGGGCGGCCCGTCCACGATGAGTGACCGAGGTCTTCTCCTTCGACGCTACGAACGAGAATACGATCATGCTCCCGAATGGCGAGCGCAGCGCCCTCCGCAAAAAAATACGCTTCGCCGTCGGATCTCAGGACAACCGCTTCCTTCCTGGCCTCATCCACAGCGACGCGAAAGATCCGGACAGCAGTGTCCACGGTGGTTGACACGAGAAACCGGTCACTCGTAACAGCCTCGTGCCCCGCGGAAGTCGCGGTAAGGCATGTTCGGGCGGCCTCGCCAAAAGAAAGGTCGGAGAAAACCGCTTTGCCCTGCGAAGCCTTCACGGTCACCGTACCCTGAAGCACCCCACCCTCCGCGGACATCGATACCTCATCATCGCAATCCACAGCGCCCTCTTCGTCTTCGATGACTATTTCAACGGGCGGGATAGTCAGATTGATGGTGGTGTCCGCGGGTTGCTTCAGAAACCGAAGTCGGCTTTGTCTGGCACTCTTGTCATGCGACAAGGCCAGGTTGTTGATCAGCTTGTCGAACCAGTTTTGTGAAAAGGTCGACAGAAACTGAATCGTGTTGACCTCAAAGGGAATGGATTTTTCCGCTCCGGGCTCGATAAGGACAGGATAGAGTTTTCCGTGCTTCCCTATGGGGTCCAACTGAAACGCCTTCCTCAGTTCCCACAGGGTCATTTCCTTCTGAAAGTAAATCTTCGAGTAAACCGGGATCACCCTGCGGCTGGTTTGAATGGCATTGGCCAGCACGACAAAAAACTCCGTGCCACCCGAGATCGCGTCCAGGTCCAGGAACACGCGGGGTCTGCGGTTATCCGAGGTGCGGCAACGGAGCAACGGCTCGTAAAGGTTCGTTTTCACCCAGTCGCCGTCCTCGTGGGCATAGCTGATGAATATGTCGTAGGCGTGCTCTTGTGTCGTCATGGCGTGTGATCCCTCTCAGGGCAAAGAGCTTCGCAGAGCGCGTTCGAGAGACCCGTCGTTCACGAAATCAGCCATGCTCTTCAACCGGTACGGAACGAACGGGTGGCCGGCATTCACGCTAAAGGGACCGGCCGCGGGCGATCCTGACAAGAGCGGCAATTGCACCAGGAGATACTGGTACAGATTCAACCGCTTCGCCAGATCCGGGCTCTTGAGCACTCCGGTGAGGAGCGCCCTTGCCGCATCCTCGATACTCCCGCACATGAGCAGTCCGAGTCGATCGCAGCGGATTTCCACGGCACGCGCGTTATACATGATCGCGTTGTACGTTCCCTCCCAGTCCCTGGTGGAGTCGATCTGCTGAAGGACGTTTGTTTGGTTCCCCTCAATGTGCTCACGGATAAGGAAGCTCATTGAGGTCTGCCTATACCACTCATCCGTGTACGAAAAGAGATGCCCGATCTCGTGGCCTATCACAAAAGCGAGTTGCACCTCGCCGAGCGCTTCCACCAGATGTGTCCCCAGGAGGATAATGGGAGCGGAACGGCTCACCACGCTGACAGCCGACCACCCATCCACACCCTTCCGGCCGATATCCGAAACCACAAAGACTTCCGGCCGAGCCCATCCGCACTGGCCGCAGAGGTGATCGACGAGCCTGTCCAGCCCCGGCATAAGGCGGTAGTCCACCAGAATCCCGGAATCCAGCCCGATGATGCGGATTTTTTCCGTCCATCGCTCGTGGCGCTCGATGTAATAATCCAGCAACGGAAAATCGCAGTGAATAGGCGCCATGGGGATAGAATCCCACAACCGATTGGTGTCGATGTAACCCAATCGGGGCAATAGAGCCAACTGGATGTCGGGAGCGATGGGGTTCATGGCTTTCTATTTGTTCAAACGTTCTAATTTGTTCAGGTTCCGACCTTGTCGCGATACCATTGCAGCGCAAATTCCAGTTGCTTTCTGAACTGGCGTTTCTTGACCACCCCGCAATCCAAGTCTGCGGCCAATGAGTCCCGCTTAAGGATGAGGGATGGGACAAACGTGGAAAAGTTGGTGTTCCTACCGGTTTTCAATCCTTCGAATGCTTCCGCGGCTTCCTGAAAGGAGGCCGCGTGTTTTCTGAAGATCGCCTCCTCGTCGCTCACGCCCTTGAGCTTAATCACCACATCGCTGAGTGGATCCAAATTGTTTTTCACGGCCTGTTCCAGTTGGTCCATCACCTCCTGACTCTCCTTCACCCGCAATTTCCGGCGGGTAACAGGGATTTTCCGGGACAGGCCCAAGAGGGTGTCATGTGCCTTCTTGAGCTGACTAGGCAAGTGGTTTCCATCCTGGAGATCCGTCATGCACCCGTTGAACGCTTCGACAAGGGGCGTTATCAACTTCTGGTCGTTGAGCTGTTGGGCTATCCGAGGCTTGAACCCTTCCAGTTGCTCGAGGTTACTTTCGACCGCCTTGAGCAAATCTTTCGCCTGATTGATCTCTTCGTCCTTTGCGCCGATCTTCGCGTGCTCCCGTGCGTCCTTTAGCGCCTTGATCGCCGCTTCCAGGTCCGGCTTATTGCTGCTTTGGAATTGGGCCGTGAGATCCTGGAATGCCGCGACGGCCATCAGGAAGTGGGCAAAGGGAAATTCCGGCGCGTATCGCAACGCATCGGTTAAGTGGGATATCGCAGCGCGCGCGTTGCCGGTTAGGCAAAGTTTCGCTTCGGATATTTCGTCCTTCACCAGGATGAAGTGAAACGCGTCCACATCCTTGGCGCTGAACGTCAGTGACAGGCCGGAGGCCTTTACTCTGCGGAAAAGGCCAAACAATCCGCCGTTAGACTTCTCGATGTGGTTCTTGAAGATCCGGCAAATGGGCAAATCCTGAAGACCCTTGTCCAGCTCGGACAGGTGAGACGACGCGTCCCCGTATTTTCCTTCTTTGAAGAAACGGACAGCCGGAGCCAGGACTTCGGTCAGAGCCACCTTCTCGATACCGCTCTTCAATTCCTGCAACATGCCCCGATCGTTTGGGGAAGTGTGCTGAAGCCCGAATAAGACGGCATTGAGGGCCTCCGTGTGCCGTCCGCTTGTGGTCAGAGTAATGGCCAGCATGACGTGATAGAGGAAATACTCCGGGTCGAGCTGCACCAGTTCCCTCTGCCGCTCTATGCACCGGTTTGCGTCGACCAACATGAGCAATTTGGTTTCCAGGAGAACGGGAAGGAGCATGTCGTCGCGCAGGTTCTTCTTCAGGGCCTCCACTCGCGTTCCGAGCTGGCTCTCCAGCCGCGCGTTGCGGAGAGGGGCCAGGCAGCGGAGAGCCGTTGTCATCCCTTCCATGGTGTGCAGGCCAAAGTGGCCGCAGGCCTTGAGATAGAGGCCTTCATGGTGGTTGGGGTCCAGGGCCAGGAGTCTTTCAAGGGTCGAGATGGCATCACTGTACTGTTGTTTTGCAATCTGTTCCCTGGCCTGACGGAGGAGCCTTTCGTCTTCCGGCAGTTTTGAGAGGGAGGCAGCCTCGAGCAGGCCGGAACCCAAATCTACCCGGCTGATAGCGAGGTCGGACCCGCTCCCGGCCTTGGCCCGTTTTGCCTCCGCATCCTTGATCAGCTTCTCCAAGTGAGATTGCGCGTTGAATTCGCTGCCTTTGTCCGTCTGCAAAGAAACATTTTCCGGCGGCTTGATCATGAGGCCCGGATTTCTGAGCTCACCCAATCCTCCAAGCCCTTTAGTCCCGAACACTGCCATGTTGACTTCTCCTCTCCGAATTCGTCGAATCCGTCCCCCCCATCGGCGCCCCGCCCCGTGGGAAGGTCTCCATTACGGTTCGTCGCCGAAATCCGCGTCATCCGGTTCGGGGACGGTTTTCAGGAGGTGTTCCGCGACTGAGCGGCACAGTTGGTATTCCTTGTCATGGTTAATGTGAGCCAACAGCAACAGGCTACCGGCTAAAGTCATTTGCTCCGCGGCGAGCTCTCCCTTTTCTTCCGATTTTTCGTATCGGATTGGCTCGAGTTTCGCCAGGAGCGCATCTCTGGATGGGATAGCTATTTTGCCCATGGTTAACACCCCGAATTGTGAAGAAATGCGTCGTGATCGGAGGGAGACTGTCACCTTTTCACGGTTTTTGGGTCGACTCCTCGTCCTCTTTGATGAGAAACTCGCCTGCGGACATCATGAGACTCTGTTCAGCCTTTTCCAGCCCGCGAGTGTTTTCGGTTATCGCGGCAGCGAGCTCTTGCAGTTCGGACATGGCAACGGTTATTCTCTCGGTTTCCTGGGGATCGGATCCTCTCATTCGCGGCCGTACTATGTTTTCGACGCGGTTTCGAAGGATATCCGCGCGGGATTGAATATCCCTCACGGAAGGAAGCGCGTTTTCGTTCCCGTCGCCGATTTCCACGTGCTCAAGCTCGCTGAATTGGGAGAATCGCAGAAAGCGTGCCTTGAGATCGTTACGCACCTGCTCGGGAACTTCCTTGTCCGAAAGGTACCGCTTCAAGAGTGCCAGGAATCGGTTAAGGGAATCCCTCTCAAGTTGCTTGAGCTTCTGTTCTCGTTCCACCAGGTTGAGTATTTCCGGCACGTTGACACCCAAGTCGATGCCCTTTTCCAATCGCTTGAGAGCTTCTTGCCGTTTTGCGTGGTCAGACGAGAAATAGTAGTCTATCAGCCCTTCCAACAGGAGCGGATCGGACATCGCCGGGTCCAGTTTCCCTATTTTTGACAGGCGGGCCGACAGCTCCTTTCTCCGGCCTTTGTCGAGACCGTCGCCTTTGGGCAGCCGCAACCAGGTAAAAATCAGCGAAACAGCGTGCCACAACAGAACGCTGCGATAGAGCAGCTCCTTTTCTTCAAATTTCTTGTCGCGATCCTCCTGGTCTTCACCCATGCGAGAGAGGAGCTCCTCGCATTTCCCGTCCCGTTCCAGAGAATGCACCAGACCGCTGAGCTGCTCGTCTATATCCGGGGTATCTTCCTGGACCCATTCACACAGGAGAAGACCCAGCTCAGCCTCGCACAAGGCCACGCTGTCTCCTTGGGTAGAGGCTTTGGCGCCGGCAAAGTGGGTCCGCGCGTCTTCGACGTTGCGGTCGAAGAGGTCCATCAGCCCCAGCACCATCTGGTGGTTGCTGATCCGCTGCGGGATTTCCTCCGTGAGCACCTCGAGTTTCCTGAGCTTCTCAAAGTAACCGACCGCCTTTTCGATTTCCCGAACCTTCCAGTGCTTGCGAGCAATGGAGAGGAAGGCAATCCCCGCGATGAGATTCGCCTGCCGGTACCCTTTGAGAAGGTCTTGATGTTTTGAAAAAACCTGTTCGATCTCGTCGTACTGTTTCAGCCGCGCGTGAAGCCAAAGGTCGAGGTACAACACTTCCCTGTCCTGGCTGCCTTTCTTGATGAGCTCTGCCAGAGCGGCCGAGGCCTCGGCATATTCGCCGAGTCTGGACCTGGTATAGGCAAGGGCAAAACGAGCCTCGTCCACGTCGTGGGGTTTCAAGCCCGCGGTGATGGCCGCTTCGAGAAGTTGTTCCACCTCCCGGAGCTCATCATCCGTGCGAGGGTCCTGCCCGAGTATTTCCAGAGCCCTTATCAGGGGCTTCCGCTTGTTCCTTGGCTCAATTATGAGGAAGTACACCAGGAGCCCCGCGGAGGCGACGAGAAGCGCGGGGACGAGGATTACCATGACCGTATAACCGAATTGTGAGCTCATCTGCTTGGCCGTTTCTCAGGTGGACGTTACCGTTGACCGGACCGGTTGTGGATGATTGCTTCCAGTTCTGTAACCATTCCACCGTATTCCTGAATCTCGTGAAGGGGCAATGCCCCACGATCTCGAACCGTGGCCAGACCCCATTTGACGATTGAAAGCATCTGTAGCGCTTCAGGGAACCTCTGCTGGCCCACGAGAGCCCTGGCGTAGAGCACATTCATTTCGAACTTGCCCCATAGATGTTTCCCGCCCGCGAAAATACGAGGATAGATGAAGGCAGCAGCGGCATCGTGCTGCCCGCGATCCAGGAAATGCGTTGCCATCAGGGCTTCGTACGTAACCTGCTCCTCGGGTTCCAATCGGTTGTAATCACGCCACATCATCTCGTCCAGTTGTTGGCCGGCCGTGGCCCTGTTTTCCAGCAGAGCCAGGAGCACGGCCACTCCCTGCAAGGCCGCGATTCTCTGGAATTGTTTCCGGTATGTCAGCACCTCATACGGCCGTTTCTCGATGGCGCGCTCATAGAGGTCAATGCTTTGTAAAGGCCGTCCAAGGTCTTCCATGGCCATATCGGCCCCCAGGACCAGGAGCTCGTAACTGCTCTGATCCAGCAGCACGTCCATGAGCAACTGAAATGCCTCCTGGTGCCGGCCGGCTTCTCGCAGTTGGTTAACGGCGTTTGTGGGCTGCATATCGGTGCGGCACCGGTCCAGCTCCGATGCGAGCTGGACCGGGTCAACAGCGCTTCGGATCTTCGGATCATAGGCGATGGCCTTGCGAACCGCGGAGATCGCGCTCTGGCACGCTTGTGACCGGTACGTCCAAAACGGCAGCGTGCCGACCAGGCTGTCCTGCTCGAAAAAACATCCGGTCACCATAGAATGAAGGACCTGTTCCGGGTCTTCCACCGACGGGAGGCGAAAAAAACACTGCAACAGCATCACGCCCATGGCAAAGACATCGGCATTGCTCTGCCACGAGAGAGGATCGCTGCCTGCCAGAATTTGCGGCGCCATGTAAGGGATTCGCGACGGCTCGCTGAAAAGGGCTTCCACATCGGGAATGCCCCACTGCGGCACGGCGAGAATGTGTGGTATGTCATCTGCGAGCACAATGTCCGCGGGCATGGGAAGGAAACACCACTTTATGCGCCAACGCCAGTCGGACAATGCGGCAAGGGCTTTCGCCGCCAATTCCAGTCGTACGGAAGTGTCAGGATTTCTGAGGCTCTGCGCGAGGGGCACTCCCCGAGGAAGCTCGTAGCGTATGGAGAAATAGGAGTGATCGCCGATGGAGGTCTGGGTTGCTTCCACCACAGGCGCCACCCCCATTTGACGTGGTAGCGATACCATCTCCACCGCCTGATGACGCATCTCCAGGGGAGCCCCCTCTATGGGAATGACACGGTAAAACGAGGGAGTGTCCGCGGACCGGTACACAGAGCCCCACATGCTGGGACCCACCAGCACAAGCTCGTCCTGTCTCGTGTCGTTTAGATCCACCACGAGTCTTTCAGGGGCATTACCTGCCCGATCGCACATCGTCGTACACATCGGCGAGTTGATCTCCCAGGTCGGTCAAGTCATCCTCGCTGGCGCCCGAGCTCAGGGCCATGGTGAAATCGTTCAGCGCCTGCAAGAGACGCCCGTCATTCTTCGATAAAAGGAGCTTCTGCGCCCGCCGGTAAATGGATTTGAACTGCTCGGGCGGGTTCGCCGTGGCAGAAACTACTCCTCCCGCGGGCGGGGCCGGCGGGGAAGTGGGAGATGGAGGAGGTAGCGGTGGGGACGCATCCGCGGACACCGGACCGCCCGGGTGACCCTGAGATTGTGGGGGAACAGGCGTGGATGATGGCCCGCCGGAGTGGCCCTGAGGAGGGGGCGGCGCTGCCTGGGTAGCAGGAGCGCCGGCGTAGCCTTGAGGCGATGGTGGCGCAGAGTCGGCCCGAGGTGGCACGTATGCACCGGTCGGGGGATTTGGCCCCGCGGGATGAGCCGAGCCCGGCGCCGGGGCTTGGTAACCGTGAGGCGGTGGAACCGGTGCGGTCGGGGACACAACTGCTTGTCCCTGCGGCGTCGTTCCTGACGGATAAGGTCCGGGCGGTTGTCCGTGGGGAGGCGGAGGCATCGGGCCGGGATACCCCCCTTGTCCCGGCTGCGGCATAGACCCGGGGTATGGCGGCGCGGCCGGCCAAGACGTCGGCTGGGCATACTGGGGTGGCGCCGGCGGAGGTATCACCGCAGCGGAATGGGCATACAGGCCTAGAAGCTTGTGACGTAAGGCGGCCAGGGCATCCGCGCCGCCCACTCCGGTCTTGTGCTCGAACAGCGCCTGATATTTTCTTCCCGCGTTCACGTGATTCACGATCGAGGTGAGGAGGCCATTCTTATCCAGCGAAAAGCTCACCTCGAACTGATGCGTATCGGGTGGCTGCGGCGCATAGGGTCCGAGGTGCATGGTGCCGATGAGGGTATTCTCCCAGACGTATGTTCCGTCGCCCTGGTAAATGCGCACTTCCGTGTCGCTGCCCGTTCCCGCGTTGGTGTACCCTTGCTTGGTGATTTCAATGGGTATGCTGCTGCCGCCCTCAATGATCTTGCTGAACAACTGATTCTGAACTTCCACCCCGAGAGAATGTTCGGTGATGAGGTGAACGATCAGATCATCGTCCACATCGGGGTTGACCAGGGTATTATCCACGGGCTTGCTGATGTCGAACGGAGGTGGGCTCGGCGCAAACCGGTACGCCATGATGGCTGCGCCTCGGGCCACCACCGCGGCCGGGTCCGCGTCGGCCCGGACAAAGCTTTCGTCCTTCTTGAAATAGTCCAGGAGGAGCTGCTTCGCCCGGGGAATAATGCTCGAACCGCCTACGAGGAGTATGGCGTCCACCTGTTCCCGGGAGACGCCTTTCTTTCCCGCAAGGTTTATGGCCTCATCCACGTAGGATAGTGATTTGACGAGCTTTTGATCAATGAGCTCTTCGAAGGTTTGGCGGGTGAGATTGAGTTTCGGCGCCCTTTGAGGATCCAGGTCCATCAGGTCCAGGGGGGCTTCATTGAACGTGCTGAGCTTGATCTTGACGTGTTCCGCATGGTATTTGATCCGCGCGACCCCCCCGGGGATTCCTCGGACATCGATACCGTACTGGGTCATGAGCTCTCCGATGGCCCAATGTGCAATAGCATCGTCGAAGTCGCCTCCGCCCAGCCTGGGATCGCCGGATGTGGCGATAACGTTGATCATTTCCCCTATCACTTCAATGATGGACACGTCGAACGTGCCGCCTCCCAGGTCAAACACCAGGTAAATCTTTTTCTCGGACTCCACCTTGTCCAAGCCGTAGCAGATGGCTGCCGCAGTCGGCTCCGCGATGAGTTGTCGCGGATAAAGCCCAGCCAACAGTACCGCCTCTTTCGTCGCTTTCTTTTGCTTTTCGGTGAAATATGCGGGAACCGTTACCACCGCGTCGCGGATTTCTTCCCCGATTTCCTTTTCCGCGATCTCCTTCATCTTCATCAGCGTGAAGGCGCTGATCTCCTGCGGAAGCAGCCACTGTCCGGCGAAATATGCTCGCACGGGATCGCCCACGTTGTACACACCGCGCGCCCCGAATTTGTCCAACGTATCTTCGGAGAACTCTTCTCCCATTTCACGTTTTATTTCGATGACCGGTCTGGGTTCCTGATTGGAGGCCAGGGAGCGTTTCGCGGCAAACCCCACGATCGCCTTCCTCTGAACCGGGTCCAGCCCGATCACTGAGGGGGTGACCGCCTGATCGCCTTCAACGCGGTTGGGGATGATCTCGGCCTGCTCCGTATAGGAATTGTAGGCTGCTACAGCGCTATACGTGGTTCCCAGGTCTATCCCGATGACGCGATGTAATTTCTCGTTCATGGCTCCTCCGCGTGCCGAAATGAATATGTTCCGCCGAGTTGAGCCTCGGACAGGGATCGGTTGAAAACGAACGGTTATTCCTCTGATGTATGGTTCTGCGTCATGGCTGGGGCGGCCACGAATCCTTGCCGATCACCACATCGGCAGGCCTGACAACCGCATCGCCGACCCGGTATCCCGGCCGTATCAGGTGCTCCACCACATCATCTCGGCCTTGCTGATATCCCACACATTGCATGGCGCCGGGATCAAACGGCTCGCCCACGGCGACGCTGAATTCCGAGTACCCAAGCATCCGCACTATCTCCGAAAGAGAGCTGACGACCCCTTTCAATTGCGCCGGCATTCGCTCATCCTGGTCCGGGCTCAAACCGTCGGCCATAGCGCGGAGGGAATCGAGTGACGGCACAATGGCGTTGAACGCGCTTTTCGATGCGAACGCGTTCCTTTCGCTGAGCAGGTCGCGGCGCAGAGCATCCAGTTCCCTGACCTGTGCTTGGACACTCCCCTGGATGGACGCGTGTAAGCTCTGCAAGAGTGCCACGGTCTCGCTATGCTTTTGTTCGATCCTGTCCAGCCGTGTACGCACGTCCACCATGTCTTCGGCAAGCTCTTCCACGTTTTCTGCCAGGTGACGAAAGGGCATGGCGGAATCCGAGACAATACCGGACAGGTCGCCGGGTTTTACAGGCGTTTCCTGATCCAACAGGAACGCGGTTGGTTCCACGGACGTAGGCAAATCCACCTGCACCTGTTTTTCTCTCAATGTCCACGAAATGTCCGGTTCGTGCCGGCAATGGGATTCCGCACTACCGTCGGCGCCGGGCTGAAGAGCCTCCGCCTGCGCGGGCTCGGCGCCGGCACTTTCTCTCATGGTGTCTTCGCTCACTTCCGTCCTCCGTCCAGTTCCGGTATGAACATGAAATCCGACGAAAAATCTTCCCTCGTCAGGTCGCTCGGGTGAAATACGGGTTCTCCGTCGGCTGACAGAAAAGCTGACAACTCCCGTCGTAGCAAGAACAGTGCCCGCCGCTTGTCAAGAAAGACGTTCTTCTCAGGAACAGCGAGCTTCAGGAGCGCACAAGGGGGATTTTGACCGTCGTATTCCAGTCGAATTTCAGCGGCTTCGATGTTAATTTTGTTAATTTCGTTGAGTTGATTGGAAAGGTCCTCAACCTGTTTGGTCAGTGAGTCGTACTCGGGGTCGATTTGAGCCGCAAGTTCTTCCACTTCCACTGGGTCCGGACTTGTCGCATCGCCTTCCTTGCTTGACGGGCGCCTCTTTCTCGCCTGGTCGAGAATCGACTGAATCCGTTCCGTGACGAGCTTTTGCCGTGCGGCGATGCGCTCCTTGATCTCGATTTTCGCGGAGCGGATCTCCTCCACAGTGGCTTCAGGGGCAATGCCGAGTTGATCGTAAAAGGTGTACTTGGACCGCGGAAGGGGAAAATCGAACATGAGCTCCTCCCTCTCGAGATTGTGGCCTAACCTTTTGTAGCCTGCGCTTTCGGTCGCGGCACAGACGCCAATTGCTCAGCACCCCCCAGAAAGATCCGTTCGCGCAAATTTCGCGCAAACGGTTTCTAGCTCGGGTGAATGGTGTCAGCATCCGCGCAAGAATGCGGATGCAGGTCACGGGCACGAGGAAGCCAACCATTCGCGGGCGCCCCCGGTTGGGGTGTTCTCCGCGCTCTCCACTCCTTGCAGTGAATTCCCGTGCAGTCGCGCATCGGTATCGGCCCAAGGTGTGGTCGAAAGCCGTAGAAACCGCTATTCAAACTCATTGTCACGAGGGGCCTTCTGCCTGTCCCGTTTTCCCCTGTCATCTCGGTGTGGCCGAAAAACCGGTCATCGCTGCCGGACGCATCGAGGAACCCTTTCGAACGAGGGACGCCACCCCCGAAGCACTGTTTGAAAGACTGTAGGCAGCTTGGCTGTTGGCCCGCTATTATAGTGGGGTTCCAGCGTTTAATCAAGGCCAAAATGAGACCGGAATTATCGGTCTGTACCTGAATCTCCCTGAGAACGCCTTGGTTTTGAGCGTGGGCGAGAAATCCGAAATCCAGGCGCTGGATAGGATTCAGCCGGAACTTCCTCTCAAACCTGGGAATCCAAACGACAAACGGCGATCTACACTCGCCATGAGACGACGCGCCTGCTTGCGGCGCTCTCTGTGCACCAAGGCACGGTGCAAGGCCGATGCGTGGAAACCAACAACCGCCACCTTTTTCTCGCCATTCTCAAGAGCTTGTATCGAAGCCATCCCCACATGCGCCTTCACGTCATTTTCGACAATTTGCTCCTTCGTAAGCACCCGGATGTGATGGAATCCCGGACTATTCAGCAGCCAAACGCAGAAATGTATGCTCTTCCCCGCAACCATATGATAGGGAGGAGTAAATAGAGCGATATCGGTAACCGTTCAGCGGGAAAGAAGAGCTCTCCGCGGTAAACGATTACCGATGTCGAGGGTGATTGGGTGCACGGGAGTAGTGAAGGGCAAGGAGAACCAATTCGACCCGAATTCAATCCTGCAATCATGATCGATTTTCAGGGAGCCAAGATTACCTCGGACACGGGCTTCCTGTTGCTGAGCGCGATAAATGAGCGTTTTGGCATCTTGGGTCCAATTTCGACTGAACTGGAGGATGCCAGGCCCTGGGTTCGCAGCAAAACGCACGCATCTTCAAATGGCTCACCTGAGAGTGTATCAGATAGCGGCCGGGTATGAGGACTGTAAAGACGCTGACTTTTTGGGCATTGATCCCGCTCTTCGCCTTCACGAGTGACAGGGTCCGCCTGCGGGCGAAGCTCAGGCCCGGCAACGTTCCTTTGGCCCGTCATTACCGTGCTGTGTTCGGGTGACGAGCGCGGTGGAAAGAATGATTGACGGGGTGATGGGGGGTGAGGTACACTGCAGAAGCAGGATAAAGGGGGCTTTTTCATCAACACGACGACGGTTTTGCCCTCCTCTTGCCTCTTGAGACACTATCCGGGGTCGTTGCAGGTGGCAGGAGCACACTGGCGAGACCGGATTCCGGGGGAAACATCCCAGAATTGGCAAGACCGTGGCATAATTCCGAGTAAGCGGAATTTTCGACACAGGCCACGTAGTTGGGTGGAGGGAACGGCGATGGTGCATTTCCGGGTTCTTCTGAACGGACAAAACTTCTGGCTGGAGGTCGAAGGCCGTCCCAAGCGCATGGGGTTCTTCACGGTTCGGTTCGTGCAAGGGCAAGATAAGGCAGAAGCCGAGCAAATTGCTGTGGCCGCGCTGGCGAGTGAAGGTAAGCTGACGCTCCTGAACGGGCATGGCGATCCCCCTCGGGTTCTTGTCCATGAGATCCAGGAGGTGGAGGAGTTGGACGTGCCCGCGGTAACTCGGGGATTCGTCTTCTATCCCGACGAATGAGGCGCGGACGCCTCACGGAGACCTTTTCGGGGTCCGCGGAGCTATCCCTTTACCCCTCCCGGGTGCCAAAACAGGCAAAATGGAAAGACCGCCGCATAATTCCGGTTGAGACGTTGGGGGATAAATGATGAGAAAGAAATGTTTCGTTTTTGTCGGCTTGTCATCCCTATGTGCCGCTTTACTCGAAGGTTGCAGCACCATACTCTTGTTCGACCCCAAAGGACCGATCGGCGAGGCGGAGCGGTTCGTCATCATTGCGGCCATCGTGCTCATGCTGATCGTCGTCATTCCCGTCTTCATCATGGCT
>Ga0172371_10004443_pt1 | contig 21224 bp, 14 predicted proteins | sample Lak12m_FD_114543 | JGI IMG/M metagenome (GOLD analysis project Ga0172371, IMG submission 114543) | Freshwater microbial communities from Kabuno Bay, South-Kivu, Congo - kab_022012_12m | ecosystem: Environmental > Aquatic > Freshwater > Lake | place: Democratic Republic of the Congo: South-Kivu... | reverse complement strand
GCCGGCAAACGCCGCCAATATCAGGGCCGCCACCGCCAGGGTGCCCGCGGCCAAGACCCCCGGGCGAACCGGAAATCCTGAGACTCCCCCTAAGAGCGCCCCCGCCCACAGGGGCAGACAGCCAGCCAGCAGAAAGGGGAGCGGCGGGATCAGACTGATCAACAACCTGGCGACCGGGGCGCCCATGCGGCATCCTTCTCCTGACAGTATTCCAGATTTTTCCTCAAAGCCGCAACCCACTCATCAGCCCCGGCATCGGGGCCGGAGGCCGGGGCCTTAAACCCAGGCCGCAGATTTTCCGACCGCTTCCGATTAATATGTCATAACTCGGGAACTCGTCAAGGGATTTCCCGGACTCTCCCTTTATGCCAGTCCGGAAGAAAAAGATGGTTGGCCCCCGGTCCCTGCTTCCCGGCCCGGCCCACCAGGGAACCGGAGCGGCAGCCAGCCGGGCCAGGTTTGTCGCATTTTGGCGGCGGCCGTCTCTTGACAAACTTTCTAGGGGCCAGTATATTCAAAGCGTTTTGGAGGCTGGGCCGTTAGCTCAATTGGTAGAGCAAGTGACTCTTAATCACTAGGTTCGGAGTTCGAGTCTCCGACGGCCTACCAGGGAAATCAAGGGGTTGGCTGAAGCGGCTAACCCCATATTTATTTTAGGATAGCACCTAGACCTCCATCTTATCGTCTCCATCCATATCACTGCCTAAGGGGGGACCTGTTTGGCCTGAAGAAGACCGCAAGGGCAACGGGGATGACGATGATGACCATGATGGCGCTTGCTAAAAGTCTTTTCCGCTATGACCATGCCCCGGGTAGCCAAATCCCCCCAAACCCCCCTTTGCCGAAGGGGGGAACTTAATGAAATTAGCTCGAAAGTCCCCCTTTGACAAAGGGGGATTCAGGGGGATTTAACTAGGGGCGATCAGAAGGAATTTTTGGCAAATGCTATAACAAGCTTATTGGTCGATAGCCATAACACCATGACTCGTGAAGCGCCCCTTTAAGGCCACAACCAACTCTTGCTTTATTCAACAGTCTCATCTTTCGGGAATCCAACGGGTTTCTGCTCTGGCGCTACCAACTGGAGAATTTATTGCGCCGATTTTTCCTGGACCAGGATGCGGCGGTAAAAAAAAGATAGGCGGGCTTTTGCCTCTTTTCCCTTTTTACCCCAGGAGATTTTCCAGGGCCGCCCGGAGGTCGGGAAATTTGAACCTGAAGCCTGCGTCCAGCAAGCGTCTGGGGAAAACCTTCTGGCCGGTGAGCAGGGTGTCGGCGAATTCCCCCAGCGCCAGGCGGAGCATGAACTCCGGGGCCGGCAGGAGGGCAGGGCGGTGCAAGACCCGGCCCAGGGCCTTGGTCAGCTCCCGGTTGCGCACCGGGTGGGGCGAGGTAAAATTCACCGGGCCGTTAATCTCGGGGTGTGCATGGATGAACCGGAAAGCCCGGACCTGGTCCTCCTGGTGAATCCAGGAAAACCACTGAGCTCCGGAGCCCAGAGACCCCCCCAGGAATTTTTTAAACATGGGGACCATCTGGGACAAGGCGCCGCCGTCCCGGCCGAAGACCACGCCGAAGCGGGTGATCGCCACCCGGACTCCCAGGTCCTGGGCCTTCAGAGCCTCGGCCTCCCAGTTTTTGGCCACTTCCCCCAGGAAACCGTCGTCCGGGGGGGAGTCTTCGGTGAGGTCCTCCTCGCCCCGGGGCCCGTAGTAGCCCACCGCGGAGGTGCTGCAGAACAACTGCCGCCGGTCCCCCGCCGCCAGTGCGGCCACCAGATTCCGGGTGGTGCTCACCCGGCTCTCGAAGATTTCTTTCTTGTGGGCTTCGCTCCAGCGAGTAAAAATGGAGGCCCCCGCCAGATTGATGACCCAGTCGTGTTCGGGCACCGCGTCCATCCAGGGGCCTATCTGGGTGGGATTGCCCGTCAGGTAGGCGATGCCGGCCGCCGGCGAGGCCGGGGGTTTGGTTTTGCGGGTGAGGATGGTGATGGTGTATCCGTTCCGGGCCAGGTCCCGGGAGAGATAGGTGCCCACAAAGCCCGTGCCGCCGGTTATAAAGACTTTCACCATAAATGCCCTCGCTTTTTAGCGGACCGGTTCTGAGACGAGTTTCTGAACCTGGCGATTAGTATCGCCTTTCAGAAGTATCTTCTATAAGTCTTGGTCTTAAGGTTCCCCCTCCCCTGGTGGGAGGGGGTCAGGGGGAGGGGGATAATACTTTGTATCTCTTGATGTTTTTCTCACCCCCACCCTGACCCTCCCCCATCAAGGGGGAGGGAACAAGAGGTTTTCCTTTTTAAAGGTATTCCTGAAACGCTACACTAGTCCCCGTCAAACCCACGCCTCCGCCCGTTTTTCAGGAAAGTTAACCATTCAAAACCGGGGTGGCAAGGATTTTCAGCCTTTGGCCAAGATCTTTGCTCTTTTTCTCCTTGATTGAGAAGCGCGGGGCAGGGATCAGGGCTGTTCGTGAGGGAGGACCTCCTTTTTGCCAAACCCTATCCCTCCCCCCGGCTCCAGGAAGAGGATCTGGCTGCTGTCGTCATAGGCCAGGAGTTCGGCGTAGCGCCCCCAGTCAATGGCGGTGTCCAACTGCCGTTCCGCTTCTTCTTCATGGAATTCCAGTTCCAGGGCCTTTTGGATGACATCCCACTCCAGCTGTTTTTTGTCGGTGGCCCGGAGCATGGACAGGAGCCATTTAAACAGGGGCAGCCGGCGAATCCGGGTGGCGAAGATCTCTTTGCGGGCGCGGATGCTGGCCTCGGCAAAGGTCTCCCCCAGGGGGTTGAGGGTGATGTCGCCATAGGCGATGGTGGCGAACCCCAACAGCTCCGCGGCCTCGATGAGGCGCAGGAGTTCGTCGGAATTGACCTGGAGCTCCCGGGCCAGGGCATAGATATCGGCCCGGTTGTCCGGCATGGCGTCCAGGTGTTCCATCAGGCCGGTCAGGTCGTCGATATTGATATGGGGCAGGGCCCGGGTGCGCCCCGGCTCGCCGGGGGCGGTGCCCATCTCCACGTGCTCCGGCTGGGTGTGTCCGGCCAGGACCATATAGACCCGGTCCACCAGGTTCAGGAATTTGGGGTCCTTGCGCTGCCGGGGATGGGGCAGTTCGACTTTGAGGTTCATGATGACCCGGCCGGGGTCCTTGTCCATCACCAGGATGCGGTCGGCCAGGAGGACGGCTTCCTCGATGTTGTGGGTGGCCAGGAGGATGGCCCGGGTGGGGATGACCCCGCCGGTCCACAGTTCCAGGAGTTCGCCCCGGAGGGACTCGGCGCTGAGCACGTCCAGGGCCGAGAAGGGTTCATCCAGGCACAGAAGCTCCGGCTCCACCGCCATGGCCCGGGCAAATCCCACTTTCTGGAGCATGCCGCCGGACAGTTCCCGGGGATAGGCGTTTTCGAAGCCGTCCAGGCCCACCCGGTCCAGCAGGTCCAGGGCCCGGGTGATGCGCAGTTTGGGGGGCACCCCCCGGGCCTTGAGGGCCACTTCCACATTTTCCTGGACCGTCAGCCAGGGGAACAGGGCGAAGGTCTGAAATACGATGGTGGCATGGGGGTTGACCCCCCGCAGGGGTTTGCCCCGGTAGAGCACCTCGCCGGCGGTGGGGGGTTGCAGCCCGGTGATGATGCGCAGCAAGGTGCTCTTGCCGCAGCCGGTGGGGCCCATCAGGGTGGCGAACTCTCCCTCGTTCAGGGTCAGAGTGACATCCCGAATGGCGGTGAAGGTTTGTTCGCCGCCGCCGTAGATCTGGTTGATGCGCCGGAGTTCCAAAAGAGAGCCGTTGGCGGCCATTGCTCACTCCATCCGATAGCGTTCTTCGGCCAGTCGGTACAACCGTTGCCAGAAAAAACGGTTGATGATGACCACCGTCAGGATCAGGGCCAGGGTGGCGGCCAGCAATAAAGGGAAATTACCTGCCCCGGTGGCTTCGGCGATCAAGGCCCCCACCCCGATGGTATGGAAGGTCTCCCCCCCGAACTGGGTGTATTCCGCCACCACGCTGGCATTCCAGGCGCCGCCGCCGGCCGCAATGGCGCCGGTGATCGTATAAGGAAAAATGGCCGGCAGGATAAGGGAGCGCCAGCGCTCCCAGCGGCTTAATTGCAGCAGGTCGGAGGTATAGCGCAATTCCCGGGGAATGGCGCTGGCCCCGGCGATAATATTAAACAGGAGGTACCACTGGGTGCCCAGGAGCATGAGCAGGATAGCCGCCACATTCAGCCCCCCGGGCAGGCCCAGAACCAGGAGGAGCAGGATGGGAAACAGGGCCGTGGCCGGCAGGGAGGCGGCAACTTGCACCATGGGCTGCAGCCAGGCAGACAGGCGGGGATTGCTGCCGATGGCCACGCCCGCCGGGATGGTCCATCCCAGGGCGATGATCAGGGCGGCGATGACCCGGAGCAGGGTGATCAAGGTCCCCCGGGCGATTTCCCCCCATTTCTCGAGGGGCAGCATCCCCAGCATCTTGACGGTCAGGAAAAGCCCATAGACCAGGGGCAGGGAGGCCGCGGCCAGCAGAACATACCACACCCAGACCCGGCGGCGCTTCGGCTTATCCGTCACCCGGAAAGGCGAAGGTGATCGACACAACCATTCATCTACCCGTTGCCAAAGGGGCCGCCCGACCGAGGCGGTCAAAAAATGTAACATGCGGGAATTCCGCAGGGCGTCGTAAAACCAGGCAGTGGGCGGATTGGGGCTTTCCACCAGAGACATGGTGAAACGTTCGGACCAGGCCAACAGAGGCCGCCACACCAGCTGGTCCAGGGTGACGATGGTCAGGACCAGGGCCCCCAGCCCCCAGGCGATGGCTTCCAGGCTTCCTTGATTGGCGGCCTCCTGGAGGTAGGCCCCCAACCCCGGCAGCCGGAAGTTCCGCTCTCCCACGCTGAATATTTCTGCGGCCATGAGGAAGAACCAGCCGCCGGCCCAGCTGGCCATGCTGTTCCAGATGAGGCTGATGGCGGCAAAGGGCAGTTCCAGGGTCTTGAACCGCAGCCAGCGGTTGAAGTTGAAAATGGTGCTGGCCTGACCAAGGTTCCGGGGAATGGTCGTCAGGGATTGATACCAGGCGAAGCCGATATTCCAGGCCTGGCTGGTGAAGATCAGCACGATGGAGGACAGCTCCACCGCCCAGGGAATGGGGAGCACCGCGCTGAGGCTCAGCAGGGCCACCGGCAGGAAAGAAAGGATGGGAATGCTTTGCAGGACATCCAGCAGGGGGATGAGGACCTTCTCGGCCCTGCGGCTCCGGGCCGCCAGGTAACCGAAGGCCATGGAAAACAGGATGGAGAGGAAATAGGCCGCCAGCATGCGCCCCAGGGAGAGGCCGACATAGTAGGGCAGGACCCTGGGGGCCAGATCGATTTCCGGGCCCTTGACCACCGCCGGGGCCCCCAGCCCCAGGCGGATGCCCAGGTAAAGCAGCAAGGCCAGACCGAGGATGACCACCGCGTCCCCCCAGGTCAAGGGACGTAACAAAGGTTGGGCAATCCGGAACAAACGGGACGGCTGGCTCATGGGTCACCTGAAAAAGACTGTAAGGAATCGGCGGGATTAAGTAAACGGAAAAATTCCCGGCCTGTCACTGAAAATCAGCGGGGGTCCCCCGGCGCATGTTCCCCTTCGGCCGGTTCCGCTAATAACAGGGGCGCTGCCTGGATTGGCTTGATACCAAGTTGCCGGCGAACAGGTAAGTTTGGCGGCGCATCGCGGCCTTTTGCCGCAACCGAATGACATTATTTCAGGCAAAGGCCCAAAAGGCGCAAAGGAAAAATATCAGGGTGGGCGCTGCCCACCATTTCCTTACTGTTTCAGGCCATTGTCGTCTGCCGACGTTTCAGGGCAGTGCCTCATGGGCCTTAGGCCCAGCCGTAAGGCATGAAAAGTATTAGTGGCACAGGTTTTCAACCTGTGCTTGGACAGCCGAGGGCGGCTGTCCCACATTCACATAAGGAACTTTTCAGGACAGTGGCCGGTGGTGAGGCGGAAGCCTCACCTGTCTGCGGTGATTTTACCGATGTGAGGAAAAATTCTGTCAATCGGGAAGCCCCTAGCGGGAAAGCCCGGGGAGCGCCGGAGCATAAAGCCCCGCCGCCCTGTGAGCATGAACGCGGCCCTCAGGGGTATGTCCCCTGGAGATCACTCCCGCCGCGCCATCGCTGCTCTGCAGGTTTGAAATCATGGCCCCAAGTTTATATACTGAAAAAAATGAGGGGAAAAAATCTGGAAGCTTTCATGATCCTGAAATGGTTTTCGTATCATGTAATGGCAGTTTTTCTCACCCTGGGAATGGGGGTTTTGCCCTCCCCCCTCCAGGCGCAGCCGGTTAAACCGGTGAGCCTGAAGGAAGGGGCGACCCTGGCCCAGGCCCTCCCCCAACAATTTGACGCCTGCATTGAGGAGTTACAGAAGGACTTTAAGGAGTGGGAATCCCGTCTGGCGGCCGCCGCCGCCAGGCTGTCCCAAACCCGGCAGGAATCGGACGACCTGCAGGTGGCCATCGCCTCCCTGAAGGCCACCATGGCCCTGGAAAAGGTCCCGCTGTCCCGGGTGCAGGAAATCATGGAGGAATATACTGACCGGGAAAAGAAAATTAAAGGGAAATTCAAGGACCTGGACCAGGAGATCAAGGCCCTCCAGAAAGACCGACAGACTCATCTGGAAACGCAAAACGCCCTGAGAGTGCAGGTCGGCATTATTCAGGCCAGAAAACCTGAAGCCGCGCCCCCCCGGTTGCGGCAAACCTTTTTGAAATACCTGGACCTGGCGGGGCAGCGGGACCGTTTGACCGCCCAGGTGCTGGGCCAGTTGGAGCCGCAGCGTGGGCTTCTGCAGCAGGAGCTTGAGTTAATCGCCGGCCTGGTCCCCCAATTAACCGAACTGGAGGCCGCGTGGAAGGCCGACCTCTTGAAGCGTCCGGTGAAAGCGATTCCCATCCGGGAGCAGGTGATCCGGGTGGGGAACAGTCTGATAGACCTTCCGGGGCGGGGCTGGACCTGGTTCAAGGGCCTGTTGGCCTCAGGAAGGCTGCGCGCCTTTGTTTGGAAGAACGTGGCTCCCATCTTCGGCCTGCTCGGGGTCCTCTTGCTGTTGGGCTGGAGCAACCGGCGCCTCCAGGCCCAGGTGACCAGGCGCTTCCAGGCCTGGAAGGAGCGGGCTGACGATCCTCACCTGGCGCCCCTCTATCTGATGTGGCAGACCCTGACCGCCAATCTGTTTGGCTTGGGCCTGATCGTCTGGTTGGGTCTGTTTTTCTGGACCTTCAACCTGATCGCCTCAGACCCCGCCCGGTTCATACTCTCGGCTTTGACCACTTTCTGGGCCCTGCGTCTGGTCTTCCAGTGGGTGCAGGGGTTTTTTGCCGGCCGGCCGGAGGGGGGAGTCCTGGCCCTGGAGGAGGACGTGGCCAGGTTTTACCGGCGCTCCCTGAAGTTTTTTTTGACGTACCTCTTCCTGGGCTTTTTGGGTCTCCAAAGCGCCGCTTTACTCGATTTCCCCGCCTCCAGCCGGTTGTTTCTGGAACAACTCTTTTGGCTGGGCGTCCTCCTGGGGGGCTGGTGGCTCCTGCGCCGGCCCTACCTGACCCGCCTCTTGCCGGAGCTGTCAGACCCCACCAGGCTGCACCAGCCGATGGTGAGCCTGTTTGTGCGGGGCCTGATCATGTTTGTCATGGCGGTCATCATCCTGGCTTACCTCATCGGCTTCCAGAATCTGTCCCGGTACCTGTCCCAGGCCGCGGTTTGGACCCTGTTGGCGGCGACCCTCCTGTGGCTCCTGTGGCTGGCGGGGGAGGCCGTCATCCGCCATCTCCTCCATCCCAAAGCCGGGCGGGCCTCATATCGCTATCCGGATAAGGAAGAGCTGCTCCAGAGGGTTTATAGCCTCAGCCGTTGGGCCTTATTCCTCGTCCTGGGGGCGGCCATGGTCCTGGTGGTCCTCAACTTCTGGGGAATCGAGCCCCAGAGGGTGGCCTGGGCCTTTCGCTGGATGACCTGGGGCCCGGCGGTGGGTCCGGTGAAGCTCACCACCCTGAGCGTCCTGGGCGCCATCCTGGCCCTCTACCTCGGATTCTCCCTGTCCCGGTTGACCCGCGGCCTCATGATGGTCCGCATCTTTCCCCGCACCGCCCTGGACACCGGGGTGCAGTACACCATCTCCACCACCCTCCACTACGTCATTTTAATCATAACCGGATTGATCGCGCTGAACATCTTGGGATTTCCCCTGACCAACCTGGCCCTGGTGTTCGGCGCCCTGGGAGTGGGGATCGGCTTCGGCCTCCAGAACATCGTCAATAATTTCCTCAGCGGCCTCATCCTCCTGTTCGAGAGACCCATCAAGGTGGGGGACATGCTGGTGATCGACGGCCAGTGGGGCCTGGTGAAGGAAATCCGGGTCCGGAGCACCATCTTCGAGACCTTCGACCGCTATGTCCTGATCATCCCCAACTCGGAACTGGTCTCCTCCAAGGTCCTCAACTGGACCCATTACGGGCCGGGCATCAACCGCCTTTCCTTAAAGGTGGGGGTGTCCTACGGCTCGGACGTGCGCCAGGTGACGGAGTTAATCACCGAGGTGTGCCGGGCCAACCCCCGGGTGGTGCCGGAGCCGCCGCCGCAGGTCTTTTTTTCGGTGTACGGCGACAGCTCCCTGGACTTCAACATCTGGGTGCACCTGAGGACCCCCAGCGACCGCATCCCCGCCACCCATGAGCTGAACAGCGCCATCTTTGAGGCCTTCCGGGAGCACGGCATTGAAATCCCCGTCCCCCAGCGGGATCTCTACATTAAAGAGTGGCCCGAGGTCCTGGAAAAGAAACGGGAAACCTGAACGGCTCTCTTGCACCGCCACGGTTGCTTTCAGTGAAAGGGCGGGGCGGCCGGGCCCGGCAAACGACCGGCGTCCGGCTGGTTCCCGGCCCGGGGGCGGGTCCTCAGACTCTTCCGGGCGAAATGAATCTGCTTCCCTGGGAGATTGTAGATCTGCTCTAGCGGGACTTGACTTCGATGATCTTGGGCCGGGGCCGGCGGGGCTTGTCGGCGGATTCTTCCGTCTCGGGGTTTTTCCCCTTGGCGAGCTTTCGGCCCGATTTGTCCGCTTTCCCCGGACCGGCGGCGGCCTTGGCCTGGGCGGGGGTTTTCATCTGAGCCGGCCCGGCATAGGTTCCCATGACGTTGCCGACAAAGGTCTGGGTTTCCTGCAGCGGCGGAACGGCGCCGCACCGGGCCACCCTTTCCGGACCGGCGTTATAGGCGGCCACCGCCAGGGGCACATTGTGCTGGAACCGGTCCAGGCAGCGCCTCAGGTAACCCACCCCGCCGGCGATGTTCTGTTCCGGGTCAAAGGGGTCCCGCACTCCCATGAGGGCGGCGGTGCCGGGCATGAGCTGCATCAGCCCCTGAGCCCCCTTGGGAGACACCGCCCCGGGATTGAAACCCGATTCGTGGCGCATCACCGCCCGCACCAGGCACGGATCCACCCCGTAGAGCTGGGAATACTTGTGGATCAAGCCTTCCACCCTCGGGTCCCGGGGGGTTAATGGCCCCTTAAAGGAGGACGGACCGGAGAGGGTGTAAACCCGGGGCCAGACCCGGGTTTTTTTATTGAAAATATAGACCTGCACATCCTGGCCCAGGAGTTCGTAAAGGGTATCCTCCGACCCCGGGTTTTTCTTGACTCGCTTGGCGTCGGGATGTTGGATGACCAGGCTGCCGTCTCGGTTCAGGATCTTGGGTTCGGCCAGAATGGGACCTGCCGTGAAGACCAGGGTTAACATTACGGCCAGGATAAATAACATTTTCCCCATAGGTTATATTCTATTTAATATTTTCGGATTTTTGTCAAGAACGAATTGCTTCGGCACTTAATTTTTCTTTCCAGGAGCTGAACCTTATTGTCGAATCCTGCACTATTTTCATAGTATTATGTGACCGTCTCTTTCAGGTTCCCGAATGATTACCCGTGGTCCATGTTTGAAAATCAGGTTCCGGGTTGTATGAAATAATTTCCTGAAAAAAACTCAATGGAGTAGAAAAAGGTGAAAAGATTATTTGTCATCCGGGACCATTTGAGCTAAGGTTGGCTAAGTGGATTGAAGCCGGCCCTCGACCATGGATGGTTCCGCATGCTTTCCCCTCCCTCGGATGCCAGTCCGGGCAGGTTAAACGCCGCCCCCCGGGCCCCTCAGGCCCCGGGCATTATCCTGGCGGACCGGCCGCTGGCCCGCCCCCTGGCGCCGGTCACCCTGGCCCTGGTGGCCGGGATCGCCGCCCCGGCCTGGGGGCTCCGCCTGCCGGAGACCTGGCTGCTGGCGGGCCTTGCCGCGCTCTGGGCGGTTATGGCCCTTCTTTGGTGGCAAGGGCGTCCGGCCCGTTTTCTGCCGCTGCTCTTTTTCGGGCTCCTGGGGGTGGCCTTCTACCAGCAGGCCTGGCAGCCGGTCTTCCCGGCCCAACACCTGGCGCGCCTCCCCGAAAATCAAGATTTGACCCTCTGGGGCCGCCTGAACCGCCCCGGCAAGCTCACGGGGGAACGGGTCCAGCTCTTTATGGCCCCGGAGGCCTGGCGGAGCCCCTGGGGTTGGCGGCCCGTAATGGGCGACCTCCTGGTGCTGGCCCCCGCGCCGGAAATCCCCCCGGTGGGGGCCGGCCTGGTGGTCCGGGGGCGCCTGGCCCCGCCCCGGATGCTGCAAAACCCCGGGACCTTCAACCGCCCCCGGCGCCTGGCCGCAGACGGCATCTTCCGGGAGGTGCGGCGCCCGACCCCGGAGCGCTTGTTCTGGCTGGCCTCCACCGAGAACTATCCCCTGGGGGAGCGGCTCCGGGGCGGCATCCGGCGGGTGCTCCAGGGCATGGACCAGGAGTGCCGCGCCATTTACCTGGCCCTGCTCCTGGGGGACCAGGGGGAGGTCACCCGAAAGATGCGCCAGAACCTGGCCCGCACCGGCACCAGCCACCTGATCGTCATCAACGGTCTGCACCTGGGCATGGTGGCCGCAGTCACGTATTTCCTCAGTTTCTGGTTCCTGCGGTGTTTTCCCTGGCTCCTCCTGCGGGTCAACGCGGTCAAGATCGCCACCCTGCTGGCGGCCGTGCCGGTGGTGTTCTATGCCTGGGTGGCCGGGGGGTCGCCCTCCACCCAGCGGGCCGAAGTCATGGTGCTGGCTTACCTGCTCCTGGTCTTTCTGGGGAGGCCCGGGGAGGTCTGGAGCGCCCTGGCCCTGGCGGCCCTGGTCATCCTGAGCTGGACCCCCCTGCGCCTTTTTTCCATCTCTCTCCAGCTCTCTTTTGTGGCGGTCGCCTTCATTATTTATCTGGTTCCCCGCCTGGCGCCAGAGCAAAGGAGCCGGGACCCGGCTGACGCCATCCCAGGTAATCCCCATCTACGGGGGCCGATGGGGAAGGTAGTGTTCCTCACCAAAGAATGGCTGATGGCGTCCGTGGCGGCCACCCTGGCCACTGCCCCCCTGGCGGCCCTCTATTTTCAGGTGGTCTCCCTCCTGGGCATCCTGGTCAACCTGCTGGCCATCCCCCTGGTTCTGCTCCTGGCCCTCCCCTTGGGAGAGGCCGCGGTGTTCGCCCAGGCCGCGTCTCTGACTCCCCTGGCCCAGGCCTTACTCTGGCTGGGAAAAATCCCCCTCTGGCTGGGCTACCAGATAATCAAGCGGGGCGCCCAGGTCCCCGGCAGCGCCATTATCATGCCCGCCCCCGCCTGGCTGGAGATTTGCGCCTATTATGTCATGCTGATCCTGGTCTTTTGGCCCCGGCGCACTTACCTGACCTGGGCCGGAGCGGGCCTGGCCGCCATGGTGTTGGCCGCGGCTGCGGCCCTGCCCCTGGTTACGGCCCCCCGGACCCTGGAAGTGACCTGCCTGGACTCTTACGGAGGACTCAAGACGGTGGTGGTGACCCCGGAGAACCGGCGCCTGGTGGTGTCCGCGGACGCGCCCCTGAAGTGGGGCCGCGCCGGTCCGGGTTGGGGCCCCTTGCCGGAATACTGCCACTGGCGGCGGTTCCGGCGTCTGGACCTGGTGGTCGCCCTGAATCTGGGGGAGGCCGAGGCCGGGGAACTGCTGACCCTGGCTCGCCAGTTCCGCGTCGGGGCCTTCCGGTGCGGCCGGCGGGGCCGGGAGGGACCGGATTATTGGGATTTCTGGAATTTTCTGGGGGATCAGGGCGCGGTCCCCCGGCCCCTGGAGCGGGGCCGTCCGGCTCTCACCCTGGGCCCGGCGGACCTGAAGTGTGTAAAGCTGGAAACGGACGCCCCGCCGGCCCTGGAAGTGGCCGGTCAAGGCCGCCGGGTCCTCCTGATCCCGCCGGCGGCCGGGCTTACGGCTGAAGACCTGCCGGTTGCGTCCGGCCCCCTGGAGGCGGTGGTCCTCCCGGCTGAGCTGGCCGTCCCCCGAAACCGCCCCCTTATCATGGAACGTCTGCAACCCCGGCGCCTGATCGTCTATGGCGACCCCGGCCGCGCCGGCGCCGCCCGGACCATCTGGACCATCCCCTGCCACTTCACCCGCCAGGGGGCGGTGAGTCTCTTCCTGGAGGCCGCCGGGGTAACCGTCCGCCAGTGGCGGCCGTAATACCTGGGATTTTCCAGAGGAATTTTTCAGGAGCCGTGAAAGGGGGTCCCGAAATTACGCTTACCGGCGTGGCCGTGAATTCCCCTGCAAGACCGGGGCGACCGCGCCGCCAACCCGCGGCAGGGATAGGGTGACCCCGCCCTCGCCGGCGGTCAGCTTTTCCGGGAGGTCTTGGGAATAAATTGGCTCATTTGCTGCTTGACGTCGGTAGAGTTGCACTTGGGGCAGACAACCTTTCCGGCTTCGTATTCTTTGAGACTCATGATGCGCGTAAACTGTTCCCCGCATTTGCCGCAGACGTATTCGTAGGTAGGCATGGCGCTCCTCCTGATGAACGGGATAATAATTTTTTAATAATAATAATAGGTTCGACAGGTTATTGCAAGGGTTGTCCCCGTGAGAAAAAACCTGCTTCAAAATCTTTTCCCCGAAAAACCCGGTCAGTCATGAGCCTGGGGGACAACCGGAAAAACCTGAAAAATCCGGCGGGCCGGGCACGGGTGTCCGCCCCCCCGGATTGCGGATGAAAAGCGCCGCCCTTTTTGATATAGATTACTTTCATGGCGCCCGCTACTTTTTACCGCCCCCACATCCTGGAAAACTATGTGGCCCGGGAGTTCCTCAAACTTACCGGCCTGAGTCTGCTGACCTTTGTGGCCCTGTTCCTTATTGTGGATTTCTTCGAAAAGATCGACCGCCTGGTTCGGGCCCAACTGGGGGTGGGAGGGCTGCTGGAATACCTCATCCTCAAGCTCCCCTTCGCCATCGGCCAGGTTCTCCCCGCTGCGGTCCTGCTGGGGATAATGCTGACCTTCGGCCTCATGTCCCGGTCTCACGAGACCATGGCCATCAGAACCTCGGGCCTGAACATCCTGTCCCTGATCCGCCCCCTCATCATCTATTCCGGGGTGGTGGCCCTCCTTCTCCTGGCCCTGAATCTCTACTTGATCCCCTGGACCCAGGGCCGCCTCGACCTGTTCTGGCAGACCCAGGTGGACAAAAAGCCGCCCCGGCAACTCCACAACCTGGAGCACTTCTGGTACAAGGGCGACCAGGCCATCTATAGTATTGTCATGTTCCGGAAAGATATCCAGACCATGGAAGGGGTAAAAATTTATCTCTTTGATCGCCAGTTTCACCTGGTCCAGATCATTGCCGCGGCCCGGGCCCAGTGGCAGGACGACCACTGGCGGTTTTTTGACGGCTCGGTTCAGTTCTTCGACCCCACCGGCGCGGTCACGGGGGAAAAGTTTCAGCAGCGGGACCTGGTGCTCACGGAACACCCCCATGATTTTGCCGACCTGGAAAAGAAAGTCTCCGAGATGGACCTGGGCGAACTCTACCGCTATACGGCGCGCCTGGAGCGGGACGGCTATAAATCCACCCCCTACCTGGTGGACCTCTACAGCCGCTTTTCCCTGTCGCTGACGCCCCTGATCCTGGTAATTCTCGGTCTGGGGCTGGCCTTGCGCCAGGAACAGATTCACCTCACCTCCATGGTGGCGGTGGGCCTGGGTCTCATGTTCGGATACTGGCTGTTTTTTGGATTTTGCGCCTCTTTCGGTCAGGCCGGCAGCATTCCCCCGCTGTTGGCGGTTATCGTCCCCCACCTGGCCTTCGGCGGGGTGGCCGCGGTGCTGATGCGCCAGGTGACCCGGTAACCCGCCCCCTCCTGGCAAGAATCTTCCTCAGGCTACCCCTCCTGGTTTTTTTCAGGCAAGGTGTGGATTTCCTCTGGGGACGCGGCCAGACATGGTTTTGCCGCCCGCGGATCCCCATGTCAACCGCCGTGGATAAAAAAGTCGTGATTCAAGTAGGTTAAATAATCGGCGGGGATAGGCCCCGGCGGGGTGGCGTTGCGACCTCTGGGGCCGACGGGAAATACTTTTAAGAAATGTCACGATAGGAAAAGGATTTTTTAACATTTTCTATTGTCATCCCTTGGGATTTTGTGCTATCAAAGGGAAACTGCAACCTCAGGCGGGCCGGGTTTTTGAGAATAATTCTCAGCCCGCCGGCCGAGGGAACCAAACAACATAAAGGGGGGATGGGCGTCGGGGTACCCATTTTCCGAAGGTGTGGCGTGTGGTTAGGGGTCAAATAGTCAACCGCAAACCAGGAGAAAGGGAGATCTGATTATGACCAAAGCAGAGTTGATCGCTCAGGTAGCCGGAGAGGCCCAGGTAAGAAAAGTGGATGCCGAAAAGGCCATCAACAGTTTGATCAAGATTATTTCTGGGACGCTCAAGTCCCAGGGCCGCTTGGCTTTGGCCGGCTTCGGCACCTTTATGGTGACCCAGCGCAAAGCCCGGGAAGGCCGGAACCCCCAGACCGGCAGTCCCATCAAGATTCCCGCCACCAAGGTGGTAAAATTTAAGCCGGGGAAACAACTGAAAGATTCCGTTAAGTAGTGAAGCGGGACCAGAGCCGTCCCCACCGCCCTCCCAGGAGAAAGGTGGGGGGCGAGGCGGCAGTGCCAAACCGGGATCTCAGCCGGCTCCCCCCGGAGGGTCCCGGAAGGCTGGAACGGCTCTATGGTGAAAGGTTCTCCATCTTTCATCAGCCCTACGGTAAAGGCGGGCGGATCAGCGTCTCATCGGGCCAGGGCCGCCGAGTGCTGAAATGACCAGGTAAGGGGAGCTGTTTGCCGGCGGATAGGTGAGGCCCATTTCCCGGAGTGGTCGCCTCAGATTATTCAGGAAAGCATGGCGGTACGGGGGGAGGAGGACGGGGTTCGGGCGCTCGTTAACCTTTCCATGCCCCCAACACCCATCACCGAGTGGATTGATTTAGAAATAATATGAGGGCGGGCAAGCACCGGTTGCCGCCCTCATTTTATTTGGTATCGGCCAGCGCCTCCGCCAGAGCGGCCATGATGGCCTCCTGGTCTCCGGGCAGCAGGGTGCGCAGGTCCAGCAGCACCACCCCGTGTTCCAGCCGGCCGATGATGGGCGTTTCGGCCCGGCGCAGCCGGACTTCCAGGTCCTGGGGGGCCAGGGGGGGGAGGGTGAGGGCCAGGGCCCGGCTGGGCAGGGGGGCCTGGGGCAGGGAACCGCCCCCGGCCCGGGCTTCGGTGCTGACCACGTTCACCTGCAGGCGGGGTCCGAAGCGCCGTCGCAGTCGCCGGGCCAGGAGTCGGGCCTGGCGATCCAACTCCGCCACCGGTCGGGTCAACATCCGGAGGGTGGGGGTCTCGGCCATTGCCCGGGGCTCCTCCAGATAAAGGCGCAAGGTGGCCTCCAGGGCCGCCAGGGTCATCTTGTCGGGCCGCAGGGCCCGATTCAACGGGTTTTTCCGCAAGGCCCCCACCACTTCCCGGTCCCCGAGGATCAATCCGGCCTGGGGCCCCGCCAGGAGCTTGTCCCCGGAAAACAGCACCAGATCGGCCCCGGCCTTCAAGGTCTCCTGCACCGTAGGCTCCTTTTCCAGGCCGTACTTGCTCAAATCCACCAGACAGCCGCTGCCCAGGTCTGCAATGGTTTTCAGACTGTAACGGCGTCCCAGGGCCACCATTTCCGTCAGGGGCACTTCGTGGGTGAACCCGGTGATGCGGAAATTGCTGGGATGGACCTTGAGGAGGACCGCAGTCTCCGAATTGACGGCCTTCTCAAAATCCTGGAGATACGTCTTGTTGGTGGTGCCCACCTCCCGGAGGAGGGCGCCGCTGGCCGCCATGATCTCCGGCAGGCGGAACGAGCCCCCGATCTCCACCAACTGGCCCCGGGAGATGATCACTTCCTTACCCCTGGCCAGGGTATTGAGGGCCAGGAGCACCCCGGCGGCGTTGTTATTGACCACCAGGACACCCTCGGCGCCGGTGAGTTCCTGGACCAGGCCCTCCAGGTGATCCTGCCGGGAGCCCCGGGTTCCATGGGCCAGGTCGTACTCCAGGGTGTTGTACCGGCTGGCCGCCTCCATCAACTGGGGAAGACAAGCCTCTGCCAGGGGCGAGCGCCCCAGGTTGGTATGGATGACCACCCCGGTGGCATTGACCACCCGGCGCAGCGACGGTCGGGCTGCGGCCAGGAGGGCCTCCCGGAGCTGGTGGAGCAGGGCCGCCTCCTCCAGGCGGTCGGGCAGCGCCTCCGGGGCGGCGGTGTTGATCATCCGGCGCTTTTCCCCTAGGACCCGGCGCACCACTGCCGCCGCCAGGGACCGGGGCAGGGGCGCCGCCGCCGGGGTCAGGTGCGGGTGGCGCAGCAGTTCGTCCACCTGGGGCAGCCGGCGGAGCAGGGCGGCGCGCTTCGGGTCCATAGTGTGCTCCTCTAACACGGAATATGCCATCACCACAAGGGACTGTCAATTGAAAGGAGGCAGGCCGGGCCGCCGGGCCCGCCGCCCCAGCCTGGAGCAATGGGGCGCGGTGCGCGCCTACGAAGCACAGGCGAGACGCCTGCGCCACCAGGTAAACCGAACTTTTCGCAACCGTTCCTCATGGACCTTAGGCCCACCCGCAAAGGATGAAAAGTATTAGTGGCGCAGGTTTTCAACCTGTGCTTGGACAGCCGAGGGCGGCTGTCCCACATTTACATCAGGAACTTTTCGTAACAGGGTTGCCGTTTTAATCCTACCGGCAGCTTGTCCCGGCAGTCTCCGCCTTTTCCCCTAACAGCCACCCCGTCGCAAAGGTCAAAAAAGTGCCCAGCAACAAAAGCCAGGTCCATCCCAGGGGATTATGCGTTTTTCGGAAAGAATCAACAGCGCCAGCATCCCCAGGGCGGAAAAGGCCATGGCCGCCACATTGACCCGGTTGCACCGCCGGTTGGTCAGGAGACCCAGGAGAAAAACTCCCAATAAAGAGCCGTAGGTGACCCCGCCGATTTTAAAGGCGAGCCAGAGAAATTTTTCCAAGTGGCTGAAAAAATAGGCGATGACCCCCAAGATAATGCCGAAAACCACCACGCAGACCCGGGAAATGAAGAGATAGTGGCCTTCAGTACCCGAGGTAAAAATCACCGGACGGTAGATGTCCGTGACAAAAGAAGAAGTCAGGGAACTGAGCGGCGAGTCGATGCTGGCCATCACAATGGCCGCCAGCATCAGCCCTCTCATCACGGGGGGCATCGTCTGCTCGATAAAATGGGGAAAAATTTTGTCCAGCTTGTCCGGCAAAGGCAGGCCGGGCTGCTGGGCATAGAAGGCATAGAGGCAGGCGCCGATAAAGAGGAAAATGACCATCACCAGAAAACTGCCGATGGGGGTCAGCAGCATGGTTTTCTGGCTGGCTTGCCTGGTTTCCACCGTGAGCAGCCTCTGCATGAGTTCCTGGTCGGTCCCGAAGGCCGCCATGGACCCAAAAAAGCCGTTCAAAGTCGCCAGAAAAAAAAATATTGGGATCCGAGAGCAGGCCCCGGAGATATTCGGCCAGGCCGGGGGCCGGTCCCCAGTTGAAGACTTGGAGTTTGCCGGCGTTCCCGGCAATGACCACCACCGCGGCCGCGCCCCCGTCAATGCGGCTGAGCAGGAAACCGATGGCCACTGCGCCCGCCAGCAGGAAGGTCAGGGTTTGCACCACGTTGGTCCAGACTACCGCCTTGATCCCGCCCCAGGCGATATAGAGAATGCAGATCGCCGAAAAAAGCAGGATAGTGGGGATGATGGACCAGCCGATGAGGATGCTCACCGCCAAACAGGCCACCATCAGCCGGACGCCGGAGGCCAGCAGACGGGTGATGAAAAAGAGGAGGGAGCCGGCGATTTGGGTGGCCGCGCCGAACCGATGTTGTAAAAATTCATAAATGGAGGTGCAGCGATAGCGGTAAAAAGCCGGGATGAACAGAAAGGCGATAACCACCCGGGCCAGAACCGAGCCGATAAAAAACTGGGCGTATTCCCAGTTTTCCATATAAGCCACCGCTGGCACCGCAATCAGGGTGACGGCGCTGATTTCCGTGGCCACAAACGATAGACAGGCCGCCCACCAGGGGATTTTTTTCCCTCCCAGGAAAAAGTCATGGGTGGATTTTTCCTCCCTGCCGAAGTAGAGGCCGACAAAAATCATCCCCGCGACCAGCAGCAACAGAACCGTGTAATCCTGCCAGGTGAGGCTGCTGCCGCCGATAAAAAAGTTTTGGATTTCCATCAAGAAACAAACTACCGTATCAAAAAATTATTTGCATGGTTAAAATGATCTGGCCATGAAACTAGCGGAATTGGTGGGTGAGCGGCTGGTCATCGGCATCCCCGGCACCAGGATCACGCCTGAGATCGTCCGTCATTTTCAGGAGCTGCACGCCGGCGGGCTGATCCTCTACCGGCTCAATTTTGACTCGGCGCCCCAACTGAAAAAACTGATTGCCGAGCTGGAAGAGGCCCTGGGCCGGAAACTGCTGGTGACCGCCGACCATGAAGGCGGACGGGTCATCATGTTCCGGGAGGGCGTTACCGTGTTCCCGGACAATCTGGCCCTGGGCGCGGCCGGAAACCTCGACTACGCCGGCAAGCAAGGCGACATCGAGGCCAAGGAATTGAGAAGACTGGGGATCGATGTGAATCTGGCCCCGGTGCTGGATGTCTTGACCGAGGCCTACAGCCCCAATATCGGCATCCGGTCTTACGGCCGGGATTGGCGGGTGGCGGCCGCCATGGGCGCGGCCCGGATCGCCGCCATGCAACGGGGCGGGCTGTCGGCCTGCGCCAAGCATTTCCCCGGCAAGGGCCATGGCACCGTGGACGCCCATCTCGGCCTGCCGGTCATCGACTCCACCTGGGAAGAGATGCGGCAGGTGCACCTCCAGCCTTTCGGGCAGGCAATTGCCGCCGGCGTTGATCTGGTGATGTCTTCTCATCCCTCTTATCCCAACCTTGACCCCGGTCCCCAGAAGATCGCCACTTTTTCCCGGAGGATTATCTACGACACCCTCCGCCGGGAGCTCAATTTCCAGGGGGTCATCGCCACCGACGATTTGGAAATGGGCGCCATCGCGGCCATCTGCCCCATCGGCGAGGCGGGGATTTTCGCAGCCCAGGCCGGGCATGATCTCCTGCTGGTCTGTCATGACCTTAAAGCCCAGAGAGAGGTTTACCATAAACTCCTCGGGGCCTACCGACGCCGGCGGCTTCCCCTGCAAGAACTGGAGGAGAGCGTCGACCGGATCAGGAAATTGAAATTAAAGCGGGCAAAAAGATTCGAGGGGGGGAAACCCCGGCCCGAACCCGAAGGCGCCGGCCTGGCGGAGACAATCTGCCGTGAATCCGTCCAGGTCCTCCAGGACGAGAAAAGATTACTGCCGCTCCGGGACCCCGGAAACAGACTCGCAGTGATTTTTCCGCGGTTTTCCTCGTTGGATGCCAGGATCATGATTGAACAGGAAGGGTTGAACGAACCGGAGTTCCTCCGGCGGGAGTTTAAAAAATTCGGCCTGCACCCCGAAATTTTTCTGGTCTCCCTGGAGCCGGCGGCCGAAGAGATTCAAGGGGCGGGGCGCCTGGCCCAAAACTCCGACCTCACCATCCTGTTTTGCTTTGACGCCCATCTCTATTCCTCCAATAAACGATTGCTGGACGCCGTCCAGGAGTCCGCCCCGGACCTGGTGGTGGACCTGCTGCGCGACCCTTATGATGCGGCCTTTATTAAGACAGGCGCGGCCTGCCTGACCGATTTCGGCTGGCGGGCCTGCCAGGTCAGGGCCGCCATTGCAAAAATCTGTTCCGATTCTTCTCCCCGCGAAAACAGAGGCGTTTCTTGACAAACCTGCTGAGACCCCGGCCCCGGGGCGAAAGATTTCTTGTAAATTTAGCCGGTTGAGTGCAGTATAGCAGAACAAGCCGTTCAGGTTCCAGGGGAACGCCGACCAACCGGAAAAACCGAGGGAGGGTGCGTCCCCTGCTCCATTTGGGGCTTTCAGCAATGCTGCCAGATTGTGCCGGGGGGCCTTGACGGCGGGAGGATTTTTCCTTATAATAAAAAACTTTTGTGCGGGGGGACCCGGTGGGCGGGGGAGGCTGGGGAAGCCTCAGGCAGCCGGGGAGGCCCGCAGAGAATTTTTCAGAAAAATTATTGACATTCTTCCTGTGGTCCAATAAACTTATAAAGTTAAAATTTGGGCAGTTCTGGCCTGAACCAATGGGACGCAAGGCTGGCGTAGCTCAATGGCAGAGCGGCTGATTTGTAATCAGCAGGTTGCGGGTTCGAGTCCCATCGCCAGCTCCAGGGAGGCAATATATTCCAGACCGGAGAGGTTCCCGAGTGGCCAAAGGGAGCAGACTGTAAATCTGCCGGCGCAGCCTTCGGAGGTTCGAATCCTCCCCTCTCCACCACCACTCCTCAGGTTGCGGGAATAGCTCAATGGCCAGAGCATCAGCCTTCCAAGCTGAGGGTTGCGGGTTCGAGTCCCGTTTCCCGCTCCACCCGTGGGCCCACGTAGCTCAGTAGGTAGAGCACTTCCTTGGTAAGGAAGAGGTTCACCGGTTCGATCCCGGTCGTGGGCTCCATATAAGTTTAAGGAGTAAATGATCCAGCGCACAGGCGGCCCCCTCAGTCGGACAGGGAACCCCGGACTTTTTACGTAAACATCAAGTTTTGGAGATGTGACATGGCCAAGAAGAAGTTTGAGCGGAAGAAGCCGCACGTGAACGTGGGAACGATTGGTCATATCGATCATGGCAAGACGACCTTGACCGCGGCCATCACCAAG
>Ga0172371_10004442_pt1 | contig 21228 bp, 18 predicted proteins | sample Lak12m_FD_114543 | JGI IMG/M metagenome (GOLD analysis project Ga0172371, IMG submission 114543) | Freshwater microbial communities from Kabuno Bay, South-Kivu, Congo - kab_022012_12m | ecosystem: Environmental > Aquatic > Freshwater > Lake | place: Democratic Republic of the Congo: South-Kivu... | reverse complement strand
GAGCCAACAATCAACTGCTGCTGTTGTAAGCGAATTGGAAAAGAAGGAAACAGGTGCACAAATAGGAGCAGCTGCCGCAACTGCAGCCGGTGGAGCTGGTGTAGCAGCAATGGGAAAGGTCGGGTTGAAATCTGGAAGAAAGTTCTCAAAAAACCGGAGAATCAACCAGTAATCTTTAATGATTCTGGGTATTAAAACCCTTTTTGAAACACAAATTGGTTTTATGTTTATATAGATGTGGTATTGAAGGAGGTGAAACAGGGAAGGAAAAAACAAGAAAGAAAACATCGAGGACTGGTTACAAAAATTAATTTGATATACCAGCCAATTTCTGATCAAATATACAGAAAGGATAAATGATGGCTAATCTCTTAATGCTCAAATACAGTGAAATTAACCAGATCATCCGGGAAATGCAATCCGAACAGGCACAAATTCTCCAGACTTTGAACAAAACGAAGAGTATGGCGGATGGCATTGCCGGTGATGAATGGCAGGGAGATGCCGCGGTTAAATTCCACAACGAAATGAACGACCTGTACCTGGTGAAGTTACGCCTAGTCACTGAGGCCTTAGGAAAAATGGCAGAAGTTGCTCAAAAGGTCAGTACCCATGTGACCCAGGCTGATCAAAGCACCAAGGCGTTCTTCAAGTTTGATTAGAGGAGGTGAATGATGGCTGATGTAATTCGTACCAATTATGCTGCTTTGGAAGAAATGGCAAAACAATGTGAAAAGGTCGCCGAGGAATTGCGCGACACCTCCTCGAAAGCTGCAAAATGGGCTCAAAAAATGCAGGAAGGGGCGTTAAAGGGTCCTCCAGGAGATACATTTGGCGAAGTCTTGACAAAATTCTGCGGCAAACTGGCAGTTCTTGCCGAGAATTTCATGCAGGAAGCCAGGGATATCCGTGGAGCTTCATCGGATATGCGATCAGCCGATGGTCAGGCTGTTGGAAAGTTCTAGGAGGATAATCATGGATATGTTCAGTTGGGTACAAGATCACGTAACAGGTTTTCTGATGGACTGGCTCAACAAACTTACCGGCATTACCAATCTCATCCTGAATCCTATTGCTCAAATCGCACGGACTGTGCAGGGGGGCAGCGTTTGGAGAGGCCGGGGAGCAGTCAAATTCGTCGAAGAGCTGACCGGAAATACCAAGAATGAATTGACCCAGGTGGAACAAATAGGCAAACAATGGCATGATGGACTTAAAAAAGCCAGTGATGTCATGTTCCAGGCAATGCAGTCAACCAACCAAATGGTTGCCGGTCTAATGGAAGTGGTAGATAAGATCTAGTGAAAGGAGATGATGATGGCTGATCCTAATAGTGAGGTCTTCATGAATGTTCCGCAAGTGCAGAACATTCAGAAGCAGTTAAAAACCTTTGCAGATATCCTGGAAGGAATTGCGAAATTCCTTAGCGGGTTAGCAAAAGCCCTGCATGCCAGTGCTTTCTTCTCATTTGGAGCTACAGAAGCACAGGCGCAATTTTTGGACAAGATTCATCCAAAGATGAAAAAACAGGCGGAAAAACTATCGCAGTTATCCGTGGATGTTGGCGAGGCGATCGTGGCCTACCAAACTGGGGACACCTCAGGTAGAGCAAGGTTTAGTTGATTCAAGGTCACAGAGTGCCTCCGGATATTGTTGTGAAATTTGGTCTTACACTGTGATGTTTGCAATCGACAAAGGGAGGTAAATACTGATCCGCGCTTTCTAATTTTGGATTAACTGAAAAGCGCGGATCTTCTTCCTGGATAAATTTTCTGCAACCCATATCTTGTCGAGGTTCTATGAAGAGAATCTGTGAACGATGTAATGTGATTTCACAAGATTTCAACCTGTGGTGCCAGGAAAAACATTGTCCTGCAGAAAATGCCACAGAAATCTTTGATAATGGCGAGTGGTTCGGACCGATAGAGATTATCCAACCCATTGTGATCACCCGTTCCGCCATTGTTTATCAGGCTTCGCGTGGTAACGAGAAAATTTTACTTAAAGTAGCCAACAAGGGCTGTGAAGAAAAATTACGCGCAGAAGCCAGAACATTCCTTCAATTGACAAAAATCGGGCAGCATCCATTGCTGCCTGTATTGCTTCCTGCCCATCCACAAGGAACGATTGAGGCTCATCCCTATGGCTGGATCGTTATCAATGGCGAATTGAAATATTACGAAGTATTCCAGTTTGTAGATGGCGCGATCCTTCGCAATATCCTCCTTAAGAATCCACAACCCTGGTACCAACATGCCGGTTGGATCGCTTTGAGTGTGGCTGACGTCGTTTACTACCTCCACAAGGTTGGCAAATTACACCTTTGTTTGAATCCTGATGTTGTTCTTGTCAGGTACGATAAACAGGGCATCCCTCGTGCCTTACTGCTTGATCTTGGTCTGGGGGATACCGGGCAAACAATAACCCAGGTTTGGAATGACAACTACAACCTGCCGGCGTATACCGCGCCTGAAATTGCAGATCGATCAGGCAAGGTTGGCCTCGCCTCTGATGTTTATGGGTTAGGCATGCTGCTTTACGAAATGCTTGCTGGAAAACCTGCCTACGAGTACCATCTGCAAAAAGACCAGAATGTGATTAAAAATGTCCTTGCAGGGCAGGCAAAGCCAACCGGAAGAATTGATTTAAAGAATATCCCGGAGATCACTGAGCGCGCGGTTAACCGTGATTACAATCAGCGCTTTCCGGATGTATTGCAGTTTGTGAAATACCTTCAAGCCAATTTACCCAGGATCCCGGCGGAACGAAAGTCATTCAAAGTAAATTGGGGTGTAGTTTTTATCATCCTTGGAGCATTACTGGCAATCTCGCTGCTCCTTGTTTTGGCGATGTCTTTCATTCCTGTTTGATCGGGGAGATGACTTATGGCTGAAAAAATTTTTATCGATTATCCACCCCGTATAGAACCCCAGCTTCCATCTGGGGAATTTACCATACCAAACCCTCCTGACACCAAGCGGGATTTTAGCAAAATTCTGCAGCAGGCATTGTTGCCAATGATGATGATCCTCGGTTATGTGATCGTCTCGATCATGAATAAGGGATCGAATAATGTAGCCATGATGATCCCGATGCTTCTTTCTGTATTTGCTACACTGGCTCTTGCCTTGTACACCAATGGCAAAGAGAAGAAACAACGGGAGGAAGCCGAGGAAGCTTATGTGCGTCGTATCAGTGAATTACGGCGAAAAATGGAAAGCGATCATGAGCAGCAGCGGATTTATTATTTCACCAATTACCCTAATCCAGATAAAACATTGGGAATTGCAGCTGACTTAAATCGGGAAGCACCTGTAAGGGAAGAGGAAATTCGCTCAGGCACTCGTCTTTGGGAACGTCGCCCAAAAGACCATGATTTCATGTTTCTCCGCCTTGGACTTAGTACCCGCCAATCTACGGTGATCTACAAGGTTGGTGAAGATGAGGATGTAGCCAGCCCCTTGATGCGCGAAGCCACCCGATTAGCTGAAGATTCCCGTTTGTTATATGATGTGCCGGTCACTGTCCCGATGTTCTTCCAGGTTGATGAAACTGAAAAGAAAAAGGTCGAGAAAAAACAAAAGGATCAGAAAGAAGGCGAAGAGGAAACCCAGGAGTCCAAGGGAATAACCATTCGTCATTCAATTGGTATTACGGGAAAATCGGACGAAAAGGTTCACGCCTACCTGCGGACAATGCTTGTGGATTATGCCACGTTCCACTCTCCACAGGATACAATGCTTTATGTCGCCGGAACAAGCGAGACTCGCCAACACTGGCGTTGGGCGTATGCTTTACCCCATTGTAAAGCCGCGGACAATACCGAGACTTTATACTTCGAAGATGATGAAAGACCCGCTGAAAATGAAGCCGATGGTATGCGGTTATTCTGGAAAAACCTGCGCACCATTTTGGAACGCAGGCGTATGCGTTTACAGGATCAGGAAAGCGGCGCAGATGTAAAGATCCCGTTCCTCCTGGTAGTTGTGGATGTATCTACGCCGGCACCTGCATGGTCTTGTTTGAAGGACCTTGAGGGTGAGGCAGCCATTTCTACCATTTTGATGGATGGTCAAATGCTCGGAGCGGGAATTATATTCCTGGTGCCGGAACGAGCCAAAGTGCCAAGCCGCTGCTCAGCCGTAATTGAGGTCGATGATGATCCTCAGGATGAGAATTCCGCTGTCTTCCGCTATGCAGAAAGCGGATTCAATACCGTCCGCTATCTTGGAAAAACCAAGCTGGTGGCTTCGCAAAAAGATGCCCGCGATTTCTCACGTAACCTCGAAATGGTGGATGTGCGCCGGGCTTATGGTTCCAGCCTTGCGGCTACTGTCACTCTATCCGAGATGCTCAGGATCAATACATTGGAACAGTACCAGCAGATGACTCTTGAAGCCTGGCGCCGTAGCATGGATCCCAAGCAGGCAGACTGGTTGTTTTCTCCTATCGGCTTGCTTTCTGGCAACGAGCCGCGAGTTCTCACCTTCTCCGCCAAAGCCGATGGTGTGCATGGTATCGTGGCAGGTTCTACCGGCTCTGGTAAATCAGAACTGCTGATGACCATGATCCTTGGACTTGCGCTCAATTTTAGCCCGGATGTGCTTAACTTCGTACTGATTGACTACAAAGGTGGTTCTGCATTCGAGCCTTTTAAGAAATTACCCCACAAAGTGGATATTGTCACCAACCTGGACCAATCAGCTACAGCACGAGTGTTCACATCGATCATCGCAGAGCTTGACCGCCGACAAAGGTTGAACACTTATACAAACTCGAAGGATATTGTTCATTACCGGCGCAAGGGGTTGAACCTTGAGCCTGAACGTCCGCCATACCCGCACCTGTTCATCATCATCGATGAGTTTGCAGAAATGATCTCTGGGAATGCGGAGTATAAAGCGCAATTGGAAAGTATTACCCGCCTTGGGCGTGCCCTTGGTGTCACCCTCATCCTTGCTGCTCAACGCCCGGTTGGCGTCACCGACCAAATGCGCGCCAATATCAAATTCCGCATTTGCTTGCGCGTTGAGACGCCCGATGACAGCCGTGAAGTTCTCAGGCGGTCAGATGCTGCCTTCCTGCCGCCTGGTATCCCGGGCCGTGGGTACCTGCAGATTGGTAATGAAAATATTGAGTTGATCCAAACGGCTTACTCTGGGATCGACTACAAAGGTCCCCAGGAGGAAACCGCAAAACCAAATGTGATCTGGCTTGATCGGGCGAAGAAGTCAGGGGCACAAAAGTCAACTGAGCCGCCCAAGCTCTACGACGTTATTGTGGATATGATGGATTCAATGGCGAAAACTGAATCCAAGCCACAATGGCGTCCATGGCCGGCGTTTTTGCCTAAGCAAACCAGTTCTGACATGCTGAGTTTGCAAACACCGTTGGATACTGCCTATATAAATGATGCAGATCTTGATTTGTTGCGTGTTGCGGACACAGAAAAGATATCCGGGATGGCTTTGAATGAAAAAGCCATAACATTTTGGGATAGCGGCTTTAAATGGGATGGCGCTGGCTGGGGTAAGAGTGCCATGCGTCCATTGATTGGTCTCATTGATAATCCTTACCAGGCGAGCGAAAAACCCCTGCGAATTGATTTCACCAATGGACATGCAGTGGTATTTGGCTCTTCAGGTCGAGGTAAAACCACTTTCCTGCAAACAGTCATTACAAGCCTGGCATTGACCCATTCACCGGATGAGCTGCAAATCTACATCCTCGATTTTGGTGGACGTGCAATGTCAGTAATGAGCGACTTGCCCCATGTCGGTGCCGTCATCACAGCTGAAGAGGAAGAACGTGTTACTCGCGTACTTCGCAAGGTAAGTGACATCATTGATCAACGACAAGTGTTGTTCAGCGAAGCCAAAGCAAACAACTTGGATTCCTATAACCTCAGCCATCCTGATAAACCATTGCCGGCAATCCTTGTGGTCATCGACAATTTTGCCGAATTCAAGGAATATTATGAAGGCTTACTAACACCGCTTATCTCACTGGTGCGCGAATCCAGGGCATATGGGGTGTATTTCCTCATTTCAGCGGATGTTCCCGGTTCGCTCTCCAGCAAACTTTACAACCTGATCACAGAGCGGTTTAGCCTGAAACTTTCGGATCCAACTGAATACTCCGAGATTGTGGGTCGTGGAGTCCCTGCTGATCTTAGCCCGGTACCTGGGCGTGGTTATGTCCGTGTGGGAAATGTGCCACTCGAATTCCAGACAGCGCTCCCCTTTACACCTGATGAAAATGACCCAGGTGGCCTTGGGAAGTTAAGTAAATTCTGTCTGCGATCAAAAGAATTATGGGGCGGAAAGTGGAAAGGTGAAAAACCTTCAAAGGTTGAGACACTGCCATTGCGTTACTCACTGGAGAATTTACTCCAGCAAACCAGGCTCCCGGAACTCAAAAGAATCTTCTCAGTCCTCGGAATTGATGACCGCACTTTGGATCCCGCCCTAATCGATCTTGAAAGACAGGGTCCTCACATGGTCATTATCGGGCAGCCATTCTCGGGGAAAACGACCTCCCTGCGAACACTGATCCTCTCAACGGCAGCCAGTTACTCCCCGGATGATGTGATGATGATCCTGGTGGATTACTCCCGTAAACTTTGGAAGGGGAGCGAGACATCGCTAAAAGATTTGCCTCACGTCGTTGAAACGATAGACAACCCCGACCAGTTGGATGAATTGCTTGAGAATTTGAAAGTTGAATGCACCGACTTTGATACCCATCCAAAGAGGCGAAAGATCATGATCTTCATTGATAACTACGACGCATTTTCTGATGACTCAAGAAAGAATTCGGCATTCTTTGAGAACGCGTCCGCTTTGATCCGCAACTACCAGACGGCTGGTGTCTTCATGGTCATTGCTGGCTCTCTCGGTATTATGAGCGCATCTGATGATTTGCGTAAAGTATTCGCAGCTCCAAGTTTCGGATTAGCTCTCAAGAGTGCAGACGCCGTCAGCAGGCTCAATGGGAAGTTCCCGCGCAGCCTGGCGGATGTTGACCTGCCTATGGGACGCGCATTCCTCATTCGCTCTGGGATCACCAACATGCTGCAAATTGCCACTCCATATGCAAATGATGAGGATATTGAAGGATCTTTGGACCAGTGGGTGAAACGTATCAGGACCAAGTACCCTCAGGCAAGCGTCCAATGGATGCGAAAAGGTACTGGAGGGAAAGGCAAAAAGAAGGAATCCGCTGAGTTAGGAATAAACGAAGCTAAAGCAAAGGAAGAAGCCGAGCTGGCAAAGTTCGACATTGCAGATCTTCGCAAAAAGATCATCGAATTCGGTATGTCAGAATCCACGGTGAAGCTATTCAGCAACAAGGACGTGGTGGATAACGCAAAAGCGCTTGGGCTCCTGGACGAAGAGCAGAAGTGAGGCTGGCATGGATGAATATGTGGAAGTAAAAATTGATATTTTTGAACACACCGGGCAGCGCGCCAAAATCCTTCGTGATCTCACGATAAGTGGATTAATAGATGAAATCTTTAAAGAATTTGATGATATCCCGGCGGACAATCTTGCCAAGTATGCGGTTTACCTGAAAGGGAATCCTAAACCATTAAAACCGATTTCCACCATCGTTGAATTGGACTTGCAGCCCCAGGATGAACTTACTTTTGAGTATCGCCACCAAAATGTCCGCGAAATGCTGCAGCCCCAGGATTTCGCATATCTCACGGATGAAATCACTGGCAGAAGGTTCGACATCCAATGGCAGCCTGCCCTGATCGGTCGCCCAACCGCTGAGGCTGACCATAACCTGATGCTGGCAATCAATATGGAGTTGTTACCGAAAGGAATGACCATTTCACGCCGCCACGCTCAGATCACCTTTTCAGACGATAAATACTATATCGAATCGCTCGCTGAAAACAACCCGGTGATCGTGAATGGACAGGAAATGCCGATGGGTGCGATGTGGGAGATCAAAAATGGCGATCGCATTACGCTTGGACGCTACAATGTAACCTTGGGATTTGTAACCTTACCACACACGCCTTCGTCTTCGCGTGAAGCCAAGCCGCAATCTGTAGCACCGGCGCAGCCCAGGCAACCTGCACCTGCCCCGAAACTCCAACCTGCGCCGGTGAGCCAGCCAGTTCAACCCCAGGCGGTTCCGGTAGCCGCAGCGCAACCTGCTCAGCCAGTTCCTTCATCACCTGCAGGACCCGATTCGCCCCAGGTGGGTTCTGGCGGTACAGTTATTGATATGGGTGCAGTTAAGTACTCCAGCCTAGTAGTTGAAAAAGCCACATTACCCGGTTCAGTGGGGTTGCGCATCGATATGGTGACCTATCCATTCATTGTTGGAAGAACTCTGTCGGTTTTCTCAGTGGAAAAAGGAGTTTCCAGGCAGCACGCTGAGATTAACTTTGATCCACAGACTGGTAAGTTTACTTTCAAAGATCTTAATAGCACCAACGGCAGCAAAATCGAAGGAGTGGATATTACTCCACAAGTCCCTTATGAAGTCAAACCTGGGTTCAGGATTAACCTTGGACAGGATGTAATCGTCCACTTTGAAGTCTAATTAATCTTCAAATTAGAAAACCCACCAGCTTATCAGCTGATGGGTTTATTTTTGTCTCGTTGGTTCTAGTCCACAGTTAGTGTTTTGCTTAAATTACGTGGGAAATCCGGATCAAAGCCACGGCCAATCGCCATATAGTAGGATAGCAACTGCACAGGGATGGTAACGAGTAATGAATTGATCTGGGTAGATGAGGCAGGAATTGTGACCACATCGGAGGCATTCGCATTCAGGCGGGGATCCGCTGCGCCAATTGCGATGGCTCGTCCACCTCGGCAGGTTACCTCATTTATTCCACTGACGATTAGGGGAATATCCTGGGGACCCGCCAAGAAGAGAATGGGAAAACCCTCATCCACCGCAGAAAGGGGACCGTGCTTAAACTCGGTGGAAAGCATCCCTTCGCAGTGAGCGTAGGTTATCTCCTTAAGTTTTAACGCACCTTCAAGGGCTATGGGATACGTTGCGCCATACCCAAGGCAGTAAAGGTCGTTGCGATCATTGATAGAATGTGCCAGTTTTTCCATCTGAGGTGCACTTACCTTAATCGTAGTTTCCATCAATTCAGGAAGAGATTCCAGTGCTCGAAGATCACCTGACCCCATCCGTGTGGCGAGATAAAGGAAAGTGATTACCTGGTTGGTGAAGGTTTTTGTGGCTGGAACGCTGATCTCGTAACCGCAGGATAAGGGCAGCCAGGCTTCGGTGGCGCGGGTGAGCGTGGAGCCAATGACGTTAGCCATCCCGAAACAAGTCATCCCTGCAGTGTGGGCAGCTTGGAGCGCGTTGAGGACGTCTTTGGTCTCACCGGATTGACTCACAAAGATACCGACATCTTCGCTGGTAACAGCTGGCAAATACTGGGGAATGAACTGAGGAGCCAGCACAGGGATAACGGTTTTCCTGGCTAATTGTGCGAAATATACTGAGCCTGCCAGGCAGGCATGATAACTGGTGCCGCAGCCGATGAAATATACATTCCTTGCATTTTTGATCTTTTCAAGGATTACTGGGACTTCTGTACTCTTGTTCAAAAGGTGCAATACCTCGCGGGCGACTTGCGGTTGCTCGTTGATCTCTTTGATCATAAAATGCGCAAAACCGCCTTTTTGAACGGCGTTCATTTCTTCGGTAACCATTTCTGGCTGGCGGTCTACCAATTTGCCATCAATAACTGAATGAACCTCCACCCGGTCTGCCCAAAGAGTGATGATCTCGCCATCATTTGGTCGTATTACTTTGCGGGTGAGTGGCAGGATCGATGGAAGATCAGATGATACGCATGTAAAGCCGTCTCCAAGTCCAACCACCAGGCCTGAGCCCTTTTTGATGGCATACAACTTATCATCATCGATCCTGCCAATTACAAAGGCGTAATCGCCCAGCAAGTCGTTATAAGCCAGTCGGATCGATTCAATGAAATCTTTCCCTTTGTTTATGTAGCGTTCCACGGCATGCACACAGGATTCACCATCGTTTTGCGAGCGGACGGTCATCCCCTCTGCCATGAATTGTTCTCTTAATTCGACATTATTAACCACATTGCCATTGTGTGCGCCAACGATATCGCCATCAGAATCTAGATGTGGTTGCGAATTCACTTGGGATGGAACACCGAATGTTGCCCATCGAAGCTGGGTGATCCCGCGTTGCCCGATCATTTCTGTCAACTTATATTTTGCTACGACTTCATCGACTCGGCCTTTATCCTTGCGAAGATCGATCTTGCTGCCGCTGATGGTGGCAGCTCCAACAGAGTCATAACCGCGGTAGGTAAGCTTGCGGGCTGCTTCTACAAGGATGGGTCCAAGATTTTGAACGTCTTTTGTCACAATGCCGAAGATTCCACACATAAGTTACCCTTTCAAAGTGAGTTTTCTCGCTAACCGCGTTTATTATAGTCTAGATGGAATGTAGTTGGAAAATCCCAGGTGTAAATTAAGAGTATTATTAGTCAGATAACTTCCAGTATTATGAGGACTTATGGCAAGAATTATCCATCCACAAAAGAACGATCTCGATCGTGTTTTCCAATTCGCTATCGCATGCGATATCGAGGAGTTTGGCGAAGTTGACACCAGCCGCGAAGACTTTGAGCAGCAATGGGAAGAAGCAGACCTTGAAAGTGATGTTTGGATTGCGGTTGATGAACCGGGGAACATCCTGGCTTATGCTGCCATTTCTGCTTTGGAAGCGCGATACACCATGGATATTTATCTGAGCAGTAGAGATACGTCGATCGATCTTGATCGAGCATTGATGAAAAACTGCCTGGATCGGGTTGGTGATATTATGCTCGAGCACCAAGACGAAAAAGCGACGATTATCGGGTATTCCAGTGCTTCCAACGCGAGATTGTGCCAGTTGTTCAGGAACTCCGGTTTCCTCGAAAAAACCTATCATTTCAGAATGCAATCAGATTTTGATGGGATTATTGAGAAACCCGACTGGCCTCAGGAGTACAGGTTGCATGCATATTCCAGCAACGATGAGCGGGAATTGTTTAAACTGATCACTGAAGCCTTTAATTGGGAGGGGCATATCACGCCCTCAATCGAAACCTGGCGGCGGTTAGTGTTTCGCTGTGGCAGGTTCGACCCTCAATACTTTGTGTTGGTACGGGATAATGGAGAACTGGTGGCTGCGGCTTTAGCATATGCTGAGGATACCGGTGGTTGGATCAGGCAGCTGGCCGTTGCAAAAGATCACCAGGGCAAAGGACTGGGCGGGCTCTTGCTTCGCCATATGTTCTGGATGTTTTCCCACGCAGGTTTGGGCAATTGCGCACTTGGCGTGGCTTCCGTGAACAGCAATGCCTGCCAGTTCTATGAGCATAACGGGATGCATAAAACCAGGCATTTTATTGAGTTCAATATGGAGAAAAACTAAATTAAGTAAAAATTGGATGGGAGAGTTTGCTAAGGATAAATACGATTTCTTCTCCTTAAAGTAAAATTAACAACAAGGTGGATATATATTACAGATAACGACTTCTAAGAGACAAAGGATTTTATTGTGCTGAGGATCAAACAACAATCAATTTTTAAACCTCATTTCCTGTTCCTGTTTCTATCTTTAATTGCTGGACTGATTTGTGTATTTTTTATTCCTGTTGGATTAGGTTTTGACGAAAAAGCCCATACGCGTAGGATCTGGGAGGTTTCGGGAGGAACTTTTATGCCTAATTTCCTGGCAGAGAAGATCAATATTTTTCCAACCTCAATGGACGAGAAACTATCGGTTCCCCCATTCTTCGATAATCCATCCCATTCCATTTTTGGAGCGGATCTTTCACAGAGGATAAACTGGTGGGATATGGGGGATGGAAAAACCTCCTCAAGTTATTTCCCTACTTTGTACATCTTGCCATCTCTGGTGATGGCGATTTTTGGCCGTAATGCAAATATTTCAATGATGGCACTTTTTTATTTGTTACGAATTGCTTGCTTATTAGGATTCGTGATTCCCACTTATTTTGCTATAAAAATGATTGCCCACAGTAAATGGCTTTTCATGGGATTAGCGTTGGTTCCGATGAGCATTCTGCAATCCGGCACCATCTCACCGGAAGGGATGTCCAATGGATTAGCGTTCCTATTCATCGCGTGGATAATCCGGTTTTCAGAACAAGAAGAAAAACTAACCAAGCGCAGGATTGTTTCACTACTTTTTATGGTTGGGCTCTTGTTTACTTTGAAGGTGAATCTTGTTTTTCTTGCTCTTTTAATATTTCTTGTTTCATTTACCCGTTTTGGATCAAAAAAACAATTGGTGTTATTTTTGTTATCAATTGCTTTATTATTTGCTGTAATCGTACTTGGATGGAATTACCTTACCGCGTCAGCACTGCCGTACAATGGCAACACCCCCGGCGATGTGGTGAGCCAGGTGAAGTTCATCGCAGCAAAACCTCTGAATTACCTTGGGATACTTGTTAATGACCTGAAAGTTAGTTTTGGAAATTATTTCATGGGATGGATTGCTGTATTTCCAACTCAGTATCTTTATTTTCCCTACATAATTCACATTTTTTATGGAATAACGATTCTTTTATTTATGTTATTTGATCCAACAAATAAAAGTATCTCCGTTAAAAAACGAATTATCCTGTTAATGACCGGTATTGCCGGTTATATCTTGACGATCACGATACTGTATGTAAAAGATGCTCCGGTGGGCTCGCTGAGTGTATTAAGAGTGCAGGGACGCTATTTCATTGTTGCGTTTGCATTAATTCTTCTCGGATTAACTTATTCAAAAATCAAATTACCGCAGAAATTCTTTAAGTCGGCAGCGATAGGTTTGATGATGTTGGTTACAATCCTTTTTTCTACAGCGGTAGTTTTGCGTTACAGTACAGCGTGTGGTTTGAGTTCCATGAGTGGCACAGAGTGTTTCAGGCCTACCTACCGAAATTGGGCACCAAATTCGGTGTACACGGATTCGATTATCGCTGGGACAACGATCACTCAGACGATTCAGGTGGACTGCAAAAATCTAAACTCTTTGCGTTTATGGGTAGATTGGACAGAGGGTCAAGGCACTAGGGGCACCTCTTTTGTCGTGCGTGATCTGAATTCCGGGGATATTATTACAGAACAGACAATAAGCAACAAAAATTTTCCACAAAAAGATTGGCTAACCCTCATATTTCCCATCGTCCCTGATTCGTCTGGACGGGAATATACCATCACAATCACTTCTTCAGATGCGACTCCTGTGGATGCTTCCCGCTTTAGCCTGAGTTATCGGCAGGAATACCTGGCGGGAGAATTATCCATAAATGGGCAGCCAATGGATACAGACTTGATCTTTCAGTATGGGTGCTGTGTGAAGCCGTTTTGTAAAATCTCGACAGAACGCAATTAAAAACGACTTTGCGGTCGTTTAGAGCGGGCAGCGGGACATGCACCCTGTAAGGGTGTTCGAACCCGCAAGCAAAAACGACCTTTCGGTCGTTTAGAGCGGGCAAAGGGACATGCGCCCTGTAAGGGTGTTCGAACCCGCAAGCAAAAACGACCTTTCGGTCGTTTAGAGCGGGCAAAGGGACATGCACCCTGTAAGGGTGTTCGAACCCGCAAGTAAAAACGACCTTTCGGTCGTTTAGAGCGGGCAGCGGGATTCGAACCCGCGAATATCAGCTTGGAAGGCTGACGCCTTACCACTTGGCGATGCCCGCATCGGATTTCGATTATAACGCAACCTTTTTTTATCAACAAGGTGGAGCGGTAGGGGTGGTTCATGAACCACCCCTACTACCACAAATCCATTATTTGATCTTGCAGTAACGGTCGACGCGGGCTTCAATGACCTTGAGGCTGTCTTCCCAGAAAGCTTTCTTGCGGATATCGATGCCAAAGCGGGCAGCCAGGTCGGCAGCCTTGGCTTCACCGGTGCTCGCAAGCAGGTTCATGTAATCCTTCACAAAGGCTGAGCCGCGCTTCTGGTAAATGGCATACAAACCGGTCCCGAAGAGCAAACCAAAGGCGTAGGGGTAGTTATAGAAAGACAATCCCGCGTAGTAATAATGCGGTTTCCAGGTCCACATCCATTTTTGTAGATATTTGGGATCCAGCCCATCCCCGAAAGTGGCTTTTTGAGCTTCCAGCATGATCTCGCACAACTCGTCGGCACTCAATTCTGCCTTGGCACGCCGCTCAAACACTTCCTTCTCAAAAAGGAAGCGCGAATAAATGTCAACGATCACCTGTGAATCACCAATTAACTGTGTCTCGAGGATTGCCAGTTCTTCCTGCTCGTTCTTGGCTTCCTTGAGGGCAGCGCTGGAGACGATGGTCTCGCACATGATGGAAGCGGTTTCTGCAAGTGTCATGGGAGTGTTCTTCTGCAGTTCTGTTTTTCCAGCTTTTACCGCACAGTCATTATGGAACCCATGACCCAGTTCATGCGCCAGGGTGGAAACGCTATCGAGTGAGCCATCAAAATTGGTGAGGATGCGGCTCTCTCCCGCACCAGGTACATCCATGCAGAATGCACCGCCGCGTTTACCGTCACGTTGCTCGGCATCAATCCAGTTATTGTCAAATGCCTTCTGGGCAAAGTCTCTCAGTTCAGGTGCGAAGGAGGCGAAATGGGTGAGGATAAACTTTTTCGCCTGGTCATAACTAAAGACCATTTTGCTTTCACCAGCAGGTGCAAACAGGTTCCACCATTGCAGTTTCCTCGCGCCGAATCGGGCAGCTTTGGCTTTGAAATATCTGCGGAACATCGGGAAGGAATCTTTCATCGCGCTCATCATTGCGTCCAGTGTTTCCTGGTCAATGCGGGCAGCGTCAAGCGAGCTGTGCACACAGTCTTTCCTGCCGCGGTGCCGATTGAGAGTATTCACCTCACCCTTTACACCGTTCATGGCTGCTGCTAGAGGCTCTTTTACTTTTGCCCAGGCTTCGTTTTCAGCTTCGTACGCGCGTTTGCGGACTGTTTCATCTGGGTGAGACCGCAGGTTGATCAATGCCGGCATGGGTAATTTTTGCACTTTACCATTGAGTTCAAAGTCAACACTGAGTTGTGAGGTGACAGTTCCCTGTAATTTTCCCCAGGCATTTGCGCCGCTCAGGCTCAATTCGGATGCCAGGGCTTCTTCCTGAGGAGACATCAGGTATTTGCTTTGTTCAGCTGCTTCCTGGAAGAAGAATGCGTGGGCTTTGGTGGATTTCTTCAACTCCACAAACTCAGGCAGCCTCTTTGCCACTTTTCCGATCCATGCTGTTGCCAGTGTGGCAAACTGATCAAGTTTAACCGCCAGCTGTTCGAATTCGCTTTCTTTTTTGAGGGCTTCTTTATTATAAGAATCCGTAGAGACGAAGGATGAAATATAAGCCCTCAAAGTACCGGCTTTTAATAAGACGGAATTGAAACGGTCGACCAAGGTTGCGGCTGCGCCAGCCAGTTCCTCCGGGGTTGAGGTTTCATCGAGTTTGGCCAATTTTGACTTGGCGAACTTTTCCAATTCAGCCAAATCTTTTTCGAGTTGGTTAAAATCAGCAGAATATTTATCAGAAGAAAGAGCGGGGTAAACGTTACTCAAGTCCCAGTGGGGAGGGGTTTTTGAAGACATAATAGCTCCTGTCAAATAGAATAAATTGATTATAAAACAAAAAAGAAAATGCCCGGTTGCTCCGGGCATTTCTTTTATCCTTCAGGAAGTTTTGGAGGCATAGAAGCCAGTTTCAGTTTCTTTTGGTGAGCATGGGCAATAGTTGTGAGGATGCGCAGGCTTATCATGAAGAATAGCAAGCCTCCGCTGATCAGGTAGACATATTGCATTACCGGAGATTGTACATCTGTGCCGGCGATTAAAGAATGGGCTAATACAGAAATAAAGGTTAAAAAGCTGGCAAAATGAATCATGCGCCACGCTTTTTTTCCGATGATTTTCCTGATATAAAAGCTTACATCCAGGATAACCCATACATAAAGAGCCAATTGACCCAATCCTACTGCCAGGGTTTGATAAGAGGATCGAAACGGGATCAGTACCTGGGCGAGATTAAATGCCATAAACTTATCACCCAGCAGGATCAGTCCGTGAAATAGCCCAAATGCCAACCCGAGGATGCTTGTATATTCGTGCAACTCAATCGTTGACGGTAATCCTGGCCACAGTGCCCCAAGTTTATTCGTGATGCCAGTTCCCAGCATCATGGAAAGCCAAAGGAGACTGTAAGCGATAATTGCGCTCCCACGTGAAAGATACCAGAATGCTTTAGGCGCTTCACCTGAAAGAGAGGTCGATAATCCAGGCAGCCATAAAGGCAGTAAGAACACCGTGATCAAAGTTGCCGCAAAAACGATAAAAATGATCAGGGTGAAGGTCCCGAAACTAAAAACCGGTTTTTGCTCCTCGAGAGAGAGTTGATTTAATTGATTTGCCATTCTTGTTTCCATTCATAGTTCACGAAAATTTCATTTTTCAATATAGACCCGTCATCCAGTACAAGTAGATAACCGATACCGAGTTGATCATCAAGCCAGGCTTGACCATTTTCAGACCCTAGAATTAGCGCTGTCTTGGCATAGGTTTCTGCGTCCATCACATTTGACCCCAGTATGGTTGCAGTAAAAATGTCGGTTGCAGCTGGTCGTAAAGTACGCGGGTCGATGATGTGATGCTGCATTTCACCATTCAACATCCAACGGTGATAATCTTTTCCGGAAGTCGCGATGCCGCATTCTCCTGCCATCAGCAAAGCAAGATTATTATCCTTATCAAAGGGATTAGCCACACCAACCGGCCATTCACTTTTATCCAATCGTGAATTGCTGATGGCAACATCACCACCTGCATCAACCAGGACTGGGCCGAGTTCTCCAAGCCTTTTCATCACCTGGTGTGCTGCCCATCCCTTGGCAATTCCGCCAAAATCCAATTGTGTCCCAAAGGGAATTTCGACCGTTCCTTCCTCAGGATCAAATTCCACTTTTCCGGGTTCTAATGGAGAAATTAAGGCAGCTTCGAATGCTTTGCCGGATTCTTCAAGAAGAGATTCGAAATCGTCTTTGTACCCGGCTGCTATCAGTGCATTCAACACTCTTGGAGTAACCAACCCTCCTGATAATTTCTCCGCATTCTCTGCAGATTTCATCACGTCTTGGAAGGCTAGACTAACCTTTCGCCTTACTCCAGGATGCTGGTTGAGCTGGCTAAGTTCGCTTGTGATACGAAAGCGACTGAGCGATTCTTCCCAGGATTCAAACCACTGTTGTGCTTTCATCGCTTCTGTGACGACACTATCATTGTCGGTATCTATGGCGATGAAGATCCTGGAACCCATTGCATTGAAGGAGAGTGTCTTCATGGCCGTTTTGACGATTGCGTTGTGGTAATAGGCGCAGGTGAACTAAAAGTTGGCACTCCACTGTTATTTGATGTCGTTGTTAATGCAGGTTGACTTGATGTAGTAATGGTTACATCCCTGATAGTTGCAGTGGGCTGAACCTCTGTTGTGGTCTGGGAATTCCAATCCACAGTTAGAAGTGGTGCTACCGTTGGCAAAGGTGATTCGACTGTTGCTAAGGTATTGTCAACGGTAGTGTTTTGGGCACTAGCCTGCAGTAATTCTTTATTTGCGAGGGTATTCCATATCCCTACTGTTCCAGCCATGGAACCAACAGCCACCATGAACTTGAAAGCAGTAGGAACAAATTTCTTTTTTCGATGTACAGTTTTGTTTTGCATATTACACCTTGTTTAGTCGTCGTCCTTCTTTTCATCTTCTTCATGCGAGCTTTGTGAAACCTGTGATGGCATCTGGATCGCAACAATCTGCCCGGTGGCATCCACATAAACCTGCGTGCCATCAGAAAAGCCGACCATAAATACGTTGGTTCCATTGAAGGGGACAACATCAATAGAGGTCACATCATTCCTGTTCAGGTATCGTGCTGCAATATTTACTGCCTGGCTGGCATTAATATTGGTAGGTTTTGCCTGTAACCCGTTAAACAAAATTCTGCCAGAGTTGGCGTCAATGTAGATTTTTCCATTCGCATAGACTGCTTCATATGCCGGGGTATTGTTGAAATTTACCAATTCCGGTAATGCATTTGGGGCTACGCCAGCGATATTCGATGCCAGCGCTGCTGCCTGTTGGGCTGAAAACAGATAAGGGGTAACAGTTTCCACTCCCTGTGTGGGCATTTGGTTAACCAATTGTTCGATCTGCTGGTTTGCCAATTCGATCTTGGCATTGGCATCTGCGAGCAACTGTTGATAAGCCTGTTCGCGGTTATTTGTTTGTGCAGTTGTGGCAGTAGGAACAACAACTGCCTGTTGATTATCGGCATTTACGTTTCGAATCACGCCAATCCCAATAGTGATTAGGATGGTGGTCATTACAATAGAACTGATCATAGCTATTTTATTTTTCATACTTTTCTCCAATGTTTATTCATGCTAAGGATAGCCTGTAAAGATTGGAGAAAGGTTTAGTGATCTATCCGATTTTCCAAGCAATTTCCAATCTTTGTATTGACCAATCACTTGTTATTCCATGGAGTTGTATAATGAAAAACGATGAAAATACTCTTAATTGAAGATGATAAGCGGTTGGCGAAATTGGTTAAGGGTGTACTCGAAGACGAGAAGTACACGGTTGACGTTGAAAACGACGGTGAAGTTGGTTTCGAGATTGGTTTACGCGGAACGCATGACCTGATTGTTATAGATTGGATGCTCCCAGGCCGGGATGGGCCGTCGATTTGCCGGGGCTTACGTGCGTCTGGTATTTCAGTTCCCATCTTGATGTTGACAGCCCGCAGTCAGGTGGAGGACCGCGTCGCGGGGCTTGAAAGCGGCGCCGATGATTATCTGGTTAAGCCTTTTGACTTTAACGAGTTGATTGCGCGAATTCGCGCGCTAAGTCGACGTTATACCCCTGGTCGAGTTGATTCCGCTGAAATTCGCGTGGGATCGATCGTGATGGATCTGACAGCCCATTCAGTGAGAAGAGAGCAGGCTGCGATTGAATTAACCAGGAGAGAATGGGATATGCTGGAATTTTTCATGCGCCACCCGAACCAAACTCTTTCGCGTTCAGCGATCCTGGATTACGCCTGGTCTTATGACACACAAGTGAAGCCAGAACTGGTGGATGTATATATTTCTTACTTGAGAGAAAAAATTGCCATCTCCGGAAGAAAAGACCCAATCCAAACCATAAGAGGTTTTGGATACTTGCTTGATGAGAAGAATGCTTAAAAAACTTCGCCTGCAATTGACACTTTTATACCTTGCTTCTTCGATCATTCTTGCATTGCTGGTTGGAGGTGGAGCTTATTCACTGGTAACCTACTATTTTCAATCTTCCACTGACCAGGCGCTAAAAGTAAAAATGGGCACGACGTTGCTTGGGTACGGCATTTCTTTACCCGCGGATCTCCAGATGGCGGTTGCCAATGCCGGCTTTCTTCTGTCCAATAAATCTACACAGGGGGTTTTGGTTTCTACACCTGGCGACCATGAGCTTGGAGAACCATTTGTGGAATCAGAACAAGGGCAGATGCTGGAAAGAGAAAGCGGTCTTGCAGACATCTACATTCTTTCACTTAATATTGATGGAACATTGGTCTCTTCGAGCAGTTCGTCCGCGATTTCGGCACCTGTGAATTTTGATGCGATTAATGCTGCCGAAAAAACCGGAAGCGATTTTCGCACATTTACCAACCAAAACGGAATTCGAGTGCGCTTGTTTACATACGTAATAAAAACTGACGATAAGGTACAGGCATTCCAGGCTGGACGATTCTTAACAGCTCAGCAAATGGTCCTCAGTCAGCTCATGAAAACCATGATTATTGCCGGTGCGCTTGTTACGATAATATTTGGTCTGGCATCCTGGATTTTGGCAGGAAGAACGATTAAACCATCGCAGGATGCGTTTGAGCGGCAGCAGGTTTTCATCGCCAATGCCAGTCATGAGCTTCGAACTCCACTGACGCTCATTCACGCTGGTGTTGAACTTGGGTTGAGAAAGTCTCGGGATAAAGAGCAGAAGCAATTGCTATCGGACGTTCTCGAAGATGCCAATTATATGAAGAAGTTGATCGAGGGTCTCTTGCTGCTCTCACGACTCGATGCTAAATCCTTGAAATTGGATATTGCGCCAGTCAGGATCGATCAATTGACATCAGATGTCGTCCGGTCAATTAGTCGCCTGGCTGAAAAAGAGAATATTCATATAAATAGTTCACTCTTCAGCGTCGATGCACTGGTTGATCCCGTTCGAATGAAACAGGTTCTTCTCATAGTTTTAGACAATGCGCTCCGTAATTCCCCTGAAAATGGACACATTGAAGTTGTCGGCGTAAAAGAAAATGCAAGATGCCTGCTTATGGTCACTGATCATGGAAAAGGCATAAGTAAAGAGGATCTTGGAAAGGTATTTGACAGATTCTATAAAGTAGATGACCGGTCGAGCCAGGAATATCGCGGTAGTGGTTTGGGGCTATCGATCGCGCGTAGTCTGGTTGAGGCACAAAAAGGAACAATTTCCATTTCCAGCAAACAAAGTGAATGGACAACGGTAACAATCTCACTGCCATTGACAGAATAACCGCGCACTTTTTTTAATGGTTTTGCGTATATAAAGAAAAATAACCAGAATTAAGGAGTAAAAAATGGAAAACACAGTCAATAACCAGGAAGTTCTTGCAGTCAGCGGTTTTACTGGAATCCAGTTCAAAGCAGTCGGGAAGATCCTCTTGAGCCAGGGAGATACAGAGAGTGTCACTGTTAAGGCGGATCCTGAAGTACGTGCCAGAATCCACGCTGAAGTCAAAGATTCTATTTTAGTGATCATGCAGGATACTGATTGGAAAGATTGGACAGGCTTCCGGTTGATTGATAAGGGCATGACGGTGTTTAACATAGTCATGAAGGATATCAAGTCGCTGGCAATCTCTGGTGTGGGCAATATTGATTGCGCATCGATAAAATCAGACTCTCTTGCGCTCACCCTTTCAGGGCCGGGCACGATTACCATTGGTTCGATCAATGTAAACAAATTGAGTTTGGACATTTCCGGGGTTGGGTCTGTCGATATTGCCGGAACCTGTGCGGATCAGACGATCTCTCTCAGCGGAGCTGGGAATTACCAGGGCTCACGCATGGAATCAGCCAGAACTACCATTAAGCTGAGCGGAGTG
>Ga0172371_10004441_pt1 | contig 21231 bp, 17 predicted proteins | sample Lak12m_FD_114543 | JGI IMG/M metagenome (GOLD analysis project Ga0172371, IMG submission 114543) | Freshwater microbial communities from Kabuno Bay, South-Kivu, Congo - kab_022012_12m | ecosystem: Environmental > Aquatic > Freshwater > Lake | place: Democratic Republic of the Congo: South-Kivu... | reverse complement strand
CTTCTGCCATAATTGCTTCACCTCGTTGGTGATAGATTACTTGTGACAAAGGGATTCTATCTTCTTGATCTCTCAAGAACAACGAGGTTTTTCTATTTTTTTGATCCGCGATCAGGGATGCAGCAATGAAAACGGACGGTTACAGGAACAGCGGCGAGATCCCTCCCCGGGAAATTGCGCCTGGTGCGGGGAAAGATATACCCGGAATCTCAGCAAATCATATCTCCTCGACCCTGATGGCCTTTTGGGGACACACAGCGGAGCAGGATTCGCATCCCGTGCACAGGGAAGGGTCGGAAACCGTCACCTCGTCCTGTTCACGATCAAACACATTCTTGGGGCAGATCTTCGCACATTCCAGGCAGTTGGTGCATTCGTCATCCTTGATGACCGGCAGAAACATGGTACTTACCTCTTCTGAAATTGCGGGGTACGGAATCCTGGGCATCCGGCACTACTGCGCTCCCCTTGCCGCATGTTCCATGGGGTAGGATAGTCACGAATTCCTGAGTCGTCCGCCCGAGAAATTCGCCCCCGATCTCACCTCTTTGAAAGCGAATTCGTGTAAATCCTCCCGAGTGTCGCTTTGCGGACACCGTGATCGACCACGTCCCAGGGGAGGATTTCCGAGAGACTTCTCTCCCGCAAGGCGTAAAACGCGGGGTCGATCTTCGTGCTCCGGAAAACTCCGGACCAGCGCCCCCCTTGTCGGGCCGTGGCGAGCACGGCTTCTCCGACCTTCCGATCTCCCCTGGACAGAACCGCCTGTTCGAGGGCGTGTCGCGCGGATTCAGCCCTCACCACGAGGTTGGGCTCTCTTCGGAGCCTGTCCCGAATAATTCTCAACCTCTGCTCGATGACCCGCGGCTGCGCCATGGCAGCCCATTGGAACGGGGTCCACGGTTTGGGCACAAAGGGGTTGAGCTGCACGCCGATTCGGCCGATCTTCCCAAGAGGCCGAGACGCGTCCACGAAGATCGAGCGGCACGTCATGACGAAGTCGACGATCTCCTCCGCGTCGTCGTCGGTCTCAGTGGGAAGACCCACCATGAAGTAGAAACGCAGATTGGGAATTCCGTTGGCCACAAGGTGAGGAATCAGCTCGAAGAATCTGTCTGACGGGATCTCCTTTCCAATGACCCTCTTCAAACGAGGCGACGCCACCTCAGGAGCGAGTGTGGCGGTCTTCTGACCTGTCTGAGCCATGAGACGGATCACCGCAGGACTGAGGCCTTCGGGCCGTATGGACGAGAGAGAGAAGGCGCCGCCCAAGCCTGTGATCGTTTCGAGGATCTCCTCCAACTCAGGGTGCCCGGCCAGGTCGGAGCCGACCAGACCGATCGTCCTCCCTTCGGCCACTGCTGCCTCGAGCTGCGTCCGGAAGCGTTCCATGCGTACGTGCCGCACCGGGAAGTGAATCCACCCCGCCGCGCAGAAACGGCACGCGTTGCCGCAACCGCGATTGGCCTCGACGAGAAGCGTATCCCCGAATTCCGCCTCCCGCGAGAAGAGCACCGACACGGGCACGGCCGCGTTCTTGGCGAGGCGTTTCACCGCACGAACGGTCAGGGGGAAGCCCGGATCGTTCCGGATCTCCCGGATCATGCCTTCGCCGTCGTAGGCAAACTCGTAGGCGGACGGAACGTATACTCCCGGAACATCGGCAAATCGGCTCATGAATCCTTTTCGATCCCGAAGCCTCGTCGAGGATTGTTCCAGCGAATCCGCCAGCCGGTCGAAGAACCCGTCCGACGCGGGATCGTCGTCGAGCTCTCCGATGAGAACCATGTCGAGGAAGTCCGCAAGAGGCTCCGGATTCATGGAGACCGATACTCCCCCGGCAATGACGAGGGGATCGTCCGGACCCCGGTCCCGCTGAAGGGGAGGGATTCCTGCCGCAAGGAGTATGCCCGGCACGGCGGGGTAGTCGTTTTCAAAGGGAATGCTGAAAGCGACGACCGGAAAGTCCTGCAGGGGCCGGCCGGATTCCTCCGAGAGCGGTCTTTTGGTGTCGGCTTTGCCACGGGCCGAGAAATCCGGGAAAAAGAAGCGCTCCGCGGAGTACCGGGGATGAGAATTCAGGTAATGATAGAGGAACTGAAAACCGAGATTCCCCATCCCAACCCGGTACGTGTTGGGATAGACGAGCGCCACGGGAATTGTAGTTCCCGGCTGCTTGCGGATGGCTCCGGTCTCCTCGCGTTTTGTCATGGCGCCTAAGTAGGGGTCAGGTCTTGACATATAATCGATCACTTGGTGCTTTTCCCCCACGTCCAGACCGTTACAGTGCCGCTCATTGAAATTCGCGGCACTCTTCACATACGGGAAAGCCAGTGAGCCTTCCTTGGTGGTGCGAGAAATGACCGCATCGTCCTCATCTACCACATGTCGGAATCTCATGGTTATGGCCGACTGATAGTGGAGCGCGTTTCTCCAAAAGGACGGTAGTGCTTCCCCGATATGCTGCTTGAAGCCTTCCGCGATTTACTGTGCGCTCCACTATACCTTGATCTGTGCGGCAGACAACTTTCGTCTGTTCTTTTCCTCGTCCTCCCCGATCTCCATTTCGCGGATGAGATCGTACGCTTTGTTGATAGAGCATTCGTCATTTCTTACCGCTTCCTGGATTTCAGGGGTCCCGTCCCTGCGGATCTTCCGAATCTTGTCCACCTTCTTGTAATTGCAGCCGATGAGCGCCGCGGTCCTACGCGCCGACGCCGAACGCCCCTGATAATTGCTGACACCTGTCAGCAATTCATGAGCCTCTGTACTCGCATGACAAATCCAAGGGTGCCGCTCGACAACATCCCCCAGGATGGCGAGACATCCCCGTCGGTCAAGATCGTCAAGGAAGATGGCCGCCCGGGCATTCCCTCGCGCGGTCAGATGATACGGCGCTCCCGGAAGCTCAATTCTCAGTGGTCTGGTCATGAGCCATTGCTACCAACGATCAAATCAAGTTGCAAGACCTGACCCCTTTCCCTCGCGGAAGCCGCCATTACCCTACCTTGATTGCCTCTACCGAAGAAATGCCCCATAGCCCCCTCCAAAGAGCAGGAAAGTTGAAGAAAGATGAGGGTTCACAGCGAAGGCGCGGAGAGCGCGGAGACAGCGCGCAACAAATACCCAGGTGCAGTGTATGATGTCACGTCCCGCGAGGGTTCCCTCATATGTCAAGACCTGACCCCGTTCTTGCGTTCTTGGTTCTTGCGCGCTCCCATTACATAGCGACCCGAAACTCTATACTGGTCAGGTCCGGTATGCTCTTCGAGGCATCAAGAATTTCCAGGCTGATGAGACTCCCGTTCTCGTCGTAGTCGAGAATGACGCCGGGCTTCTCCTCGTCGCTCTCTGCCACGGGTCCGGGCTTAAGCACAACACTCAACGTGTCGGTCTTCGGGTCGTAGGTTACGTTCATGTTCGGCTCCTGTACTTGTCAATCTTGCTGGTCCGATAGACCGTCGCCACTTCAGGAGGTTCCCGGTCCGTGTCCACGAAAACTCTCAGGAGATAGTCGCGGGGAGGATCTCCCATGCGGGCTGTGCCCTGTATGACAGCCCTTCCGGGCCGAAGGTCGATGATTTCTTCCCGGCGGTACAACACTTCCCGAACCAGCGATTCCGTGATTCCTCTTCTGGCCATCTGTGTCTTGGCATGGTCTGTGATTACAACTGCTTCCATGGACTGATCCGAGAACCATCGATAAAGGCAACGGGGGTCAACAACGGGGGTCAGGCCTTGCCATATAATCGACCCCTTGGTGTTATTGCCAGATGTCCAGTCCGTTGAGACTTGAATACCCAGGTGCAGTATATCATGTGACGTCCCGCGAGGGTTCCTCTATATGTCAAGACCCGATTCGGTTCTCTTTGACCACGTTCTCTTGCGTTCTCGTTTCAAAGCCTGACCCCGGTCTCGCGCGGGCAAGGCTTGACTCGGCACCGCTCCGGTGCTACAAGAACCTCATTCCAGGCCCGTTTCCGAGAACGCCACGACGGGGCAGGGGCGCCGCGGGGTATTCTCGCGTCCGTAGTCCCGGACCCATGTCGTGCGTCTGCACAGGGTTTTCAGAGCTTGAGGCCGGGGACTCTATAAGGAGGGAACTTGCTCGCGAATTTTCCTTCCATGAGATTGCTTCGCTTCGCTCGCAATGACACACTCCCGAAACGTGTCATTGCGAGGAGCATAGCGACGAAGCAATCTCACCGCGGCAGGAATTTGAGACCGGACTTACGAAACGGAATACTAAGCAAGGACGAAACATGCTCACGTTTCAAGGGCTGATACTCGCTTTGGAAAAATTCTGGTCCGACCGCGGCTGCGTGATTCAGCAGCCCTATGACATGGAAAAGGGCGCGGGCACCATGAACCCGGCCACCTTTCTCAGGGTCCTCGGGCCCGAGCCCTGGAACGTGGCCTATGTGGAACCGTCCCGGCGGCCGACCGACGGGCGGTACGGCGAAAACCCGAACCGCCTGCAACACTACTACCAGTATCAGGTCATCCTGAAGCCGTCCCCCCTCGATGTCCAGGACATCTACATCGACTCGCTCCGGGCATTCGGCATCGATCCCATGGCCCACGACATCCGTTTTGTCGAAGATGACTGGGAATCGCCCACACTCGGGGCATGGGGTGTGGGATGGGAAGTCTGGCTGGACGGGATGGAAATCACGCAATTCACCTATTTCCAGCAGGCGGGCGGCATCGACCTCAAACCCGTTTGCGTGGAATTGACCTACGGCATCGAACGGATCTCCATGTATCTCCAGGGCGTGGAGAGCGTCTATGACCTCAAGTGGACCGGCGACGTGACCTATGGAGATATCCATCACCGTTCCGAGGTTGAAGGGTCAATCTACAATTTCGACCGGTGCGACGCGGAGATGCTCTTCAAGCTCTTCGACATGTACGAAGCTGAATCCAAAGCGCTGCTGGACTCCGAAGAGCCGCTCGTATTGCCCGGCTATGACTACTGCCTCAAGTGCTCCCACGTGTTCAACATTCTCGACGCGAGGGGAGCGATCAGCGTTGCGGAGCGCACCGCTTACATCCACCGGGTACGAAATCTTGCCCGCAAGGCGGCGGCTGCCTACTTGGCTCAGCGAGAGGCAATGGGCTTTCCGCTTCTCAACAAATTCTCCGAAGGTGGTTCTGCATCATGAAAGGTGAGTTCCTGCTCGAGATCGGAACGGAAGAGATTCCCGCAGGGTTCGTCCCGCCGGCTCTGTCGTCGCTTACGGAGCTCTTTGGCCGGGTCCTGGAATCGGCGAGAATCGGCTTTGCCGCAATCGAGTGCTTCGCAACGCCGCGGCGGCTGATCCTCCGGTCGTCCGACGTGGATTTGATGCAGGCATCTCGGGAAATCGAGAAGACAGGACCTCCGGTCGCCGCGGCCTTTGACGCGGAGGGACGCCCCACCAAGGCAGCGATCGGTTTTGCCCGCAGCCAAGGCGTCGACGTGGAAGACCTGATCGTCGTGACCACGTCAAAGGGGGATCAGATTGCGATCCGGAAGACCGAGCCGGGGCTTCCGACCGTTGGGGTCCTTTCCGATGCCTTGCCCAGACTCATGGAGAAAATTTCGTTCCCCAAGACCATGAGGTGGATGGATCTCGATGCCCGATTTTCCAGACCCGTGCACTGGATTGTGGCTCTCCTGGACGGGAGCGTCGTCCCGTTCACGTTCGGCAACATCAGCAGTGGCGATACCAGTCTCGGCCATCGTTTCGTACACCCGGGGAGCTTCCGCGTGAGCGGCTTCGACGACTTGCGGACGTCGCTGGCAGCCCAGGGAGTGGTCATCGACCCCGCACAGCGCCGCGGAAGGATCGAGCAAGAGATCAGGGAGCTTGCGATCCATGAGGGGCTTCAGGTGTTCGACGACCCCGAACTGCTGGACGAAGTAACCTTCCTGGTGGAGAGTCCTCATCCGCTCATGGGGCAGTTCGCGGAGGAGTTTCTCGAGCTCCCCGCATCGATCCTCATTACGTGCATGAAGAAGCACCAGCGGTACTTTTCGGTTCAGGATAGCAAAGGCCGAATCACGAACCGATTCATCGCGGTGAACAATACCCCGGTGAAGGACCCCGCAGTCTCGGTGAAGGGCCACGAGCGGGTTCTCAAGGCCAGACTGGAGGATGCGCGCTTCCATTTTCGTGAAGACCGGAAGATCCCGCTTTTTGACAGGCTCGAAGCTCTCAAGGGCGTGGTGTTTCACTCGAAGCTCGGAACCTCGTACGAGAAGGTCGAACGGTTCGCCCGGATTGCGTGCAACCTCGCCGAGCGTCTCGCACCCGAACGGATAGCGGATGTGGAACGGGCATCCCTTCTCTGCAAGTGCGACCTGGTCACCGGCATCGTCTATGAATTTCCCGAGCTCCAGGGCATGATCGGCAGTTACTATGCCAAAATGGACGGCGAGTCCGAGGATGTTTCCACCGCGGTGCGGGAACATTACCTGCCGGCGCACGCCGGCGACAGCCTTCCCAAGGGAATCATCGGGGCACTCGTCTCTGTCGCGGACCGGATCGACACCATCGTCGGGTGCTTCAGCGTGGGGTTGATTCCTACCGGTGCGGCCGACCCGTATGCTCTCCGGCGTCATGCCCTCGGAATTCTCCAGATACTCATCGATCTCGGCAAGCCCCTGGATCTTCGGCGGCTGGTTCGAGAAGCGCTTTCCGTGCTTGGAGCATACCGGATTCGGCCCGAAGACGAGGTGGAAGCAGATGTCATGGACTTCATCCGGACCCGGTTCGTCAACTTCCACACCCAGCGGGGGTTTTCCCTGGACGTTGTGGAGGCCGCGGTCAGGGCACGCTTCGACGATCCCGTGGATGCGCGGCGGCGTGTGGAAGCGCTTAACGAATGGAAAGAGGCCGAGGATTTCGACGCGATTATCATCGGATTCAAGCGGGTCGTGAATATTCTCAAAGATTCGAGGACGGTGAGCGTTTCGGAAGATCTCCTCGAGGAAGAGGCTGAACGGCAGCTCAATGCTTCTTTCAACGATGTCCGGGAACGGTGCGTTCCGCTCATCGCTGCCGGCGATTACGCAGGCGCACTCAAGGCTATGGTGGACCTCAAAGCGCCCATTGACAACCTCTTCGACCAGGTTATGGTCATGGTGGACGACGAAAAATTGCGGAACAACCGTCTGGGTCTGCTCCAACAGATAGCGGCGCTTTTTGAGAACGTTGCGGATTTCTCGTTTATCGGGTCCACAGCGGAGCGCAAGTAGACTGAGGAATACCAATATGCGTTCTCAGCGTAACATCCGTATGCTATCGTGAGAAAGCGCATGGGGCCGGCGTCTCGAAACTGTCTCAAAACTCGCGACTGGATCGCAATCGTGCTACGGGAATCGTCCAACCCGACTTTGGGTGGCCCGGACGCTATCCCGCGAGGCGCGGGACCGGGTCGCGTAGTGACAGGAGGTCCGGACCTCCTGTGCCTTCGGCACCTGGACGTATAACGTCCAGGTAACCCCGGAATTCGGTGATTCTGGATCGTGCCACGATCCCTGCTGAAAACTGATTTCTGAGACAGTCTCTCCCTGCCGGCCTGACTTATCTCACTTGTTCGAAAGTGGATTGGCATGAATCCCCATACGGGAAGCCTAGTTTTGATTTTCTTTCAAACCGGTGCGTGAAATACTCGCACGTAGAGATAGATAATAGGGAATTGGTGGCGCAGATGATGGTACTTCTGGTAAATCCCGCGTATCCTCAGACCTACTGGTCTTTGAACAGCGTATTGCGACGTCTGGGAAAGAAACTCCTCGAACCGCCGCTGGGGCTGATCACCGTCGCGGCAATGCTCCCCAAAAACTGGGACCTTAAACTCGTGGAATTGACCGCGAGGCAGATTTCCGATGATGAGTGGAATGCGTGCGACCTGGTGATGGTTTCCGGAATGGGCGTCCAGGCTCCCGGAATCGTCGAAATCATCAAGGAAGCCAAGGCAAGAAAAAAGACCGTCGTGGTAGGCGGACCGTGGGTATTTCACATGCCCGAAGAAGCCTTTCGGGCCGGGGCCGACATCGTCGTGAAGGGGGAAGGGGAGCTGGCCGTTCCAATCCTCCTCGAGGCCCTCGAACGAGGGGAAACGGGCATTGTTATCCAGGCGAGCGAAAGACCCGATTTGGAAAATTCACCACCCCCCAGATACGACCTCCTCGATCTTGATCTTTACGCCCAAATGGACGTCCAGTTTTCGAGGGGCTGCCCGTTCCGATGCGAGTTCTGCGACATAACGCTCATGTTCGGACGCCGGGTAAGGACCAAGTCGCCGCGGCAGGTGATACAGGAACTGCAGATCCTCTATGATCTGGGCTGGAGGAAGTTCATCTTTTTCGTCGACGACAACTTTATCGGGCATCCGGTGAGGGCAAAGGCGCTTCTCAATGAAATGATCCCCTGGATGAAGGAACGGGGCAGTCCCTTTGAGATCTGTACTCAGGCGTCCGTGAATTTGGCTTCGTACCCCGAATTGTTGGATTTGATGGTTGAGGCCGGTTTCTTCAAGGTATTCCTCGGCATCGAGACTCCGGACAAGGAAAGTCTCAAGCTGACCAAGAAGCTTCAGAACGCGGCGGTTGATCTGGACAGCGTCTGCGAGACGATTAACAAGGCGGGATTACAGATTATCGCCGGTTGCATCATCGGCTTCGACAACGAGCGGCCCGGAGCTGACGAGCGGTTGATTGAGTTTGCCAATCGCAACCAAATCCCCGAGATGTTCATCACTTTACTCCAGGTGGGACCCGGCACTGACCTGTATGAACGGCTGAAGAAGGAAGGACGTCTTCTCGAGGCCTCCTGGGATGACGAGATCGGCAGCCAGACGAGCGCGATCAATTTCATCCCCACCCGGTCGGCCCGTCAGATCGTCGAAGAGTTCATACGGCTCTACGATGTCCTCTATCAACCGGATGCCTTCCTCGAGCGCACGTACCAGCACTTCTTACGTATGGAGAGGGCGCCACTGAAGAGACGATTTGCTTTCCCGACCCATCGCGAGCGGTGCGCCGTAGGAATCACCGTGTTCAGGCAGGGAGTTCTCTACCCGTCCCGATGGAAGTTCTGGCGACTCTTCATCAAGGCACTGTATCATTTTCCGCGTCGATTCCCCCAGTACCTCTCTTCGTGTGTCATGGCAGAGCACTACTATGAATATCGCGAGACCATCAAGGCCAAATTGGGGGCGAAACTGAGCGGAAGCGATAATCTTTTCGCGCCGGATTCCGACGCCGCAGCTCGGCCGATGACACGGACGACCTGAAGGAGAGCCTGAACGTGAAGGGCAAGGAAGCCTCGTCGCAGGCATCTCTACATGGGATTTGCCTTGAGGAACGACGCGAGATTTTTGCGGGATTTGGCCAGCGATAGTTTCTTTCTGATGTTCTTCCGGTGAACGAGGACCGTCTGCGCTGAAATGCCCATGACCTGGGCGATCTGCTTCGACGAGAGACCGGATCGGATCATCTCGCAGATTCGTATCTCACGGGGGGTGAGGAGGTGTCCGTCCTTCATCATGTCGAATTCGAAGGACGAAAATATGTTGCGCAGGTTGAATTCCAGAGACTTCAGGAGAAATTGAAGAGTTTCGGACGTGTTCTGGGCCTTCAGTTGCTCCAGTATGGGCCTGACGGTGAGATTCAGGTTGTAGGTTATCTTCTTTTCCGCGTCTTTTCTCTGCTGTTCGATTCCCTCGATAATGATCTTCAAGGCTTCGTTGGTCTTCTCGAGACTCTCGGAATAGATCTCGAGCTCCGCCCTGGACTTCTCCAGGTCTCGAGTCCGCTCAGCAACCTTGGCCTCGAGTGACGACGAGTAGGCAGCGAGCTTCTCGTGACTGCCGCGCAGGTCTGCCTCGACTTTCTTGATTTCGGTGATGTCCCTGAGAGTTCCAATCATGCCGATGGGGTTTCCCATCGGGTCCCGAAGCAGGGAGTTGTGCATGAGACCCGGGAACACGGAACCGTCAGTTCGCGCGTGCGGCACCTCTCCGCAGAAATCGCCGGTTGTTCGAATCTGATCGTTGGCTGCCTCCACCTCGGCCATATGTTCGCGGCGATGGAATATCGCAAGATTCAGCCCGACGACCTCTTCCGGAGAGCAGCCGTGCATGGCCGCGAACGCTTTGTTGAGGAAGATGATGTTTCCTTCGAGATCCACGATGGCGATGCCTTCCGAGGTCTGCTCGACCGCCTGGGAGAGCAATCTCAGCCTCTCGGTGGCACGCTTGCTTTCCGTGACGTCCCGGAGCACGAGCACTACGCCGATGACGGCCGAGTCAGCGTCTCTGATGGGCGCGGCGCCACCTTCGACCTGCACGGTCGAAGCGCGCCGCGTCTTGATCGTGCCGCTGAAGCTGACGCGCGCGTCATCGGCCGCCTCGCTCAACAGGTCCCCGATTGCTGCGCCGCCATCCAGATCAGTTGCAAGGAACGCCTGACTCAGAAACACCCCCTTGGCCTCAGACTCTTCACAGCCGGTGAGAACGGTGGCAGGAGGATTCATGAACATGACGCGCCCCTCCCGATCCGTGGCGATCACCGCATCACCGATGCTGTTGAGAATGACTGAAGACCACTCCCTGCTTTGCCTCAGCTCCGTGTCGAGCCGGTGTTTGTACAACGCGATCTCTATGGCGGAATGGAGCTCGCGATCCTGGAATGGTTTGATGAGGTACCCGAACGGTTCGGTGATCTTGGCGCGTTCCAGGATTTCGTCGTCAGCGTATGCGGTCAAATAAATGATGGGGATATTGAGGATCTTTCTAATCTCTTGCGCAGCCTCTATCCCATCCATTGCATCATGGAGGACCACGTCCATGAGAATCAGATCGGGACGATGACGCCGTGCATGCCGGATGGCTTCAGTGCCGGTGGAGACGACCGAACAGACCTCGTAATCGAGCTCCTGCAAGCGTGCGCGAATGTCTTCGGCAACGATCCCTTCATCTTCCACAATGAGTATTCGTGCTTTGGGCACAGGGGTTCCACGACCTGCCTTCGTGAATGCCGCGGCTGACGCGAGAGCTCCGCCCACGGAAACCAATTACGGCCGGAACGCCTCGTGAAATCCAGCTCGCACTACCACTTCACTCCCATTATGACGAAAAAGTGGCTCCGCAGCAACAGAGAGGGGCACGGCATGCCGTGCCCCTCAGGAAGAAGCCGCCCCTGGGGCGACTCATATTATTCGGATTTCTCCGGCTGGATCCTCATACCAATGCGCGGTTAAAGAAGCGACAACATGTGAAGCCGGTCCTGGCGGTTCTCCGAAGCGAAGTCAGCCACGCCTGGGCGTGGCGTCCGTAGCAAAGGAGATCTGCCAGGACCGGAAGTGGACTGCGCACTCAGTGTTACTCGTATGAAAGCGCATTAATATCAGGCGTTGCCCCCGAGCTTGACGTAGTGGAACTCCACCCAGCCCGCGCGACCCGAAGGAGTGATAACCTTGAACCACATGGTCTGCTTGAGAAGGAGCTTCTCCGTGACCTTGATCTCCTGACCGGCATTCAGCGTCTCGATCACCTCCGAGCCGATCGTCGGAAGCTTCCGGACGCTCAAGTTCTCTGCTGCCACCTGGCCGCTACGGCTCAACTGCATTGATTGGACCGGTTGCTTCTCCAACGGCGGGACTTTGGCTTGTTTGGGAATGCTTCGTTCCGCTTTCCCGGCCGAGAACGCCTTGGCCTCTCGACCGAAGCCGGCCCGATCCGTCTCAACGTGGCGTTTGCGCGGGCGATCCGCGAGCGGTAAGTCCCTCTCCGCAGGCACGTCGCCCGGAACCTCCATCGCAAGGGTCTGGGCTGCCCGCAGACTAGCGATCTGCTGAGGTATCTGCGCCCGTAGGTCCCGCAGACTGTGACTCGTCTCCTTGCGCAGCCTCTCCACGTTTGCCCTCAGTTCCTCGAGGACCTGGGCCTGGTGCTCCTGACTCTGGTACAAGGGCCCGATGGAAGCGAGCCGCTCGTGAACCGTAGCAGAGACCCGGACAAAATGTACCTGGGCCAGACAGGTGATGACGATCAAGCCGAGGAGAATCCAAGAGAAGTGCCGGAAGGGCAAGAGGACGTTCTGGTCATCTTGGAGCAGGCACGAGGCCTCCATTCTCTTCTTGACCCAGAAGTACCAGAGAGTGACAAACGCGACGAGTGCGGCGCAGGATACCGCGACGATGAGGGTATGGATGAGCATGGCGGAGACCTCCCTGACAAATTCAGACACAAAAATACCATATATTTCAAAGCAATGCAATAATAATCTAAAGTAATATGTAACTATTCACTTGCGCGGGGGAGGAACAAAATGCTGTCCAGTCAATGAGACTCCCACCAATTGCGCTACAATCCCGATCGTCACCCCGGCGAAAGCCGGGTCTCCCGCGCGACGCGGGACTGTCAGGTCCGGAGACGTAATCGTTCACCGCGGAGAGCTCTTCTTTCCCGCTGAACGGTTAACGTTTTTCTTACAACGCGGGGTGTACGCAAGGTCAAGAATTGTGGCAAACCAGTATAAATTCGGGAAGTTGAAAGCTGCTCGCTGTGGGGGAACCTCCGGGACCCCATCGCCTCGTCCCGGAGGTCGGGGCCCTTTTCGCACCGGGGGGGAGAAGGAGCTAGAAGGGCCCTCCATACAATAGTCACTGGCGGGGGTGTGGCAAGTATTATACCAAGCGCGGTCAAAGAAGTGACAATGGGTGAAGCCGGTCCTGGCGGGTCTCCGAAGCGAAGTCAGCCACGCCTGGACGTGGCGTCCGTAGTTGAGGCGACTTGCCAGGACCGGTAAGGTACTGGGAGCTCAGTGTTCCTCGTATGAAAGCGCATCGGTATTACGGGACTTTTCGGGGGAACAGGCGGTCGTTGAGGTCGGGTGGATGAATCTTGTCGAGAGAGAGGCCGTGCGGGGTCAGGCGGCGCCGAGTCGTTCGACCCGTACCACGCCCTTGACGTTCTTGAGGCTGCTGATGATACGATTGAGATGTTCCAGATTCCGGACCTGAACCATGAACGTCCCCCTCGCCTCCTTGTCATTGATGGCTTTTACATTTGCCTGTACTATATCGGAATTATTGGAAGAAAATACGCCGCTGATCGACGCCAACATCCCGGTCCGGTTTTCTACTTCCACACTCAGCCTGACCATCCGCGTCAGTTCCTGATCCTCATCCCAACTGACGTCTACGATTCGTCGAGAATCTATGGCCTGGAGATTGATGCAATCGACCTTGTGGACGGTGACGCCTCTGCCGCGTGTGATGAATCCGCGTATGGAGTCCCCGGGCAAGGGGCTGCAACATTTTGCGAAATTGACCATGACATCGGCCAGGCCCTGGACCTTCACGCCGCTCCTCGTCGTGACATGGCTCCTGCGCACGGGTCTTTCTTCCGACACAACGGCCTTGGCCTTTTCACGCTCGGCCGGCGGCACGAGCTTGGTGGTCACCACTTTGGGGGATATTCGGCCGTAACCGATCGCGGCGTAGAGATCGTCTTCAGTCTTGAAGCCGAAATCATCCGCAATTTTCATCAGTTCCCCATCTTTTTCCGCCTTGCCGAGGTCCATGCGCCATCGCTTGAGCTCCCGGTCCACGTTGTCACGGCCGATTTCGACCGACCGATCACGCTCCTCGGCCATCACGTAATGTCTGATCTTGGTGCGCGCCCTGCCGGACTTGACGAACTTCAGCCAGTCCTTGCTCGGCCTCTGGTGCACGGAGGTCATGATCTCGACCGCGTCTCCGGTCTGCAGCTCATACTTTAGCGGCACCATCTTGCCGTTGACCCGTGCTCCGACACACCGGTGGCCGACCTCGGTGTGGATGGAATAGGCGAAGTCCAGTGGAGTGGCGCCCTTGGGAAATTCCTTCACGTCTCCCTTGGGAGTGAAGACGTAGACCTCGTCAGGATAGAGATCCACTCTGACGTTATCGAAGAACTCCCGTGGATCGTCGAGGTCCTTGTGCCATTCCATCATCTGCCTGAGCCAGTTGACGACTTTCGCGTCTTCTTCTCCCGGAGCTCTGCCCTCCTTGTAGGACCAGTGGGCCGCAATTCCTTCCTCCGCGATCAGGTCCATTTCGTGAGTCCGGATCTGGATCTCGATCCTCCTTCCGTCCGGGCCGATAACCGTCGTGTGCAGCGACTGATACCCGTTTCCCTTCGGCATGGCGATGTAGTCTTTGAATCTGCCGGGGACCGGCCTCCAGAGGGAATGGATGAGGCCGAGGACTGCGTAGCATTCGCTGACGGTGCCAAGGACAATGCGAAACGCAGTCAGATCGTGTACCTGCTCGAATTCGAGCCGCTGATTCAGCATCTTGCGGTGAATGCTGTAGATTTCCTTGTTGCGACCCTTGGTGAGGGCATCGATGTTGAACTGCTTGAGCTTCGTCCGAATGACGTTGAGGACATTGTTGACATACTGTTCGCTCTGTTTGAGGGATTCTTCCAACCTGATCCGAATGTGCTCGTACTTTTCCGGTTCCAGGTACTTAAACGACAGGTCTTCCAACTCCGTCCGAATCCAGTAGATCCCGAGCCTGGACGCCAGAGGCGCATAAATCTCGATGGTCTCCTTCGCAATCCGCTCCTGAGCGGAGCGATGCATGTAATCGAGCGTGCGCATGTTGTGAAGGCGGTCGGCCAACTTCACGAGGAGAACGCGGATGTCACGACTCATGGCGAGGATCATCTTGCGGAAATTCTCGGCCTGGCGCTCCTCCTTGGATTGGAATTCCATTTTGCTGATCTTGGTCACCCCGTCGACGAGGGTGGCGATCTCCTGCCCGAAAAAGCGCCCGATATCCTCGATGGAGGTGAGCGTGTCCTCGACGGTGTCGTGGAGCAGGCCGGTGGCCACGGATGCCTCGTCAAGCTTCATGTGCGCCAGGATTCCGGCCACGGCCACGGGGTGGACGAGATAGGGCTCGCCGGACCGGCGTGTCTGTCCCTGGTGAACCTGAGCGGAAAACACGTACGCTGCGCGGATGAGGTCGAGATCGGCATCCGCGTAATAGGATTTTACCAGGTCCTGGATCTCACCGAAACGGATGGTAGGTTTGGCGGTAGGGTTCATCTCTCGATCGTCAGATTCCTCACATTATGAGACACTTCAGGTCTGTTTCCGACTCGGTCGGGGAAGAGCGCCTCACTTTGCAAATGCCTCCCATAGATTATTCGACATTTCTCGGCTCTTTCGCAAGCCGGAATTGGTTTGTCGCTTTGGGCGCCCCTTGTCGGACGCGGAACCATGGGAATGCTACCCGTGCAACCACATCCGGGTTGGCGAGTTCCAGGTGGCGACCAACGGGAGCCGCCAATATATTAGGACTTTTTGCAAAAAGTCCCTCCCCGGCGCATTCGCCCTTTCTCCGCTGCTCCCTCACCGCCGCGGAGCCCTCACCTTTCTTGCCCGTTCCGGCTCAGGACCGTGACTCTGCCGTTTCTTGAAGACGAGCTTCAAAGGCGCGCCTCCGAAATCGAACGTTTCTCTCAGACGGTTCTCGAGGTGCCGTCGGTATGAGAAGTGAAGCGATTCAGGATAATTCACAAAGAACATGAAAGTGGGGGGGCCGGTTTGGACCTGGGTCAGGTAGTACATCTTAATCGGTTTTCCCCGATGCATTCCCGGCGGGATGCGGTTGACCGTGTCCTCGAGAAACTTGTTGAGCACTCCTGTCCCCACGCGCTTGCGGTACCGCTGCTCGAGATCGTCGATGAGCGCGAACAGCTTCGGAGCCCGGGTTCCTTTCAGCGCGGATAGGGTCACTACCGGCGCGTGATCGAGATACTTCAGGGCTTGCCGTACTTGTTCCACATATTCGGTGACGGTGTTACTGTCTTTAGGAATGAGATCCCACTTGTTGAGCGCGAGAATGACTGCCTTGCTCTTTTCATGCGCGTACCCGGCAATCCTCGCGTCCTGATCGGTGACCCCTTCCTGGGAGTCAAGCATGACGATGACGATGTCGGCGCGGTCGATGGTACGGAAAGCCTTTATCACGGTGAACTTTTCCACGCGATCCACAATCCTGGCGCGCCTGCGGACACCGGCTGTGTCGATGAACAGGTATTCCTTGCCGTCGCGACGCACGACGGTATCGATGGAGTCCCTCGTGGTGCCGGGCTCCGGATTTGCCACGAGCCGCTCCTCTCCCAGGAAGAGGTTGATCAAGGTGGACTTGCCCACATTGGGCCGTCCCACAACCGCCACCTTGACCATGGAATCCTCGCGTGAGGGCTTCAGATCCTCTGAAGTCGGGTCCGGAATCTCCGCGAGAAGTGCAGCGAGGAGCTCATCCATGCCGTAACCGGTCAAAGCACTGACGGAAAAGAGGGGCTCCACGCCCAGCGCGTAGAAATCCACGGCCATCGTCTCGGTTTTCTCGGAATCGATCTTGTTCACCACATAGAAGACCTTTTTGTCGGCCTGCTGGAGGTGCCGGACGATCTCGTAATCGGACGGGGTGACTCCGGCTTTTCCGTCTCCGAGGAAAACGATGATATCGGCCTGTTCCACCGCGACCACGGTCTGGGTCCTCATCTGGGATAGCATGACGTCGTCGGTGGTCGGTTCGAAGCCTCCGGTGTCCACGATGACGAAGCTCTTGCCCCAGACGGTCACTTCTTCGTAGTTGCGGTCACGGGTCAGACCGGGGGTGTTGTCGACGATGGCCTTCCGCTTGCCTGCGAGCATGTTGAACATGGTGGACTTCCCGACGTTCGGTCGTCCCACCAGAGCTACGAGCTTTTTCGATCTCTTGGTCATGTTCTTGGTATAGCATAATACACGCCTGGCATTGAGACTGAATTTGTCCCGATTCCTATTCCATGCTCTGATTCCGGCAGGAATATGGGTCTTCGGGGGAATGGTGGAAGACCGGCGCCATTGAGACAGCGCATGCCCGTATTCCCCTTTTGGAACCATTGACGTACGGCAGAGAGACGGGGAGCACGCGAAAGACGAATGTCGCCCCATTCCGGAGACCGACAGCGAAACTTCCTGATTGTGCTTGTAATATCGGCCATTTGATGATATTCTTACCCTGGTGGAGCCTCCCAATCCCGGAAATCGTAAGGGTTTCATGAAGAATCATCTCATTCTCGCCTCCCTGGTATGCGTCGTCGCTCTGGTGTACGGCTGCGTGGCGGGCCTCACCGCGGCGAAGCGCGATCCGGGCTCCAAAGGGTCCCAGGCCAAGAGCGCACGCGCAGAAACCGGGGCGGCAAAGGAGCTTCCCAAGCCTGGCGACAAGGCGGTCGACGCTGAGTTGCCTCCTCCTCCGCCGTTTTACAAGCCCCCCGGTTCCGCGGAGGCCAAGGCCGTTTCCGAGGGTGCGGTGGATCCCGTAGCGAGAGCGGAAATTAACGAGGCCGCGCTGCGATTCGCCAAAGAGGTTCCCAACGTCAAGCACATAAAGACCTGCTACTCCAAGCTGTATGGCGGATGGTACCTGTTGCTCTACGCGCAAAAAGACAAGAAAGTTCTCGAATCCCACTGGTCCTGGAATCCCAAGACAAGGGAGTGGGAACCGGTGTCCCTCAACAAAGAAGTGCCCGCGAAGCTTCTGGACTACTACCTCAAGGGTGAAGTCGGGGACGAGAAGTGCTCGGTACTGAAATGATGGGGCAATCCTTGGTGGTCCATTTCGTATGTTCGGTCGCGGATTTCCGTCGCGCTGGGATTGCTTCGTCTCTCCGCTCCTCGCAATGACACTCTCGGGACCTGTCAGTGCGAGCGAAGCGAAGCAATCTCAGCGGACGAGGATACCTAACCGTATTTGGGCCACGGAGCGCTGAGAGAGAGAAGAAGGACTAACCGCAGATGGCGCAGATATTTGAAACGACAAATTCCTCCGCGTCCTCTGCGTCTCCGCGGTGAACTGTCACGAGATGGATTTGCCGCGCACCTCCCGGCCCGTTACCAGCGGTCGCGGATGAAATCTTCCAGCTCCCCGATCATGGAATTTAGCCACACCCTGGTCATTCCTGACAACGCAACGCCCGATAGGGCTGACAAGCTGCTCGTTGAAGTGCTTGGAGCAGAGAAGAGTCGGTCCGCGGTTGCCGCGCTTCTGAGAAAGGGGCTCGTCCTCGTGAATGGCCGTTCCGTGCGTCCCTCGACGGTGCTGCATCCGGGCGCGAGGGTCGAAATCCTGCCCGAGGAGTCGGCCAAGCAACCGAGGCCGGTCTCACCGCCCCCTGACTTCTCTATCCTCTACGAAGACGACGACCTGGTTGTGGTGAATAAGCCCGCGGGGCTCACGGTGCATCCCGGCGCGGGAAGGGAGTCGCAGACGCTCATGGATCTCCTGGTCAGGACCAGGCCGGGGATGGTGGGCGTCGGCGAGCCCGGACGGTGGGGGGTGGTCCATCGGCTCGACAAGGATACGTCGGGGGTGATGGTCGTGGCAAAGACCGCGGAAGCTCACGCGGCCCTTTCGTTACGGTTCAAAGAGCACTCGATTCATCGCGTGTACCTGGCCCTGGTTCGAGGAAATCCGGGATCTGATCAGGGAGTGGCGGTCGCGTCCATCGGGAGACACCCGAAGGATCGGAAGCGCATGTCAGTCTCCAGCTCGCGGCCGCGGCACGCGGTCACGGGCTGGAGAGTCCTCGAACGCTTCGACGACGCGGCGCTCCTCGAGGTGAAACCGCAGACCGGGCGCACCCACCAGATCCGGGTCCATCTGGCGTCCATGGGTCTGCCGGTGCTCGGGGATCTTGTCTACGGTAAGCCCCGCAAGACAGCCAAACCCGCAGGCGTCCTGCTCCGACGAGCCCGGGAAATTATGAAACGGCAGGCCCTCCATGCAGCGGAGCTCGGTTTCCCGCACCCGGTTACAGGGGAATACCTGGAGTTTTCCGCGCCTCTGCCTGATGACATGAAGAGCGTTCTCGATCTCTTTCGGCCTCGTCCTGAGTCGTCGGTTTTGTGAAATACGAGACACAGCCTCGAACAAGTCATCGGGTATCTCGAACGGAACCGACGGGACATGCGGAACGAGATCGGTTTGGCAACGGGCTGTCTTGTCGGCAGCGGAGTCGTTTTTCTCATACCTCATGGGCACTCCCTGGTTCGTGGAAACGATCGACCTCTATTTCGGCCGCGACTACCGTGCCAAATATGATGACGTGATGAAGCGGCTGCGCCAGCGGGGCGTGGTGAAGATCGTTGACGGACGGATGGTGACCACGGTAAAGCCGTAGTAATCGATTTCCCAAGCACGGCGACAAGTTCCCGAACCGGTTTTGCTCAACGGCGTCGCCCTTTCAACCTCGCAGGGCATCTTGGTGGGACAGGCATCCTGCCTGTCATTCTCCGAAAGGTAATCCGCGACGCGTGGGACGCCCCCACAAGCCAATGACAGGCAAGATGCCTGTCCCACCGAAGCCGTCAAGAGGACTCCACCCCATATCGGTCGTAGCAGACTCGCCGTGTATGAGGCCCCGCTCGTTCAACCGATGATTCAGTGCTTTGCGACTCCGATGCGGCCTCGAATTATGGCTCCGTCGGACATTGCTTGGGACGTTACGCAGTCTTTGGGTGGCCCGGACGTTATACGTCCGGGGGCCGAAGGCACGGGAGGTCCAGACTTTTTGTTGACTTCCTGCCGCTCTTCATGCCACCCTTGCTTCCGTTCCGGATAATGAAGAATTTGCCTTGACCCATCTGTGGGCGACGTGACACTATTTTCCGTGAAGCGCTCCCACGTCGCCATTACATGAAGTCTCTTCCCAGTGCTGGATCTGGTCCCGGGCTGACTGCCAACCCGTGGAATTGGGCGCAGGTAGATGCGAAATGACACTCCGATCGCTGTGGGTCCACATCGTCTTGGGCTCATTCTTTATGCTTCTGTGTTGCGGGACATCCGCTCTTGCAGACATGGTGATGTTAGGGACCGCGATTCCGCGAAATCCTTATGGCCTGGCTGCCGCCATGCTCGGGGGCTTGGCTGTGACCACGGCCGTCGAATATGGAGTGATCTATTGGATGCTCGGACGGCCGGCGAAGGCTCGGCTAAGGTTTCTTTTCTCGCTTCTGCTTGTGAACGTGATCACCAACCCTCCTGTGCAACTCGCAACGTTTTTCATTCCGGATCTCTTTCGGCCGCGGCTCCTGGGTGAGCTCTTGCTGATGCTGGGCATTGTTGAGTTGGTTGTCGTGTTGGTGGAGTTTGGGCTCCTGAGATGGATATTTGGTCGGATGTATCGTGGCGGCGCACTGAATGAGGCCATAACCGTAAAGCGCACTTTCTTGATCGCCCTCACCGCAAACCTGGCGAGCTTTGTCGTTGGTTGCACAGCGTTTATCGTTGTCATGGCAGTGATTTTCGGCTTAACGGTCTTTTCTCGCGGCTGGTAGACGTTGTTTGTTCTCCGAGGCATTCTATGCTTGGACCCATGACAAGGGTCAGCGCGGCTCTTGGCTCGCATTCGAGTCCGTTTGAGACTGTTTGCGACCAGGCATGAAAGGCTGATTTCTCTCAGCTCTCCGCTGTGAGCCGTGTCCTTCTGCGCGTTCCGCCATCAGGGCGGGGCCACGGTCTCCGCTTTCTGGAGAGGGCAACTGCTATTGCCTTCCAAAATGGAAACCAGGCAGTGCGTACTCGATCACTGGTAGCCTCTGCCGCCCTTTCCCTTTCGTTCGTAATGAGGTTATTGGGTTTTATTTTTGATGAGAGAGAGCAGGAATTCACGAGTGAGTTTCTTTTCCGGTTTTCGGTAGATCTCCTTGCGGTGGGCCACCTCCACAACCAGCACGACCAAAAAATTGTCTTCCACAGCGTAAATTACTCGATAATCTCCTACTCGGATACGAAATAGGTTGTCCGAGCCTGCCAGTTTGACGGCTCCCGCTGGACGGGGATCTTCTGCCAAGGCATGAATTGCCGAAATTATCCTGTCTTGCACGTCGGCGGATAGACGTTTGAAACCTCGTTCAGCACGAGACACGAAGAGGATTCTATAAGCCATCGGCCTGACGGCTCCGTTTCACGTCTTCGAGGAGATCCTCCCACGGAATAAGCCTCTTGTCTTCGGTCGCTTCCTGTAAAGCCTCCAAAGCGGCGAGCAAGTCCAGTTTATTTTCAATATCTTCCAAGAAATCCAGGTCTTCGAGGGATACCACGGCAACCTCCCGGTCGCCTACTTTCAAACGCACTCGCTCCTTTTCCACGGTGACTCGAGTGGCCACAGCGGAGAGAGCCGCATCCT
>Ga0172371_10004438_pt1 | contig 21256 bp, 12 predicted proteins | sample Lak12m_FD_114543 | JGI IMG/M metagenome (GOLD analysis project Ga0172371, IMG submission 114543) | Freshwater microbial communities from Kabuno Bay, South-Kivu, Congo - kab_022012_12m | ecosystem: Environmental > Aquatic > Freshwater > Lake | place: Democratic Republic of the Congo: South-Kivu... | reverse complement strand
TAGCCCTCGTCCTTCGACCGTTTCCAGTCGAAGACGATCCTCCGGGCGTCGAACGACAGGTCCATCCGTCCGAAGACGCCGCCCCGCAGTTCCGCCGCGACTGGCCGCACCGACCCGTCCTTCAGCGATAGGACGAAAATCCCCCCTCCGGGCTTCCACTGGGAGTTGAGGTACTCGGTGTAGTAGTGGTTGGCCGTGTACGTGAAGCGCTTGATGAAGACGACCTCGTCGGTGCCGAGCATTTCGCGCAGCCGTGAGCGCGCGGCCGCCGCCGCGGCTTCGGCGTTCCGGCCGGATGCGGTTGCTGCGCCCGCTTCGGGAATCGTCCAGTGGTAGCCCGGGCTCGGCGCGGTGCCGCTGGGCAGCGCCAGGAACTGCTTGTCGAGTTTGACCTCGCGCGCAGCGAGGGCCGCTGCGGGAGTTTCGGCGGCAGGCAGTTTGGCGCCTGACGCCAGCAGCAGGGCGGCGAGGGTGAATTTTGTGACTTTATTCATAGAATCGTCCCTTCGCCGGTTTGGCCACCACGGTGCAGCTCAGCGGCGCGGTGGCCTGCCGCGCCACCCAGACCACCAGCATCGGGTTGCCGGCGGTGTCCCGGACAAGGCCCTGGCGGAAATCCGTTCCCGCTGCGCGGCACAAGCTTTGCAACCGGCCACCGCGAGTTCCCGACCTCCCAATGCGGCAGGTAACTGAACTCCCGGCTGAAGACGAACCGCCCGGCCGGGAGGTTCACCACGATGTCCGCATGCCGCCCGGTGATGGAACGTCCGGGCAGAGCCTGCTCGGAGGCATCGAGATACCCGAGCCGGGTGTAATAGGCGCCGAAGAAGGTTCCCGCCGCGCCGGCCGGGATGACGCCAGGCAACAGGGCGAGCGCCGCCCGCGCGGCGAAGCGGCAGGCAGCCCGCCGGCGCAGCAGGGTGGTCGCGAGGCGGACGAGTCGGCTGGGGGGTAACGGTTCCATGGCCGGGCGATCAAATGATGGATCGCAGATTCCTCTCCTCTCTCTTATCCCCTGCCCCGCGATGGCACGGTGGCCCTGCCGAGTTCTTCCGTGGTGAACGTCAGCGCGGGCAGCCCGTCCTTGTTGAAAAGGTTGGCGTAATTCGGGCTCGGACTGTAGGCGTAGCGCACGTGCACCGGCTTGGGAACGACGGTGCTGCGCGCCACGACGTCGCCACCTTCGATGGTCGCCTCCGCCCAGTTCCATTTCCCGTCCGCGCCGGCGATCTCGAACCCCTGCAACTTGTCGCCATGCCGGAAAACCAGCCCCTTGCCCACGTAGTCGAAGGTAATGCGGATCCCGTCGCCTTCTACTTTGTGCGACCGATAGACCGGGCCGCAGATTTCTACGTCACGTCCATAGACGGCACCCAGCGCCACTCGACAGGCGCGCGCGCCGTAGGCTGACTTGGTGGGCGGGTGAACGCCTGGCGCGAGGTCCATGGTGGTGACCAGGGGGGCATTCGGGATCGTGCCCATGCGGATGTGGTTGAGCGCGTAGCGCATCTTGTCGGGGCTCATTTGCGAAGGACTGGCCGGCTGCGCCGCGAACGGCACGGCCTTGCGGTTCACCGGATCCTCCGGGTCCCACGCGCAGCCGCCGCCGCTCGGCTTCTGCATGTGCAGGAAGGGAAAATCGCCTTGGCCCCAATCCTTGCGCCAGCCGGCGAACAGCGTGGACATCGCGCTGAACTGATCCACCCCTTCCAGCGCCGTGCCGCCTTCGCCCTGGTCCCACAGCACGCCGCGGATGGCGTAGGGCCGGAACTTGCTGATCCCGTTCCGGTAGTGTACGCCCATCGTTTCGCGGCTCAGAAACTTCTGCCTGCCTGCCGGACGGTCTCCCTGCGGCGGCGCCTCCGCCCCGCCCTCGGCCAGCTTCCGCAGCACCGGATCCGTACTGGCGGCAGCCATCTCGGGAGTGATCCACTCCCCCGACGGCCGCCCTCCATAAGCAACGACCATCATTCCGACCGGCACGCCGAGTTCTTTCGAGATCGAGTAAATGAACGCGAATCCCAGCGCGGAGAACTGGTTGATCGTTTCCTCGGAAGGCGTCCGCCAAACGCCCTTGTCCCTGTCATAGAAACGCAACGGCCTATCGGCCGCGTCCTTCGCCCACGCATCCAAGACCTCGTCCTGCCTGCGATAGCCGCCCGCCCCACCCGCCATGTTCGACTGGCCGGTGCCGATCCAGACCTCGCCGACCAGGACGTTGGTGAAGGTGATCGCCGCGTCCGCACCATCAACGACGATTCGTAACGTGGCGGGATCGCCCGCTTCAAGCGGGTCCAGTTTGAGCATCCATTTGCCGTCGGCACCGGCCTTGGTGCTCTTCCGCTGGTCGCGGATCGAGACTACGATGGTTTCGCCCGGCGCGGCGGTGCCCCACACGGGCACCGGCATGTCGCGCTGCAGGATCATGTGGTCGCTGAACATGCGGTCGGCCTGCAAGGGCGCGGCGGCGGCCGGTTCCCTGGCTGCTGCGACGCTCGCCCACCCAGCGACGGACAGTGCAAGAAGAGCGCATAGAATTCGAGCCGTCGGACGGTTCATTAGGCGGTCCGCGCTGGTCCACGCCCCTTGTCGCGTTCCCGCATGACAGCAGGCTGGTTTGGGTTTGCTCAACTAGCCCCTCCCACGGGCTTGAGTTCCTCGAGCACGGCCCGGAGCCGCTTGCGGCTGTCGCTCGCGCCGGCATCCCCGGCGCCGGCCGCGACCGGCTGCTCGACGAACGGCGCGTCCTTGAGATCGAAGAGCTTGCCGTCATGGGTGAGTTTGTAGCGCGCGTCGCGGACGTACCAGCCCTTGCCCAACTGCACGAACACCCACTCGCGGGGCGTTCCCTTTTCGCCCTTGAGCTGCGGCGCGAAGCTGCGGCTGTCGAGCTTCACTTCCTCCGGCAACTTCGCGCCCGCCAGCTCGGCAAGCGTCGCGAACAGGTCGGAAAAATCAACCAGGTCGTCGTTGACCTTGCCCTTCGGAACCACGCCCGGCCAGTTGGCGATCAGCGGCACCCGGCTGCCGCCTTCCAACAGGGTCCCCTTCCTGCCGCTCATCTTGCGGCCATGCAGGGTGGACGGCGTGTCCTTGGCCTGGGAATCGGAGCCGTTGTCGCCGGCAAAGAAGACCAAAGTCCGGTCGCGCAGCTTCAGACGATCCAGCTCGGCCATGAGTTGACCGACCAGTCTGTCCATGTAACGGATGTTGTCCGCATAGAACTCGGCGGAGTCGATTTTCGCCGCGCTGCCGGACTTGCTGTCCGGCGTCGGTCCGCTGGGACCGTGCACGTGGACCATCGGGTAATAGAGGAAAAACGGCCGGTCGCGATGGCGGGTGATGAAGTCCACGACGAACTTGTGCATGGCGTCGGGTAGATACCCGCTGCCCCCCTGCTTTCCACTCTTCCAGTAGTTCCCGCCACCGATCAGCGTCTCGTCGAATCCCCATTGCGAGGCTTTGCCGCCGACCTGTCCCCACTTGCCGACGCAGGCGGTGGCGTAGCCGGCCTGCTTCATGACCGCGGGGATCATGGTCTCGGTGCCGGGCTCGGGGCCTTGCGAATGGTTCCCGGTGCGGCCGGTGCGGAACGGGTAGCGGCCCGTCAGCAGTTGGCAGCGCGAGGGACCGCACAGCGGCGCGGAATAGCAGGTGCCGAACCGCAGGCCGTCCTTCGCCAGCGAATCGATGTTCGGCGTCGGCGTGTGGTCCCCGCCATAGCAACTGATGTCGCTGAGACCGACGTCGTCCGCGAGGATGAAAATTATGTTCGGCTTTTCCCGGTTCGCGGCATCCGCTGCGTCAAGGCGGAGCCCTGGCAGGCACAAGATGGCCGGCAAGATCAGTAGAATCACTCGTTTCATTGATTGGTAGAAATTTGGTTTTCGGGTTGGCCGCGACCGGACCGTCATTGGGCGGCTCCGGGATCGGGCGGGAGGGGTTCGTTCAGTTGTTCCTCAAATGTTTGAGTGCCGGATCCAATGGCGTGTCGCTTGCCGGATGGAAGTTGCACCATGGCCATTGTGTTGGCCGGGATGGTGACGTTGAGCGTGAACGTCTTCCCATTGCATTTCCAGTCACTGACAATCGGCCCGCGGATGCTGTCGTACCGGGTTTTGGCCCACGTTAGTTTGCCGCCGGGTTGAGGCGCGATGATGAGATGCTTGTAGGCAGGGCCGTCACTGCGGATGCCGGCAATGTTTTCGACCATCCACTGGTACACTGCACCAAAGCTGTAGTGGGCAAAGCTGTTCATGCCGGGCTTGCCGAAGCCATTCTCTGGCGTCCAGCCGTTCCAGCGCTCCCAGATGCTGGTCGCGCCATGCTTGATACTGAATCCCCATGACGGAAATGTATCGTTGTGCAAGAGCCGGTATGCGACGTCGTTGCGGCCGACCTTGGCCAGTGCGAGCATCAGGTCTTTCGTGCCGATAAAACCAGTGGAGAGATGGTTGTCACGGCTTTCAATGTCCTCAACGAGATACTTAGCCGCAAGCTTCAGTTGATCGACGTCGAGGAGGTCGAACGCGATGGCAAGGACATAGACGCATTGAGTGTTGCCTTTTATACGACCATCGGCGGCGACGTAGGCTTTGTTAAAGGCAGCCTTTAGGTCATCGAAGAGTTGGTGGTATTTCGCGGCTTCTTCCTTCTTGCCCAGGACCTCCGCCGTCTGCGCGGTCAACTTCGTGCTATGGGCAAAATACGCCAGGAAGATCACGTCCTTCGGTGTGTTGGCCCCGATGTTGAGCCAATCGCCAAAACAGTGGAACTTATCCGGCGGCGTCAAGTCGGGTTTGGAACGCTCTTGGCAGAATGCGATGAACTTTTTCATCTGCGGATAGCAATGCTCCAATGCACGCCGGTCACCGTACACCGTGTACATTGTCCACGGACAAATCACGCCGGCATCCGCCCACGCCGGGCCGCCATCGGATCCGGCAACCTTCAACGGAGCCACGCACGGGAATGGGCCGTCGGCACGTTGGGCGTCCATCAAATCGACAAGCCATTTGCGAAAGAAAGCTTGGACGTCGCAGTTCAAGGTAGCAGTGCGAACGTACACTTGCGCGTCGCCGGTCCACCCGAGTCGCTCGTCGCGCTGCGGACAATCGGTCGGAATGTCAATGAAGTTGGCGCGCTGCGTCCAATAGATATTGTTGTGAAGCTGGTTCAACATCGGGTCGCTGCACTCGAACGCGCCCGAGACCTGCGTGTCGCTGCTGAGCGCGAGGCCAACGACGGTTTCAGTTGTCGGCGGCTTTGTCAGGCCGGTGACTTCGACGTACTGGAATCCGTGGAACGTAAACCGCGGCATCCATTCATCAACGCCTTCTCCCCGGCAAATGTAGGTGTCGGTGGCGCGGGCTCCGCGGAGATTGGCGGTGTAAATCGTGCCGTCGGGATTGAGCCGCTCGGCGAAACGTAAGGTGATTTTCTGACCGGGCTGACCGCTCACCTTGAGACGGGCAACACCGGCAAAGTTCTGCCCGAGGTTGAGCACATAGACACCGGGGGTCGGCTCGGTAATGGTCTTGGCTTTGAACTCCTGGACGACAACTACGGGCGGACCGGGATGTGCCTGGATGACCGGCTTCACTTCCGCACCCGTGTTGACCGGTTCCCAGTTGCTGGGTTTGATACGGGCATCACAGGTTTCGCCTTGAAGAAAGTCGGCGGTGAGAATCGGGCCAGCGGCAGCTTTCCAGTTTGGGCCGGTGGCGACGATATCGGCGGTTCCGTCGGTATACTCGACGTGAAGTTGGGCTTTGACGCGCGGGTGTTTGCCGTAGTGGTCCCGTTTATGGCGGTAGCCAACATATCCACTGTACCAACCGTCGGTGAGAATGGCGTCGAAGACATTATTGCCGCCCTTCACAAGAGAAGTAACGTCGTAGGTCCGGTAATGGACGCGCTTCGTGTAGTCAGTCCAACCGGGGTTGAACCAGTCATCGGTCACACGATGACCGTTCAAGTAAACATCGAAGATGCCAAGCCCGGTCGCGTAGAGAGTGGCGCGGTTGATGTGCTTGCCGGTTTTGAACTCTGTTTTCAGATACGCTGCTGGCGGCAGAAAAGGAGCCTTGGAGTCAGCATCCCGCGGCTGGTCGAAACCGATCCACTCCGCTTTCCAGTCGGATTGTTGCAACAAACCCATCGTCCAGAAGGCGGGTTGGCTCCAATCGGACTCTTTGCCGTCTTTGTCCCAGACTTTGACCTTCCATGAACAGCGCATTTCCGAGGCCAACGGCTGACCGGCATAGACAATGTTGACGGTCTCATCGCTGGCCACCTTGCCGGTATCCCAGAGTGGGTTCTTGCCGGAAGTCACGACCACCTGATACGCTGTCTGTCGTTGGTCGTGCTCATCGGACTCGACAATCCAGCTCAACCGGGGTTGCGCTTCGTCGATGCCCAGCGGATTCACCAACACCTCACAACGCAAGCGTGCCGGCTGTAAGCCAGCGCCGCTCACCAAGCTCGTGCAACACAGAACAATGCCTGCGCAAATGATGGTTCTTCTCATGCTCAACAAACCTTCGCGGTATCGATTCCGCGCTGATTGATCGTCTCCGTCACTTTCGGCGCGAGGTTGCCCACATCGTGAACGTTTGTGGTCTTCGGCAACCCCTGCCGGCGCACCTCTGCGTTGAGGTCGTCAATGATCACGCCGTTCTCCTTCATTACCTTATTATTGGTGGGAGCGAGTGGCGCCGGTTTCGGGCGGGCCGCGGGGGAAGACACCGGCGGGACGCCGGCGCTCCTTGAGGCGGCACTCCGCCTGATCCCAGCGCCATTTGGGCCAAGTTCAACCGTCATGCGCATTCTACGTCCTGTTCCCGCCAAATGAATCACCGAATCGTCGCGGGTCCCCTGCGTTCAAGGGGTTCAACTGGCCCCTCCCACCGGTTTGAGTTCGTCAAGCACGGCCTGGAGACGCCTGCGGCTGTCGCTCGCGCCGGCATCCCCGGCGCCGGCCGCGACCGGCGTCTCGATGAACGGCGCGTCCCTGAGATCGAAGAGTTTGCCGTCATGGGTGAGTTTGTAGCGTGCGTCGCGGGCGTACCAGCCCTTGCCCAACTGCACGAACACCCACTCGCGGGGCGTTCCCTTTTCGCCCTTGAGCTGCGGCGCGAAGCTGCGGCTGTCGAGCTTCACTCCCGGCGGCAGCTTCGCGCCCGCCAGTTCGGCAATGGTCGCGAACATGTCGGAAAAATCAATCAGGTCGTCGTTGACCTTGCCCTTCGGCACCACGCCGGGCCAGTTGGCAATCAGCGGCACCCGGCTGCCGCCTTCCAACAGGGTCCCCTTCCGGCCGCTGATCTTGCGGCCGTGCAGGGTGGACGGCGTGTCCTTGGCCTGCGAATCGGAGCCGTTATCGCCGGCAAAGAAAACCAGGGTCCTGTCGCGCAGCTTCAGACGATCCAGTTCGGCCACGAGTTGGCCGACGAGTTTGTCCATGTAGCGGATGTTGTCCGCGTAGAACTCGGCGGAGTTGATCTTCGCCGTGCTGTTAGGCTTGCTGTCCGGTGTCGGTCCGATGGGACTATGCACATGCACCGGCGGGTAATAGAGGAAGAACGGCTGGTCGCGATGCTGGGTGATGAACTCCACGACGAACTTGTGCATGGCGTCGGGCAGATATTCTTTTCCCGCCTGTTTTCCGCGCATCTGGTAGTACCCGGCGCCGATCAGCGACTCGTCGAAGCCCCATTGCGAGGCTTTGCCGCCGACCTGTCCCCACTTGCCGACGCAGGCGGTGGCGTAGCCGGCCTGCTTCAACACGGCCGGGATCATGATCTCGGCGCCGGGCTCGGGGCCTTGCGAATGGTTCCCGGTCCGGCCGGTGCGGAACGGGTAGCGGCCGGTCAGCAGTTGGCAGCGCGAGGGACCGCACAGCGGCGCGGAATAGCAGGCGCCGAAGCGCAGGCCGTCCTTCGCCAGCGAATCGATGTGCGGCGTCGGCGTGTGGTCGCCGCCATAGCAAGTGAGGTCGCTGAGGCCGACGTCGTCCGCGAGGATGAAGATGATGTTCGGCCTGCTCCCGGCGGAGCCACCGGGCGAAGACGGCCCCCGAACGTCCGCCGCCGCGCGCACGCTCCCGCAAGCCGCCAGGCCCAACACAACCGCCAGGCAACACGGCTTCGTTCGCTTCATCATGGACGTCCCTTTCGCCATTGGGCGCTCTTATTGAATTCGCCACTCGTACCCTGCCGGCCGGTAAGCGCAACGCCGGCTCTCATTTCGGCTCTCACCAGATGCTCCTCATCCGCCATACGTCAACCGTGGCGGACCCGGCGCTGAATGCCTCGACGCCGAGGTCTTCCAGGGGCGGGTACATCACGCGGGACACCGTTTGCCGGCCGCCGTTGACGAAGACCTCGATGACCGACTTGTCGAGGAAGACATGGATGCGGATCGCTTGGTTAGCGCCTTCCGGCCGGGCCGGGAGGTGGGTTCCGAAGACATCGACGCCACCGGGCGTGACGCGAATATCGAGCGCGCGCGAGCCATCGTCCGACCGCCGGACCTTCAAGCCGCTGTTGCCCTGCTCCAGCTTTTCGAAAACCGCCGCGATCTCGAGCGTGTCGCCTTTGATGTCCAACACCTTGGCGCCGGCGAGGTTTTTCACGCCGACATGTTCACCGCGCAGCTTGGCCAGTTCCGGCACCGGCGCCTGCACCGGCTGGCCGTCGGTGCCGAGCGTCAGCACGCGCGGCAAGGCGAAACAGTTGTTCCACCCCCGCGCCTGCTTGGTCGGGTGGATCCAGCAATAGACGATGTGCCGGCCCTGGTCGTCGGTGGCGAAGCTGATCGTCATGTATTCCTTGGACTGGTCGAGCCGGCCGCCGCGCTCGCTGGTAAACCGGGCGGTTGCCGGATCGAAGGCGCCGAGGAACCACTGCGGCGGCGTGTCCCAAGTCATGACATACAGCCACTGCTCCCCGAACGGAATCATCTGCGGGCAGTCCCAGCCCTGGTTGAACATCCTGCCGCGGTAGGTCCACTTGGTGAGCGCCTTGTCCTGCGCCTCATAGATCGGCGGGGAGTTGCCGCCGACCTCGCCCGAACCGGTGATGCCGAGCGCCATGAACGTGCGCCCGCCGGTCTTGAAGAACGTGGAATCCCGGAGCCAATGGTTCCAGCCGTAGCCATTGCTGTTTCCGGTCAGGGTTGGCCGGTTGACGGGGTCGTCGGTCGCCTTGCCCCACTGGATGAAATCCTTGTCCAGCGGCTTGACCAACACCTGGCCGTTGAACCGGGCGGGGACGGAGAAATCCTTTCCCCGGCCGCTGATGGAGGTGTACCACATCTGCCAGTTGCCCTCGCCGTCCTGCACGGCGCTGCCGGAGCCGCAGTGGTGCTCGCCCTTTGCGGTGTCCGGCCAGATCGCCACCGGCAGGTGCTCCCAGGTCACGTTGTCGCGGCTGCGGGCGTGGCCCCAGTGGATGTGCCCCCAGTCGTTGCCGTACGGATTGAGCTGGTAGAAGACATGGAACCAGCCGGCGGCGAAGAAGCAGCCGTTGGGGTCGTTCACCCACCGGGCCGCGGGCAAGAAATGATAGGCCGGCCGGGTCGGATCGGCCCTGGCGACCGGGATCTCCTGCTCGACTCCCTCGCGCGCCTTGCGGATCGCTTCCGCGTCGTGATGCAGCGGCTCCCCGGAAACGGGCGCCGCCAACAGGGCCGTCAGAACAAGCCGCCATCTTTTCATCGCTTGTCGCATTGCCCTATGGGCTGAACCTCTCACTTGGTGAATGCCAGCTTCCATTCCACGATTTTCGTGGCCGAGGGAACAACACGCGCCGTCGCCGTTTCGGGTTGCTTGGCAATCTCCACCTTCTCGCCCGCGACTTCGGCGCCCTTGAGCCGGAAACCTGCCGGCAAGTGGACCGTCAGCGCATAGGGATCGCCCACCACCACCACGCTTTTGCCGGACAGGGTCTGGCTGCCGGCATCCCATCGCTCGTCGAGCAGATCCACGCCGCCCTGCGACAGGTGGCGCGTGGTGGAGAGGACCCACGGGTGCGGCCGCGCCGCGCGAATGGCGAAGACCTGCATCCCCGTGTTCTTGTCCATTGCCGGCGCGGCGAACGAGCCTTTGAACCGGCCGAGGAACTGCTGGGTCCAGAACTCGAAGACGACATACTCGCGATCCCCGGCCAACCCCAGGTCCGCGAAGGCCACCGTCTGTTCCGGCACGCCCCGGTAGTGCCATACGTGCTTGTCCTTCTCCTTCGCGCCCCACTGGAATCGCGCGAGCACCGACCAGTGATCGAACGGCCGGGCGATCTCGTTCAGCCACCATTCCGGCTCGCCGCCGTGCAGGTTCGCGCCGTAGCTGCCGGGCTTGCGGCCCGAATAGTCGTACAACTGGCCCGGCACACTGAACAGCACCGGCGCGCTGCGCTTCATGCCCTCCAGGTTCAGGTCGTCCTGGTAAACCTCGACCTTGTCGCTGACCATGAGCATGCCGCCGGCGACGCTGCACAGGGCGGGGCGGATGACCGAGCGGGCCGGCACGGGCGCCGGCGCCCCGAACACCCGCATCCTGGCGTCGTTGTCCATGGCGTACTGGCCCAGGATGTCGCAGTGGTCGGGGTCGTTGATCCACACGACCCCGTTCCACGAGTTGAAGTGCTGGAATTCGCCCGTCCCGAAGCCGTCGCTGCTCAGCCGGCAGGCGTCGGCCAGCCCGACCGCGTTGACGCCGGGGCCGACGCCCCAGCAGGTCAGGAGGAAAATGTTCCTCCCGAGCTCTTCGCGGGCGACCTGGTCCCAGACCCTCCACGTTGCGGCAGGCGTCGAGCCGATCTTCTTGAAGAACTCCGCGGCGTCCTTGCGGTTGTACGCGCTCAGCAGATCCCCCGCCCCATCCACCTTCACGTAAGCCCAGCCCTGCGCCTTCAGTCCGCGGTAGAGCGGCCGGATCATCCCATCCACCGCGGCCGTGTTGTGCGTATTCAGCGCGTAGAACCCGCTGTGCTGAAGAATCTTCCCGTCGTTGGCCGGCACGAACCAGTCCGGATGCTCTTCGCCGACCTGCTTCACGTGCGGATCGTTGGGCCGATGCACGCGGTGCACCCAGATGCCGGGCTCCATGCCCGCGTCCCGGATGGTCTGCATCGCGTGCGGCCAGCCGCGCGGGTACTTGCCCTTGTTCCAGGTCAGCCAGTTGGTCGGGTGGCTGCCGTTGCCGATCTGGTAGCAGTTGTCGAACTGCATGTAGCGGTACCCGAAGTCGGGCAGGTGCTTCTCGACGAAGACTTTCAGCAGGGCGTCCAGCGTCGGCTGGGCGAACCCGCCCTTGTATGCCCACCACGTGCAGTAGCCGGTGACCGACTGCTTCCAGACCTCGTAATTCCAGGGCGTGAAGTACTTGATCTCCTTGTGCTGCTGGTAGAAACGCGGGCGGAAGATCAGCTCGATGGTCGGGCCGCGGCTTTCCAGCGCGAAGGCCGCGCGGTCTTTTTCCGGCGCTTGCGGGTCAATCCGGGTTCTTCCGTCGCCCGGACCGATGAGCACCCAATCCAGGCGCCGGTCGTACACCGCGTTGTTGCGCAGGCTGCGGCTGAGGCCCACGCTGGTGCGGACCAGCGGAAAACGCTTCTGCGCCGCGCCCTCGGTCTCGGCCGGGAAGGCCTCGCCGCTGCCCGTCACCGTGGCGCTCAAGAGCAGTTGCACGCCCTCCGGCCGCGCGGCCGGCGTCAGCCGGAGGCGTTGCTCCACCCGATCCTTGTCGTCTCGGGTCGCGAAAGGTTCCATACGGATCCCGCCGCCGGCCGCGCGCCCCGCCGCGTCGAGCGCCTTCACGGCGGCCTCGAGGATTACCGTCCCGTGGTAGGTCAGCCACAGCTTGTTGGCGTTCGCGTCCCACCGGGCATCCGCCGCCTGGTTCGGGGGCGGCGCGAAAGCCTGCTCCGTCCCGCCGTACGCGAGCCTCCCCGCCAGCAAGCACGCCGCCACCCAACCGCCCCGCAGCCCAGCCATCCGCTTCATGTCCTGGTCGCTCCTTCCGTTCACGGTCTGCCTTTGCGCTACTGTAATTCGTCAGTCATGGCAGGGGCCTCCCCGTGGCCTTGCGCCACGGGAGGCAGAATTCTGGCCCTGGCCGGCAAGTCGGCCGGGAGCCTCCACCACGTGACTGACCCATTCCGAACTACTTGCGTTTGAACTTGTACGCGGCCTGGTCCTTCTTGACCGACTCCAGGAATTGCTTGTTCACCTCGGCCAGCCGCTTGAACTCGTCCGGCTTCTCCTCGGTGACGTCGACGTCCTTTTTCTGCGCCTCGTCGAAGCGGAAGAGCCGGCCGTTCTGGAACCGGTATTCGTTGTCAACGATCCGCGTCTTGCCGCCGTCCACCAGCGGGATCGGCTTGGGCCGGCTCTTCATCTGGCCGTCCACCAGCGGCAGCAGGCTGAGACCGTCAATCGGCCCGGCCTCGCCGCCAGTCTTGATTCCCAGGGCATCCAGCGTGGTCGGGTAGAAGTCCATTGTGCAGGCGGGCACGGTGGTGGCGAAGGGCTGCTTGATCCGCGCCGGCCATTCGAGGATCCCCGGCACGCGCGTGCCGCCCTCGGTGAGCCCCTTCTTGCCGCCGGGCAGGCCGCCGGTCGAGCCGGGGGACGCCGCGCCGTTGTCGGAACAGAACCAGAGCATCGTGTTGTCGGCGATCTTCAATTCGCGCAGCGTCTTGCGCAGCGTGCCCATGGCGTGGTCCACGCCGGCGAGTTCGCCGTAGTAATTCGCCTTGTTCTTGCCGTACTTCTGGTATGGCGCGGCGTATTCGGGCGTCGCGATATGCGGGCCATGCGGCGAGGGGAACCAGATCACCGCCAGGAACGGCTTCTGCGCCGCCGCCTGCTTGCCGATCCACTCGAGCGCGACACCCATCAGCACGTCCGAGGTGTCGCCCTGGCGCGGCGGGACCTGCTCTCCGTTGTGATAGATGTACTCGTAACCGAGGTCGTAGTTGTTGCCGGCCGACCACCACTCGTCAAAGCCCTGGTTGCCGGGGTGGCGGGGTTTCGGGTCGAAGCTTTCCGGCAGGCCGCGGCCGGTGCCGCCGGCGGCGTGCTCGACACCGCCCAGGTGCCACTTCCCGAAATGGCCGGTGGCATAGCCGGCCGTCTTGACGGCCTCGGCAATCGTCACCTCGCGCAGCGGCAAATCGTGTCCCCAGGTCATGCAAACATACCGCGTCGGGCTGCGGCCCGTCATGCAGCTCGCCCGCGTCGGCGAGCACATCGGGTGCGCCGAGAAGAAGCGGTCGAAGCGGATGCCCGCCGCCGCCATCTTGTCCAGCTCGGGCGTCTTGAGTTCCGGGTGGCCGTTGTAGCTCGTGTCGCCCCAGCCCTGGTCATCCGTCATGCAGAGGATGATGTTCGGCAGACCCTGCGCTTGTCGAAGGGTCGGCCTGCCTGCCCCGGCGTAGCCGCCAGGCGAAGACGGGGCCGCCACGGCCACTGCCGGACCAAGCCCCAACGCCGCCAGGCCAAACACAACCGCCAACCAATACAGATCTCTTCGTTTCATCGTGATGCGCCTTTCGTCAATGGTGCCTTCGTGCGGAAAGTCCTCATTGGTAAAACCCCGGGCGTGTGTTCTTTTCGATCGCGCCCTTGAGCATGTCGTGGATCTTCAAGACTTCGGGTGTCAAGGCGTCGCTCTTGAGGGGCTTTTGTTCCAACACATCATTGGCGATGTCGTAGAACCTTCCGTCCTTGTAGAGTTTGTAGCGCTGCGTGCGGGCCCACTCGCCGCCATCCTTGTCCTTCGGCTGGCCGTCGCGGAAATACCAGCAGTAGATCCACTCCCGCGGATTGCCGGGCTGGCCAGCCAGTTGCGGGGCGAAGCTCCGGCCGTCGATCGGCAGGTCGGCGGGCACGGGGACCCCGGCGGATTCAAGCATCGTCGGCAGGAAATCGGAGAAGTCCACCAGGTCGTTCGAAACTTTGCCTGCGGGCGTCCGTCCCGTCCACCGTGCAATGAGCGGAACGCGCGTCCCCCCGTCGGTCATCGCGCCTTTCGCCCCCTTCACCTTGCGACCGCCGCACATCGAGACGATCGGCTTGTCGGTGCAGTTGTCGCCGGTGAAGAGAATCAGTGTGCGGTCGCCCAGTCCCAATTCATCAACCTTGTCGGCGACGCGGCCCACGAGGCCGTCCAGATACGCAATCGTGTCGCCATAATACTTGGCCTGTCCCTTCTTGGAGTCACCCGGCCTGCGTTTGGCGGGATCTTTCCATTCCGCGGAGGCTGGCGTCGGCCAGATCGGAGCGTGCGGCAAAAGCATCGGATAATAGAGCAGGAACGGGCGATCCTTGTTGCGCTGGATGAAGTCGAGCGCGAAATCGGAGCATACGTCAGGGCCGTATTTCCCTTCCATGAGGCCCGAGTCCTTGCCGTTGATGTTGAATTCCGGGTTGGAATAGCGGGTGTCGCCCACTCCCGGGGCGCGGCCTGGCTTGTCCATCTGCCACAGGCACCACTCGTCGAAACCGAAATGCCTCGGCCGCGTCGCCGCGGGCACGGCCGGCTTCTTGTCGTTGCCGTTGAGTTGCCACTTGCCCGCGATGCAGGTGGTGTAGCCCGCCTGCTTCAGCAGTTGCGCAAACGTCGTCTCCTTGACGTCGAGGTAGCCGAAGTTCACGTAGTTGCGGCTGTTGTAGCGGCCCGTCATGATCTGGACGCGGCTCGGCGTGCAGAGCGGCTGCGCGTAGCAATGCTCGAAGCGCAGCCCTTGCCGCGCGAGTTTGTCGATCTGCGGCGTACGGTAGGAGGTTCCCCCGTTTGCGCCGATGGTTTCATAACCGAGGTCGTCGGCCAGGATCAGGATGATGTTGAGCTTGCTGTGCTTCTCCGCCGCTGTTCCTGTAGTTGGCGAGTTCTGGGCGCTCGCCATGGGCATGACCGAGAAGAGGGCCAGAGCGGCGAGAAGAATTGGGGAAGTCAAATGGTTCATTTTGCGGTCCTCTCGGCATAGCAGGCAAATTCGGGATGGGACGGCTGGCCGGAATGCGACGCGCGATAGAACATCCGATAGCGGTCCCCGTCTTGAAACAGCGTGTAGTAGGCGCAGGTGTTTCCTTCCCAGGGCTGGTCAGTAACGAAGACCACTTCTCTTGGCTCGGGCCTGTGGAGCTTCAGTGCGGCTGATCCCTTCAGCGTGGCGAAGAGAGAATCATCAACAAACAGCTCGCGGCGGTTGCCGATCGCGACGGGCGTGCCCACCGCCGCCGGGTCCGGCGCGGCCACCGTGAGCAGTTGTGCCAGCGGGATTCTCGCGAGGTAAATGCCCGTTTTCCCCTCATGCCCCGAGTAGTAGCTCATCCACAACGTGCCGTCGTGGACGACCATGCCGGGATAGCTGGTGTCGCCGCCGGAAGGCAGCTTCATGATCTCTGTGATCCTGCCGTGGGCGAAATCGAGACTCACAATGCCCGTATGAGAGCCCCCCTCCTTCAACCGCCCGCCGCCGAGCAGGCGGCCGTCGGGAAGCTGAATCATTTTCGGACCGCCGACGTGACGGTCCGCCTCTTTCCAGTTCCACTCCTTGTAAGGCGGCGCGCTGGTACCGAGCCATGCGTGAGCCTCTGTGCGCAGCAGGCAGTAGCCCGTGCCGTCCGCGGCGAAGACGAGTGATGTTTCGTTTGGATACGCAGCCGGAAACTCGATGTCCGCCACCCAGGCATCGCTGGTCACCTGGCCGCCGTCCGCCGTCAGCCGGTACAGCCGCAGGCCGTAGGGCTTGACGGTCTTGTAGCCGAAAGAATACCCGTGGCCGGCGGCTTGCTGTGCATTGCCTTGTACGGCCGGCAGCCACGCGACACTCCACAGCCAGTAGTTGGAGTCGCCGATCTCCTGGCGCTCGCTCCACGATTTGCCGTCGGCGGTGGTCCAGCAAAGCGACTGGTGGGTTTTGCCGCCGCGCGGCTTGAGGAAACGCACCGCCCCGCTGAGCAGCAGCCGGCCGTTGGGCATGACCGACAGCTTCCCGTCCCGCAGATCGCCCCCTTCGTAAGACATCCGGGCGACCGGTTCCCATTTCGCGCCGTCTTCCGAGGCGATCACGCGCAGCGCGCCGTCCGGCGAGACGTGTGCCTTGCCTTCCCGCAACACGCAGTACCAACGGCCCTGGAACCGGATGAGGTCCGTGAATGAGTTATACGGCGCCCGGTCCCAGATTCGCCGCACCACGGCCGCGGCGCCGGCGGCAGGACCGGGCGGGAGCGCGGAATCGGCTCCCCGCGCCGTAGGGAAGGCGACGAGAAAGATGGCGAAGCGCCTCAGGATGTGGTTCTTCAAAATGGGGTGAGCCGTGCCCATGATCTTCCATATCCCGCTGCGGAGGCGCATCCATTGACCCGGCAGTTCGCCGATACTCAATCCTTCAGGCCCTGCCGGCGTCCGTTCACTCCTGCCCGGCACTGCCCGGGGCCTTGCCGGTCTCGACGAAATTCCTGAGGTAACCGACGCACTTGGCAACGCCGGCCTCCGCGTTGCCCGACTCGTACTCGATGATGGTCGAGATCCCCATCCGTTTGGCAAAATCGAAGATCGGGCGCCACTGGGCCTCATTTCCCGCCCCGACCACTCCGTACGACAGCAGGCTGACGCCTTTCTGCTTCAGGATCGTCTGCAGCCGGCCGGCTTCCGCGCCGCTCATTTCATGGGTGGTCTGCCCCTCGAAGCCCGCTCCGATCCGCTGCCCGGGATATATCTCGATGTACTTGATCCCGTTCTTCGCGCAATACTCGACGGTTTCCAGCAGGCTTCTGTTCCGGAACGTGTAGGCCTGCACCCCCACCTTCCAGTCCTTCCGGCCGGCCTCGGCCGATACGACGGCCGCCAGCACGAGCATCCCAATCCACACGCTTCTCATCCACCGCCTCCTTCCCCGAACCTTATTTCTCATTCGAAAACCACGGATTTCGCGGATGGCACGGATAGAGCCTCCCGGACCGGCCGGAGCCGTTCCCTTCCATCCGTTCAGAACGCCCGATACTTCTTCCGCACCAACTCGTTCGCTTCCGGCCGGTTGGTGCAGCGCATGTTCGGGCCGTCCCACTCCACCCGCTGGCCGGTTCGCAGCGCGAGGTTGCCCATCAGGACCATTTCCGTAAGCGGGCCGGAGTGATCGAAGTTCGAGCCCGGCGGCGGGCCCTCCCCCTTGCACGCCTTGATCCATTCCTGCCACTGGTTGCCGCCGGGCACGCGCGGCAGGGTTTTCGCCGGCCGCTTCGGGAGATACGCCTGCATGGCGGTTTCCGGGACCATCCGCACGCTCTCGCAGTAGATCGGCCCGCCCAGGATGCACCCCTGGTCGCCGAGCACGTAGAATCCGTTGCCGCCCAGCTTCCGCTCCTGTTCCAGTGCCTTCGGGCGGGGCGGCAGCTTGCCGCCATCGTACCACACCAGCTTGACGGGCGGCAGGGCGCCGCGCGCGGGGAACTGGTAGGTCACGACGGACCATTTCGGCGCGGTTTCGCGGTTGACGGGCGCAGCGGTCGCTTCCACGCTGGTCGGGTGCTTGAGATCCAGCGCCCAGAACGCGGCGTCCATGATGTGGCAGCCCATGTCGCCCAGTGCGCCGCAGCCGAAATCCCACCAGCCCCGCCACTTGAACGGCAGATAGCAGGAGTGGTACGGCCGCTCGGGCGCCACGCCGAGCCAGCCGTTCCAGTCGAGCGTATCCGGCACCGGCTCCGCCGCGGCCGGCCGGCCCAGCCCCTGCGGCCAGACCGGGCGGTTGGTCCAGCAGTGCACCTCGCGCACGCCGCCGATGGCGCCGGCCCGCACCCACTCCACGAGCAGGCGCGTCCCCTCGTTGGCATGCCCCTGGTTGCCGCACTGGGTCACGACCTGCTTCTGCCGCGCCAGCTCGGTCATCTGTCGCGCTTCCGCGACCGTGTGCGCGATCGGCTTTTCGACATAGACGTGCTTGCCCATCTGCATGGCCATCATGGCCACGGGGAAGTGCATGTGGTCGGGCGTGGCGACCACCACCGCGTCAATCTGCTCGTCCAGTTCCAGGAGCAGCTTGCGGTAGTCCCGGTATACCTTGGCGCCGGGCAGGCTCGCCACCACCTTGCGCTGCTCCTCGGCCAGGTTCACGTCGCACAGGGCCACGATGTTCTCGCGCTTGACGCCGTCCACGTCCTGCCGGCCCCGTACGCCGATCCCGACGCAGGCAATGTTCAGCTTGCGCCCCCGCACAAGTTTCCCGTTCCGCGCGGGCGCGTTCGCCCAGGCCACGTCCCTGCCCGGCAACAGCGCGTACGCGCCCAGCCCGAGCGCCGCGGCCTTGATAAACTCTCTGCGTCTCATCGCTGATCCCCCTTTTTCTCCGCCCGCTGGGCGGATATACACATAGAACGCCCCGGCGAACGCTTTGTTGTCGGCATCCCGCGCACTGTTTGCAGGCGGGTCGCGGGCCCGGCAGGCACGTCCATTCCCACACGGGCCTGGCGTCGCCGGCGAGCACGATGACCGCCCGCGCCGCCACGCCCGCCAAGGCCATGGTTGCTGGGTGCGCCGGCAGCGCCTGGCCGCGCCCCGGTGCAACCGGCCCGGCGAGCCGTCCCGCCCCGGGCGCCGCCTACGGCGCGTCCGCCGACTTGGCCTCAACGCGGTAGAAGCGCTGCGTGGCGGCCGGCGCGTTGGTGTCCTGCAGCGTGATGGCCGCGTTGGCGCCGTTGGTCCAGCCGTCCGGTTCCGGCGGCATGACGGCCGTCCAGCCGTTCGTGTTGAGCAGGTCGTCGTTATACAGGATGCGGTATTTTACGCCGTTCGTGCCCGTGAACGTGAAGGTGGCGTAGCCGCTGGCCGGGTTCAGCCGGTACGCGCCGGCGCCCGCCAGCACCGGCGTCGGCACGGCCGCCACGGTGACCATGCTGTTGTTCGTCACCGCCTGGGACTGGCCGGCATCATCGCTGACCGCCAGGATCACGGTGAAGGTGCCGGTGCTGGTGTAACTATGAGCCAGGTTGACCACCGTGGGCGTGTTGGTCGTGGTGGCGTCGCCGAAGTCCCAGGCGCAGTTGGTGATGGCGCCGCCGCCCGTCACCGAGTTGTTGGTGAAGTTCACCGTCAGCGGCGCGAAGCCGGTCGCCGGCCCGCCGGTGAAGCTCGCCGTCAGCCCCGCCCCCACCTGCAGGCAGCCGCTGCCGGTGACCAGGACGGGGAGGCTGCTGCTGTCATAGACGCCGTTCGCCAGCGGCACCGTGTTGGTGGACAGCGCGGCCACCTGGTTGGTGCCGCTGAACGCCAGGTCCAGCGCCCCGCCCGTCACCAGCGCCACGCTGGAATTGGTGGCGAGCGCCTGCGGCTGGGTCAACTGCAGGATGCCGTTGCTGACGGTCGTCGTGCCGCTGTAGGTGTTGGTGCCGGAGAGCACCAGCGTGCCGCCGCCCAGCTTTACGACGTTGCCCGAACCGGAAATCGCGCTGGCAAAGTGCGTGCCCTGCGTGATCGCGCCGGAGCGATTGAACGCCAGCGTGGCGTTATCGGTAAGCGTGCTGCTCGGGCTTAGCGCGCCGGCCGCGCCGCCGTCGCCGAGCTGCAGCGTGCCGGCCGAGATGGTCGTCGCGCCGCTGTAGGTGTTGGAGCCGGCGAGGATCACGGTGCCGGCGGTCGTCTTGTCCAGCGCGCTGCCGGCGCCCGCGAGGCTGACGCTCGCGCTGCCGCTGCGCGCGTCGTAGGCCGTGCCGGTCAGCACGACGCCGACGGCGCCGGTGATGCTGCCGCCCGATAGGACCACGGCGCCAACCGTGTCGTTGCCGCCGAGCGACAGCGTCCCGCCCGCGACGGTCACGGCGGCCGTGTCGGCCAGCTTGTTCGCGCCGCCCGTGTTCAGCGCGCCGCCGTTGACGACTATATTGGTCGAAGCGTTGATATCACCGTTGACGGTCAGGGTGCCCGCCTCAACCCGGGTCGTGCCGCTGTAGGTGTTGGGCCGGCCGAGCAGGATCGTGCCGGCGCCAGTCTTGATCAGGGTTCCGCCCGCGCCAATGAAGGCGCCCATAGTAGCGTCAATGGTTCGGCCTGAGCCCACGTTGGCCGTCAGTGTGAACCCCTGCAGATCAACCTCTTGATAGTAAGGATCCTGCTGCGAATAGAGCAAATTCAGGTTGCCCCCGCTGGGGGAGGTGCTGGTCACATTCCATTGCTGATCCGATCCCAGGCGGGGAATCATTCTCCGCGTTGAATTCCAACTGGTAACACCGAAATCTACCGTCGCTTCGGACATGTCCAGTCCAATGCCGCCAAAGTTGGTGGGGATCAAGGTCAAGTATCTGGTGCCCGCCGCGTCGTAGACACCGTAGAGCCGCCTGGTGGTGGCCGGCGAACCGATGCGGAGTTGCCCGATCGTATAGCTGTAAGCGGCCCATTGTATCTCAGTCCGGCCGGCGTTATCGCCGTGGATGTTGGCCGCCTCACTGGGGGTATCGGGAACGTCCGCGACCGTCCAATTGTTCGAATCGGTATACGTGGTGCTGGCGGAGCCGTCCCAGCGCCGGTACCCAGCCGGCAAGGTTGTGAAGTTCCACGTCGTGGTGTCCGCGATGCCCGCGAAGCCGGCCATGGCGCCGTTGTCCATCTGCACGTAGTAGCCGGTGGCGTAGTCAAAGGTGCCCGTCGGGTTGATCGTCACCACCGCGTTGCTGACCGTGACCTGGCCCGAGGTCACGGCAATGGTCTCGAAGTCCGTGTTGTCGCTGCTCTTCTTGATGACGATGTTGCCGGTGCCCTTCCCGACCTCCCGGTCGAAGGTGATCACGAGATTATCGTCAATACTCGCGGAGGTCGCGCCGTCCGCGGGCGAGAGCGCGACGATGGCCGGCGGTTCCGCGGTGGTGGTGAAGTCCCACGTCGTGGTGTCCGCGATGCCCGCGAAGCCGGCGATGGCCCCGGCGTCCATCTGCACGTAGTAGCCGGTGTTGAGGGCCAGGACTCCGGCCGGGTTGATGGTCACCACCGCGTTGCTGACCGTGACCTGGCCCGAGGTCACGTCAATGGTCTCGAACACGTTGTCGCCGCTGTCCTTGATGACGATGTTGCCGGTGCCCTTGTAGGCGGCCTTGTCGAAGGTGATCACGAGGTTCGCGGTGGTCGGCACGTTGGTCGCGCCGTCCAGGGGATTCAGCGCGGCGATGGCCGGCGCCGACTCGGTGGTGAAGTTCCAGGTGGTCGTGTCCGCGATGCCCGCGAAGCCGGCGATGGCCCCGTTGTCCATCTGCACGTAACAGC
>Ga0172371_10004434_pt1 | contig 21260 bp, 17 predicted proteins | sample Lak12m_FD_114543 | JGI IMG/M metagenome (GOLD analysis project Ga0172371, IMG submission 114543) | Freshwater microbial communities from Kabuno Bay, South-Kivu, Congo - kab_022012_12m | ecosystem: Environmental > Aquatic > Freshwater > Lake | place: Democratic Republic of the Congo: South-Kivu... | reverse complement strand
GAGATAATGAGGCCGGGCTATGCGATTGAATATGATTTTGTATATCCGACCCAGCTTAAACACAGCCTTGAAACAAAGCGCATTAGCGGGCTTTTCCTCGGTGGACAGATTAACGGCACATCAGGGTATGAGGAGGCGGCAGCGCAGGGATTAATGGCAGGAATAAACGCCGGGTTAAAACTTCAGGAGAAAGAACCTTTAATCCTTCAAAGGCATGAGGCATATATCGGTGTATTGATTGACGACCTCATAACAAAAGGCACTTCAGAGCCTTACAGGATGTTTACGTCAAGGGCGGAATACAGGCTGCTTATAAGGCATGATAATGCGGATTTGAGACTGACGGAAAAGGGATTTAATGCCGGGCTTATCAGTAAAAGCGATTTTGAAAAGTTTGAAGAAAAAAAGAGGCTCATTTCAGAAGAAATTGAGAGGCTAAAAAAAACAAGGGTCAAGCCTTCGCAGGTCAACGACATCCTTGCGGAACTTAATGCTTCTCCGGTATCTGAAAACATAAGCCTTGAACAGCTTTTAAAAAGGCCCGAGATTGTATATAATGTCATCAAAACACTCTCCCCTCCTGAAAAGGTTTTGAAGCCTGATTTGGGAAATCAGGTTGAAATACAGGTTAAATACGAAGGCTATATCCTAAAGCAGGTGGAAATGGCTGAAAAACTCAAAAAGATGGAGGGCAAAAAAATACCTGAAAATTTCAACTACGCCGCGGTTAACGGGCTGTCAACAGAAATCCTTGAAAAACTCCGGAAGGTAATGCCCGAAAACATAGGGCAGGCAAGTCGCATACCGGGAATCACCCCTGCGGCGTTATCGCTTTTGCTTATAAGCATCGAAAAAAGGAAAAGGCAGAAAGAGCTTAGTCCTTAAAACCTATGACAATAGAAAAAAAATTCAATGTCATAACTCTGATAATAATCTCGGTCTTCGTTGTAGCCCTTGTGTCGTTCTATTTTCTTTCGCTCTACTTATTTGAAGGCATAACCGGAATCGTGATATGCGTCAGCGGCTGCCTTGCCATTGCGATAACCGCATTTGCTTTCATAAAAAGATACGCGACAAGGCACATTGTATTCCCGCTCAAAGCCCTGCACAGGGGCGCTTCTATAGTAGCGTCTGAGATCAGCGAAGGGAATTTCGGCAACAGGATTGACATTAAAACAGGAGACGAGATCGAAGAGGTGGCGGAAAATTTCAATAAGGTTGTTTCTGCCGTAGAGGAAAGGGCCGCGTTGATAAAGGAGGCATCCGAAAAAGAGCAGCATGTCATAAGAGAACTTTCCATGCTCACGGAGATGATGGGCTTTATAACATCAAAGATGAAGTTTGAGGAAATCATCCAGACATTTCTTGAGATGACAAAAAATCTTTTAAAGGCAGGGCACAGCGGGATTTTTATATTCGAGGGAGAAGAAAAAGAACTCAGGTTCTTCAAGACGACCGTCAAAGATGAGGAAACCATACCTCTTGACCGCGCAAAAATAATGCTTCAGGGGCCGCTCGGAGAGGCGATCAGGACAAAAACTGCGATAAGGATAAATAAACCCTTAACAGAACTGCCGCTAACCAATCTTGTTGTTAACAACTTAATGGCCCTTCCGCTCACATCATCAAACAACAACATGTCAGCGCTCTTAATTATGCTGAACAAAAGTGGGGGTTTTACAGAAGACGACGAGGATGAGCTTTTTAGCTTTGCATTCCAGGCGTTTCAGGCTCTTATAATCCATGAAGAGATTGCGCGGCTTGCCGTGACAGACGGGCTTACAGGACTCAGCAATCACAGGGCCTTTCAGGAAAAATTGTCCGAAGAACTACTGAGAGCCGAAAGATACTTTAAGGTATTTTCGCTGATCTTGCTTGATATAGACCATTTTAAATCCTTCAACGACATTTACGGCCATCAGACAGGAGATCGGGTATTAAAAGATATAGCAAAGGTTATAAACAAAAGCCTGAGAACTGTTGATTTTCCCGCAAGATACGGGGGAGAAGAATTTATCGTTATACTCCCCGAGACAGGATGTGACGGCTCTATCACAGTTGCGGAAAGGATCAGGCGGGATATTGCCGAGCATCCCTTCACAGTAGACGGCAAAGGAAGGGTAATGCTGACCATAAGCGCCGGCGTGGCCTGTTATCCTGAAGATGCCACAGAAAAGGAAGATTTAATAAGAAAAGCTGACAGCGCGCTATATTTTGCAAAAGAGCGCGGCAGAAACATGGTGCGTATGTATCAGGAGACCATCGGCCCTGTGGTCGAAGAACTGCCCGAAGAACTTGACGAGATTCTTAACGACCCTGAATTAAAGGACATAGAGAAGATTGCAAAGGGGATTGATGCAAGATCGCATTATACAAAAGGGCATTCACTTGAAGTTGCGGCTTATGCCGTTATGCTCGGCAAACATATAAACCTCGGACAGCCTCAGGTGGAGAGTTTAAGGGTTGCAGGCATACTGCATGATCTGGGCAATATCGGCATCCCTGAATATATATTGAATAAACCGGGCTATCTGTCGCAGGAAGAAAAAAGCATAATACAGGGCCATCCGGGCCTTGCTGAAATGGTGCTTAAGAGGTATCCCTACATCGAGGAAATCCTCCCTGCAATTCTCTATCATCATGAAAGATTTGACGGCAATGGCTACCCCCTCGGCCTAAAAGGAGATGAGATACCTCTGCTTGCAAAAATACTTGCAGTTGTTGAGGCATATCAGGCAATGCTTTCTCCCCGCCCCCATAGAAAAAGGATGTCAGCAGAAGAGGCTGTAGCAGAACTGAAAAAAGAGGCAGGAGCACAGTTTGATCCTGTTGTAGTAAACGCATTTGCCGAGATATTGCAGCGGAATAAATAGTTCCGGGCCTTCCGCGGGGTTGACTAATGGCATTGCTTAAGGCTTTAATAAAGAGATGCGAAAAACCAGAATAATTTTTTTACTTTTATCCCTCACGCTCATTTTATCATGCTCCGGGAAACCTGCAAGAAAAATTGAAGAGGTATTTGACGCTCAAAAGGCATTTGCAAACGCAAATGAACTGATGAGTAAAAAAGAATACGAGGAGGCGAGAACTGCCTTCCTTGAAATCAAAAGCAGGGATCTTACAAAAAAATACGCGCCGATGGCGCAGTTGAGGATTGCAGACTCGTATGTTGAGGAGCAGGAACTTGAGCGCGCCATTGAAGAATACAGGAAATTTCTGGATATATACCCTGACCATAGATATGCGTCTTACTCCCAGTATCGGGTTGCGTCAATATATTTTGACCAGATAACAGGCTCGGACCGCGGATACGGCGCAGCGGCAAAGGCGCTCGAAGAGTTTGAAAAGCTGAAACGGATGTTTCCGAGAAACCCTTATAAAGAAATAATAGAATCCAGAATAGAGAGATGCAAAGAAATAATAGTTGATTATGAGTTCATTGTCGGGGCGTTCTATTATAAAAAGGGATCTTATAGCGCGGCAATCAAGAGATTTGATGGGTTGCTTAAAAAGTTCCCGGGATTTAAGAAGGAACCCGACGTTCTGTATCATCTTGCAATGTCATATAAAAAACAGGGGGCAAAAGATAAGGCAGAAGAATATTTTAAGCTCCTCATAGAGAAATATCCCAAAAGCCCTCTTATCCCCAAGGCAAAAAAAGAGTTGTCATACATTAAAAAGTAGGCCCGAATGATGCAGGCAATGACCTTGTATTATCCTGCCTTTTTAAATCTAAAAAACAAAAAGTGCATAGTAGCCGGCGGCGGAAGGGTTGCGGAAAGAAAAATCTTATCCTTGCTTAAGGCGGGCGCTGATGTCACCGCAATAAGCCCTGAACTCACGCAAAAACTTGAGAAGAAAAAAACAAGAGGTAAGATAAGGCATATCCCCCGCGCATATAAAAAAGGCGACCTGAAAAGCGCCTTCCTTGTTGTCGCAGCCACAAACTCTAATGCCATGAACAAACGCATCTCGAAAGACGCGCCGCATCTGATAAATGTCGTTGACATGCCTTCACTTTGCAATTTCATAGTTCCCTCGGTAATAAGGCGCGGGCCATTGACCATCGCAATCTCAACATCAGGCGCCAGCCCTGCGACGGCAAAAGCCATAAGAAAAGAACTCGAAAAACTCTACGGGCCCGAGTTCGCAAGGCATCTCAACTATCTCGGAAAGATGCGCTCAAAGGCAATGGTTGAGATCAAGGATAAAAAGCAAAGAAAAAGATTTTTGAAAAAACTGGCAGCGCAGAAGATAAAACAAATTCGTAAAATTACAGGGCGATAATAAAACTCATTGCCGGATTAAAACATTAACATCACGGCCTGCTGATGAATGTCCTCAGCCATTTGTTTCTTAAGGGGTGTTTCAGCTTCCGTATTGCGCCAACCTCTATCTGCCTTATCCTCTCCCTCGTGACATCAAATTCTTTCCCCACTTCCTCAAGTGTTTGCGGAGCGTCTTCGCCTAATCCGAACCGCTTTCTCAAAATCTTTTCCTCTTTGGAGTTGAGGGTGCCGAGCGCTTTGTTTATCTGCCCTTTCAGGTCGTGATGTATCGCAGTGTCAAGGGGCGAAAGCAGGCTCTTGTCTTCAATGAAATCGCTGAGATAACTGTCATCATCGTCCCCTATCGGAGTTTCGAGAGATATCGGCTCTCTTCCTATCTTTAATATGTCTCTGACTTTTTCCGCCGGCAGCCCTACCTTGTAAGCGACTTCTTCCGCGGCAGGCTCCCGTCCGAGTTCCTGCACGAGTTCCCGGGTTGTCCTCGTTATACGGTTCATCGTCTCAACCATATGCACCGGAATCCTTATTGTCCGCGACTGATCCGCAAGCGCTCTTGTGACCGACTGCCTTATCCACCATGTGGCGTATGTGCTGAACTTATAGCCGCGTTCATATTCGAATTTATCGCATGCCCTCATCAGGCCTATATTGCCTTCCTGAATCAGATCGGAAAAGCTGAGCCCTTTGCCCATGTATTTTTTTGCTATGCTTATGACAAGCCTGAGGTTAGCCTCTATTAGCGCCTTTTTTGCCTCGACCAGAGAGGATTCTCCCTCTGTGAGGAGAGCGAGAGATTTTTTTGCCTCCTCCAGATTAACGCCGAGCGCATCCTCCTTGTTTTCCAATTCCTTCATACATTCAAGATAAGCGGCGATTAACGCTGCCGTATCGTCTTTTATAAAGCGGCGCGCAGTTTTGCTGCCTTTGGTTTCAATTTTTTTAATATCCACTCCGTGCTGCTTAAGTTTTTTCTTAAGGAACGCCATTTTTTTATAAATTTCGTCAGCGCCGCTTATTGTCTTTTTTATCTCCTCTAAAAACGCAAGGATACCGTCTTCTTTTAATCTTAAATCAGAGATGCTGCTTAGTATCCGGGCCTTATTATTATCGAGCGCCTTGGCCAGCCTTTTGCCTGCCGGAGTATTTTCCGCCGCAGGTTTTTTAAGATATGCCCTTCTCTGCTCATATAATTTTTTAATCCGGGCTGTTATGTCAAAAAACCGTTTTCTTTCAACAAGCAGGTCGGATTCGAGGGCTTCTTCCCCGTTGCGTATTATTTCCGCTAATGGAGCCTCTCCTTTTTCAACAAGCTCTCCAAGAGCAATCACTTTTCTTATGGCGAATGGAAATGAAAAAATAATCTCTGCTATTTTTTTCCTGCTGCTTTCAATCCGTTTTGCTATCTCTATTTCTCCGGCCTTCGTAAGCAGGGGAACATTGCTCATCTCTTTGAGATATATCTTGACAGGGTCGTACTCCAGATCCATGAAGTCGGCTTTCCCTTTGACTTCTTCGGTGAATTCTTCGTCTAATTCTTCCGCTAAAAGGTCAATGTCTTTTGGGGTTTCGTCATTTTCGGCATAGTCAGATTCTTCTCTCATCCGTTCTCCTCTTTATGCGGATTTTTTATTTCTTGCTTTTGTATTAACAGGGAATTCAGGAGCCTGAGATCGCCGGCATCCTTTGCCTTTTTTATTTTTTCCTCAATCTCATAGTACGCATTTTTTTTAAGGCAGTCCCTGATGTTTTTATCTATATGTTCAACGTCAAACCCGGGATTAAGCGAGAGCCTGGTAATAAGCACCCTTTCTTCATCCGACAGAATGTTTAACATAGCATTCATATTCAATTTATTATTATAAGCTAATGGCATTATCTTTTTGAAAATTTCTTTTGCCGCGGGTGTGCGCATATGATCTATATTAAGATTTTCAAAAATATATGAGGCCTTTTCAGGAAATGCTACTATGGCGCTTAAAAGCAGAATGTCCTCATTATGAAGCAGTCCGGCAGTGTTTGGAGCAGCGGCCATTGTGCCGGGCCCTTGCCGCTGTCCATATTTTTTAACCTCTCCTCTTATAATAGACTCCCTTATCCCTGACTTTTCCGACAGTTCCTTAAGGAGTTCTTCTCTCGCAATCGAATCAGACGCGTTATCTATTATCACGATAGCTGTCCTGATATTCTCTGTTTTATCTCCTTTTAACCCGAGGATAAAATCAACAACGGATTTTGACTTTGAAAGTTTAGACTGGAATACGTTTCTGTTGTTTTTTCTTAGAAAGCTGTCAGGGTCTTCCCCTTCAGGCAGCAACAATATCTTGCTCTTGAAGCCATGCTCATAAAGCAATGCGACAGACCTTTTTGCGGCAGCAATCCCTGCGGCATCGCTGTCAAAGACGAGTAAAATCTTTTTCGTGAACCTGCCGAGCTTCTGAAGGTGTCCTGTTGTCAGCGCAGTGCCTAGAGGCGCGACAATATTTTTGAAGCCGTGTTGATGGCACATGATAACATCGAGATACCCTTCGGCAACCATGGCGTAATCTTTTTTTCTTATCTCATCTTTTGCAATGTTTAGGCCGTAGAGGGTTTCCCCTTTTTTGAACAAGATGGTTTCGGGAGAGTTCAGATACTTTGGCATGGAATCGTCTATTGCCCTGCCGCCAAAGGCAACCGCGTCTCCGTGTATATTAAATATCGGAAAAATGATGCGATTCCTGAAAATATCATGAAGCCCTTTTTCCCCGCTGAAAACAAGGCCCGACTGTGTGATGATAGAATCCTCAAAGCCCTTTGCCTTTAAGTGGTTATACAGAACCTTCCATTCCTTGACCGCATATCCGAGCGAAAACACCTGCCTCATCTCCTCGCTGATGCCTCTTTTATCAAGATAGGAGAGGGCTGTTTTTGATTTCTTGAGATTTTCCGTAAAAATGCCGAGCGCTTCTTTTTGCACGGCATAGAGCTTTTCTTTTTTCTCTGTTGAGCCGCTTTCAAATCTATAACCTGAAAGTTTTATGCCGGCTTTTTTTGCAAGGGTTTTGATTGATTCCTGAAACGTAAGATTCTCATATTTCATCACAAAACCAAAGATATCGCCGCCTGCTCCGCACCCGAAACAATGGAATATCTGCTTTGCCGGGCTTACCATAAGCGAAGGGGTTTTTTCCGAGTGGAAAGGGCAGGTTGCCTTATAATTCTGGCCGGATTTTTTTAGTTCGATATAGTCCGATAGTACTTCTATTATATCCAGACGCGATTTTATATCCTCAAGAAGCCTGTCAGAGTTCATAAACTCCAATCCATTTGTTAATAGCGGGATATGATATAGTTAATTTCTGCTGACCCGTTTAAAGCCTGAACATTCAAGCACTTCAAGAGATTGTTTTTTAGAGACTTCATCCAGAAGCAAGTTCAGCCCGAGATTATCGCTCGCGATGTGGCCCGCAATCACGACATTGAGATGGTTCTTCTCTGCCTCTTTCCGATGCTCCTCCCCAAGATGCATTGCGACGATTGTGCTGATTCCGCCTGATGTAAGGCTTCCGAATATTTCTTTTGAACCCTCTGTGCCTCCTGTCATATCAACAAATATCTTGCCTGCCTTCCTGCTCTTGGAGCCGAGCAATATCTTCGGGCCTGCTCCGTTAAAACTTGCTTCCTTATATTCGGGGATAGCTTTCAGAATATCCATCACGTCTGAAATCTTATAAGGCTTTTTCTCATCAAAAAGTTTCTGAAGATACGCGGCAACCATGTTGTCTGCGGGCGTGTGAAGGCACACAAATGGAATACCGAGGAGTCTTGCGGCATCTACTGCCCTTGTGTGATTCGCAGGCATCAGCCTTCTTTCGACCTCTTTTATCCTTCCCTCCATCAGGCCTTCAGCAATGTTTATAGGCACTCCGAACCTGTGCAAAATATCCGCCTGCATCTGCATGACAGAATAGAGGTTTGCATACGCCCTTCCTTCAGGATGATGCGAGATAAGAAGGTCTATCGCCCTCCCCCTTGCCTTCAGGGTATCGGCAAGAAGCGCCTCCCCTACCTCCATATCTATTCCAACGAGCGCGGCCTTTATCTTTTCCTCGCCTGTGCCGTTCAATATCCGGGAATCGGAATATGGGTTATTTAAAGACTCGGCATCGAAAAATTCCCTTTCATCTTCTTTTAGTTTTTCAAAATCCTTTTTCCTTGATTCAAGCTCTTTTAAAACAGCATCCTTGCCGCGCGGATCCTTCTCTATGCCTGTGGCTATCGCCTTAGAGTAAAGTTCTTTAAGTGTCATATTTTTATCCTTTTTAAGTGAATTGATTGTTTATTGTATTTTGCGGCATTTTATTTGTCAATCTTACCTTAATTAGTTTATTTAAAATAGACAGGGGCTTAGAGCCTTCAAAGTCTTCCGTGTTATAATTTTAGAATGCCTGACATCCTCAAGATATCCGCTGTATTTATAGTCATCCTTATCCTTCTGAGGAAAAAGATCAACATAGGCTATGTCATGCTCATAGCCTCCGGCATCCTCGCGCTTTTATATCTGATGCCTCCGCTGTCCATGCTTTCTACTATTAAGGCTGTATTTTCCGATAAGGTGACAATTAAACTGGCCCTCGCCTTAACGCTTATAAGGATTTTTGAACTGCTGCTCAGGGAAAGGGATGTCCTGTCTGATATGATGAAGGCGTCAAGGGCTCTGATTCTTAGGAAAAAAGCGGTAATGGTCTCGATGCCGTTATTAATAGGCCTTCTGCCCTCTGTCGGAGGCGCGTATTTTTCGGCCCCCATGGTTGATGAATCCACAAAAGGGATGAATATGTCTCAGGAGGAAAAGGCCTTTATAAATTATTGGTTCAGGCACCCATGGGAGTATGTGCTTCCGCTTTACCCGGGAATACTGCTTGCCTCTGCGTTATCGAATATCGAACTGAGGAGTTTAATCATAGCCAATGCGGCTTATGCTGTTTTTATCGTGATAACAGGATTTATATTCAGCATGAGGGCCGCTGAAGGCTCATTCCCGGAATCCGAAGGCGTATCAAAAAAAGGCCTGCTGAGTTTTGTCCCTATCGCAATAGTGCTTGCGCTCGTTATTTTCCTTCATGTAGAGCTTCATTATGCCCTGGCGATTGTGGTTCCTCTACTCTTTATATTTTACAGATTCAGGGCAGGAGATATAATCAGGGCGCTTAAACACGGCTTTGCAATGGATGTTATTATCCTCATTCTCGGCGTTATGCTGTTCAAAGAAACTATGGAAGCGACCGGAGCGGTAAAAAACCTGAGCGAATTTTTAACAATCAAAGGCATACCATTTACCCCAATACTATTTCTCCTGCCGTTTGTAAGCGGCCTGCTCACGGGGGTAACCGTAGGTTTTGTCGGAAGCACGTTCCCTTTGATCCTGAGCATTGCAGGGGGATCGTCTGTGTGGGTAATCTCATTTGCATTTGCATCGGGTTTCACGGGAGTCCTTCTTTCCCCTGTCCATATATGCCTTGTGCTTACAAGGGAATATTTTAAGGCAGACATTTGGGGAGTGTATAAAAAGATTATCCCTGCTGGAGTTATTGTTTTTCTGGTCGCGGTTGTTGAGTATATGGTATTGAGATGAGTCATGAGATGATAAGCCGCTCGAACACAATGCCCTGTCTTTTATATTGTTACCGAAAAATCTCTGATGCCGCTCAATCCAGCCATGCCTCGCTTTTTACTCATTCCCATCTTGATTAAATAAACATAAAATGTTTAGTATAGTAATCAAATTTTTTCTTCTCCCGGCGTATCGGGGGCAGATGGAGGTGTAAGATGTTTTCAGATATAGCTTGGGCAATGGCGCCCGGTCAGCAAGCAGGGGCACAGGGGGGCGGTTCGATGATTCAGTCTTTGCTGCCGTTGATATTGATATTCGTTGTTTTCTACTTTCTCCTCATAAGACCGCAGCAGAAAAAGGCAAAAGAACACAGGCAGATGCTTGAAAACCTGAAGAAAGGCGACAAGGTCATCACATCAGGAGGCGTATACGGTATTATAGAGGCTGTCGGAACAAATACCTTAACACTGAAGATTGCGGAAAATGTAAAGGTAAAATTCGGCAAGGCATATATTGCAACAGTCAGGCCTGCTTCAGAGGAAGAGTGATTTGGCCCCAGACATTAATGCCCTGTATGGCAACAAAAGGGCAAAACTTTATATTGAGATGGCGGATAAGTACCTTGAGGCCATCGGATATACAGAACACGGACTCAGGCATACTGATATTGTTTCCAAAACTGCCTACAATATCCTGAAAAGACTTTCATTCGACGAAAAAGATGCTGTGCTTGCCGCAGCAGCCGGATTTCTGCACGATATAGGCAACATGCTCGGACGGCAAAACCATCATAAGATGGGAGCGCTCCTGGCAAAAGAGGTTCTTGAAGACCTCGGGTATGACCTCAAGGATATTGCAAGAATTATGATGGCAATTGTTATGCATGAAGAAGACGAAGGAATTATCCCCGATGATATTGCCGCAGCGCTTGTTATTGCCGACAAGGCAGACGTGCATAGAAGCAGGGTAAGAAACCCGTCGATGGTCACAGAAGACATTCATGACAGGGTTAATTACGCGGCGACAGAATCGGAACTGGCGATAGAGCCTGACAAAAAACTTATTTTACTTTCTCTTGTTATAGATACGAGGATGTCGCAGGTGATAGAATATTTTGAGATATTTTTATCGCGCATGGTCGCGTGCAGAAGGGCCGCAAAAGTCTTAGGCTGTGAATTTCAGCTTCACATTAATAATATACGCATGGCGTGAAGCAGTATCCAGTGTCGGTGAATAGTAACAGCAGAAAGCATTTAACTGGCACTGACGCTAAACACTGATAACTGATAGATGGAGGTTTGGTTTAGATGAAGAAGAAGATTTTGTGGAGATTTATACTTATCGGCGCAACAGTTATTTTAGCAGCAATATTTTTCCTGCCAAACACGCCCTTGTTCAAGCAGATGCCTGAGTGGTGGAAAAAGAATATGCCTGACAAGGGGATAACCTTGGGGCTCGACCTTCAGGGCGGCATTCATCTTGTCTTTGAAGTTGACGGCGACAAGGCTGTTGAAATAACAACAGAAAGAATTGCGCAATCTTTAAAAGACATAATAGCCAAGAAAAAATTAAACACAGAGATTTCAAGCAGCGGACTGCTTATAACAGTCACGCCTGCATCGATGGAGATAAGAAAAGTCATTGAAGATAATTACCCGATACTTATATCTGTTGAAACCGGGACAAAAGTTGTATATAAGATATCCGACAAAGAAGCAAACAAGGTCAAAGATAACGCCGCTGATCAGGCTCTTGAAACCATACGAAACAGGATTGACCAATTCGGAGTTGCAGAGCCGACAATTCACAGACAGGGGACAAACGAGATAGTTGTTCAGCTCCCCGGGATAAAAGACCCGAAGCGCGCAATAGAGATAATCGGAAAGACAGCGCAGCTTGAATTTAAACTCGTGGACGACTCGGCGCAAGTTGCGGCTGAGATACCGGCTCAAATAGCGCCGGGCGAAGAAGAAGATGTTCTGAAAAAATTTGCAGGGAAACTCCCTGCTGACGACGAGATACTTTTTGAGAGAAAGATAAACAGGGAAACCGGCATCGCAAGAAAAATACCCATCCTTGTAAAAAAGCAGGCAGCGCTTACAGGAGATCTTCTTAAGGAGGCAAGAGTTAATATAGAATCTTCTGGGCTCGGCGGGCCCTATGTCTCAATATCATTTAATGCGGCTGGCGCCAAACTCTTTGATGAAGTAACGGCAGCAAATGTAAAGAAAAGGCTTGCGATAGTTCTTGACAACACTATCTATTCTGCGCCGGAGATTCGGGAAAGGATTTCGGGCGGCGATGCTCAAATAACAGGCAGCTTCTCTATGGAAGAGGCAAAAGACCTTGCAATAGTCCTTAAGGCCGGAGCTCTCCCCGCGCCTGTAAAAATGCTCCAGAACATTACAGTAGGCCCCTCTCTCGGAACAGACTCCATCGAGGCAGGCAAGATGGCAGGCATTTTAGGCACAATACTCGTTGTGATCTTTATGGTCATCTATTACAAACTCTCGGGTGTTATCGCGGATTTTGCCCTGTTACTTAACATAATCCTTCTTCTCGGCGCAATGGCATCCCTGAATGCGACCCTCACACTACCGGGCATCGCCGGGATTATCCTTGCAATCGGCATGGCAGTTGACTCAAATGTTCTTATGTTTGAACGGATGAGAGATGAACTGCGTTCCGGCAAAACCCCGAGGGCTGCGGTGGATTCAGGGTACAAAAAGGCATTCTGGACAATATTTGATTCGCATGTGACAACGCTGATAACAGCGGCGGTTCTTTTTCAGTTCGGCACCGGGCCCATAAAGGGATTTGCAGTGACTCTTAGCCTCGGTGTTTCCATAAATTTATTTACCGCGCTTGTCGGAACAAAGACAGTTTTTGACCTTATAAACAGCAAACGCGAAGTTAAAAAACTTAGCATATAGCTTATAATCCGCAGAGGAGGATAGATGTTAGAAATCATAAAAAATACAAATATAGACTTCATAGGTAAAAAATATATTGCCTTTGTATTTTCAGGAATACTCGCAGTTATAGGCATAATAGCAATAATCCAGATAGCAACCGGGAAGGCAAACTTAGGGATTGATTTTGCGGGAGGCACTGCCATTCAGCTTAAGTTCGAAAAATCCGTTGCGCTTCATGAGGTAAGAAAGGCTCTGGAAGAAGAGGGGCTTAAGGATTTGGACCTTCAGGACCTGCCTTCCGTGAATAAGGTTCTGATAAGAGTGAAAAAAACAGAGCATCAGCTTGGACAGACCTCTGATGCAATAACAGGGACCCTCAGCAAAAAATTCCCAGACAACAAATATGTTATTGATTCCACAACAGAGATAGGCCCAAAAGTAGGAGGCAAGCTCAGGGCAGATGCGGCAAAGGCAGCTGCAGTCGCAGTCGTTGGGATACTTATATATGTTGCATTCAGATTTCAATTTAATTTCGGCGTGGGCGCAACAATAGCAACCTTCCATGACGTGCTTGCAGTCTTGGGCGTATTTTATCTTATGGGACGGGAGATAAACCTGATTCTCGTAACAGCGCTCCTTACAATCGCAGGTTATTCCCTGACAGACACGGTTGTTGTCTTTGACAGGATACGAGAAAATCTTAGAGTCAGGCATAAAGAGCCGCTGGATGTTGTGATGAATGCGAGTCTCAATGAGGTGCTCTCAAGAACAATCATAACCTCCATTACAGTGCTTCTGACGTCTATTGCGCTTTTCTTTTTCGGCGGAGAGGTCATCCATGACTTCAGCCTTGCAATAATTATGGGAGTTATTATAGGCACATATTCCTCTATCTTTATCGCAAGCCCCACGGTATTGCTCTGGGGAGGGAAAAGGCCGTTTGTGAAAAGATAAAAAACAAGTGTAAGTGTCAGTTATTAGTGTCTGTAACTGGCACTATTCACCGACACTGGTCACTTATTTATGAACAGAAAATGGCTTGTTAAAAGAACAAATCCCGAATACGTAAAATACGTCTCAAAGACCGCGTCAATCTCGCCTGCGCTCGCACAGATATTAATAAACAGGGGGCTGAAGACCCAGCAGGCGATAAATGATTTTCTGAAACCGCGTTTATCTGATTTTTCAGACCCTTTTGCGCTTGCCGGAGTAAACACTGCGATTGAAAGAATACGGCATGCGGTCAGCAGAAACGAGAAAATCCTTGTTCACGGAGATTATGACGCTGACGGAGTTACGGCAACAGCAATAATGGTTCATGCTCTTAGGACGCTTGGTTTGGATGTTCATTATTTCATCCCCAACAGGATTACGCATGGTTATGGATTTAACCCTGCTGCAGTAAAGGTTGCAAAAAAGCTTGGGGCAGGTCTCATCATCACAGTTGACTGCGGCATAACATCATTCGAGGCTGCTTCACTCGCAAAAAAAGAAGGCATTGACGTCATAGTAACCGACCATCATGAACCTATCGTCAGGATGCAGGACAAAAAAGAACATGTATCATGCATCGTGCATCATGAATCGTTTGTGCTTCCAGAAGCCGTTGTTGTCATTAATCCAAAACTAATGCCGAATGCCTCAGGCTTTACAGACTTATCAGGCGCCGGGCTGGCTTTTAAAATCGCACAGGCATTAGAACAGATAGGGGTCAAGGTGTCAAGGGGCCAAGGGAAAACCCCTCGAATCCTCGAACCCTCGAACCCTTCTTTTCTTTTGCTTGACCTTGCCGCTCTCGGCACAGTAGCAGATGTTGTGCCTCTCACAGGCGAGAACAGAATTATTGTTAAGGAAGGCATAAAACTTATCAGGGCAGGCCAAAGGCCCGGCATCAGTGCGCTTAAGAGCGCGGCAGGGCTTAACGGCAGAGAAATTAAATCAGGACTTTTATCCTTCACTCTAATCCCGAGGATAAACGCGGCAGGGCGGATTGCTGACGCAGGGGATGTTGTTCGCCTTTTGCTTTCGGATGCAGAAGGAGAGTCCTCAGACCTGAGCTTATGGCTTGACGGACTTAATTCCAAAAGGCAGAGGATAGAGGAAGATGTATATCAGGAGGCATTGGCAAAACTGAATGCCGAGGGATTTGATTCTGTTATCGTGCTTGCAGGAGACGGCTGGCATCAGGGTGTTGTAGGGATCGTGGCATCGAGAATAGCAGAAGAATTCAACAGGCCTGCATTTGTATTATCAGTGGAGGATGGAGTTGCAAAAGGCTCTGCAAGAAGCGTCCCTTCTTTTAATATATGCGCGGGGCTTGCTGAATGCAAAGAACTCCTGCTTTCTTTTGGCGGACATAAACAGGCCGCAGGCGTAAGGCTGAAGGCTGAAAATATTCCGGCTTTTAGGACTAGCATGCAGGAGATAATAAAAAACAGCCCTGATTTTACCGGTGATGGCTCTATTCCATTACTTGAGATTGACGCAGACATAACGCTCTCTGAGATTAATCACAATCTTATTAAAGAACTTCAGATGCTTGAACCTCTGGGAAATGGAAATGAAGAGCCGTTTTTCGGCTCTAAAGGACTTGAGGTTATTAATCCGAGGATTGTCGGAAACAATCACCTCAAAATGCGCCTCAAGCAGGGCGGACAATCATTGGATGTGATTGGTTTTGATATGGCCGCCTCAGGCGACTCGCTGAGGAGAGGCGCGCCGGATATTCCTGCTGTGATAGATGCAGTGTTCACGCCTGCGCTAAACGAGTGGAACAACAGGACATGCCTCCAGCTAAATCTCAAGGCTTTCAGACCAAGCAAGTAAAAACAGGGACTAGGTGTTAGAGGTTAGTAAAAACTTCAGAACAAACTCCAGTCCCAGCCCCTAGCCCCCCATCCCCAGCCCCTTTTTTAAAAGTTGTATAATAAAACCTATGACGGATGATGTTAAGACCATTGATGATTTAATAAAAAAAGTCCTCTCTTACAATCGCGATGCTGATGTTGAACTTTTGAAGAAAGCATATATCTTTTCGAGCGAAGCCCACTGCAGCCAGACAAGACTTGAAGGCTCGCCGTATATAGGGCACCCGCTTGCAGTCGCATCAATCCTTGCCGACATGAAAATGGACGCGGCAACCATTGCAGCAGGGCTTCTCCATGACACAATCGAGGACACAGGCACAACAGCAAAAGACATAAAAAGCCTTTTTACCAATGACATTGCATTCCTTGTCAATGCCCTCACCAAACTCGGCAGGATAGAGTTCATGACAAAGGAAGAGGCGCAGGCGGAAAATTTCAGGAGAATGCTTCTGGCGATGGCAGAGGATGCGCGCGTTATACTCATAAAATTTGCCGACAGGCTCCACAACATGAGAACGCTTGGACACCTCTCCGAACCCAAGAGAAAAAGGATTGCAGCCGAGACTCTTGAGATATACGCGCCTATTGCAAACAGGCTCGGGATAGGCTGGTTAAAGACGGAATTTGAAGACCTCAGCTTTAAATTTCTGATGCCTGAACTCTACGAAGAGATTGCGAGAAAGATCGCAAAAAGAAAAGAAGAGCAAGAAGAATACTTAAAAGATGTTGCAGCGGACATAGAGAAAAGGCTCAAAGAGGAAAATATCCCGGGAAAAGTGTCGAGCAGGGTAAAACACTGCTATGGCATTTATCAGAAGCTGCAGAAGCAGGGGATTACTTTTGAACAGGTGCATGATGTTCTGGGGATAAGGATTATCACTGATACAAAGGCTAACTGCTATGCCACTATGGGCATTATACATTCGCTCTGGACTCCTGTGCCGGGCAGGTTCAAGGATTTTATCGGCGTTCCTAAATCAAATATGTATCAGTCCTTACATACGACAGTAATCGGCCCCAAAGGCGAAAGGGTCGAATTCCAGATAAGAACAGCGGAGATGCACAGGATTGCCGAAGAGGGAATCGCATCGCACTGGAAATATAAAGAAAAGGGGGCGCTTGCCGAAAAAGACACCAGATATATTGAATGGCTGAGAGAATTAATACAGGCTCAGAAAGAATTCTCTGATGCAAGGGATTTCCTTGAAGAAGTAAAAGGCGCAGTTGTTCCTGATGTCGTATATGTTTTTACTCCGAAAGGAGACATCAAAGAGCTGCCTGTGGGTTCAACGCCTGTTGATCTTGCATACAGCATTCACACTCAGATAGGACATAAATGCATAGGCGCAAAGGTTGCCGGAAAGATCGTGCCTTTGAGATATCAGCTCAGGAACGGCGATTCAGTGGAGATAATAACCTCGCCAACGCATAGCCCGAGCAGGGATTGGCTGAAATTTGTTGCAACACAGAGGGCAAAGAGCAGGATAAAACAATGGCTTAATACAGAAGAGAGAAAGCAGGGGATTGAACTCGGGATAAAACTTCTGGAAGAAGATCTCAGGAGACACGGCATCAGCCAGTCGCTTCTTAAATCCGACAAAATGCTGGATATCGCGCAATCTTTTAACATACAGTCATTAGACGATCTTTTTATGTCTGTTGGATACGGCAGGATATCTCAGCATCAGGTTGTTAATAAATTCCTTCCTGAAAAACCTCCCCCCAAGGCAGGGGAAGAAATAGGGGCTAAACATGTCAAGCCGGTGCCTGAACAGAAGGGGATAAGAATTAAAGGAATAGACAATGTCCTTTATCACACGGCAAAATGCTGTTTCCCCGTGCCGGGAGATAATCTCGTAGGCTTTATAACAAGGGGCAAAGGCGTCACAATCCATAACAGGAACTGCTATAACCTTGAAAGGATTGCTGTTGATAATGCACGGATCGTTGATGTTGAGTGGAAACAGGAAGGCGATGCGACCTATCCTGCGAAACTCATTGTCGAGGCTGTGGACAAACCAGGCATCCTCGCAAATCTGAGCGCGCTTATTTCATCTGTGAACATCAATATCAGGCATCTGGAGGCAAGCTCTACCTCTGACAAAAATGCTCACATCGGATTTATTCTCGAGGTTAAGGATAAAAAACAGCTCGCAGCCCTTATGCAGAAAATTGCTTCGGTGGAAGGTGTATTGAGGGTGAAGAGATGAACCCCGTTAAAAAGTTTGTTTCTAACGGGATTTACTCATCAAATGAAATTTTGAAAGACCGCAGTCTTTTCTTTTCAGAAGTGATTCTCTTTTGAGCTAAGATTTTTTCCTTCGCTCTTTTTGAGCGCTTCCTTTTCTGGCGCCTGATTTTTTCTATTCTCTGCCGCTCCTCGCTTTCTTTTCCCTTTATCAGTTGCTCTATTTTTTTTATAAGGATTACACGGGCATGATAGCGGTTTAAAGCCTGCGAGCGTTCCTTCTGGCATTTAACCTCAATGCCTGTTGGGATGTGCCTGAGATAAACGCATGTAGAGGTCTTGTTTACATTCTGCCCGCCTTTTCCGCCGGAGCGGATAAAAGATTCTTCTATGTCGGCCTCACTGATGTTAAGGCCAGCCATCCTTTCTTTTAAGGCGCTTACTTTTGCCTTGCTTACGGGAAATGTTGTCATAGCGTAAATAGTATATCACCTGCTGCGGTTGATTGACACGATGCCCTATAAACGTCAATAATTAAACATGAAGCAAAGATATAATTCATTCGGCGCGCATATGAAAAAGTGCTTTGGAACAGCAATCTACAAGGTCAACATTGACGCCGGCTTTACGTGCCCGAACAGGGATGGGTCGCTTGGTTTCGGAGGGTGCATTTACTGCAATAACGACAGCTTCAGGCCAACCTCCTGCAAGCCAAGCCTTCCTGTAAGAGAACAGGTAAAAAACGGGATTTCGTATCTGAGCAGAAGGTACGGGGCCAATAAATTCCTCGCGTATTTCCAGCCGTATTCGAACACTTATGCTTCGGTTAATGAGCTCGAGGCATTTTACAAAGAAGCCCTTGAGGAGCCGTCAGTAATCGGCCTTGCCATAGGCACAAGGCCGGACTGCGTTGACAGCGAAAAACTCAGCCTGCTTGAGTCTCTGGCAAAAAATCATTTTATTCTTGTTGAATACGGGCTCCAGTCAATCTATGACAAGACGCTTCAGTTCATAAACAGGGGGCATGATTATAAAACCTTTCTTGACGCGGTATCGCTTACAAAAAGCAGAGGAATATCAGTGGGCGCGCATCTTATTGTTGGTTTCCCGACCGAGACAAAAGAGGAAATGCTCAATATGGCTGATGAGATTTCAGGGCTTCATCCGGATTTTTTGAAGATACACCAGCTTCAGGTTGTGAAGGATACTCTGCTTGCGGAGATGTATAAAGAAAACCCTTTCCATACTTTTGAATATGAGGAGTACCTGGATTTTATCGTGGATTTCATAGAGAGGCTCTCGCCTGATATTGTGCTTCAGAGACTTTTTGCAACAACTCCTGACGAGATACTCATTGCGCCCAGATGGGACAGGAGCAGGCATCAGATTACAAACGATATTCAGCAGAGGTTTGTTGACAGGAATACTTTTCAGGGGAAGAGGTATAAGGTTAAAGAGATTGCAGTATAGGTTTTATTTCAGCCGGGGATGCTCATTTATTTGAAAAGCTCCTTAAGCGTATAGATTTTTGTCTTGCCTTTTTTATGCGCAGCCAATCCTTTTTTTATTTCCTCCATAAAGGCGGCATCAGAGCGTATGGCGATAGTCTCTTTCCAGCCCTCGAACTCAAGGCGGTTCAGTTTCATCTTCGCCTCGGAAAACGATAAGGTTTTCATTAAATTAGACCTCCTTTCAGGTTGACCAGAATTAAGAATAATATGACAGAAATCTGCGAGCATAGCAATACATTTCAGAATTTAGTAACGCAGAAGGTCTTTTGGACATAATGCCAAAGGGGCAGGAATCAAGCGAATAATTTTTTTATAAATTTTTTAACTAACAATAGGATGAAAAGCAATTTCACTGTATCGGCAAGGATGAATTGTCAGGGATAGCAGCTGACTTAATCTTTGTTATGTACTGCACTTGATCCCTTGGAATAATAACACCATTTTTTTCTTCGTCGATGAAAAAAAGATAGTTGCTGTTTCCAGCAATAAGTACTAACGCCGACGATTCTATAGGAATATCCTTTTTAAATATTATTTTATAGTTCTCTATTTTTTTATTATCGTACTTAAATGTGTAAATAGTTTTTTTCACTGATATAAATAAATGCCCAGAAAAAGTAAATAAAAAAACAATAAGAAATATTGCTACGAGAGGCTCCTTAAAATAACGCCTTGCCACCCATGGTGCGGATAACATAGAGGCAAAAATAATAACCATATAAATACGGTCATAAAAGGCTATTGAATTTCTAATATAAGCAAAAATTGAAGAGAATATTGCAACAAGAAGAATTATATATGGCAAATATACAACTTGTTTTCTTTCAATCTCTATTTGCGCAACGGATTTTCTTGACGCATCGTGTGCTCCCCAAAAATATGCAGCAATTCCAATAACCGCGCTTGATGCAGAATATCTTATGGCGTCAATGCTCGACGCAAGATAATCAGTCAGTGTAAAAAATTTTGAAACCTCAATGCCGAATTCGCTCAACAGAAGTTGATTGTACAAATAGCCACTAATTAGGAATATGGACGAAACCACCGAAATAAGTGCTGTTGCATTCTGAACAGATAAGGAAATTTTAATAGCTTCACGATCCGATAGCTCAGCTCTAATTTTATTGATGTCTTTTCTTAAAGAACGCTCAAGAGCAAACAGGTCACTTGTATTGAGAGGTGTGACTGCCGCATTAATTTTGCGAGCTTTTAATAGATAGTAGTCAGCTTCATCTTTCTTTTTAAGATAACTGCTTTCAAAATGGCGAAGCAAGTTATAAGTCTCAGTAAGTTTTTTAACCTCCGCATTCATTTTAATCCTATCAACTAGGCTGTCTACGGCGTTCTTTTTCCCAAGGTATTCAGATTTTCGTTCGGAATAAACTCTTTCTAATTCTGGGAGATTTGGGGAGAGAAATATAGGAGCGTGGTCGTCGAAAATTTCTGGAGTAAGAATTTTAAGAGATGCTAGATGCACGACCAAATCAAAGTCCTTATCCGTACCCTCACTAGGCTCAAGAAGTCTTATTCTATAGAGCAACTTATGTTTTACGAGTTGTTGCACTCTCAATGCCCTTCTAAGAATGAAAAGCTCAAGCCTGTACGTTAGGCGTAGCAGGGGGAGAACTATCAGGTTAGTTTTGATATTCCTGAAAAAATGAGTCATTTTATCGCGTATTTTTTAGATATGTTTTTATGCATTTTAGGCATTATATGTAGGATAGCGCAAGCATGTCAAGCTAAGTTTCGTTAAAGAAAGATTCTCGCCTCAGCAAGTCGGAATGACAGAGCAGCAGGCAATATAGTCAAACAACAGAAGCCTCTTTTTGAACTCTCTTCACCCTTCTTCTTAATTCATCCGCGAAGAATTGGTATTTGTCTGCTTTTTCTGGTTTCT
>Ga0172371_10004431_pt1 | contig 21278 bp, 16 predicted proteins | sample Lak12m_FD_114543 | JGI IMG/M metagenome (GOLD analysis project Ga0172371, IMG submission 114543) | Freshwater microbial communities from Kabuno Bay, South-Kivu, Congo - kab_022012_12m | ecosystem: Environmental > Aquatic > Freshwater > Lake | place: Democratic Republic of the Congo: South-Kivu... | reverse complement strand
GGGTTGGGGTGGGGACTCTTGATTCGTCACCGTATTTACGAAATCCTGCACTAAGTTCAGCCTTTCGTAAGTTCGGTCACGGATTCCCAAGCCGTTGGAGATTGCTTCGCTCCCAACGGCACGTTCTTGGGCTGTCGTTGCGAGGAGCGTAGCGACGAAGCAATCTCATTGAAAATTCGTGACCGTATTTAGGAAACAGACCACTTAGCGCCCGCGCCAGGTGGGACTCCTCTTTTCCAGAAACGCCTTGATCCCTTCCTGCGCGTCGTCGGCCAAAGCGTTGAGAGCGATGACCCCGTTGGCGTACTCGTATGCTCGGCGTTCATCCAGTTCGATCTGCGTGTAGAATCCCTTCTTACCGATCGCCAGCACAAGGGCGCTGGATTGAGCCACGGTCTGAGCGAGCTCCAATGTGGTTTTCTCAAGTTCCTCTTCCGGCACCACACGGTTCACCAATCCGTAACGGAATGCCTCGTCCGCGGAGATGAGACGCCCGGTGAGCAACATTTCCATGGCGTGTTTCCGGCCCACCGCACGGGAGAGGGCTACCATGGGCGTGGTGCAGAACAGACCGATTCTCACCCCCGGTGTGCCGAAGCGCGCGGTCGAGGCGGCTACCGCGAGGTCGCACGTTGCCACGATCTGGCAACCAGCGGCAGTCGCCACCCCGTGTACCTGGGCGATCACGATCTGAGGGATTTCGTGAATGAGCGCCATCATGCGGCTGCACTGCTCGAAGATGAATTTTGTCTCGGACACATGACCGCCGACCATTTCCGAGAGGTTGTGTCCGGAACAGAAATGCTTGCCATTGGCCTTGAGGATGATCACCTTGGCGCTGCCGTCGCTTCTGAACCACTCGAAGGCGGCAATCAACTCTCGGATGACGTTTTTCGAGAGAGCATTGACGCTCTTGGGAGCGTTGAGGGTAATGAAACCGATCTCGCCCTGGGTTTCCACGAGAATGTCCTGATAATCCATAGGTTCACCTCTATCCGCAAAAGCGGTTATATTGGAGTTGACAACACCCTGACTTTGCGACAGAATTTCTTACGTCTTGAGATCGCAGGAGGGAAAACCGGTCTTTTCGCCATGAATGGGACGCTTGTTCGGTATGCAGTATTCGTTATCTTCCTTTCCGTTGTGCTGTTCACGGCCCTCCCGTCTGCCCCGCGGGCCCAAACGCATCGTCCGCTGAAATCCGCGAAACCGGATCAGCCCGCAACCTATTACATACAGGAGGGCAAGCAGCAATTCCAGAACAAACGATTCGCGTTTGCCATTCGATCCCTGTCCGCTGCCATTCGCAAGGATCCGACAGCGGCCGAAGCATACCTGATCCGCGGCCGGGCCCATGAGCACATGGGACTGGCAAAACGCGCGGAGGCTGATTTCACCCGGTACATCCTTCTGCGCCCGCGCGACCCCGCGGGATACATTGCGCGTGCTGACCTGAAAAACTTCAGCGGCCGGCATGATGCCTCGCTTGAAGACTACAACAAGGCAGTCCGGATCGCGCCGGCATCCACGTCCGCGTACACGGGGAGAGGTCTCGCGTACGCAGCTCTGGAGAAATACGACCTGGCCATCAAAGACTACCAGTGGGTCCTGCGATCGGACCCCACGAACCACGAGGCGCTTGGCAACATGGGCGTGGCGTGCATGATGGCGGGCCGCCCCCTTGAGGCGATGAGCTATTTCGAGCGCGCGCTCAAGAATGAAAACGACCCGGAGTGGCGCGGCCGAATTGAGAAATGGGTCGCCAAACTCCTCGAAGAGGCCGCGTCAACGCCCAGAATTCAAGGACCGAGGCGTGGTCCCCAGGCCGGCAAGCCCGCACGGCGCCCTGAAGCGATCTCCCCGTGGAAACTCCCTTGACAAGTCGGTGAGAAGAAGCTACTGAATAGGAACGAGGAAAATACCGTGATCGTCACAAGCCGCAGCTATTTTTATTTTAGAAGGAGAAGCCCGGGGCTGCTGCGCTGAGTGTGACGATTCAACGTAACGGAATACAAGGCGGAGCAGAGACTCCGCCTTTTTTTTTCGCTTCACCGGCGAGGCCATTAGCGAAGAGCCATGGAGAAGAGACCAATCATGAATCCAACAGCCGCGGGAACCGCCTCCCCTGACTATGACGCGGAACACAACAGTTTGACCGTGAACGACAGGCTGGCGCTGATCAGCCTCATCAGCGAAGGGGCGCGGCAGGGGTCAGCCCAATCTCCCCTCGTAGCCGACCTGTTCGAGAAACTCTCCGAGCTCGTCGGCGCCACCGTCTCGGGAGCTAGGATCGACCGGCTCGCGCCGGCCCAGGAGATCAACGGGTTCAAGGTCATTGAGATCAATTCCGAGAGTGGCGAGACCTTGGGAAGCCTCCACATGCTCTACCTGAACAAGCCCATTCCTTGTTACTACCTGGTCTACGTGGAAGTGGCCGCGCCATTTAGAAACAAGGGCCTGGGAAACCGGATACTGAAGGCCTTCCGAGATTTTCTCATCGAGAAATCAGCCGTGGGGATCCTTGACAACATCATCCCGCAGGATGACCCGACCTTTGACATCTACCGCAAACTTGACTGGAAACCCGCCGAAGAGGTCGGCGGATCATCGGCCCAGGCCCGGGAATCAATGTACATGGTCTTCATTCCGCCTGCGCTGGCGGCCAGGGACCTTCGAGACCAGATCCTCCGGTTGATCCACCACCTCGAACGCCGGCGGCCGGCCATCGATATGAGAGACAACGAACTGATGGTCAGACGTACCATCGACGAGTTCAGGGATCTCTACGCGGCCCTGCTGACCTATTTCGGCGACCTGATTCTCGCGGGGGAGCACGATTCCCTCATGCGATTCATGTTCACCCGGTTCGTAACGAAACTCCTCGGGTTCCGGCGGCGTATCGGCCATCTCCTCGGGTACACCGGCGGTGAGTCCCTCGAACAAATAGCGCTCCATCCTGAAATCAGGGCTCTGCCGGTCCAGTCGTACGCGCCACGTGAGCTTGCGGACACCCCGTGCCTTGCGGCGGGAGACCCGGAACTGTGGCTCAAGCTCCCTGAACAGCTCAAGATGCAACCCGCCCGAGTCATAGAATCGCTCCCCAACTATCGGAGGCCAAACCTGGTCACGTGGCTGGAAGAAAATGGGATAACATCCGACGAATCCCTGACCCTCGGCGATCTCATGGATCTCGGTTTCGATCCGACCAGGCTCAAGGAATTCACGTGGGACGGACGGGATTACATCTTTGAACGGGTTCAGGGGCGGATGGTGTCTCAGGTGCAACGCCGAAAGGAGATCCTCGACCGCGTCGCTCCCGAGACCGGAGGAACGAGACTTCGCAATGCCCGGTTGTGGGCCAATGCCCCGCTTCTCGTGGTGAGAGACCGGGGAAACGGATATGTGCTGCGACCCAAAGTGGCCGGAATTCACTGGGAAGAGGCTGTGGACCAGCTCCAGCGACTTCCCCATCTGAGAGAGCTCAACAGGACTCTCAAGATTGAGAAATTGATAACCGCAACGGTGCGCGGCGCCTCCGATTGGCTGAGAGAGCGGCTGGTCAATGGCGAACTCGGCCTGCTGGAGGGGGTCTCCTATTTCGTGTCCTGGGACCTGGACAAGAACCACCCCGCGTTGGTCGTGGATTTTTCCGGTTCGTACCTGGAATCGATCTGGATCGCTTAGTGCCCTGACGCACAAATTCGGTCGTGAATTTCGGGCCAGTGTCCCGATCCCGAAGAATGCCATCATCGGCCCGTCACCTCCGCGAAAGCCGGGGTCCAGTCCACCTTGGGAAGTCCGGATTCCGACTTCCTGCTCGGAAATGACAGAGCCGAGAATGGAAGTTCCCGGTGGACGAGAAGCACGTTCATTCTTTCCCCCCCTGTTGCCGTGCAAGGCTTCACATTTACCTCTCAATTGTATTTCTCCACAGGCCACCTGTCAGCGGTATTGGCTCGGCAGGGCAAGCAACTTCGTTGAGGTGGCCTCCCGGTCCGTTATCGCTGCGCCTCCTGATGAAGCTCTCGGCCTTCCTTTGGCTAACCTTTGCAACGCCGGGCTCAGGCGCCGGGTAAGGATGTGAAAAGTGGTTGACGAGGCCGCCGGGGGTGATGTACGCTAACGAACGGCTGACATTCCTTATCCAAAAGGCATGGCGATAGATGGGCTCCAGGGTCTCGTGCGGCCACGCGGCGGCTCGCGATGGTCGGGAAGCCGTCGAAAGACCGCACAATTCCTCGAAGACCTGTACGATCACGAGCGACGTATTATCCCGATAGAGTCTCCCTTTCGAGGGAGGGTTCGGTCAACGGTTACACCTACTGATGATTTGGGGGTCAGATCATGAAGAGGTCGTTTCTCGTGGCAGTGGGCTTATTCCTGGCGTTAGCGTTCTTCAGCGCAGCGCAGGGAGAAGAACCGCCGATCAGACTGGGCGCCATGTTCATCAGCTCCGGTCCGCTCGGAGGGTATGGAATCAACGGCAAGCGTGCCATAGAGATGGCGGTGGAAGAAATCAATGCCTCGGGTGGAGTGCTCGGCAGAAAGCTGGCGGCGGTTTTTGGGGACACGAAACTGAAACCCGAGGTCGCCGAAGAGCTTGCCAATCGGTTCGTGACCGAAGAGAAAGTGGATTTTCTTCTGGGCCCGACTTCCAGCGCAGTAGCCATGTCTCTCTCGGAGTTTGCTCGAAAGCACAAGAAAATCCTTATCGTCACGCAAGCCGCAACGGATGCGGTGACGGGAGCCAAGTTCAATCCGTATCTCTTCAGTACGCTGAGCAATGCGATGATGCATTCCAGAGCAGGTGCGTACTACATGGCCTCCAGGCCCTTCAAAAAATGGATGTGCATCGGTCCTGATTACAACTATGGTCATGAGTCCTGGCGCATGTTCAGGGAAAAACTCAAGGAACTGAAGCCTGATGTGGAAATCGTGGGAGAGATATTTCCTAAACTGATGGCCAAGGACTATTCCGCATACATCGAGCAAATTATCAAGGCCAAGCCGGACGCTGTCTGGTGCCCGCTTTGGGGTCAAGACGCGGTAAACTTCATCAAGCAGGCCAAAGAGGTCAAGCTCTTTGACGGGATCAAATTTGCGTTTCCCGTGGGCGCGGCTCTCGAGACTCTCGTCCCACTCGGCAAAGAGACCCCGGCCGGACTATTCATGGCCTCCCGGTACTTTTTCACCACTCCCGACTCTGCCGAAAACCGGGACTTTGTGAGGAAATATCACGCGAGAAACAATGAGTACCCCGATTACATGACTGAAGAAACCTACGCAGGCGTGTACTTCATCAAAGCGGCACTCGAACGTGCAGGCTCCACAGACCCGGATGCATTCGTGAAGGCAGTAGAAAAGGGGCCTCTCGCGTGGCTGACCCCTGAAGGATGGAAGGTCATGCGGCCAGAGGACCATCAAGTGGTTGAAGACGTGGTGTGGGGTGAAACGGCATTCAGCGAACAGTACGGGTTCGCAGTGCTCACGAATATTCAGTCCATACAGGGCGAACAGATATGCCGCACGCCCGAGGAGCTCAAGAAGGTGAACAGGTGATTCAGCGCTCCCCAAAGCGCAGCACCGGGTGGTACCGTAGGCTCAAATCCCAATTAACACGTCCGGCCAGGAGACGCCAATATCGTTAAAGTTTTTGGAAAGGGGGTGCGGGGGGAGGACCTTTTTTCAAAAAGGTGTCCACCCGCATTCGCCTTTTCATAGAAACGTCGGCATGACGGGCGCATCACGTCTGGACGAATATCCTCGTCACGCGCGGTGATATCTTGCACGCGATCTCGTAATTGATCGTACCGCCGTTGGCCGCAATGTCGTCCGCAAGGATCTCCTCGTCTCCCTGGCGACCGATGAGCACCACCTCGTCGCCCACCCGAACGTCCGGAACGTCGGTGACGTCGATCATCGTGGTGTCCATGCACACCGTTCCCACCACCGGCACGCGCATCCCCCGGACGAGCACCTCTCCCACGTTGGACTGAAAGCGCGGGTACCCGTCGTTGTATCCCACGTGCAGCGTGGCAATACGGCAATTGCGATTGGTGACGAAGCGGCGGTTATACGAGATGCAGCGGCCGGGCGGATGCTCTTTGATCTGCGCGATCTTCGTGGAAAAGGTGATCACCTGCTCCAGACGTACAAGGGAACGCACGGAAGCAGAAGGATACATGCCGTAGATCGCAAGGCCCGGTCGGACCATATTGAAGTGCGTCTGCGGAAAGCGGACCACAGCGGCCGTGTTTGCCGCGTGAACGTACCGAAAGGCGTATCCCCTGCGATTCGACTCTTCCAGAAGCGCCTCGAACGCGCGAATCTGGCCCGATGTGTAATCGTCGGATGCGGGGTCATCCGCGCTGGAAAAGTGGGTCATCACACCCTCGACGTCGAGGTTCTTCATTTCGAAGACCCTTTCAATGAACGGCAAGGCATCTTCGACCCAAACGCCGGACCTTCCCATGCCCGTGTCGACCTTGATGTGAACCGGGATCTTCCTCCCTCCCGCGGCTGCGGCGTGAAGCGCGTGAGCCATGTCCAAGGACGTCACCACCGAGCTCAGCCGGTACCGGACGATCTTGTCCACTTCTTCCGCCAGGCCGTTGAACACCAGGATCGGCGCGGTGATCCGGTTTTCCCTCAACGCGGCGCCTTCATCGGGAAAGGCAACTGCCAGGTAGTTGACTCCGTTATCCAGCGCGACCCTGGATGTCCGGAAGGAATCGTTGCCGTAACCGAAGCTCTTCACCACCGACATGATCTCGACGTTTTCTCCGACGAGACTCCGAATGGTCTTGATGTTCGCGGCAATCGCGTCGAGATTGACCACGAGCCTCGTTGGTCCGATGGAGCCGACGAGTTGCCTGGCGATGCGCTCGAGACGAAACCACCGGGAACCCTTGAACAGTACCACGTCCCCGCTGTTGACGATCTTCTCGAGCTCTGCGGCAGCCTCGCTGTAGCTGCGGGTGTTCGTGATGCGCTTGCCGTCCATTCCGGCCAGCGCTGCCGACTGACCAAGGAGAGCGGCATTTTCGCCCACGGTGATGAGGTGATCCACACCCGCGCGGGCGACCTCTTTCCCCACCGCCAGGTGCTCCTCGCGGCTGTGGAGACCCAGATCGAGCATTTCGCTGAGTATTGCGATCGTTCTTCGGCCCTTCCCGACCTTGGCGAGGACGTCAAGAGCGCCTTTCACCGACGCGGGGTCGGAATTGTACGTGTCGTTGATCAGCGTCACGCCGGTCAACGTGGTGTGCATCTCGAGCCGCATGGGCGAAGGATGGAATTCCTTGAGCCCGTTTCGGATCGCATCGGGGGGCGCTCCGAGCATCGTGGCCGCGGCCGATGCCGCCAATGCGTTGAGAATATTGAACCGGCCCGGCACGGGAAGAATGACGTCCACTTCTGTTCCGAACAGTCTCATGAGGAACCGGTGGCCCCGTTCGGGGAGCGGTTCCACTGCCTCGGCTCGAACATCCGCGGTCGGAGAAAAGCCGAAGGTCACGGCCCGCGCTTGAGTCTCGCCCGCAAGGGTCATGCTCAGATCGTCGTCTGCATTGAGTACCAGAAACGAATTGCCGCTCAGGTTCGCAAAAAGCCGGCGTTTTTCTTCCAAAGTGGTTTCCAGGCTCCCGAGACCGCCAATGTGGGCTTTGCTGATGATCGTGAGGATTCCGTGATCCGGTCGGATCATCCGCTCCAGTCGCTCCATTTCGCCGGGCAAACTAATTCCCGCTTCGATGACGGCCACTTCATGTTCGTGCCTCATTCCAAGGAGTCCAAGGGCTGCGCCGACCTGAGTGTTGTACGAAAGGGGCGATCTGTAGGTCTTCCTGTCGAGACAGAGGATGGACGCGAGCATCTCCTTGACGAGAGTCTTGCCGTTGCTTCCCGTAACGCCCACGACCGGGCATTGGAAGCGGCGCCGGTAGACCGCAGCCAATTCCTGCAACGCTGCCAGGGTGTCCCGCACGAGGATGACGGTTGCACCGGAGGGCAGTGGTCTTTCCAGGAGCTCCGTGCGGCTCACCACTGCGGCTTTCACCCCTGTGTTGAGTGCTTCCTCCGCGAAATCGTTCCCATTGAAATGACGCCCTTGGATTGCCCAAAAGATGTGGTCCTCACCCATGGGCTTGCGGGTATCGATGGCCACGCCGGACAGAGGCCCGGAGCCTGGGCCTCGAACCAGGACCGGCTGGACGATGTCTATGACCTCACTGAGATCCAAAAAACCCACGTTTTCGATCCCGTGCTTCTCGACCGAATTCGAGGCCACCCGGCAAGATCGGGAATCCTCTAAGTCGGTCGTTTCAGGAATGGAGGCATGCATGGTATCACCAATAATTCCCTTAACGCTCGCCGCCCTGGATCGCGGATCGCGCGGCGTGTCCTGTTGTCTCGGCATTGCTCCGGTCGACGCATGCCGCATCCGCCTGTCGCCGGAGCCTGAATCCTGCGTGCCGGTCGAAGCGAACGAATTCGGGATCGGTGTCAGGATCGTGCCATCTCTCCGACAAGCGGTAAAAAGCCTTTTCCGGCCAAGGGTTTATCATGATCGGAGCGAAAACTCAACGGCCACACGATTCTTGACTTGAGTGCCCTGGAATCCCATAATCAACCCCGTCCAAGAGGGTAATCGCCATCGAACGGGCAGCACATGAACGACCACGAAGAGCTCGACCAAGCCGGCTCTGACGATCCCGTGGAGATCCCCATCGACGGAGTCCTCGATCTTCACACCTTCTTGCCCAAAGAGGTTGCGAGTCTGCTGCACGACTACATCGAAGCCTGTTTGGAAAGTGGCATCCTCGATCTGAGAATCATTCACGGAAAAGGCAAGGGGATCCTTCGTGAGCGAGTCAGCGCCATACTCCGAAAGCACCCGATGGTTGAGACGTTCAGCCAGGCCCCCATGGAAGCGGGCGGATGGGGCGCAACGGTGGTGACGCTGAGGAGATCCAATCCTGACACGAGCCACAACGATCAATGAAAATGCTACCTTTGCACTCACGTCCGGGTTGGCAAAGACCGAGCGGCGACTGGCGGGAGCCGCCAATATATTGAAAGTTTTTGGAAAGGGGGTGCGGGGGGAGGACCTTTTTTCAAAAAGGTCTCCCCCCGCATTCGCCTTTCCAGACGATCTACCGAGTACTGTGAAAAAAGTATCCGAATTCCTGAAGCCCCTGATTCTCCTCCTGTTATTCACGGGACTGGCCATGGGACTCCTCGTGGCCTTGTCCACGTGGGCGCCTCATCTCCTTCCCAGTCACTGGACCTCGTTTCTGTACGGGGCAGGGGCTTTGGTCCTGTTCATCGTGTTTTTTCTGCGCGAGTGGAGAAACGCTGCGAGCCGTCAAGGCCCGAACAGCGGCGCGGAGAAACCAGGCGAGCTGTCATCAACACCGGCCACGTCCACAGAAGTGCGGGAACTGCGAAACCGGATTCGGGGCCGAAAAGGCCGCGGAACATCGGATTCCGGTCCCGACGGAGGCAAAAAAAAAGCAACCCTTTAGGAGGAGGATTGCTATGAGGATATGGTTAGGTATCGTTGTTTGCCTTTTATCTAGCAAGGTGCATGCCACATGAGCTTAGTTACCGATATCAGGGATGGTCAGCTTAAACGGACCTCAAGAGGAGCTTCCGATCGCGGTCAATTCCTTCGCAGTTCATGCTCGTATCCTGCCGGATGCGAAATTTTTTCGCAAAGGACCCTCGGCGGCGGATCATTCTCGACGATTCAGACGAATCTCGATTCCTCATTTTTCCGACGGATGGATCATGTCACGCGCGATCACCCACCGGTCGTACTCTTCAGGACTTACGTGCCCGAGCCGGATTGCCGCGTCACGGAGCGAGAGGCCGTTTCGGTGCGCGTGCAGGGCGATTTGAGCCGCCTTCTCGTAACCGATGTGGGGATTGAGCGCGGTCACCAACATCAGCGAATTTTCGAGGTGTTCTTCGATGCGCGCGGTGTTCGGCTCAATGCCGACCGCGCACCGATCGTTGAAGGCCGCGCAACTCTCCGCCAGCAATTGAACGGACATGAGCACATTGAAGAGAATCACGGGCTTGTACACGTTGAGCTGGAAGTTGCCTTGAGATCCCGCAAAAGCAACCGCGTGATCCGCTCCGAAGACCTGCGCCGCCACCTGGGTAACGGCTTCGCATTGGGTGGGGTTGATTTTTCCCGGCATGATCGATGAACCGGGCTCGTTTTCGGGAATCGTGATTTCCCCGATGCCCGCGCGCGGTCCGGACGCGTACCATCTTACGTCATTGGCTATTTTCATGAGAGCGCCAGCGAGGGTTCTCAAGGCTCCGCTCGCGTTGACCATGGCATCGTGAGCTGAGAGCACGGCGAACCTGTTCGCCGCGGAAACGAAGGGCTTGCCGGTCTCCATGCCGATCCGCTGCACGGCCAATTCTCCAAAGCGGCGGTGAGCGTTGAGCCCCGTGCCCACCGCGGTCCCGCCGAGCGCAAGATCGTAGAGCCACGTCTCTGCAGCCCGGATCGCATCGAGCGCTTGATCGAGCTGGGCCGCCCAACCGGACACGACCTGGCCGAGGGTGAGAGGCGTTGCGTCCTGCAAGTGAGTCCGGCCGATCATCACGATGTCGTTAAATGCCACGGATTTCGCGTTCAGGGTGTCCCGAAGCACTGTCACCGCGGGAATGAGAAGGGAGTCCAGCTCTTCCACGGTTGCCAGGTGCATCACGGTGGGGAAGACGTCGTTGGTGGACTGGCTCCGATTCACGTCGTCGTTGGGATGGACCGGCTTCTTCGACCCGAGCGGACTGCCGGCCATTTCGTTGGCCCGGTTCGAGATTACTTCGTTGGCGTTCATGTTGGTCTGTGTGCCCGAGCCCGACTGGAACACGTTGAGAGGAAAATGATCGTCCAGCTTGCCTGCAATGACATCCTCACAGGCCGCCACGATGAGATCGACCTTTTCGGAAGACAGCACGCCGAGCTCGCCGTTGACCAGGGCCGAGCACTTTTTAACCATCCCGAACGCCCGAATGACCGGCCTGCCCCAGCGAAAACGCTCCACCCCGATGAGGAAGTTCTCGAGAGCCCGCTCTGTCTGGGCGCCCCAGTATTTACCGGCCGGGACCCGCATTTCGCCCAAAGAGTCTTCTTCAACGCGATATTCCTGTGTCGATTCTTCGTGCTGTACCATCAGTCCTCCCCGTTGGTTGGGACTTGCTACTCCCCGGTGCGTCGCGGCATCAGGTGCTTTCGACAGATACGCGACCTTCCCCAAGCCTATCATGAATCCTCTTGGCTTGTCGTCTTTTCGTGTGTTACCATAACACCAAAGCTGGATATTCTCGATTGCTCCTGGGGGTGAGAGGAGCTTAGCCATGAAACTAGTTGGGCTCGGTGAGGCCTTTCTTGCCGAGGTTGGCCGGTGCTTCGATCATGCTCATCATACTCCAGAGTCCGGTACGATCACACAATGAACAGCGACGAAATCCTTCGGAAACTGGAAGAAAATCGCAAAACCATCCGTGGCTTCGGGGTGCGTAGCCTCGGGATATTTGGTTCGTACGCCCGAGGTGAACAAAGGGAAACCAGCGACATGGACTTCCTCGTAGAGTTCGATGACGCCACGCTCCGGAATTATTTGAACTTGAAAGATTTCCTTGAGCAATTGTTTGGCCGTCCCGTAGATCTCGTCTTTGCGGATACCGTGAAACCGAGACTCAGACCAATCATCTTCAACGAGGTGATTTATGCCCAGGGATTATAGGGTATTTCTGGACGACATTCTGGAGGCCGCCGCGAAAGTGCTGAAATATACTGCGGGATTCTCAGCCGAGAAATTCTTCAGCGATCGAAAAACCGTTGAAGCGGTAGTATGGAACCTTCAGATCATTGGTGAGGCTGCAAAGAACGTTCCAGAGGAAGTCCGTTCCCGCTATCCGGACCTTCCGTGGCGGGACATGGCGGGACTTCGAGACATCATTGTGCATCAGTATTTTGGGATTAAACTCGACGTAATCTGGAAGGTAGTTCAAAGCGATGTGCCGTCCCTTGTAAACCGGATACGCGAGATCCTTGAGCAGATGGAACAGCAGGGATCCTTCACGAGAGAAAGAGCGCCGGAATAGAAATAGAAGCCTACGGAGATGAACCTCCAACCTGCAGCGACCGCTCCACGGCTTGACCCCCTCAATCACGCCATGATATGCTTCCGTTAGGCATTCAGCCCCATGTGTCGGCGGTTCGCCGATCGGGAAAACGAGATTGCCACAGAGCGACAGCGCGACCGAACGAGCCCATCGATCCCGTATCAAACCATGAACGCTTCCACAAAGAGTATCAAAGCCTCCGAGGCCCTCGAAGACATTCGCGCGGGAATGTCCGATTCCCAGTTGATGGCCAAGTACAAGCTGACCGCAAAGGGACTGCAAAGCCTCACTCGAAAACTGCAGGAGGCAGGGTTCCTCACTCAGTCCGAGCTGGGCTCCGGGATGTCTTCGGCAGGCAACCCCGAAGCAGGGACATGGAAGTGCCCGGCCTGCGGGTCCGCGCTCTCCGGAGAAACCGCCACGTGCCCCCGTTGTGGCGCCATGAACCCGAGGACCCCTGCAAGCCAATGGAGTCACGAGCCATCCGCAACAGGCGGCTCTGGGCCTGGCACACCCGAGGTCGGCTTGAATCCCGCGGTGGAGTCGCTCCACAAAGCCAAGCCGGCTTATGTCGCTGCGGCTTCGTCGTCCGCGCTGACGCTCGGCGCAGTGGACGCTGCTGTTGACGAGTTTGATGAAGAGATCATCCCCGAGCCCCGTCACATGGACAGCACGGACGCCCTGGTGCTCGTGGGCGGGCTCGTGGGCGCCCTGATCTGTCTGGCCCTCCAATGGCCCCGCTGGATACTGAGCGTCTTCATCACACTCGTTCACGAGATGGGGCATACCATTGTCGGCTGGCTGTTCGGCTATCCTTCGCTCCCGGCCTTCGACGTCATCTGGGGCGGCGGGGTGACGGTCCACCTGCAAAGATCCTGGCTCCTGGCCGTCGGGATCTACGTCCTCTTCGGGTGGCTGATGTATCTCTATCGCCGGAACCGGGCTACAATGGTCTTCCTGGGGATCGTTGCACTAATTCACGCGTGGGCGTCTCTCACCCAGATCCACTCGGTCATCATTCTCTTTATGGGGCACGGCACGGAGCTCATCATAGCAGGGCTCTTCATCTACCGGGCCGCGAGCGGCCGATCGATCATCCTCTTCGCGGAGCGCCCCCTCTATGCGCTCATCGGCTTCTTCATCGTGCTCCACGATCTTCCCTTCGCATACCGGCTGATCACGAGTGTCGGGTATCGGGCCCAATATGCCGCGTGCAAAGGTGGAGACATGAACATGGATTTCGTCCGCATCGCCTCTGACCACCTCAACGTGTCACTCCCCTCCGTGGCCACGTTCTTCCTCGTGTGCTGCGTGATGACGCCGATCCTGGCACTGCTGGCATTCCGGTACGAAGAGTACGTCCATTCGGCAATCGCTCGGCGCTGGGTCCGCGAGGCGCCTTCCCGATGAAATGAGGGGTGCAGGGGGCATAGGCGTTAAGATAACCCGTAGGATGGGGTGAGCCCTCGAACCCCATCAATCGAGGTCGCACGATCACTGATGGGGTCACTGCCTTCACCCCATCCTACAACTGAGGGTGAACCGCCAGTTTCCCTATGATAAAGCCATGTTCCTGGGGGGCCAGCGTCCCGAAACTGTGTCAGGATTCAGTTTCAAGTCGAAATCGTGGCACGATCCGGAATCACCGATCTCCCGGGTGGCCCGGACGTATAACGTCCGGGCCACCCGAAGCGCGCTTCACGGTTTTCGTAGCACCATTGCCATAGAGTCGCAGGTCTTGAGATGCTCCTCGGGATTCCAGCGCCATCGAACATCACAGCAAGCTCTTATCTTAACGCCTATGGGCTTCCGCCGGAATGACGGAGAGCTCGGGCTGAGTGGCTGGGGTTTGAATTCCATCCTGAACCGCATTTCCGTCGCTGGGCTCCTCGCGATGACATGCCCTCAGCAATCGCTCAATCCAGGTGAAAAGCAGTACTCAGGACTCATTCCGTGACAGGTTTACTCTTCGTACAACTTCCGCCACCCCGTTTCTCTTTTGGTGAAGCGCCGACCAACATCCCTCTGGCCGCGGGTTTCCTGGCTTCGGCCCTCGACGTGTCGGGATTGAAGGACGTCCGCTGGGAGATTCTTGAACCCGACGTCGTGGATGTCCTCGCGGATCAAGGGCTTACCGAGGCAGTTGTTCGGAGAAGCCCCACGTTCCTCGCCATGACACTCTATGTCTGGAACGTTCAGCGGAGCCTTTTCCTTGCCGCGAACGTCAAGCGGCAATTGCCCGAGGTGAAAATCCTCGTGGGCGGGCCTGAAGTCACGCCGGACAATGAGTGGCTCCTCAAACATCCCGCGGTGGACGCGGGCGTCTTCGGCGAAGGTGAGTCGAGAATCGCAGCCATGGTGGAAGCGCTCGCCCGCAACGAGCGACCGGCTGGCATTCCGGGGGTCTTTTTCAAGAATCGCGGCCGTATCGAGCTCAATTCCGGAAGACCGGACCCGTGGAACCTCTCAGCCGCGCAGTACCCCTATCTGAACAGGACCATCACTCCGTCCCGGGACGGAACCCTCTTCCTCGAGACCGTGAGAGGCTGTCCGTTCAAGTGTCGATACTGCTACTACCACAAAGCCTTCGACGGCCTCAGACCCCATCCCGAAGAGTCCATCCGGGAAGTCCTCGATTTCGCGTATGCGGAGGATTCGGGTGTCCGTGAGATTTATCTCATGGATCCGACCTTCAATGCGAGAAAGGGGTTCAGGAAACTCCTGAGGTCAATGGCTCGGCGGCGGGCCAAAGGGCGAGACGTTGCGCTCCACACCGAATTGCGGGCCGATCTTCTCACCCGTGAGGATGTGGACCTCTTCAAGGAAGCGGGTCTCGCTTCTGCGGAGGTCGGCTTGCAAACCACCGATCCCGTGGCGCTTCGGCTGGCGGGGCGCACCGGTGACCCCGAGAAGATCGCCCGCGGCGTCGCGCTCCTGAAAGACGCGGAGATCGACGTCACCACCGGCATCATCCTCGGATTGCCCGGAGACACGCCGGAGGCATTCGGCCGAACCCTGGAATGGTTGAAGGAGAAGGAAGCCTATTCCGTGGTGCACCCGTTCGTGCTGTCGGTCTTGCCGGGAACCGATTTCAGGGCGGCTGCCAAAGACCTGGAGCTCGTGTACGATTCGTTTCCGCCATATTATGTCCGCGCCACGCCCACATTCCCCGTTGACGCATTCAAGGAGGCTCTCCTCGAATCCGAGCGCATTCTCGACATGGAAATGGACTTCATCAGCCCCCCCTCGCTCGTTGATCGAGGACCCGGCTTGATCGAGCGGCCGGAGGAAACCGGCTACGTGAGCGCCTGGATCGCCGATCCATCTCTCGGGGAATGCACGGAGCACTCGGGAGCGGTCTTCGAGCGGGCCACGGACCCGTTCACGCTCTGGTTTCGCGGCCGACTTTCCGTCACAGCGACGACCGGTATCCTCACTCTTCTCTCGCGTTTTGCCGACGCCAATCCGCATGCGGCCCTTCGGGTAGTCTTCGAGCTCGGCGACGCGCCTTCCCTCTCCTTTCTTGGCGAAGCCTCGGATGCAGCAGCAGTCCCCTCACTCTACCTCAACCGGGCTTATCAGCCCCTCTACGGGGAAGGGGAGGTTGTCTCGCCCACCTTTACCGTGATTCTCCCCGATCCGGGCCGCGCGGAGCTTCGGGCGGAGCTCGTGGGCTCCTTGCAATCGAGGGCGGAGATTGTGTGGGATGTCGGCAGTCCGGCGCCGGAGCAAATCAAATCCCTGGAGCCGCCTCTGCTCGTGTCGTCGCGCGGGAAAGCGCCTTCCGGGGTAGACCGGCGACTGCTCGAACGGCTTGAGCAATATCATGGAGACCGCGGGGATGAGGTCCTCTTTCGCGATCCGTTCCTCGCCGATTCATGGCGCTCGATGATCAATTCCCCACGTTCCGGCGGGTATCTGCCGGACCGAATCCTGACCACCTTGAAAAGATGACTCAATTGTTTAGTCAGTTATGTGAATACGCTGACATTGTTTTGATTTTCCCGATCCACATTGTTGATTTTTTGTTTATGCGATACATGACCATTCGAAGAATGGTGGGACCGTTCCGCCCTTATTCTTGACTTTTCCATGAAAATCAGGTATGTTAGCGCCACCGATCGAGCAATATGCATTTATGTTCAATCTTATCTTTTCGCTGGACGGGTGTGGCGCTACTATGAACTCACTGAAATCGGACGGGAATTTCCCCACGGTCGTGCCAATTCTCCCCTTGAGGGATATGGTTGTGTTTCCCAGTGTGACGATCCCGCTTTTCCTGAAAGGGTCTCGGGTAGTCAAACTGGCTGAATCGGTCGTGGGCGGAGACAACCTGGTCGGTCTCTTTTATCAAAAGGATCGAGGCCGTTTGAGCCTGCTGCGCGAAGAGATTTCTCTCATGGGCACACTGGCCAGGGTGCAGCAAGTCGTGCGCCTCGAAAGCGGCGGGGTCAAGGCCATTGCTGACGGGATTTGCCGGATCCGGCTCGAGAGACAGCTCCAGAATGACCCCTTTCTCATGGGAGAGGTCACGGTCGTTCCCGAGGAGTGCGAGCCCCACGACATGATGGAGACGCTGGTCCGAAGCGTCGGAACGCTGTTCAAGCTGACCCTGAGTCTCGGCCGGCCCATGAGCGAGCATGCGGCTGCCCTCATCGAGCGGGCTGATGAGCCCGGCAAGCTCGCGGACCTCATTGCCGCGTACCTGCAGCTCAAGGCTGACGTCAAGCAGGTGCTCCTGGAAATCGAGGATCCCCTGGAGCGGCTCAAGAGGGTCTTTCTCTATCTCCAGGCCGAGCTGCAGACGCTTCAGCCCAAACTCCAGGCAGCGAGCGACATGGCTGCCAACCCAAACCCCGTGAGGCGGGGACGCGATCTCGGGCTGCGCCATCCGATCCGCTCCCTTCAGAAGGATGTCAGCTCCCAGGAGGACCCGCAGCTTTCGGAAATCCGGGAATTTCAGGAGAAGATCCGTAATTCCGGCATGTCCGACGACGCTACGGAGGTCGCTACCCGCGAGCTCCAGCGCCTCGAGAGGATTCCTCCCCACTCGCCCGAATACATCGTATCGAGGACCTATCTGGAGGTTCTCACGAACCTGCCGTGGAACGTGACTACGGAGGATCAACTGGACCTGAACCGGGCCCAACGAATCCTCGACGAGGACCACTACAATCTCACGCGTATCAAGGACCGCATTCTGGAGTTCCTGGCGGTTCGGGCGCTCAAAGCGACCAACAGGGGCCCCATCCTTTGCCTCGTAGGCCCTCCGGGAGTCGGCAAGACCTCGCTGGGGCGGTCGGTGGCACGCGCGCTCGGCAGGAAATTCGTCCGCATGTCCTTGGGCGGGATCCGAGATGAGGCCGAAATCCGGGGCCACCGTCGGACGTACATCGGCGCCATGCCCGGCCGGATCATTCAGGAGCTTCGGCGGGCAGGATCGAAAAACCCTGTGTTCATGCTGGATGAGGTGGACAAGATCGGCCAGGATTTTCGCGGTGACCCGGCATGCGCATTACTCGAGGTCCTCGACCCCGAACAGAACCACGCCTTTATGGACCACTATTTGGACATTCCCTTCGATTTGAGCGGCGTGATGTTCATTGCCACGGCCAACCAACTCGACCCCATCCCCGCGCCCCTGCGCGACCGGATGGAGGTAATTCGAATTCCCGGATACACCGACGAAGAGAAGGAGAAGATCGCCGAGCTCTTCCTCATTCCCAAGTCTGTCGAAGAAAACGGAATTCGGGACTATCCGGTCGAGTTCTCCTCCGAATCCATCCGCATGATCATCTCCTCGTTCACCCGTGAAGCCGGGGTCCGCAGTCTGGAGCGGGAAATCGGTGCGATTTGCAGAAAGATCGCTCGTGAGATTACCCAGGACCTACCGCTCCGTGAAGCGATCCTCCCCGAGACGGTCGAGGAGCTCCTCGGGGCTCCGCGCTATTATTTCGATCTCGCGGAAGAGCAAGATCAGGTGGGTATTGCCACTGGCCTGGCATGGACCGAGAGCGGCGGCGACATCATCTTCATCGAGGTCACGGGATTTCGAGGGGGTAAGGAGCTCACGCTCACCGGTTCGTTGGGCGACGTGATGCAGGAATCCGCGCGAGCCGCGTGGAGTTACCTGCGCAACACGTGCAGCTCCTTCGGAATCAGTGACGAGAGCCTCTCCAAGACCGACCTCCATATTCACGTGCCTGCCGGAGCCATCCCCAAGGACGGTCCGTCCGCGGGAGTTACCATCGCTGTGGGCTTGGCTTCCTTTTTCACGGGAATCCCGGTGCGGCGGGACGTGGCGATGACCGGTGAAGTTACCTTGCGGGGTCGCGTGCTCCCCATCGGTGGAGTCAAGGAGAAGCTTCTGGCCGCACGGCGAGCGGGCGTACGAGAGGTCATCCTTCCGCGGAAAAACGCTTCGAGCCTCCGGGACCTTCCTGACTACGTGAAGGACGGCATGGTCGTTCACCTGGTGAGCGATGTGGGCGAGGCAATACGGATCGCCCTGGTGTCGGAACCGTGTCCAGGCTATTCCTCGACAACCGTTCAGACACCTCAGCAACCTTTCCTGCCGCTCCTGGAAGGCGAGCCGGCCAACTACGCGGCCAACTCCTGCTCATCGTCGCTCCGACCGGCCGGACAATCGTGACGCAGGTTTCCTGAAAGGGCGGAGAACGTGAACGCATCGGGGCGACGCCGGTCGCCCTGGGAGGCTCACCAAAATTCAGATTCGCGCCGAAAACGTGGCACGATCCGCAACGACCACCCGATCCAATGGAAAGTCGGGGTCGTGAAACTGCCTCGGAAGAAGTCCCCAAAGGACGAAGATACGCGACCGAATTGGCGAACCAGTGCAATCAGCCGCTGATCAGGGCAGCCAGTCTCTCTCTGGCTACCTTGTCGGCCATCTCATTTTCTTCGTGGTTGTTGTGACCCTTGACCCACTGCCATTGCACCTCGTGGCGGGAGGTAACCTCGTCGAGGCGCTTCCAGAGGTCCTCGTTCTTGACGGCACTCCCCGTTGTCGTCTTCCAGCCCCGTTTCTTCCAGTTGCGAATCCACGCGGTGATACCCTGCTGCAAGTACTGGGAATCGGTGGCAAGGATCACCTTGCACGGACGCTTCAGCTCTTCCAGCCCCTTGATCGCGGCCATTAACTCCATGCGGTTGTTGGTGGTCCAGCGTTCCGCGCCGCCAATGACTTTCGTGTGACCTCGGAATCGGAGAATCGCAGCCCATCCTCCGGGACCGGGGTTTCCCTTGCACGCACCGTCCGTAAAAATCTCGACCACCTTGTTTGGCGCTCCGTCGCGTGCCGATTGCGTCTTTGTCATCCGGAAACCACCTTGACATGAACTTTCCGCGTCCTCGGACCGTCGAATTCACAGAAGAACACCCCCTGCCACGTGCCGAGAACCGGCTCGCCGGACGACACAATGAGGTGAATCGAGCTGCCGATGAGCGAAGCCTTGATGTGCGCGTCGGAGTTGCCTTCCATGTGCCGGTAAGACTCAAGGAGGGGCACGAGTTGCGAAGTGACGGCAATAATGTCTGCCACCACGGATGGGTCGGCAGCCTCATTGATGGTAACCGCTGCCGTGGTGTGCGGAACGTAGACAATTGCCATGCCGTTGTCGACGCCGCTCCTGGCGATTACGTCCCGAACGCGGGACGTCATGTCCACAAACTGAATTCTCGACGCGGTCCTCACCTGAATCGTTTCCATCATCGGTCTCGCGCCTCCCCTGAAGCTGTCAAATGGTCCTATGCTTCGGAATCATCGTCGGCTGAGAAGAGCGCCTCAGCGAACTGGCCTGCGTTGAAATCACGGAGGTCTTCCATTTTCTCGCCGATGCCGATGTACCTGATCGGGATCTTCAGCTCGTTTGAGATGCCGACAATGACCCCTCCCTTGGCGGTTCCATCGAGTTTGGTAAGGGCGATTCCCGTGATGGGAACGGCTTCGTTGAACGTCCGGGCTTGCAGGATCGCATTTTGTCCCATGGACGCGTCAATGACCAGAAGCGTCTCATGGGGAGCCGCGGGTAGCTTCTTCGCCAGGGTCCGTCGAACCTTCTTGAGCTCCTCCATGAGAGGGACTCTCGTGTGGAGCCTTCCCGCGGTATCGACGAGGACCAGCTCGATGTCCTCGGCAAGAGCTCGTTCCATGGCCTCGTAGCAAACCGAGGAAGGATCGGCTTTGGACTTGCCCCGCACCAGGATGGAGCCGGTTCGGTCCGCCCATATCTGCAACTGTTCCACAGCCGCGGCCCTAAATGTGTCACCCGCAACCATCATCACTTTTCGGCCTGCCGCCCGGTGACGGGCAGCCATCTTGGCTATGGTCGTGGTCTTTCCGGAGCCGTTGACTCCGAGCACCATCACGACGAAAGGCTCAAAGCCGTAGCCTACTCGCAACGGAGCCTCGACCTCTGATAGCTTTTCCTGGATTACCGCCTTGAGGTGTTGCATGACCATGTCCGGTCGGTCGAGCTCCCGGCGCTTTACCCGCTCGGTTACACTCTCCAGGAGATCGTACGCTGTACGTACTCCGATGTCCGCGGTGACAAGTTTCTCCTCGAGTTGCGCCGCCACTTGTTCATCCAGCTCTTTCTTGCCGAGGAGCACCTCGTCAAGACCCGCGAGGAATCCGCTCCGAGTCTTCTTCAGCCCTCTCCTCAGGCTGAAAAAGCTTCGCGTTTCTTCGGCCTCCTGGGACGAGTCTTCCGCTTCCTGCGGCGCAGATGCCGGTGGCCCGGCGTCCGCACCGGGTCTTTCCGCGGCAGGCTGCTCGTGCAGCTCCGCCTCCGGAGCCGTAGACTCGGCTACCGGCTCTTCGGCTTTCTCCTTCCGGAAGAGTCGCTTGAGAAAACCGCCCTTCTTACTCTTTTCCTCAGACATCTCTCTTCTTTCCCGTACCTGTGGCGCGCTGCGCGCGAAATATCTATGAAACGGCGCATGCGGGGGGAAACCTTAGTGCTTCATGGCGCAAATACGGTGACGAATTCGACCCCGAGGTCTTGCGACTCGGCCGGAAGACCGGAACCAAGCCGAACTCTCCGTCATTCCGACGAAAGTCGGAATCCAGTCCCGGATGGCCGGGAGCAGTGGAGAGCGCTCCAATTCTC
>Ga0172371_10004428_pt1 | contig 21285 bp, 24 predicted proteins | sample Lak12m_FD_114543 | JGI IMG/M metagenome (GOLD analysis project Ga0172371, IMG submission 114543) | Freshwater microbial communities from Kabuno Bay, South-Kivu, Congo - kab_022012_12m | ecosystem: Environmental > Aquatic > Freshwater > Lake | place: Democratic Republic of the Congo: South-Kivu... | reverse complement strand
GAGGCAGGCGGGAGTGAGCAGGCGTCTCATCAGAACTGGAAGTAGATAAACTCCTTATCCTGTTCGCCGGAAGAGACGATCAACAGGATCATCAAGGTGTAAACCAGCCCCCGGGCCAGCCGGGGGAGGTGGGTCAGGGTGGCTTCATCCCGGTATTTCCAGGTCAACACTTGCAGCAAAATCAAGGGGAGGAGGTGGAACAGCAGCCAGAGGGAGGAGGATTGCCAGGGGAGCCCCACAGACGGGTCCCAGTGACCCAGGGCCCCGAACCAGGACCCCAGAAAGGAGACGCTGGGGCTCCGGAAAATGGCCCAGCCCACCAGGGTGAAGAGGAGCATCAGGGGCGCCGCCAGAACGTCCCGCCAGGTCCAGGGGCCGTCTTCAGCGGAAATGCGGTTGAAGGGGGGCGCCACCCGATAGAGAATGAGCAGGAGGCCGTGATAGGCCCCCCAGAGGACAAAGACCCAGTCCGCCCCGTGCCAGAGGCCGGCCAGGAGCATGACAATGGCCAGATTCCGCAAGGTTTCCCAGCGGGCGCCGCGATTGCCCCCCAGGGGGATGTAGAGGTAATCCCGGAACCAGGTGGACAGGGAGATGTGCCACCGGCCCCAAAATTCCGAGGGAGTCCGGGAAGTATAGGGGAACCGGAAGTTCTCCATGAGGTTGATGCCCAACAGCCGGGCCGACCCCCGGGCGATGTCGGTGTAGCCGGAAAAATCCGCGTAAATCTGAAAGGCGAAGGCCATCACCCCCATGACGGCCCAGTAACCGTTGAGGGCGGTCTGGGGATCAAAGGCGTAGTTGGCCAGGATAGCGCAGTTGTCGGCCACGAAGATTTTTTTAAAGAGTCCCACCAGGATCAGGCGCAGGCCGTCCTGGATATGGGACTCCCGGAAATCGGCCCCGTGCTCCAGTTGGGGGATGAGATTGCGGCCCCGTTCGATGGGCCCCGAGACCAATTGGGGAAAAAAGGCGTCGAAGGTGGCAAAGGTGAGGAAATCCCCGCAGGCGGGACTCTGGCCCCGGCAGACATCGATGACGTAGCCCAGGGATTGGAAAGTGTAAAAGGAGATGCCCACGGGCAGGATGATCTTGAGCAGGGTCCAGTTGGCCTGGATGCCCGCCGCCCCCAGGAGCGACTGGAACGACCCCACAAAGAAGTTGAAATATTTGAAGAAACCGAGAATCGCCAGGCAAAAAACCACGCTGAGGACCAGATAATATTTGGGCCGGCGATCCGGGGCCAGGAGGCCGACGGCTTCATGGGCCCCGAAAAAGGCCAGGCCCAGGCCGGCGCTGAGCACCAGAATGGTGTAAGAGATGCCGGAGGCGGAGAGCAGCAGATGACACCCCAGGCACCAGGCGGCGGGCAGCAGGGCCAGGCCCAGGACCAGCCCGGGGCGGTTTGGCCGGCCGGCGATGCTCAGGCCGCAGTTGTAATCGATGACGGTGGTGGCCAGCACCAGGGCCAGGAAGCGGACATCCCAGCAGCCATAGAAGAAATAGCTGCCGGCCAGCAACAAGTAGAGCCGCCGGCGGGGCGGCAAAAGCCAGTAGGAGATGATAATGACCGGCAGAAAGATGAAATACTGCCAGGAAATGAAAGACATAAGGTCCCGATATGGTTATGGGGAATTGAAGGTAATTATACCTGAATTTAGGGTATAAAGTCATCCCGGGGAAAGCAAGACAATTTTTCCGGCCGGGCGAAGCAGCCTTAACTCACCGTTTCCAGGCCCGGACCAGGAGGCGGGGCTCGTGGCTGAGGGGCAGGCAGTATTCATGGGTTTGCAGCAGGCCCAGGTGGAGAAGCGGGGCGGCGGCGCCGGCCGCTTCCAGTTCGCCCTTGGCCGGCTGCCTGCCCTTGAGGGCCAGGGCCACGCCGCCGGGGGCCAACAGGGGCGCAGCCAACTCCAGAAAACGGGGCAGGGGAAACGCGGCCCGGGAGACCACCGCCTGGACCTGGGGCTGCCATCGCCGGGCCCGGGCGGGGGTGAGATGGGTCTGGACCACCGCCGCCCCGGTTACGCCCAGACGGGCAATCAGGTAGTCCAAAAAGGCGGCCTTTTTGCCCCGAGCCTCTACCAGGGTCAGGGCCAGTTGCGGCCGGGCCAGCTTCAGGACCAGCCCGGGGAAGCCGGCGCCGCTGCCCAGGTCCACCAGGGAGGCGGCCGCCTCCAGAAAGGGCAGCACCGCCAGGGAGTCCAGGAAGTGTTTGATGACCATGTCCCGGTCGGTCTTCAGCCCGGTTAAATTGATCCTGGCGTTCCAGAGCTTGAGTTCGGTCAGGTAGAGGGTGAAGCGCTCCGGGAAGGCGGGCGGCAAATCCAGGTCCAGGGCGGCGATGCCTGCCCTGAGGAGGTCCAGGGGTTGGGGTTCGGGGGGTTGGTGGGCCATAAGTTCCTCAGCACATTTCACTTCCCCAAACAGAACTCCCCGAAGATGCGGTCCAGGATGGCCTCGCCCACATCCTCGCCGGTGATTTCCCCCAGTTCGTGGACCGCGGCGGCCAGTTCCAGGGCCACCAGTTCCCAGGGGGGCTCCTGGTGGGATTTTTCCACAGGCCCCAGCAGTTCCCGGGCCTGGCGGAGGTAGGCCAGGCATTGCCGCAGATGCTGGTGGTGGCGGGCCTGGGTGATGATCTCCCCCTGGACTTTGAGGCCGCCCCCCAGGACCTGGGTCACGATCTCCGCCTGCAGGGTCTCGATTCCCTGGCCGGTCTTGGCGGAGATGGTGATAAGGGGCCAGGGGGTGGATTGGGACAATTCAGTTTCAGACAGTCCTGGCGGCAGGTCGATTTTGTTGATCACCGCCAGGCCCCGGCGCCCCGCCAGGGCCGCCAGGGAATCCTGATCCTCCGGGGTCAGGGGGGCGCTGCCGTCCACCAGGTAGAGGACCAGGTCGGCCTGCTGCATCCGTTCCCGGGCCCGGGCGATGCTCAACTCCTCCAGCCGGTCTTGGGCCGGGCGCAGGCCGGCGGTATCGCTGAAACGCACCACCACGCCCCCCAGGGTGACGGCCTCCTCCACCAGGTCCCGGGTGGTGCCGGGGATCTCGGTGACGATGGCCCGCTCCATGTCCAGGAGGCGGTTCAACAGGCTGGATTTGCCCACATTGGGACGCCCGGCGATCACCACCAGGAGTCCCTCCCTCAGCAGCCGCCCGGCTTCATAGGTGTCGGCCAGGGTTTCCAGGGGGTCCTGGAGTGAATCCAGGCCCGCCAGGAGCGAGGCGGGCGGCAGGTCCCCGGTTTCTTCGGGAAAATCCAGGGCGGCCTCCACCCGGGCCAGGAGATCGAGGAGGTCCCGGCGGGCCTGGCGGAGTCGGCGGCCCAGACCGCCTTGGAGGTGAGCCGCAGCCACCTGGAGATGGGTATCGGTGCGGGCCCGGATGACCTCCAGGACGGCTTCCGCCTGGGTCAAATCCAGGCGGCCGGCCAGGTAGGCCCGCAGGGTGAACTCTCCGGGCCGGGCCAGGCGGGCCCCGGCGGCCAGGGCCAGATCCAGGATGCGCCGCAAGACCCCGTAGCCCGAATGGCAGTTGATTTCCACCACGTCTTCCCGGGTATAGGTGTGGGGCGCCCGCATCAGGCTGAGGAGGACCTCATCGATGACGCCGCCCTGGGGGTCGTGGATGTGGCCCAGATAGAGTCGGTGGGACGGCCAGCGGCGGCGGGGGTGACGGGGGCGGAACAGGCGGCGGGCGATGGTTTCGGCGTCGGGGCCGCTCAGGCGGACGATGCCGATCCCCGCCTCGCCCGGGGGGGTGGAGATGGCCACAATGGTATCGGCCGCATCACGGGAAATCATGCCGGGCCAGCGGCATCCTCCTGGCCTTCCTTCTTTTTGACCGGTGAAATGACCACCTTTTTGTAGAGGCCCTCGCCCCGGCTGATGGTCTTTAAATCCTTGTCGCCCTGGAGCGCCATGTGCACGATCCGGCGGTCATACGGGTTCATGGGGTTGAGGGTGACGGACTTGCCGCTGCGCCGGACCTTGTCGCCGGACTTCCTGGCGAGCTGGGACAGGGCCTCATTGTGGCGGGCTCGGTAGGCTTCCACGTCGATGGCGATCCTGACTTTTTTCCGGGTCTGCTTGGCCACCATCTTGGTGACCAGATATTGCAGGGCGTCCAGGGTCTGGCCTTGCTTGCCGATGAGCAGGCCGGCGTCCGCGGTTTCGATGAGCAGGTTGATCCGGTCTTCTTCTTGAGCGGCGGTCACGGTGGCCGGTTCGTGCATCTTGGCCAGGACCTGTTCCAGGATGGATTGGGCCAGGGGCAACAGATCACCCTCGGGCTCCTGGGCCTGGGCCAGGGCGGCGCGAATCCTGGCTTTCCGACCTCCCAGGCCGAAAATTCCGGGGGAGCCCACCGAGACAATCTCGATGTCCAACTGCTCCGACGGAACTTGAAAATGAGCGCAGGCGCTTTCAATGGCCTCTTCGGTGGTTTTCCCGTCAAACTCCAGAAAAGTCATCAATACTTCCCCTGAGACCTAGGTAAGGTACTTATTGGTATAGTACTGCTGGGCGATGGATAAAACGTTGTTCACCAGCCAATAGATTACCAGACCTGAGGCAAAATTGAGAAAGAGAAAAGTGAAAATAACCGGCAGAAACATCATCATTTTGGCCTGGGTGGGATCGCCGGCGGACGGGGTCATTTTTTGCTGGATGAACATGGTGGCCCCCATCACTATAGGGGTAATGAGCAGGGGGTCCTTGACGGACAGGTCCGCCAGCCAGACGATGTTAGTCAACGGCAAGGTGGAGATAAAGGGGGCATGGCGCAGTTCGATGGCATACCCCAAGACATTGTACAAGGCGATGAACACCGGGAGCTGCAACAGCATGGGCAGGCAGCCGGCCATGGGATTGACTTTGAAGGTGCGGTACAGGGCCATGAGCTCCTTGTTCATGGCTTCCCGGTCATCTTTGTGCTTTTCCCGGATCTGGGCCACCTTGGGCTGGAGCTTCTGCATATCCTTCATGGATTTATAGCTCTTGTGGTTGGGATACCAGAAGAGGATCCGGAGCAGGATGGTCAGGATGATAATGGCCCAGCCGTAGTTGCGGGTGTAGCGGTCCAGCCAGTTCAGGAAGGTCAGGAAGGGTTTGCCCAGGAAATCGAACCAGCCGAAGTTGACCGCCTGCTCCAGCCTCAGGGGCTTGAGGTCCTCCAGGTTTTTGGGGCCGAAATAGAGGACATAGGAAAACTGGGCCGCCTGGCCCGGCCCCAGGGCCTCCACCGGGGTGCTCAGGGTGGCCACCATGGGGGATTTGGGCGGCTCGCTCAGAGTAACCCAGGCCTTGGTGGACTGGGGAATGGCGGTGGTCATGAAGTAGCCTTCGTCCAGGCCGGCCCAATCCACCTTGCCGGCAAAGGTCTTGGTTTCCTTGAGGTCGCCGCTCTTGATATCCTGGGTCTTGTTGTTGATGGAGCCGTTGAATCCGAGGAAGTGAAAAGAGCCGGCCTCCAGGCCGGTGAAATTTTCGCTCAGGTCCAGGTTGAGCTGACCTTCCAGGGGCTGGCCGGTATGGTTGGCCACCTGGACCCCCAATTCGAACCCGTAACTGTCGGCCTTGAAGGTGAAGGTCTTGACGAAGGTCAGGCCCCCGGGACTGGCGCAGGTGAATGTTAAGGCGCCCTTGTCCCCGTCGCTCAGGGTCAGGGCTGAGGCGGAGGCCTCACACAGTTCCATCCCGGTGGTGTTCAGGGCTTTTCCTTGCCAGCTCACGGTCAGGGGCAATCTACCGGCGCGGCCGTCCCGCACCAGGTTTTTGGCGGCGACCCCGGCCTGGGCCGGGCTGAGATAGCGGTCCAGTTCAAAGCCCACCGGCCCCAAATTAAAGTGATAAATGGGCGCGGAGGGCATGCGGTCTTTATATTTTTTTAACTGAAAGCTCTTCAGACGGGCCCCCTGCTCAGTGAATACCGCCCGGAACAGGGGGGTGTCCACCACCACCTCTTTGGCGGGACGGCTGGCGGGCGACGGGGCCGCAGGGGTCGGCGTCGGGGTGTCTGGCGCCGCCGGGGTGGGCGGGGCCGCCGGCGCCGGCGCAGGGGGGGCCGGAGCCTGCGGGGTCGGGGTCGACGGCGCCGGCCCGAAGGGGCGTTGCAGCCGATCGCCGTAATAGATGAACACCAGGAAGACCAGAAAACTTAAGGCCAGGGCAATCAAGGCCCGTCTTTCCATAAAAAAACTCCTAAGGCACCGGGTCCCACCCCCCGGGGTGAAAGGGGTGGCAGCGACAGAGGCGCCGGAGGGTTAACCCGAGGCCGCGCCAGAGGCCGTGGCGGCTCAGGGCCCCGGCGGCATACTCGGAACAGGTGGGCGTAAACCGGCAGCAACCGGGAAACAGCGGCGAGATCAACACCTGGTAGGCACGGATGATCAGGAGGGCCACTTTAATCATGGGTTTTTCCCCCGGCCCGGGAGAGCAGCAGCCGGCCCAATTCCTCTTCGACTTGATGATATGCCAAAGCCGCGGCCCCTTTTTTAGCCATAATGACGAGGTCGACGGCGGGCAATTCGGTCTTATGGCGGCGAAAAAATTCCCGGAGGACGCGTTTGACGCGCTGCCGCTGGACCGCTTTCCCCAGGCGCCGGGTAACCACCAGCCCCAGGCGGGGACCGGCGGCGGCCATGGGGGCCAGGACCAAGCCGAAATGGCGCGTATGGAGCCGTTTGCCCTGGGCCTGGGCCCGAAGGAAGTCTTGGCGATGGCGGAGCCGCTCTGCCTTGGTAAAACGGGCGGTCCCTCTGGGGTTGGGTTCAGGACAGTGGCGGAGCACCGGCAATCAATATCAGGGATGAGGCTCAGGGGCTCCCCACCTCTCAGACGGTGAGGCGTTTACGGCCTTTGGCCCGGCGGCGCTGGATAATCAGGCGGCCGCTCCGGGTGCTCATCCGTTCCAAAAACCCGTGGGTCCGGGCCCGACGCAACTTACTGGGTTGAAATGTGCGTTTCATTCAGCCATCCTTAATCCTGGAACTTAATCCAAACTTTATATAAATCATGGAAAGCTCTTTTTGTCAAGGTCTGGAACGGATTATTGCCCCAGGACTTCATCGGTTATTACTCGGAGCAAAAAACCCATTACATTCCTGTAGCGGGTTTGAAACCCGCCCCTACCTCAAGGCTTGTTGATGCAATGAATTTTCTGCTCCCATTAATAATCGAGCCCAAAAGGATTGGCTACGCCGCCGGCCAGCCAGGCCTCGGCCAGGTGCAGGTCCTGGGGCGTATTGAGGTTGAAGAAACTGCGGGCCTCGGGGTCCAGGGCCTGGACCTCGGTTTCCGGGAGGACCAGGGGGCGGCAACCCTCCAGGAAACGGGTGAGGCGGCGGTCGGTCTGGAGGAAATTCCCCAGCCTGGGCAACAGACGGGTGGCATAGACCCCGGGGAAGGGCTCCAGGCCCCGGGGAGAACGGCAGATGACCGCCGGGTGGGCGGTGCGGCCGGCCCGGGCCGCCAGTTCGGCCAGGAGGGCCGGCGCCGGAAAGGGATTGTCCACCGCCGCGGCCAGGACCCAGGGGCTGCGGGCAGAGAAGAGGGCGGTGAGGAGGCCGCCGGCCGGTCCCTGAAAAGGCCGCAGGTCCGTGACCAGGGGCAGGCCCAGGGCCACATGGGCCAGGGGCTGGTTGCTGATGAGCCAGCAGGTGGAGACCAGGGGGGCCAGGGCCTCCTGCACCCAGAGGGCCAGGGGCTTGCCGCCCAAGGGCAGCATGGTTTTGTCTTGGCCCAGGCGCCGGCTGAATCCCCCGGCCAGGATGGCGCCGGTGAGGCCGGGCGCCTCCCTTTCCCCCGCTCGCCGCCCGGCCGGCATCATCCACACCCGAGCCGCTCACGGATAAAGCGGCCGATGGCCTCCACCTGACGGGGATGGAACACCGGCAGGGAGGTGGGCAGCGGCCGGGGGCTGACCCAGGCGACCAGGTGGGGATAGTCCGGCAGGGAGGCGGCGTCGGGGGCGGCTTCCGGCCGCGTCAGGCCCAGCTTGGGCAGGTCGCTGGTTTTGTAGCCTTCCACCAGGATCAGGTCGGCGCCGGGGGATAGTTCCGCCAGGACCGCGGCCAACCGCGGCTCTTCGGGGCAGGACCGGGTAATCTGCAGCACCCCCGGGGCCGCCAGGGCCACCAGCCGCCCCCCGGCCCGGCGGTAGCGCCCGGTGTCCTTGCCGTCATCCCCCAACTGCCGGTGATGGGAGTGCTTCAGGACCGCCGTCCGGAGCCCTTGGCCCGCAAACCACTCCAGCAGGCGGCAGATGAGATCGGTCTTGCCGGAGTTGGCTGGCCCCACCAGGGCAATGGCTTTACAGCCGGGGGCGGGCGGGGGAGCCTGGCAGGGAGCGGCTGGGGGAGGCGGAATCAAGGCTCAGAAGAATATTTTTCCAGGATTTTTTCTCTTTTCACCATGCGGTTGAGATAGACGGCGCAACGGGAGCACGGCCCCACGCACAACGTCCCCCGATATTCCCGCACTTCATAACAGGGCCGCCAGGGGAGCTGAAACGCAGGACATTCTTCTTTTCTTTCGCAATCAAAGATATTCCAACAAGGGGCCAGCACCATCAGGTTGCGGAGGCAGGCCAGGGTAAAGCCCCGGTCGTGGATCAGGCTGTTGATCTGGCTGATCTGGGCCACATCAAAATTGGAGTAGAGCCGGTTGTTGGTGTTCTTCTCCCGCAGGGGTTTGATGAACCCTTCTTTTTCATATTCCCGGATGCGTTTTTGGGAGAGGTTGACTAGCCGGGAGACGTCGTTAATTAAAAAGAGCTCTCCGCCGTCTTCCACGCAGTGGAAATGTTTGTTTTTTCCTCGGGCCATGGTTCGTTATAGAAGCAAATGAGTATAAACAATTTTACATAGAACGCATGGTTATACAAGAAAAATATCATAGGGGCCTGCAGAGGCTCAAGCTCCTGCTGGTTATGATTCCCCCCCAGAATAATTATTCCCGAAAAATTTGAGCCTGACCGCCATGGTTGAATTTTCCAGGCGTGCTTCGGGTTCAGGCGTCCCCAGGCGTCTGGCGGATTTCCACCGCCAGGCCCACCCCGGCCCCGAGGCGCCGGGCGGCGTGGTCCAGGGCGCAGGCGATTTCGAGAAAACCATGACTGCCCTCCAGGGCCAAAAATTCCCCGGGAGCCGCGTCCGCATAGGTCCGGGCCAGATCCTGCAGCGCCAGGGAACCCGCGTTGAGGTGCAGCCGGGCCTCCCCCAGCCAGGCGGTCAGGTCCGCGGCCGGCACGTTGCTCACCAGGTTGCCGAAGCGGTCCACCGCGATGATCTCCCCCCGGACGGCTTCCGGCCCAAACACCGGCTCGGGAAAATCCAGGGACACGGGGTCGGTGACCCGGGGTCCGAAGCGGTCCAGGTCCACCCCTAAAGACAGGTGGGCCGCCACCGGGGCGAAGATATCCCGGCCGTGAAAGGTGGCCGATACCTGGGGCCGGAAATAGGCCGGGTTTTCCAGAGAGACCAGGGTGAGGTCGGCAGCCCGGCGGAAAATGAGGTGGAAGACCCCGTTGTCCGGCCCCACCCAGAACTGCTCCCGGCAGCGGGCCGCCAGGGCCCGCCGGGGGCCCCCCACCCCAGGGTCCACCACCGCCAGATGAATGGCCCCCGCCGGAAAATAGGGGGCCGCGGCGGCCAGCAGCACGGCCGCGGCCCGGATATCCTGGGGCGGCACCTCGTGGCTGAGATCCACCAGATGGGCGGCGGGATTGAGGGTCAGAATAACCCCCTTCATACTGGCCACATAGGCGTCCCGGACGCCGAAATCAGTGAGCAGGGTGATGAGGGGGCGGGGGGCGGCCACGCAAACGTCCTTTCAGCCGGGGGCGTTTGCCCCCGACTTTCTTGCAGGAATCAGCGCCTCAGAACCAGGCGCAGTTCTTTCCCATGGGAAAGAGGGGGGACGGATTATGAGTAATTCCATGATAATCCACGGATATTATTGGAGGGGCGGACCTCGGTGTCCGCCCTCAGGTAAGGGAACCCGTTAATCCTAGCGCGCCTCCAGGATTTTTCCCACCTCTTCCCGGATGCGCTCCGGGAGCAGCGCCCCGGCAAACCGCCCCTGGCCGTTGATGTACACCAGGGGGCTGGGGTAGGCCAGGGAGCCCAGCAGCGCGGTTTGGGGCAGGCTCGGCCCTCGGGGGTCCTGAAGCACATTGATATACTCCACCTGCACCTGGCCGGGGAAAGCCGCGTCCAGGGTCAGGGCCAGGGCCTTGGCCTGCATCTCCAGGCTGACCCCCTCCAGCGGGTCGCCGTGGTCATGGTGGCCAAGTTCATGGCGCCCGTGCTCGCCGTGGTGGTGATGGCCGCCGCAGCCGCAGGCGCAACTGGACGCCCTGGCCGTGGGCGCGTCAAAAATTTCCACCTTTACCTTGTCCGAACTCATACCGTGCTCCTTCGCCCTCCGGGAATTATGAGCCTTATTGAGGCCCAGGCGTGGGGTCGTCACCCGCTCTCGGGGAAAGATGGTGGACCACCCCCCGGAGGTTTTTTGTAAGTTAAGTTTTGCCGAAGCCCCCCGCCAGTCCCGAGGGACTTTTTTTAGCCCAAAGGATCCATGGACTAGAGGGCGCAGACGGCGCGCCGTTTGTTTAGACGGCGGCCACCGGCCGTCCGATAGTTACTATGGTAAAAATAGTTTCAATAATATTAATCGGTTAACCTAAAGGAGCCTTAGGCCTTTTCCCGAAGGGCGGCTCATCCGCGGGCAAACCCTCGGCGTAGATTTCCACCGGATGCTTTACGTTAACCCGCATCCCGGCCTGGGACAGCATGTCGGTGATCTGCAGTATGCAGGCGGGACAGCCGGTGGCCACCACCCGGCAGCCAGAGCGGGCGATATTGTCCCGCTTGCGCCGGCCGATGGCCGCCGAGGTTTCATAATGCTGGAGATTGAAGCTGCCGCCGCAGCCGCAGCACCAATCGGATTCGGCCATCTCCTGCAGGACATAGGCGGGGTTGGCCTGCAGCAGGACCCGGGGCTGGGCCGCCACCCCCAGGGCTTTTTTCAGGTGGCAGGGATCGTGGTAGGTCACCGGGATTCTTTCGTTCCCCGGGGCGGCGGCGGGGGCCACCCCCACCTTATCCACCAGGAACTGGCTGATATCCTGGGTCTTGGCGGCCAGGGCCGCAACCCGCGCCTGTTCGTCCGGGCCTTCGTCAGCCATGATCAGGGGCCACAGGGTCTTGATGGTGGAGGCGCAGGTGGCGCAGGCGGTGACCAGATAGTCCCAGGGATGGGCTTTATCCTCCAGGAGGGCCAGGTGGTGGCGCACCAGGTGCCGGCAGGTCTGGGGGTCGCCCTCGGAAAGGGCCGGAATGCCGCAGCAGCCCTGGCCGGGGGGGAGATAGACCCCCACGCCGTGGTGCTGCAGGGCCGCGAGGGCCGCCTGGCCCACCTGGGGAAAGACCTTGTCGATCAAACAGCCCACGAAAAAGGCCACTTTGAGGTGGGAGGCCCCCGGGGGGGTGTCCAGCCGGGGGGTCTGCAGGCGCCAGGGGGTCGGGGCCAGGGGTTTAAAGTGACGGGGGGCCAATAACGGGGACCTGAAGCGGGCGCAGGAGGAACCCAGGAGGTCGTCCACCGGCTTGACAAAAATCCCCTGGAAGCGGGCCCCCCAGCCCAGCAGGCGGTCGAACCAGGCCGGCTTGCTCAAGACCCCCCGGAAGATGACTTTTTTCAGGGGGGACAGCCCCAGGTAGCCGGTCAGGATGGCCCGGGCCTTGATAAAGATATCCAGGACCTTGACCCCGCTGGGGCAGTTGGCCGCGCAGGCGCCGCACAACAGGCAGCGGGTCAGATGGTCCTGGACGCCCCGGGGATTCCGGAGGATTTCCCGGGCCAGGCCGTCCAGGAGGGCCAGCTTGCCCCGGGCCACGTCGGCCTCCCGCCCGGTCTCGGCAAACAGGGGGCAGACCGCCTGGCACAGGCCGCAGCGCATGCAGGTCGCCAACTGGCTTTCCAGCTCCTGCATGAGGCGGACCAGCTCCTTCAGGCTGGACATGGGCGCTCTCCAGAAATACCAAAGGGCGCAAACCATGCGCCCCTGTTGATGAACCGGCTTCAGGCACGTTCCGGTCAGCGGTTCATGGCCGCCAGGAACTCGGCGTTGTTCTTGGTGCCCCGCAGTTTTTCCAGCAGGAATTCCATGCTGTCCACCGGGGACAGCGGCGAGAGGAGCTTGCGCAGGATCCAGGTGCGGTTGAGGTCCTCGGGGGGCAGGAGCAACTCTTCCTTCCGGGTGCCGGAGCGGTTGATGTCGATGGACGGAAAGATGCGCTTTTCCGTGAGCTTCCGGTCCAGGTGAATCTCCATGTTGCCGGTGCCCTTGAATTCCTCGAAGATGACTTCATCCATGCGGCTGCCCGTATCTATCAAGGCGGTGGCGATGATGGTGAGGCTGCCCCCTTCCTCGATGTTCCGGGCGGCGCCGAAAAAGCGTTTGGGGCGCTGCAGGGCGTTGGCGTCCAGCCCGCCGGAGAGGATCTTGCCGCTGGCCGGCACCACCGTGTTGTAGGCCCGGGCCAGGCGGGTGATGGAATCCAGCAGGATAACCACCTCCCGCTTGTGCTCCACCAGGCGCTTGGCCTTTTCCAGGACCATCTCCGCCACCTGGATATGGCGCTGGGCCGGCTCGTCAAAGGTGGAACTGACCACTTCGGCCTTGACGCTGCGCTCCATGTCGGTGACTTCTTCGGGCCGCTCGTCGATGAGCAGCACGATGAGGACCACCTCGGGGTGATTCCGGGCGATGCTGTTGGCCAGGTTCTGGAGGAGCATGGTCTTGCCGGTGCGGGGGGCGGCGACGATCAGGCCCCGCTGGCCCATGCCCACCGGGGTCATCAGGTCCATGATCCGGGCGGAATAGTTGTCCGGGTCCGTCTCCAGGCGCAGACGCTGGTCGGGATACAGGGGCGTCAGGTTGTCGAAGAGGATCTTGTCCCGGGCCACGGAAGGATCTTCAAAATTAACCGTCTCCACCTTGAGGAGGGCGAAATAGCGTTCCCCCTCCTTGGGGGGGCGGATCTGCCCGGCGATGGTGTCGCCGGTGCGCAGATTGAATCGTCGGATCTGGGAGGGCGAGACATAGATGTCGTCAGGCCCGGGGAGATAATTATAGTCCTGGGCCCGGAGGAACCCGAAGCCGTCCGGCAGGATTTCCAACACCCCGCCGCCGGAGATGACGCCGTTTTTCTCCACCTGGGCCTGTAAGATGGCGAAGATGAGTTCCTGCTTGCGCATCCCGGCGGCGCCCTCCACGCTGAGGTCCCGGGCCAGGGTAGCCAGGTCGTTGATCTTCTTGTGTTTTAATTCGGATAAATTCATTATGACCTCTGGTTCAGGCATACTAATACTTCCCCCCTCAGGGGTTCGTTTGTTGTCAATTAGTTGAACTTCTATCCACGGTCAGGTTCTCTGATTCATGACTGGCCGGGGGCCGCCCGGGGCCCGGAGCCGTTATGCAGGATATGCGTGCGGATATGTTCCAACTACAATCAAGGGGATAATCGGGACTTTTCCTTAACTTCTTCTTGTTGTAACGGGTCAGCAGATTACGTTAAGGTAGGTTAAGTCGGACGCTAACCTTTTTAGCTGCCGGTGTCAAGCTGATTTTTCAAATCCGCCCAAATGTTTTTTACCTGGCGCCGGGTGTGGTCCAAATCCCCGCCATTGTCCACCACGTAGTCGGCCCGGGCCGCCTTGTCCGGAAGGGGCCACTGGGCCGCCAGGATGCCCCGGATTTCCGCCTCCCCCCGGCGGTCCCGCCCCCGGAGGCGCCGGCGGCGCTCGGGCTCGGGGGCCGAGACCACGATGACCCGGTCAAAGGCCCCCTCCCGCCCGGTTTCGTAGAGGAGCGGCACCTCCACCAGCGCCAGGGGCGCGCCCCGGCGCTCCAGCTCGGCCAAGCGGGCCTGGAGCAAGGCGGTTATCCGGGGGTGGAGGAGGCCGTCCAGGCGGCGGCGCTCCTCGGGGTTCCCAAACACCCGCTGTGCTAACCTAGATCGGTTCAAGGAGCCGTCGGGATTAAAAAAAAGGGGGCCATAGAGGCGGCGGAGCTCCCGCCAGGCGGGGGCGCCCACCGCCACCGCCTCCCGGGCCGCGGCGTCGGCGTCCAACACCTCGGCCCCCAACTCGGCAAATATCCGGGCCACGGTGCTCTTGCCGGAGCCGGCCCCCCCGGTGATGGCGATTTTGAGCATGGTAGCGAATTATTCACACAACTTATTCATAAGTCCCACCAATTACCTTTAAAAAATCGCTGACCATCTCATCTGTTTCTGCGACTATTCCTTCTGCAACTTCGTTAACACGATTGCCTCCGCAAATCCCTAAGTTATGGGTTATAAATTTTTTTTCTAAAAAATCCTTTTTAACGCATAATATCCAGGCTAAGCTATATGAGCTACTATATCCTGAATATTCCTTTTCAACTGCATTGTCTATCGTTATAATACTTAATCTAAATCTTGGTTCATTGGCAGTTGTTAGCCTTAATAAACCAGACCTTCTTATCTTTTCCTTTATTTGCTAAACCAGTCTTCGTCCGACTATATCGCTTCCCGAATGACATACTTCAACAGCAATTTTATTTTGTGGGAATGCAATAATAGGGAAACAAAACATAAAAAAATATTATAAGATAAGTAACTAACAATGAGTTGCGCATATTATAGCCCACCTTTTCATTCACGTCTTTGATGGCGGGCAGTGCCCGCCCTACCTTTGTTTGGTTTGAATTCTTTCACAACTTGCGGTAGGCCCGCCCCCGAGGGGCAACAGACAGGACCGCTATTACCCTTTCACTTTCTTCAATCTGATAAATAATTCGCCAATCTCCTACCCTGGAAGACCGTTTCTCCCTGTCCATTTCAAGGGAGTATGACATAGACGGCTCGAGGGGATCAAAGGATAACACATGGAGACGCCGATGTATCCTCTTGGCAGTAACGTGGTCAAGACGTTCTATTTTCTTACTGGCCGGCTTAGTAAAGCGCACGACATAATTCATAGCCCTAACTTGCTTTCCAATTCTTCCAGGGTGATAAAATCCCCTTTCTTTAGTTCAGCCTCGCTTTCGGCTATGGCCTGCTTCTCTTTGGGTGACAGCGGCTCCGGGTCGTAAAATTTTTCAAAGAGCAGGTCCACCAGACGCCTTAATAGGTCGGCATCCTCGGTTTTCAGGAGCGCCGCAACCTTAGAGTGGATGTCGTAATCGATTTTAACCCCGCGAATCTCTCCGGCTCGCTCGAGTTCCTCACAGAGCGCCGCCACCAATTCATAGCGCAGACCAAGCCTGTCCATGATATCGTCCAGGTAAAGCAGCTCATCAGTCTTTTTTGCGGCGAAAAGGGCCTTAATTTCTTCTTTGGCCTGTTTTTTGGGGATATCCCGGCCACCGGCATAGCGTATTTCGGCGCGAGCGCTTTCCATGAAGTCGCCCTCCTTATTCACTAAACATAACCCAAATTAATTCAAGCACATAAGGGGCGCACCGCGCACCATTAATTCTACATCTGAAAGTCCATTGGAAGGTGCGCAGGGCGCACCCTACGTTAATTCAGGATTTCCAGTTTGTCCACCACCGCCTGAAAATCCGCCGGGAGGGGCGCCTCCCAGGTGAGGGGCGCCCCGGTGCGGGGGTGGGTCACTTGTAAGCGCCAGGCGTGCAGGAGCTGGCGGCGCACCAGGGGTTTCAGGGCCAGGAGCCTGGGGTGGCCCCCCAGGCGGCTCACCCCGCCGCCGTAGGCGGCGTCCCCCAGGACCGGGTGCCCCTCGGAGGCCAGGTGGACCCTGAGCTGATGGGTGCGCCCGGTCTGGGGGGAGAGGGCCACCAAAGTCAGGGGGCCGGGAAATTCTTTTAAGACCCGCCAGAAGGTGACCGCGGCCTTGCCCCGGCGGGGGTGGACGCTCATCTTGCGGCGCACCGTGGGGTGGCGGCCCACCTCTTTGTCGATCATGCCCTCCGCCTCCGGCAGGCGGCCCCAGACCAGGGCCTGATACTCCTTGGCAATGGCGTGGGCCTGGAACTGGGCCACCAGATTGGCGTGGGCCAGGGCGGTCTTGGCCACCACCAGGAGGCCGCTGGTGTCTTTATCCAGGCGGTGCACCAGGCCGGGGCGGCTCACTTCGCCGATGTCCTTGAGGGTCGGGCAGTGGTGCACCAGGGCGTTCAAGAGGGTGCCGGCCCGGTGCCCCGCGCCGGGATGGACCACCAGCCCCGGCGGCTTGTTGACCACCAGGAGGTCGTCGTCTTCAAAGAGAATGGCCAGGGGCAGGGGTTCGGGGGCGAGATGGCTAAGGGCCGGCGCCGGCACCGCCACCGCCACCGAGTCCCCCTCCCGGACCCGGTAGGCCGCAGGCCGCAGGACCCCGTTGACCAGCACTCGCCCGGACTTGAGGAGTTTTTGCAACCGGGCCCGGGACCAGCCCAACTGGCCGGCCAGGAACTGGTCCAGGCGGGCGCCGGCCTTCGGCGGGGGCACGGTGACGGCCAGGGATTCAGGGCCATCCATAGATCAGCATCTGAAGAAGGCCATCACCGTTTCCGGATCATTATCTCCCGGCTGGCTATCGAGTGGTGTTTGGTGACGTGGAGATAGATAGTCTCCATCCTGTCCGGCGAGATAAGTTTGCCGAAAATCATGCCGTCATCATCCACCATGTACACGCTTTGGTTGTCAAACCCGATTACGCCGGAGACGGTTTCTTTCTTCCTGCTTGACTCACGTGAGCCAGAGAAGCGAAATCCCTCCTGCTGGTCAATCATCAGGAGGAATTCAACCTCATGAAAGCCGAGTTTCTCCGGATGAAGCTTAGGGGGCGGAGATTCGTTTGGTTTAACCGATCCGATCCAGGTGGCCTGTATTACCCACGTGCCCTTCAGATCCGGGATGTCGGCCCCCGCCGAAATGGTCGCCGTCAGGGCGAACAGAAGCCCTACGGCCATCAAAGCCGCACCATAACGCCTCATAATCCCCTCCTGGGAAGATGGATATTTGACTGGGAAAATCCTTTCCAGGTCACACCTTCCGGATGGCGGCCCCGCCGTTCTTGATTTCCGTGAAGATCATGCGCCCGGCGGTGGTCTGCAGGACGCTGGTGACGGTCACCTCCACTTCCCGGCCGATAAAGCGCCGGGCGTTTTCGATCACCACCATGGTGCCGTCATCCAGGTAGGCGATCCCCTGGCCCTGGGATTTTCCCTCCCGGAGGATAAGGACGTGGAGGGTTTCCCCGGGCAGGACCGCGGGCTTCATGGCGTTGGCCAGCTGGTTGATGTTCAGGACCTCGATGCCCTGGAGTTCCGCCACTTTGTGGAGATTAAAATCATTGGTCAGGATCTTGGCCCGGAGCTTCAGGGCCAGGGCCACCAGTTTGGAGTCCACCCCCGCAGCCCCGGGGATATCGTCCTCGATGAACTCCACCCGCAAGGGATTCTGCTGTTGGAGCCTTTTCAGGATGTCCAAACCCCGGCGGCCCCGGGAGCGCCGGAGATCGTCCGAGGAATCGGCGACATACTGGAGTTCTTCCAGGATAAACTTGGGGACGATGAGGGTGCCTTCCACAAAGCCGGTTTCGGCGATATCCGCAATGCGACCGTCGATGATGACGCTGGTGTCCAGGATTTTCACGGAAAGTCGGGAAGGCTTGCTGGCGGGGTCCAGAAAGTAGGGGGTGCTCACCTCGGACATTTTCTTGCCCCCCAACACCAGGCCGATATAACCGAAAATTGCCGAAAAAAAGATATATAAGGGAATTTGGAGGTTGGGAAGTTCCAGATATTTGTCAAAGGGGTAGCTGGCCAGCTTGCCGATCCCCAGGCCGACAAACAGGCCCAGGGTGCTGCCGACAATGGTTTTCAGGGGGATGCGCTTGATGACCTGTTCCAGCCCCAGGGTCAGGAAGGCCACCGCCAGACCCACAGCCGCGCCGGCGTAACCGGCCCACCAGAGGTGATCGAAGTGGGGGATTTGCGAGGCGATCAGATAGCCGCTGACCGCGCAAATAGTCCCCAGGATGACCCCGGTGACCATCTTTTGCAGCACCGAGCTTTCACCTCCTTTCTTCAGGAAGGATCAAAGGCGGGACAAAAGACCCCCGACGTCGCATCGGTGGGAGGTTGCGGCCGACGTCGGTCAGAAAGCATGGTCCCGGCACTCCTTGCCGTGTTCAATATGGCACCAGAACGGGGGTAGCGGTTCAATTTGTGCTGTCTAGGTTTCTGGAAAGGTGAATTACTCGGTGGCGTCCAATAACGCCAGGAGTTGGGCCTCCATTTCGTCTTCCCCGGCGTTGTTCACCAGAGAAAGTTCTTTCACCAGGAGGTTCTTGGCGGTATCCAACATCTTCCGCTCTCCAAAGGAGAGGTCCTTTTCCGTTTTCAGCAGGGTCAGGTCCCGGAGGACTTCGGCCACCCGGAAAGGGGAACCGGTTTTGATTTTATCCATGTAGTCCCGGTAACGGCGGTTCCAGGTCTGGTTGTTCAGGCGGGAGGGCCGGTGTCTGAGGATTTCGTAAACCTGGGTGACCGCCTGGAGATCGATAATGTCCCGGAGTCCGATGTTCCGGGCATTACCGGTGGGGATCATGATAATCATATCGCTATCCAGGAGGCGCATGATGTAGAATTCTTCCTGATTTCCCGACACCGCCCGTTCCTGGACCGATTCAATCACCCCCACTCCATGAGCCGGGTACACGGCCAACTGGCCAACTTGGAACATTCTTGTCCACCTCCTTCTGCCTCTTTTTTATCACAAATTCGCATTAAAAGCAAATGCCCGGGTTAAGGCGCGGTCAGCCTTGAAAGCGAAACAACAGGATGTCCCCATCGGCCACGAGATAATCCCGGCCTTCCACCCTCAGGAGGCCGGCCTCCCTGACCCGGGCGGGGGAGCCCAGCTCATCCAGAGCCGTAAACGGCATCACTTCGGCCCGGATGAAGCCCTTTTCCATGTCGGAATGAACCTGGCCGGCGGCTTTGGGGGCCGGGGTGCCGACGGGCACGTGCCAGGCCCGCACCTCGGGGCCCACGATGGTATAGAAGGTCACCAGGCCCAACAGCCGGGAGGACTCCCGGATGAGGCGGTCCAGGCCGGATTCGGCCAGGCCCAGACTGGCCAGGAACTCCCGGCGCTCTTCGGGCGGAAAGGCCTGGAGCTCCATTTCCAGGTCCCCCAGGATGGGCGCCACCGGTCGGCGGCGGGCCGCGGCCAGGTCTTGCAGGGCGGCATAGTGCGGGCCGCCGGCGAACTCCGCCTCGCTCAGGTTGGCCACGAACAGACAGGGCTTCAGGGTCAACAGGGGCGCGCCCTCCAGGTGTTTGAGCTCCCCGGGGCTGAGCTCCAGGTCCCGGGCCCAGGCGCCGCGGTTCAAGCCGGCCTCCGCCCGGAGGAGGGTGGCCTGGGCCTGGGCCGCGGCCTTATCGCCGGCCTGGGCCCGTTTCTCCACCTTGAGGCGCTGCCGGCCCAGGATCTCCAGATCGGCCAGGAGGACTTCGGTTTCCACCACCTCCACGTCCCGCACCGGGTCCAGGCCCGACAGGGGATGGGGGCACTTTTCATCGCCGAAAACGCGCACCACGTGGACCAGGAGGTCCACCTCCCGAAGGCTGGCCAGGAACTGGTTGCCCAGCCCCTCCCCCCGGGAGGCGCCCTGGATGAGCCCGGCTACGTCCACGAATTCGATGGTGGCCGGAGTGAGGCGCTGGGGCTGAAGCAGCTCCCCCAGGCGGCGGAGGCGGGGATCCGGAACGGCCACCACCCCGATGTTGGGGTTAATGGTGCAGAAGGGGTAGGGGGCCACCTCGGCCTGCCCGGCGGTCAGGGCATTAAAGATAGTGGTCTTCCCGGCGTTGGGGAGGCCGATGATGCCGCAGCGCCAACTCATGGTTTCATTATAAACCCTTACCCCTATTGCAGTCTATACATCCTGGCCGAGGGAGGGTAAAATATGGCGGTTGCCGGGGCGACATTGATTTCGCCGGAGTGCATGTGCTACTATGCCTGCGACGCCCAGGTTTGCCTGGTGAAAGGGGCGGTTGCCAGGGTTAAAACCGGCTGCGGAGATTTCCCCAGCAGTTGGGGACCGACTCAGGAAGGTAATCCGGGTCACTCATAATTTATTTTGAGGATTCTGAATGTTGTTCAAAAAAAGACTGATTAATATTCTCCTGGTGATTTTTTCTGTTTTAGTGGCGATTTATAGCATTGAATTAATTATTCGTTTGACCCAGCCAAGTTTTTTAGGAACAAAATACAGCATCACGGGGGACTTTTCCGATTTTGTTAATCGACAATTCTTTGATGCGAGCATTTTTCAGAAAGATCCCAAGGTGTTCAGAATCTTGGGTGTCGGCGACTCATTTTCGGAATTTTTCAAAGGAGAGAAGTTAAATTACCACAATATTATAGAAAAACAACTGAACGCATTAAACCATAACAAAATATATGAAGTGGTAAATGCGGGGATATCCAATACCGGTCCGGGTTATTACTGGAATACCTTAGAAAAATACGGAGATTCATTTAAACCTGATCTCGTGTTAATGGAGTTTTTTATCGGCAATGATTTCCTGGAAATGAATTTTGATACCAAGCGCATCGGATTATTTATTATCGAGCCGGTTCACATGAAGCGGAACCCGTTGGCCTATCTGAGTCTGAAGAAATTCTGGATATACCAGTTCGGGCGGGCGCGGTGGACAGTCTGGTGGGACTCCCTCCGCAAGGGAGAAGGGACTTTTTCGGAGGAAGAATTCTTGCGGATCGAGAAGGCCAGGTTGGATATCTTTGAAAAAAGGCAAAGGGACAAGTTTAATAAATTATGGAACCGGGATGCCGGTGTCCTGGAAAAAATAATTACCTGGTGCAATCAAAGAAAAGTTACTCTGGTAGTGGTCATCCTTCCGGATCAGCTGCAAGTTGAGCAAAAGTTATGCCAGACGTTGTTAAAAAAGTTTAATATACCGGAAAAATCCATAGATTTATATTATCCTAACCGCACATTAATCAATTATTTAAAAGAAAGAAACGTTCATTATCTGGATTTGACCGACCCCCTGCAGCAAGCCGCCCAATCCAAACCCCTCTATCTGGTAAGAGATACCCATTGGAATATTGCCGGCCACGAATTGGCCGGCGCAATTATCAGCGATTATCTCCAAAAACAGCACCTGCTCCAGTAATTCTTTCACCCCGCAACCTATCCGAAGAAATCGGCCAGGGCCGACGCCATGGCGTCGATCTGGTCAGGGTGG
>Ga0172371_10004427_pt1 | contig 21286 bp, 18 predicted proteins | sample Lak12m_FD_114543 | JGI IMG/M metagenome (GOLD analysis project Ga0172371, IMG submission 114543) | Freshwater microbial communities from Kabuno Bay, South-Kivu, Congo - kab_022012_12m | ecosystem: Environmental > Aquatic > Freshwater > Lake | place: Democratic Republic of the Congo: South-Kivu... | reverse complement strand
TGGACGGTCGCACTCCTAATGAGGCATACTTCACTGACCTGCTTAAGGCGGCGTAATGGACACCTGCCGGTTCAACCTTCACCCGGCCGCCGACCTGTCCAAGGAGTGGGGTCCACCGCCGCCTGCTGTGCGCGGTCCTTCAGGCCTACCCGCATCTGTCGGGCGTGGTCTTCGACCTTCCCGTTGTGATCGAGGGTGCCCGCGAGTGCCTGCTTGAAGCGGGACTTACCGAGCGGGCCGAGGCTGTTGCCGGTGACTTCTTCGAAGAGGTTCCCCGCGGAGCCGATGTCTACGTGCTGTCCTGGATCCTGCACGACTGGGATGATGAATCGGCCCTTCGCATCCTTAAGAACTGCCGTACGGCGATCGGAGATGCCGGCCGTCTGCTCGTGATCGAGATGATCCTCCCCTCCGCCGACGAACCGCGTTCGCCCAAGGCGAGTTATCTCGAGCAGCTTGCCAAGGTGACAGACCTGGAGATGCTGGCGGTCGTCGGAGGCCGGGAGCGTACTCGGGCTGAGTATGGGGAGCTTCTCGCCCGCGCCGGGTTTGAGCTCACCCGTGTCCTGGAACTCGAGTCGATGCCCTGGAGCGTGATCGAGGCTGCACCGGACTAAGGCGGCGCGGCCACCGAACTGACGAAGCGGGCTCGGCGACTGCCGGGCTGCCCGCCCTGCGGCGGAGACTGCCGCGAGACATGAGCAGCGAGTCGTGCCCGCGATGGTGCTGCGCAAGCGCGCCGGCGGCGAAGCGTCACCCTACTGGCGCACCTTCACCACCAGGTTACCAAGCTCCACCGGCACCGCAGCCGCATGCGCGTGGCTATCCGTGTCGGTCACGATAATCGAGAACTGGTCTCCACGCCGCCCGTTGTCGATGGCAACCATATGTGCGTGCTTTCCCACTAGAGAGGGATCGCTCGACCGTGCGATCACGCCACCGAAGTGCACTTCGTTCCCAGTGTGGGCGTGGATGTGCTCGACCGAGACTCGGAACTTGAGGCCGTTCGCATCTCGATACTCCAGCATTCCCTCTGCGGGCTGGTGCTCCTCACCAGGGGCGGCCGGACCCACCGCCTTGGCTTCGAACGCAGCGAACGCTCTCGTCCCGTTCTGAACGAACCTGACTTCGCCCGCCACTTTGACGGACGTAAACTGCTGCTCCCCGGCAAGTGCCGCGGGCGCGACCACCATGGCGAATAGAAGGGCGACGAGTGCTGAGAGGGGGACTACATATCTTGCCTTCATGGTTTCTTCTCCCACTAGGTTGATGAGGCCGCGTGCGGGCGGCACATGTGATGATTCGTGCCTCCCGGTGCTGGATCCCGAGGAGCGTAACGGGGCCTGGTAAAGACTCTGTGTCCAGGTCGTAAAGTCGGAGTAAACCTTGCCGGTCCGACTCTGACCAGGAGACGAGCGCGCGGCGGTGATAGGCGGAGAATAGGATCAGCCTTTAGTATGATGGAAGAGGCAACAACCCGGCAGACCAAGAGAGGAAGCCACATGAGTGACATCACAGTGACGAAGATCGGTGACCTGGGGCCCATCGAGGGTCCGCACACCATACCGGGCATAACGTTTCTCCGGGCCGGGCGCGAACTTGGCGTCGCCGGCATGGGCATGAACATCCTGCAACTTGAGCCTCATTGCTCCACCTATCCCGAACACGATCACGCGGCCGATGGCCAAGAGGAGATCTACATCGTGCTGGAGGGTGGCGGCGCGCTCGTGGCAGGCGATCGACAGTGGGGGCTCGAGGTGGGCACCCTCATCCGCGTTCCGCCGGACACGAAACGCAAGCTGGTTCCTGGAGCCGACGGCCTGACCGTGCTGGCGCTCGGCGCGACGCCGGGAAAGGCCTTCACGTCGCGTATGTAGGGCGCACGTCCGATCTCTGGCGTCGGCGAGTCGAGGCGTTGTAGAATCGGCATGTTTCTCGACAGGAGGCATGGCGCTGAACTGCCCGACATGCGGAGTTCCGATTGCGGCGTCCGATACGTTCTGCAGTGCGTGCGGCGCACGCGTGAGCCGCGGCGGTCGGGTGCCTCCGCCCCCACTGCCGCCGCCCGGCTGGCCCGGCCCGGGCGGCTACTCCGGTGCCGGACCGGGAGCGCCGCCTTCGCGGAGCACCTCTGCCATCATCGCCGCGATCTCAGTGGCTGTCGTCGTGTTCCTCGCTGCGGTAGTCGGCGCCTATCTGGTCTTCGTGCGTGGCGATGGTGCAGTTGAAGCTGAAGTCGCGGCCCCGCCGACGACTTCGTACGGCAGCCCGACGACGTTGACCACCTCGTTGACAACTTCGACCTCGGCTCCTGCGTCGGCCACGACCGTGGTCGTCGGGGGAGCCGGTGGCGCCGCCTCCGCCGCTGAGGCCCTCTCGGAGCAGCTCCCCGAGGGTTGGATAACGAAGCTGGTCGAGGACGGCCGGAAGAGCAAGACCTTCTGGGCCGGTCCGGTCAACAGCGAATGGGCGACGGTGTATGTCGTCACGCTGATACAGGGCACAGGGTGGGCGGTGACGGATTCCTCTCCCTTCCAGGGGGGCTCCGATGTGCCTTCGGTCGATGCCGAGCAGGCACGATATGTGGTGGAGGACTTTCTTCGCGCCGTCCAGGAGGACCGTCCCGACGACGCCCACGCGCTGACGATCGAGCCGTTCTCTCTGGACGGCGCCAGCGCCGCCTACAGCAATGGGGACTTCCTCTCGTTTGCCATAGACGGCATCGAACCGGTCGGCGACGGTACGTTCTGGGTGCTCACGACAGAGGAATGGCGTAACGGCGCCGACAGGTGGCGCTATCGCGTAGTCCCGACCGAGAGCGGGTGGCGGATCCAGGACCTCGAGCACCGCTGAGTCGCCTGGCTTCTTGGCGCCCTCTGCGCAAACATCATCCCCCGGCGTCGCGACCGTACGGTATCCTGTGGGGGTCGGCTTTCGTCGCCTTACTCGGCCGGCCTGAAGGAAGGAGCAACGTGTCCGCAAAGCTCGACCACCGCACGCTTTATCGCCTGCCGTGGAACCTGGCCGACAACGCCATCACCTGGCTCGAGCCTACGACCAAATGCAACCTCGCCTGCGAAGGCTGCTATCGGGAGAACGATCCCGCGGGTCACAAGTCGCTGCAGAAGGTGAAAGAGGAACTCGAGACGGTCAAGCGCCTCCGCCGTTCGGACGGCATATCCATCGCCGGAGGAGAGCCCCTGATCTACCCGGATATCGTGGAGCTGGTGCGGTACATATCGTCGCAGGGGTGGAAGCCCATCCTCAATACCAACGGACAGGCGCTGACTCCCGATCTGGTCGAAGAACTGCTGGACGCCGGGTTGGTCGCCTTCACGTTCCACGTGGACTCACATCAGAACCGGCCCGGGTGGCACGACAAGACCGAAGAGGATTTCAACGAGCTGCGCCTCCGGCTGGCGAGGACCGTGGCGGATCACGGGAAGGGCCGCATCGCCTGCTCGTTCAACGCCACCATCTATCCGGATACGCTGGATCAAGTGCCGATGCTGGTGGACTGGGCGCAGCAACATGTGGACATCGTCAACACCATGGTCTTCATCCTCTTTCGCTCGGTCAAGCCGATGTCCAGTTTCGATGGATACGTCCGCGGCGAGAAGGTGAACGTAGGTGAACTGGTGTACCAACTGGACGCCCAGCGGGCCTCCAAAGACCTCTTGGCGCAGGATGCCGTGGATCGCATCCGCCGGGCCTATCCCGAGTTCGAGCCCTGCAGCTACCTGAACGGTACCGAGGATCCCGCGGCATTCAAATGGCTTGTCGGTGTGCGGATGGGCAATTCGCGGCGCATGTTCGGCTGTTGGGACGCCAAGATGATGGAGCGGGTGCAGACACTGCATCACCGCTGGTACCGCTCGTACCTTGCCTACTCACGGCCGGGTCTCATGCGGCACGGTCGCGCCATGCTGCCGGTGGCACTCGTCAACAAGAGCGTGGCCCGGGTGTTCCGGAAGCTCATCACGTCTCCGCGCGATTGGTTCGCCCCCCTTCACATACAGACCCTGACGATCATCCAGCCCTGCGACATCATGTCCGACGGTCGCCAAAGCATGTGCGACGGCTGCCCCGACATCCTTCCTTACAAGGGGCGCCTGGTTTGGAGCTGCCGGGTGGACGAACTCGAGAAGTTCGGTGCCTTCGTGACCTTGACGCCCGCCGAACAAGCGCCGACCACGGTGTCGCCGGACATTGTCGTCGTGGCTCAGCCGCCGGAAGCGCCCTCTGGGACGAACGGCAAGAGAAAGGCCGGGAAAGCCCCATTGGCCTAGGAGGCTGCTCAAAACCGCAGCCTTGGCCCTCAGGACGCGCTGTCGCTTCAGTCTCAGCCGAACCCAGCCGATACAGGGAGGAACTGGGTTGATTGCGGGCCCGGGGGCTTCGCGACCCTTGGGGGTTCATGAGAATGATGGTCGGCACGTTGGTTCGGAGGGAGCGCAGTTCGCCCATCGGCATCGTCGGGTGGGCCCTACTAGCCTGGGTGGTTCTCTTCGCTGTGGCCACCTACCTCCCCGGGTCAGACAGCGCTTCGCGCCGAGCCCTCCTGGATATCGCCTCGATCGTGATGCCGGCAGCAGCGGCCTTCCTCTGCCGGCTCGCGTCGTCGCCTCGCTACTCCCCCCAGCGTCGTGACCGGTGGGCGTGGCGTTGCTTCGCATTGGGGTTCGTCTTCTCGACGTTGGCGGAAGCGACGTGGGCGTTCTACGAAGTGGTTCTTGCTCAGGAGTCGCCTACTCCTTCCCTGGCCGACGTCTTCTACATGGCTTTCTATCCCGCCATGTTCGTCGGCATACTGCTGCTCGTGCGACGTCCTCCCGGACGGTTCAATGCGGTCACCATCATGCTCGACAGTCTTCTCTTCACCCTGGGCCTTGCCGGACTGGCGAGGCAGCTTGTCCTCGCCCCATCCATCAGCGGAGAGGATTCAACGCTGCTGGTGGCGGTGACCGTCGCCTATCCCGTGTGGGATCTCGTGCTGGTATTCGCCTTGACCACCCTCTTCCTGAGCTGGCGCCTCGATCGGGTGGAACTTGCCCCGCTCTTCATGCTCACCTGCTTCGCCGTGACCGTTCTCGCCGACATGGTCTACGCGTGGCTCGTGCTCCGCGGCGAGTTCGCGACCGGGAGTGTCGTCGATCCGCTGTGGCCGCTTTCGTACTCCTTGGGCGGCCTGGCCGCGATCTCTTTGATCCGGAGTACGACCGCCGCATCCGAGATCCACGTGGATGACGAAGCGGCCTCGGCAGGTGCTCTGGTCGACCTGCATCGCTCCAAGGTGGTGCGGTTGGCGCTTCCCTACCTTGTATTTCCGGCCGCCGCCGTCATCCTGATTCTCGACTTCCGCGAGCATGCAGGCATCCTCGATATGCGGGGCGCCTTACTACTGGGATTCGCGTTCCTGCTGCTTGTGTTGGTGATGGTACGCCAATTCCTGACCCTGCTGGAGAACACCAGATTGAACACCTCTCTGGGCGTCCTGTCGCGGGACCTCGAGCAGCGGGTGGTCGAGTTGACGGAGAAGAGCGACGCCTTGACCGAGCGCACGTCGCAACTCCACACGCTGAACCGGGCGGCGATGACCCTCAGCCGGTCGCTCAAACCGGATGAGGTGCTTTCCACTGGGCTGGAGCTTGCCTGTGAGGCCACGGAAGCGGCTGAGGGCGTTGTGTGGGTTCAAGACCGTGAGGGTCGGGTGGCGCTGTCGGCCCACCGCGGTCTGGATGACATGGCGCGTGACTTCCTCGCGGTCTTGGGCGAGAGAGAGCAGACCTTGGCTGCAGTCCTGGGAAGCCAGATACCTACCCTGCTCATGAAACGCGAGATCCCGGTCTTGGCCGGATTGGGGGACGATCTGTGGCCCTGGAAGGGCCTGTTCGTGGTGCCACTCGCCTCCCGGGGAAGGGCGCTGGGAGCCCTTGGTCTGTTGATGCGGGACCCTCCGACAGATGACCGCGCCGATCGGGTTGTCCTGGAGGGATCCATCGGCGCTCAGTTGGGCGTCGCGCTCGAGAACGCGCAGCAGTACGAGGACGTGCTCATCTTGGCCGAACGTGATCCGGTCACCGGTCTGTTGAACCACCGGGGGCTCCATGAGCGACTCGATCAGGAGGTTTGCAGGGCCCAACGTACTGGGGGGCACGTCTCCCTGGTGATGATGGACCTGGACCGCTTCAAGATCTTCAACGACACGTATGGTCACCCGATCGGCGACCAGGTGCTTCGTCAGGTAGCCCGCGATCTATCCACGGCGCTGCGTGTGTCGGACATAGTGGGTCGGTACGGCGGCGACGAGTTCGCGGCTATCCTTCCCGACACAGACGGTCAGGGCGCGGTGGAGCTTGCCCACCGTCTGCGCGCCTTCGTCTACGACCATCCCTTCGAGTCTCCCGATGGGCTTCCCATACCTCTGCACGTGAGTTGCGGCGTAGCCACCTATCCCGCCGACGCCCGATCGGCCGGCGACCTCGTGGGTTGCGCCGATGCCAACATGTATCTCTCGAAGCAGCAGGGCGGAGATGCGGTCACGTCCGCTGGGGGCGCTGCCGCCGAAGTCCGGAGGGAGTTTGCCGAGGCCGGGTTGTTTGGGGTCCTCGACGGCTTGGTCACAGCGGTGGACGGGAAGGACCGCTACACGCGCCGCCATTCCGAGGACGTGACGGGACGTGCCTTGCTCCTCGCCCGGCATCTCGCCCTCCCGGATGAGTCGCTGAGGGTTCTACGCATCGCCGGCCTGCTGCACGATGTGGGCAAGATCGGTGTGCCCGACACGATCCTTCAGAAACCGGGGCGTCTCGACGTGGGCGAGTTCGACATCGTCAAGCATCATGTGCAGTTGAGCGAACTCATCATCAAGGAAGTCCCCAATCTCGGCGAGGTGGTCGAGGCTGTGGGCGCCCACCACGAGCGTTTCGACGGCACGGGCTACCCCCGTGGACTCAGTGGCGAGCAGATTCCGCACCTGGGCCGCATCCTGGCCGTGGCCGATGCGTACTCGGCGATGACCACCGACCGACCCTACCGCAAGGCCATGTCGCACGAGGAAGCGAAGGCTGAGCTTCTGCGATGGTCGGGCACCCAGCTCGACCCGCTCCTGGTGCAGGCCTTCCTGACCGCTCTGGAGCGAGGCGAGACCCTGCCGGGTGAACTCGAGGCGGGGGCGGCGTAGGTCGCAGCGCCCGCACCCGCCGTGGACGCGGCGGGTTCCTCTATCGCACTTCATGGCGCTGCCACGCGATTACGAGACCGTGCCCGGGCACTAACCTCGGTGCAGTATCGCCCGAGCATACTGGGCTCATCGGGTACCCCGGTCAAGCAGTCCTCAACGAAAGGAGAATCCCAGTGAAACGGTTCTTGAGCAAGAGATGGGTGGTGCCTGCGGCGGCGCTCGCCCTGACCCTCTCGATCGGGTCGGTGGCGTTTGCCGTCACCGGATCGTCCACGGACACCTCGGCCACGGCGACTACCACGACCCCGACTGCTCCGCCTTCCATGCCGCCGGGTGCCAATGCGGCCAACCCGTGGGGCAATCAGCGGAGCGACGAGACGGTCCTGACCGGCGACACGCTCGCCAAGGTGAAAGAGTCCGCGCTTGCCAAAGTCGGCAGTGACGCCACGATCGTCCGCATCGAGACGGACGCGGACGGTCACGGAGCCTACGAAGCGCATATGCTGAAGTCGGACGGGACGCCGGTGACGGTGTACGTCGACACGTCCTTCGCAGTGGCCGGCGTGGAGGACCAACCGGCCGGCGGCCCTGGCGGCGGTCATCGTGACAGTCGCGGCCCCGCGCCCAGCGACGCGACCGGGACCGACTCTAGTAGCACGACTACCAACTAGGAGTACTCCCCTACACTCCTCCTCTCCCTCCCAGCCGGGCCCCAACGGGGCCCGGCTGGGCTCTTAGCCCACAGTCTCTGCCACACCAGCCGCCCCGGCCTGTTCCTGTCCCCACGCGGGTGCGACAGGACCCTCGTTGGGCGCGCGGCCGGGCCTCGCATGGACCCGGCCGCCGGTCTCCTCGATGCCTGCGACGGTGGCCCGCGCAGCCGTCCCGTTGCTCAACCGAGACGCCAAGCGAGGCTCATAGTTAATCAAATAGGCCACAATAGGTAAATAAAATGATTCATGGCCTTGATTTATTTGACCAAAGGGCGCATACTCATGCATAGAACCGAAGGAGGTGACCACTTGGCCGATTGGCACGATCTGACCGACTTGACCGGGGACCGCCCGTTCGCTGTGACTGCCGTGCGCCTCGTTGACACCGGTATCGACCTGGCGGGCGAGTTCGATCTGCCCCCGCTGGCGCGGCTGCGCTACGAGGATCAGGTGTTCGTGGCCGAATTCGTCCGCTGCCACGGGTCGATCAAGTTCATGGAGAAGGCATTCGGTATCAGCTATCCCACCGTCAAGAATCGGTTGAACCGCATCGTCCAGCAGCTGCAGTTGGCGCAGGTCGTGCAGATGTCAGAGCGGGACGAGATCTTGGACCTTTTGGAGAAGGGCGAGATCACTGCAGCCGAGGCGGCGGAGAGGTTGGCGCGATGAACGCCCCACCGGTGGTCGTCGACGTGCGCGTCGCGGAGGCCGCCGGGCGGAAGGTGCACCTGTGGCTACCGGTGTTCGTGCTGTGGCCGTTGCTTCTGCTCGTGGGCGGGTTGGCCATCGCGGCCGCGGTGTTGGTCGACGCCGCCCTCTTCGCGATGGGGCGTCCGTACCGGTTCACGGCCTTGGTGCTGGGCTGCTTCGATGCTGTGGGCGAGGCCCGGGGAACCCAGGTGTTGATCGATAGCAAAGGCCGCTCCGTCGACGTGACCGTGCGGTGACGCGTTGGCCCGAGACGGCGCGCCGGTAAAGGAGTTCGTCATGAGTGAAGACCGCGCACGCATCCTGAGTCTTATAGCCGAGGGAAAGATAACCGCCGAAGAGGGCTCCCGCCTGCTCGATGCTCTGGAGACGCACCGTACACAGGCAGCGCCGGCCGAGCCACCGGCGAGGTCCGGATCGACCGGAGCGCCGAAGTTCATGTATGTCAAGGTGGTCAGCACGAAGGGGGACAATGTGAACGTCAAGATCCCCTTGGGACTGGTCCGCGCCGGTCTCAAGCTCACCTCGCTCATCCCTCCGCAGGCGATGGAGCAGATCAACACGCAGATGGCCGCCAGCGGCATGTCCATCGACTTCGCCAACCTCAAGCAGGAGGACATCGAGGAGCTGATCGAGTCGCTGCGCGAGATGGAGGTCAACGTCGATTCGAAGAACGGGGACAACGTGCGGGTGTACTGCGCATAACGGCTCCGCCTGTTATCACCCGCCTGGTCTTCGCCTTTCACAAGGGGTAGACTGGCCCGCTTGCCGATGAATCAGACCAAGGGGGCCTTCATGCGACCCATCTGGCAGATCCGTGATTTCGAGGACAGCGACCTCGATCAGGCGGTACACCTCTGGGAAGAAGCCACTGTCGACGGCTCGCCGCCGCTGTTTCGTGTAGCTGAAGTGGTGGCGGCCATCCTCGCCGCCGAACCGGCTCTGGTTGCCGTAGTGGAGGGGCAGGTGATCGGCACCGTGGTCACCCGTGTCAGTGGCGATCGGGCGTGGATACTCCGTTTGGCCGTCTCGCCCGCCTGGCACCAGCGGGGAGTGAGGAGCAGCCTGCTCGACGCCATCAACCGGGAGCTGCTTGACAAGGGCGTGCGCCAGACGACGGCCGTGTTCCCGCCGGGCGAGGTGGAGGAGCAGCTCTTTCTCGACCACGGATTCACCATCCGGCCGGAGGTCACCTACTTCGAACGGTTCCTTCCGGCGCGGCCCGCCGAACTCAACCTTCTGGCGGAGTTGGGTGGGCTGCGGATGCCGACGGGCCTGTGGGACCGGCTCAAAGGGATGGACCGCGAGAAGCAGCTGATCGAACGACGGATCATTCTGCCTCTGGCGAAACCGATCCTCGCCGAACACCACGGCGTCCAGCCACCCAAGGCGATCGTCCTGTTCGGACCGCCGGGCACGGGCAAGACAACCTTTGCGAAGGGGATCGCTTCGCGCTTGGACTGGCCGTTCGTCGAACTCTTTCCCAGCCGGCTGGCGGCCGGAGGGCGAGACGCGCAGGCTCACGAGCTTCGCCTGTTCTTTCAGAGACTGGCCGAGATCGACGCGGCCGTGGTGTTTATCGACGAGGTCGAGGAGATCGCCCAGAGCCGCGACGACGCGCCTGTCTCGCAGGCGGTGACGAACGAGCTGCTGAAGGCGATCCCGGTCTTCCGCGGGTACGCCAATCGACTTCTCATCTGCGCGACCAACTCGATCCGCTCTCTGGACTCGGCGTTCTTGCGACCGGGACGGTTCGACCACGTGTTGGCGATCGGTCCGCCCGATGAGCAGGCCCGCCGGTCGATCTGGGGCCGCTACGTCGAAGGTATCACCGCCGCGGAGGTCGACCTCGACGCTCTGGTGGAGGCGAGTGACCTCTTCACCCCGGCCGACATAGAGTTCGGTGCCCGCAAGGCCGCCCAGTTCGCCTTCGAGCGGGCCGTATTCGGGGAAGCGGGGGCCAGCGCGGATACCGAGGACTTCCTGCGGGCCATCTCGGAGGTTCGGCCGACCCTCTCCCGGGGGATAGTGCGGGAGTTCGAAGAGGACATCGAGGATTTCGCGCGGCTTTAGCAGAGGTGGCCATGGACTGTCCGCAGTGTGGCAAGACGCTGGCCCAAGACAGGGTCTTCTGCAAGTACTGCGGAGCGAGAGTGGCCTCGGCGACGGCGGCCACGGACACTCCTGCGCCGGCCACGGACACTCCTGCGCCGGCCGCGGAGACGGCTGTGCCGGCCACGGAGACGCCTCACGTCGGTGAGGAGTTGGTCGGACGCAGGCTGGGCAAGTACCAGATCAGCGGGCTCATCGGTCGCGGGGGGATGGCGACCGTCTACAAGGCTGAGCACCCCGGCCTTGACGCGACGGTAGCTATCAAAGTACTTCATCCCCATCTCGCGGGCGACCCCGCCTTCGTTGGGCGCTTCCGTCGGGAGGCCCACGCCGTGTCCGCCCTCCGGCACCCGAACATCGTCCGGGTGCTCGACTTCGACAACCAGGGCGACATGTACTACATGGTCCTGGAGTACATCGACGGGCCGTCGCTCAACACCTTCCTAGCCGAGTTGCACGAGCAAGACCGTCGCCTCAGCGGCGAAGAGACCCTGCGCCTGTTCAACCCGCTGTGCTCGGCGCTCGACTACGCCCATGGGCAAGGGATGATCCACCGGGATATCAAGCCGGCCAACATCATGCTCACGAGCGACCACGTGCCGGTTGTCACCGACTACGGGATCGCCAAGATCACCGGCGCGATCTCTTTCACGAGCCCGGGCATGGTGGTTGGTTCCGTGCACTACATGTCTCCCGAACAGGCCCAGGGACTCCCTGCCGACGGGCGATCGGATATCTACTCCCTGGGTGTAGTGCTCTTCGAGGTCGTCGCCGGCCGGGTGCCTTTCGAGGGCGAGACGCCGGTGTCGGTGATCGTCCAGCACATCTCGTCACCGGTCCCGGCGGCGCACCTTCTGAACCCCGAGGTGTCACCGGCGGTGGAGGCGGTGCTGAGCACGGTGCTGGCCAAGGACGCCATGCGTCGCTACGAGCGGGCGGGCGACCTTGCCCGGGCCCTCGCGGAGGCGCTCGGGCCTGGAAAGAAGACGGCGGCGCCTGTTGCGGTCGGCGCCGAGGCGACATTGCTGGAGGGTCGGGCGGGCTTCGACGCCACGCTCCTGGAGGTCGCCGCGGCGACCTCCACGCCTCTGCAGCTCCCGGCGGCGGGCTGGAGCCCGCCGCCCGTGCAGCCTGCGGTGGCTGCTGGAAGCCTGCCGACCGGATGGAGCCCCGTCCCGCCGCCCCAAGAGAAGTCCGCGAAGAAGAGAAGTCTACTCATCGGCATCATTGCCACAGTGGTGGTCTTGGTCGGAGGGGGGACTGCGGCCGCGCTGTACGTTGCCCGGCCGATGGGGCCCGACGACACCACGACCCAGACGACCGACGTGATCGTCCAGACCACCGTGCCCCCGGACGGCACACTTCCAACGATAACCACTCTGCCAGGCACGAGCACCACCGTCACGATCGATGTGGCCGCGTACGAAGCCGCGCTCGCCGGTCTGGATACCGTCCTTGCTCACTGTGACGTCCGCATCCCCGAACTGGCGAACAAGATCAATGCCACTGCGCCGGCCGTCCCGGCGTCTGTCAACCGCGAGCTCGAGACTCTGAACGCCGACGTCCAGAGAGCCAAGCTCGATCTCGACAGGACAGCGGAGCCGCCCCCTTACCAACAGGCCCACGAGCTGCTCATGCAGGCTGCGGACGCGATGCAGTACCGGATCGACCAGACCATGAAGGGCGTCGACGCCATGGTGAGTGCGGGCAACGTGGAAGCGAGCCATCCCTACTTCGACGCTGGTCGCAAGGCCCGCGACGAGTTCCGGCACCTGTACGCTGACTACAAGGCGGCACGGCCGTGAGAGGCTGTTGAAGAGCGAACCATCAGCTCCTAGAACCTACTGAATGGAGCGACCCGGCTAATTAACTGGTCGGCCAACCAAAAAAGGGTAGACGCTCATCCGATGTCGGTGTATGGTATGGAACGTGCTGATCGCAGCACGTCGGTACCACGGTCAAACAACACACGGGCCACATTGACGCCCTCCTTGCATGTGCGGGTGCGGGGGCAGCCGGTCCGAGGAAGCGGTCCATGCGGGCGGCCGCACATTCTCACACTGGGCAGGAGATCCTGAAGGGGAAGAGATGAGGTACGCAGAGACAGGGTTCAACATAGAGATCGATCTTTCCCGTGGAAGCATCGAGAGAGTAGAGACCGACCCAAGGCTGACCCCGCTCCATCTCGGAGGACAGGGAACCGCCGGCAAGATACTGTGGGACAGGGTTCCTCCGGAGGTCGACCCCTTTTCGCCCGACAACCTGCTTATCTTCAGCACAGGGATCCTCCACGGCACGCCTGTGCCGGGTGCCAATCGCACCGCCGTAGACACGTTTTCTCCTCAGACGAACCTCTACTCGCATTCGTTGTTCGGAGGTTTCTTCGGACCGGAACTGAAACATGCGGGCTACGACAAGATAGTCATTCGCGGCAAGGCCCCCGATCTCGTCTACGTATGGATACACAACGACAAGGTGGAGATCCGTGACGCGACTCACCTTCGGGGCAAGGGCGCTCTCGAGACCGGCGCCCTCATCAAGGAAGAACTGAAAGAATCTGAAGTCCAGGTCGCGGCTATTGGACTGGCCGGCGAGAACCGGGTCTATATGGCCACCATAGAGCACGCCAACTCGAGCGCCTCGCGCGGGGTGGGCGTCATCATGGGGGACAAAAGGCTGAAGGCGATCGCTGTTCGCGGGACCAAGGACATCAACATCGCGCATCCGGCCGAGCTTTTTGCGAAGTGCAGCCGGCAATACCGGGACATCTACGACAATCCGAATTGCGGCGATTACTTGGCGCATGAGGACGACGAAGAATGGCATGTCAACAACTTCGCTTGGGGAAACGCCCGCGATCGGGTGAAGGGTTACTGGACCGAGGAACGCGAAAAGAAGTGGACGGAGATCAGCAACAGCGTACGAAAGAGATGGACCGGGTGCTACAACTGTCCAAAAGACTGCCATCAGGCAATATCCTACCCGGGAAGACATACATATTTTCAGAAGTGCTATAGCAAACTGACCTATGCGATGGCGGCATATAAAGAACTAGATTTTAACTATGATATTCTCGGTCTCACCCAGGAGTACGGTCTCGACGGTTTCTCGACCCCACAGGTGTTGGCCTTTGCCATTGAGCTCTACGAAGCGGGTATTCTGACCGACCAAGACATGCCCGGATTCCCGTCCGACTCGGGCGAACGCTTCTTCTGGCTCGTCGAGAAGATCGCCCGACGCGAGGGCATCGGCGATACCCTCGCCAATGGTGTGTATGCGGCCGCGCGGCAGATCGGCAAAGGCGCGGAAGCGTTCGATCACAACACCATGAAGAAGTTCGAGCAGGTACCCCTCAAGCTGGGCACGATCAACTACCCCTATTTCCTCATGTACGCCACCGGCGAAAAGATGAACATCACCCAGATCGAAGGGTCGTACCCGCAGATCGCCATCGCCGACAAGGAGGAGCGGGCCGCGTTCGTGGCTCGGTGGGAAGCGGCTCCCGAGCGCTTCAAGAAGTGGTACATGGAGTGGGAGCCCCGCACGCATCCATCGGTGGAGGCGTCCGTCAACATCGTCGACTGGAATGAGACCATGCACTACATCGACGACGCCATCGGCACCTGTGCGTTCTTGTCGTCGTTCCGAGGCCAGTTCGGCGGCCAGCCTCCGTACCACATCTTCAACCTGCCCGGGTTCATCTCGGACGCGGTCGGCATCGACCTCGACGAAGACGAGCTGTGGCGCATCGCGCGCCGGAACCGGAACCTGATCCGGGCGATCAACGTACGTAGAGGGCTGCGCAGGAGCGACGAGGCGCCTCCCGCCGACCACTGGAAGAAGCGCGAACCGGAGATGGAGACCAAACTCCTCGATACCTACTACGAGTTCAAGGGCTGGACCAACGACGGCATCCCCACCAAGGAGACCTTGGACGACCTGGATCTGGGATACGTCGCCGACGATCTCGTGCGGAGAGGGATCCTCGCGGAGAGCCCCGACGCTTCCCCGATCGCGGCTACAACCGCTGCGGTTCAGGGCTGAGTGGAGGGACGGGAGACATGACTGCAGACGTGACTGAAGCCGCTGTGAAGAACGTGATCAAAGAGATCAAGATCGACGTGGACAAGTGTATCGGTTGCCGTGCGTGCGAGATGGCCTGCTCCGCGTTCCACGCCCGGCCGAGATTCAGCAGCACCAACCCGGCGAGGTCGCGCATCCGGGTGGTGGTGGACGAGTTGAACGACGAGTATGTTCCCGTCCGTGCGACGGAATACGCCAAGGCCGAGTGTTCGGGCAGACACGTCTACACCATCAACGAGAAGGAATACTCGGAGTGCAGCTTCTGCGGGGCTTCCTGCCCCTCCCGGGAGTACTTCCGTGAGCCTGATTCCGGCCTGCCCTTGAAGTGCGACATGTGCGAGGAAGACCCGACCCTCGAGGAGCCGTGGTGCGTTCAGGTCTGTCGATGCGACGCCCTGACGTACGTAGAGCGGGAAGACGATCGACCGGCGGAAGAAGAAGAGAAGCTGGGGGAACTGGAGTTGGGGCTCGACTCTTTGGTGGATCGATACGGAATACAGAAGCTTGCGGAGACGGTGGCCCGCATGTCGAGCAAGGGCTAGCCTACTGTGGAAAGCCTCACCGACTATAGGGAGATCGTCGACGTCATCAAGGAAAGCGGCGGCGATGCGGTCAAGCGTTGCTATCAATGCGGCCTGTGCGACACCGTGTGCCCGTGGAACAAAGTCATCGATTTCAGCATGCGCAAGATCATCCGCGAGGCCACCTTCGGGATGACCAACATCGAGACGGAAGATATCTGGCGCTGCACCACCTGCGGCAAATGTCCGCAGCGGTGCCCCAGGGACGTGCAGCAGATAGACGATACGGTGGCCCTGCGCCGGATGGCGACGGAATTCAAGGTCTTTCCGAAGCACGTACAGTCTATCCGTACCATCAGTGCCGGTCTTACGAGCGAAGGCAATCCCCTGAACGAGAAACGGGCCGACCGGGCCAAGTGGGCGGAAGGCCTGGGGGTGAAGCCGTTCAAGGAAGGCATGGAGTTTCTCTATTTTGCCTGCTGCTACTTGTGCTACGACCCCAGACTGAAGAAGGTGGCGCGGGCTACGGCCGAGTTGCTGAAGAAGGCCAAGGTCGACTTCGGCATACTGAGCACCGGCGAGAACTGCTGCGGAGAGAGCATCCGCAAGACCGGCAACGAGGCACTGTTCAAGCGTCTGGCAAGAGAGAACATCAAGACCTTTATCGACAACGGGGTCAAGAAGATCCTGGTCTCGTCTCCCCACTGCTACCACACCTTCAAGAACGAGTATCCCGAGTTCATGGCGAACTTCGAGGTGGTGTATATCTCGCAGTATCTGGCTCAGCTGGTGGCTGAAGGTCGCCTTGAAGTGGGTCAGGACTACGCCAAAAAGGTGACCTACCACGACCCCTGCTACTTGGGGCGTCACAACGGTGTGTACGACGAGCCCCGGCGGATCCTTGAGGCCATACCCGGCCTGGAACTGTGCGAGATGACCGACACCAAGGTCGACAGTCTGTGCTGTGGAGGGGGCGGCGGGCGCATCTGGATGGAAACGCCCAAAGAAGAGCGGTTCTCCGATCTCAGGCTCGACCAGGCGGTCGAAGCGGGCGCGGATGTGCTGGTCACGTCGTGCCCCTACTGCATCACCAACTTCGAGGACAGCCGGTTGAACCGAGACGATAGCGACGTCATCGAGATCAAAGACATCACTGAAGTCATGCGCGAAGCGATCTAGGAACCTGAACTCACCCTCATGAGGCTATAGAGACGTGGACAACGCACCCTTTCACAACGCCCTCTCTCACCTGGACGTTACTGAGACCCCGGCGCCGGCCAATGTCGGCGATGTCATGGTCGTGGGCGGAGGCATCAGCGGCATCCAGGCCTCCCTGGATCTCGCCATCGCGGGGTTCAAGGTCTACCTGGTCGAGAAGCTGCCGACCGTTGGTGGCAAGATGGCCCAGCTCGACAAGACTTTTCCTACGAACGACTGCTCCATGTGCATCGAGTCGCCCAAGTTCATCGAATGCGACCGCCACCCCAACATAGAGATGCTCACGTACACCGAAGTGGAGAGCGTCGAAGGGGAGGCCGGGGATTTCACGGTGACCCTCACGAAGAAGCCGCGCTATGTCGTCGAGGACAAGTGCACTGGGTGCGGCACGTGTGTAGAGTATTGCCCGATAAAGGTGAAGGACAAGTATAACCAAGGGTTATCAGACAACAAAGCCGTCCACATATATTTCTCTCAGGCAGTTCCCTTGGTTACGTACATAGATGATAATTGTCTCTATTTGAAGAACAAGAAGTGTAGTATATGCGAAGGTGTGTGTAAGAATAAAGCGATAGATCTTAATCAAAAAGCAGAAAAGCTGCAGATCAACGTGGGCGCGATCGTACTGTCGCCGGGCTACGAGGTGTTCGACCCCAAGATCAGAGGTGATTACGGCTACGGCTCCATGCAGAACGTGGTCACCAGTCTCGATTACGAGCGTCTGTTGTGCTCGACAGGGCCCTTCGAGGGCGAGATCCTGCGGCCTTCCGACATGAAGCACCCGCACAACATCGCCTGGATACATTGCGTCGGCTCGCGGCAGGTCATCGAGGGCGGCAACACCTACTGCTCGGCCGTCTGCTGCTCGTATACGCAGAAACAGGTGATCCTGACCAAGGACCACGACTCGGAAGCCAAGGCGACGATCTTCCACAACGACATTCGCTCGTACGGCAAGGATTTCGAGCGCTTCTACCAGCGGGCGGCCAACCTACCCGACGTGCGCTTCGTCCGTAGCTACGTGTCTATCGGTAAGGAGATCCCGGAGACCAACAACGTGACGGTGCGCTACGCCACCGACGATCATGGAGTCGTGGAGGAAGAGTTCGACATGGTGGTCCTGTCGGTGGGCATGAACCCACCGTCCGATGCGGAGCGGCTCTCGCGGGTGTTCGGCATCGAGTTGACCGCACAGGGATTCTGCAAGACCGATCCCGTCAACCCAATCAAGACCTCCCGACCGGGCGTGTTCATCAGCGGGGCGTTCCAGGGCCCCATCGACATCCCGGAGTCGGTCGTGAGCGCGAGCGGGGCCGGCTCCCAATGTGGTCAACTGCTCGACTACCGCCGGGGCAAGTTGGCAAAGGAGCGCGTTTATCCCGCCGAGAGGGACACCTCGCAGGAGGAACCGCGGGTGGGCGTGTTCGTCTGCCATTGTGGATCGAACATCGGCCGGGTCGTGGATGTGCCCGGCGTGGTCGATTACTCGCTGACCCTCGGCAACGTGGTGCACGCCGAAGAGGGGCTCTTCATCTGCTCCACCGACGCGGCCGCCAAGATATCGGATACCATCCGCGACAAGGGCCTCAACCGCGTGGTGGTCGCCGCCTGCACTCCCCGCACGCACGAGCCGCTGTTTCGGGACACGCTCCGCGAAGGCGGCGTGAACCAGTACTTCTTCGACATGGCCAATATCCGCGAGCACTGCTCGTGGGTCCACAGCCGCGAGAAGGAACTCGCCACTCAGAAGGCAAAGGATATCGTGCGGATGTCTGTGGCGCGCACCACCCTCTTGGAGCCCCTGCAGGAGTTCGATCTGCCGGTCAACAAGACGGGGTTGGTGGTGGGTGGCGGCGTGGCCGGCATGACCAGCGCTCTCAGCATGGCTGAGCAGGGGTTCGAGGTCTACCTGATCGAGAAAGACTCGGACCTGGGGGGCATGGCGCGCAGACTCCACTACTCCCTCGAGGGTCTCGACGTGCAGTCGTTCTTGGCCGACCTGATCCGCAAGGTGTACCAGCATCCTCTCATCCATGTGTCCACCGACGCCACCATCACCGAGGTCTCCGGCTACGTGGGGAACTTCGTCACCAAGGTGCAGACACAGGGCATGGTGAAAGAGATCGAGCATGGAGCGGCCATCCTGGCCGTCGGCGCCGAGGAATATCGACCCACCGAGTATCTATATGGCTCTGACGAGCGAGTGGTCACCCAGTTGGAACTGGAGGAGCAGATCGACGGCGGGGCCGAGTGGCTGACCGATCCCCAGACCATGGTGATGATCCAGTGCGTCGGCTGCCGGAACGAGGACCGCAACTACTGTGCCCGTATCTGCTGTAGCCAGGCGGTGAAGAACTCGCTGAAGCTCAAGGACCTCAACCCGGAGATGGACATCTACGTCCTCTTCCGCGACATCCGTACCTACGGGTTCAGGGAAGACTACTACCGAGAAGCCTCTGAGAAGGATGTGCGGTTCATCCGCTACGAGCCGGAGGATGGGCCCGAGGTGGAGGCTGTGGAGGAGAACGGACGGCGGGTCTTGCGGGTCGCCGTCACCGATCCCATCCTGGGTCAGAAGATTGCCATCGATGCCGACGCCATCACGTTGTCGGCGGCCGTCATCCCTTCGGCCGGCGTCCAGGAGATGGCCGGTCTGTACAAGGTGTCGTTGAGCCCCGATGGGTTCTTCCAGGAAGCGCACGCTAAGCTGCGGCCGGTGGACTTCGCTGCGGAAGGCATCTACCTGTGCGGCACGGCCCACTATCCGAAGCACATGACCGAGACCATCAGCCAAGCGTACGGCGCCGCCGGTCGGGCCATCACCCTCCTCTCTCAGGATACGGTGACGGCCTCCGGCTCGGTATGCGAGGTCAACGAGGAGGCCTGTATCGCCTGCGGAGCGTGCGTCAGGGCATGCACGTATGGTGCGGTCGACCTTCACGAGACGCGCCAAGGCAAGAAGGCGGGTGTGAACCCCGTGCTCTGTAAGGGCTGCGGGCTCTGCAACTCCAAATGCCCCACGGGGGCGATTTTCCTCAGACACTACACCGACGAGGTGGTCTTGTCGCAACTCAACGCGGCGATACCGGACTCCGAGGCGAAGCCCGACTCTGACGGAGGAGCCGACTTCGCGGAGTCGCCGGATCTCGTGGCGGTATAGCAGCTATCAAACGATGAGGGAAGAATGGGAGGTGAGACGATCATGAGCAATGGAGTAGAGTTCAAGCCGCGGATTGTTGGGTTTCTCTGCAACTGGTGAGGATATTCCGCCGCGGACTTGGCTGGAGTTTCCAGACTACAATATAGCCCTGACATAAAGATCGTTCGCCTGATGTGTACGGGCAGGGTCGATCTCACCTTCATACTGCGCGCCTTGATGAACGGGAACGACGGAGTGTTCATCGGTGGCTGTTGGCTGGGAGAATGCCACTACATCACCGAGGGCAACTATGATGCGATGAGCATGATGCATCTGGGCAAGAAGCTCATCGAATATATAGGGTTGAACCCCGACAGGTTCCGCATGGAGCAGATTTCTGCATCTGAAGGAATCCGTTTCAGCGAAGTGATGAATGATTTCGCCAAGACCCTGAAGACGCTCGGTCCTCTAGGGAGGTCGGAAGGGTTGGACGAGGACGATCTGCGCGCCGGACTGGAAGAAGTGACGCGACTAGTTCCGTATATCAAGCTCGCCAAGAGCGAGAAGCTGGCCTTGCGCCTTGAGAAGGCGGAAGACTACGAGACGCTCTTCAGCAGCGAAGAGATAGACGAGTTGTTGGGTGATGTCCCCGCGTACTACATCGAGCCGCAGAAGTGCCGCGCGTGCATGATGTGTCGCAACAGGTGCCCGGTCAAGGCGATAGACGGCGACAGAAGCCGGATCCACATCATCGACCAGGAAGCCTGCATCAAGTGCGGAACCTGCCTGGAAGTGTGCCCCCCTCGCTTCGGCGCGGTAACCGAGCTTCACGGCGTGCCGGTGCCGCCGCCCATTGGTGAAGAAGACCGCACGATAGCCAGGAAGGGCAAGACAGAAGCGGGAGAGATCCCCGTGGCGGTGGACTGAGCGAGAAAGGGACCTCATGGACGAGTGCACCGTTGCGATCAGACTGATGAAGGCCGACGACTTCGCCGCTGTTGTCGCGATCGACGAGAAGGTGCTCAAGACCTCTCGACAAGAGTATTACCGCATCAAGTTCGACAAGATCTTCGACTCAAGCGTCTACTTGCCGGTGTCGCTTGTGGCAGAGATAGAAGAGGGCACAGTGGTGGGGTTCGTGATGGGCGAGCTCTACATGGGGGAGTACGGCATATACCAGGAAGAAGCCACGATGGACACCATCGGCGTCGACCCCGATTGGCGCCACAAGGGTATCGGAAAGCAACTGATGGATGCGTTCGTCGAGCATCTGAAACAATTAGGCGTGCAGAGAGTGAACACGTTGGTCGGTTGGAACGATCCCGAACTGATCCAGTTCTTCAGTGCCAATCAGTTCAGCCCTTCTACGACCATCAACTTGGAGCGAAGCTTGTAGTCAGGTGGTAAGAAGGGGGACTCACGTGGCGGATGACGCTCTTTCCGTCGACAGTTCGGGCACTGCGAGCCCTGAGAGTGGCGCGAGCGCAGAAGCGGCCGGGTTCCCTTGGACAGCTTCCCGGAGTTCATAGGTGATGACCCGCTCATCAGGCAGCTGTTCGTTCCGTCTGTAGTGTAGACCAGTAGACCTCATCAGGGGTCTTGTTGTCGA
>Ga0172371_10004426_pt1 | contig 21288 bp, 17 predicted proteins | sample Lak12m_FD_114543 | JGI IMG/M metagenome (GOLD analysis project Ga0172371, IMG submission 114543) | Freshwater microbial communities from Kabuno Bay, South-Kivu, Congo - kab_022012_12m | ecosystem: Environmental > Aquatic > Freshwater > Lake | place: Democratic Republic of the Congo: South-Kivu... | reverse complement strand
CCCAAGGGCATCGAGTACGCCTCGATCCTCAAGGGCGAGCCCATCCATCCGCTTCTCACCGACTCGAAGGGCAGGGTGCTCTCGTATCCGCCCATCATCAACTCTGCGGATCTCGGCGCGGTCCAGGTGGGCGACAACGAGGTCTTCATCGAAGTGACCGGCAGCGATTACCCCTCGGTGGCGCTCTCGGCCTCGATCATGGCCTGCGATCTTGCGGACATGGGCTTCGAGATCGTCAATGTCCAGGTCGACTACGAGTACGACACGCCCTTCGGGAACTCGGTCGTCTTCCCCTACTATTTCCAGGAGGAAATCTCCGCTTCGCTCGAAGACACAAACAAGCTTCTCGGGAGCTCCCTTGGCATGCCCGAGGCGCTCGACGCGCTCACCCGGATGGGTCTCTGTGCCTATTCTACCGACGGGAGCACGGTCCAGGTCGCGCCTCCCGAGTACCGCAACGATTTTCTCCATCCCGCGGATGTCATGGAAGACGTGATGATCGGCGCAGGACTGGCGAATTTCGCGCCGCAGCGCCCATCGGACTTCACGATCGGCCGGCTCACGCCGATCGAGCGCTTCTCGCGCAAGGCCAAGAGCGTCATGGTGGGCCTCGGCTACCAGGAGATGATCTACAACTACCTCGGCTCCGGGAAGGATTACGCGGAGAAGATGCGCGTGGAGGCGTCGAATCTCGTCAAGATTTCCAATCCGATGACGGAGAACTACGAGTACGTCCGCAGTTCGCCGCTGCCGGGGCTCATGCAGACCGAGAGCGTATCGGCCAAAGCTTCCTACCCGCACCGGACCTTTGAGGTGGGCAAGGTCGCGCTCAAGGATAGCGAAGCGAACTACGGCATCGTCACGCGCCAGTACATAGGCTTCGTGACGAGCCACGCCCAGGCTGACTACAACGAGATAGCTTCCCACGTGGCCACGCTCATGTACCTCCTCGGCCGAGAGTATAAGGTCCGCGAGAGCTCGGATACGCGCTTCATTCCCGGCCGGCAGGTCGAAATCCTAGTGAAGGATCAGCGCGTCGGCGTGTTCGGCGAGTTGCACCCCGAGGTGTTGGGCGCCTATGGTGTCACCATGCCCTGTGCGGCCGGCGAGCTCGATCTCGAGTCCCTTCTCGACGATTGAAACCGAATTCTTGAAGCGCTGATCGCCTGCCCGCGTGCATTCCTTTTGAAGGAATCACGCGAGGAGGGACAACAGCATGGAGATTTTCGCGCACGAACCTCTTGGATTCGACGGAATCCTCGTACAGGTCGAGGCAGACATCCGAAACGGCATCCCCGCGGTGGAGATTGTCGGCCTCGCGTCCGCTTCCGTGCGCGAGGCGCGAGAGCGTGCCCGGATCGCGGTGCGCAACGCGGGCTTCGAATTTCCCCAGGACCGCATTCTCGTCAACCTCTCGCCCGCCGACGTCCACAAGGAAGGGTCGGCCTACGACCTCCCCATCGCGCTGAGAATCCTCACATCGTCGGCGCAGATCGAGGATATCCCCATCGCGATCCTCGCCATGGGCGAACTCACGCTCGAGGGCGAGTTGCGCTCAGTTCGGGGCATCCTCCCGGCGGTGCGCGCGGCGAGCGAGCAGGGCATACGCGTCTGCCTTGTCCCGGAGGAGAACGCGGAAGAGGCCTCGATGGTGGACTCGGCGCAGGTGTGGCCCCTGCGACACCTCTCTGAGGTGCGCGAAATCTGCCTCGCGCTCGCACGGGGCGAGCCGCCAGAATCTGGCGCGCGCGCGGATGCTCGGTGTGCCGCGCGCCCGGAAGCAGCCGATGGCGCGAACCTCCCGGATTTCTCGGACTTCAAAGGCGATTCACAGCTCATGCGCGGCCTTACCATTGCCGCCGTGGGAGGACACAACCTCTTTCTCTCCGGCCCCCCGGGCGCCGGCAAAACGATGGCGGCCCAGCGGTTTCCCTCGATTTTGCCGCGACTCTCGGCCACGCAGGCGCTTGAAAGCGCATCGCTCCAGTCTCTCTGGGGCAGGGTGCAAGCACAGCTCCTCGATGAACCGCCATTCCGCTCCCCGCACCATTCGGCGACCCTCGAAGGCATGATCGGAGGCGGCAGACCGCCAAGACCAGGCGAAGTGAGCCTCGCGCACAATGGCGTGCTCTTCCTCGACGAGTGCCCTGAGTTTCACCGGGATGTCCTCCAGGCGCTCAGGGAGCCATCGGAGCGCGGCTATGTCGATATCGTGCGCGCGGGGAGAACTCTCCGTTTTCCCTCGGATTTTCAGCTCATCATGGCGGCGAATCCCTGCCCATGCGGGAATTTGGGAATGCCGGGCAAGATCTGCCTCTGTTCGCCGGAAGAGATTCGCGCATATTGGAAAAAGCTCGGCGGGCCGCTTCTCGACCGACTCGATATGCGCATCGCGATGCGGCCTCCAGATGCCCGCCAGCTCATGCGCGGTTCATCGATCTCCAGCGAGCGCGTGCGGTTGCTGGTCGCGGAGGCGCGCGCACGGCAGCGGCACCGTATCGCGCGGCGCGGGTTCAGATCGGATCCACGAGGTCAGGGTGGCGGATTCCTCAATTCGAGGATAAGCCCAGGTTTGATCGCTGAGCTGTGCGCGCTCTCAGCCGAAGCTGAACGTCAATTTTCCGAGGCAGTGTCAGCGTATGGACTCTCCGCGCGCGCGAGCCACAGCATTCTCAAAATCGCGAGAAGCATCGCCGATCTCGAAGGGCACGACGGCATCGGCCTGAGCGAGATCGAAGAGGCCATAGGCTATCGGCAGTTCGGGGACTCCGATGCCGTGTTTCCGCGTTAAATATGAATTGACAGCGCGGCGCGCGCCTCTTAGAGTAGCACAGAGAGGAACGAATGATGCGCTACGCGGTGTGCAACGAACTTTTCGGCGACATGCCTTTCGGCGAGGCTTGCCGGATCACGAGAGAAGAAGGATTCGAGGGGATGGAGATTGCCCCCTTCACGATATTTGGAGATTTCAGCGACGCGGCGATTGGAAAGGGCATTGTTGACTGCAGACACATTCTGAAAGAAGAAGGGCTTCACTTCGTCGGCTTTCACTGGCTCATGGCGGCGCCGACGGGGCTGCATCTCGCGAGCCCGAACCGTTTTGTGAGGAGCAGATCCTGGGAACACCTGCGCTTCATGCTGGAGTGCGCCGCGGGCTTTGGCGGAGGGAACCTCGTGCTCGGCTCTCCCAAACAGCGCTCAACCCCACAAGGCATGGCGCCATCCGAAGCGAAGCGCATCCTCATCGATGGGCTCCTCGAAATCGCCAGTCACGCTGCTTCCTGCGATTCAAAACTCCTCATCGAAGCGCTTTCGCCGGATCAAACCGATATTGTGACGAACCTCGAAGAAGCGGTGGAAGCTGTGCGACGCGTGGATAAACCGGCGATCCGCACCATGTTCGATTTTCACAACGCACGCGCTGAACACCACGATCCCGCCACGCTCATCGAGCGGTTTTATCCCTATATAGAGCACGTGCATCTGAACGAAACCGAGGGAGGTGGCGCCCCCGGCACCGGGAACACCGATTACCTGCCGCCGGTGCGCAGTTTGCTCGCGCGCGGGTATCGCGGTTGGCTCAGCATGGAAATTTTTCAGGTACCAGAGGATCCGCGCCAGGTGCTCCAGACGGCGATGCGGACCATGCGGGAAGCAGAGTCGGCGGCGCGCGGCATCGCGCCCTAACACGAGGAGGATTCACATGAAATTTGGCATCGTCGGCACAGGAATGATCGCGAAAATACACGCGAAGGCGATTTCTGAAATACCGGGCTCGAAGATCGTCGCATGCTTCGATGTGGTGCCTGAGAGGGCAACGCAGTACGCCGAAGCGGTGGGCTGCAGGGCGTATACGGACTTTGCCGCCTTCCTCGACGACCCAGATATAGAGGTGGTCAACATCTGCACGCCCTCGGGGCTCCACAGCGACGCGGCTATTCCCGCCGCCGAATCCGGCAGGCACCTGATCATCGAAAAACCACTCGAAATCACGGTGGAACGCTGTCTGCGCATCGCCGACACCGCACAGAAGCACCATGTCACCCTCTCGGGCATCTTTCCAAGCCGATACTCAGACGCCTCCCAGACGGTCAAACGCGCCTGCGACGCGCGACGCTTCGGCGTGCTGACGCAGGGCAGCGCCTACGTGAAGTGGTGGCGCGACCAGAAGTACTATTCCCAGGGCGGATGGAAGGGGACGAGAGCGCTCGACGGCGGCGGCGCGCTCATGAACCAGTCGATCCACGCGGTCGACCTCCTGTTGTGGTTTATGGGCCCCGTAAAATCGATCAGCGCACACACCTCCACCGTCGGCCACTCCCAGATCGAAGTCGAGGACAACGCCGCGGCGGCGATCGAGTTTGAGAGCGGGGCGCTGGGCGCGATTCAGGGCACCACCGCGGCATGGCCCGGGTTCATGAAGCGCATCGAAATCATGGGAACGACGGGGAGCACCATCATGGATGAGGATATGCTCACGTTCTGGCAATTTGCCCAGGAGATCCCGGAAGATGCCGCCACGAGGAACAGGCTCTCCAAATCGGCTTCGTCCTCCGGAGGCGCCGCAGATCCCGCAGCCATCGGCTACGAGGGCCACCGGCGTCAGATTGTCGATGTCATCGAAGCGATTGAGCGCGGTCGAGCGCCACTCGTGGACGGCATCGAGGCGACCAGAGCAGTCGCGTGCATCGAGGCCATCTACAAGAGCGCCGCCCAGGGCGGCACGCCACAGCGACCGACGCGGATTTGAGCGACACCCCAATGGAAGACATCTCGCGCACCGGAATCGGAGCCTCCCCAGGGAAACCTTTTTTCAACCTCGGCGGTTTCGCGGACGAAGCCGCGGATTCCATCGAGGAACAGATCGCGGTCACGAAGGCTCTTGGCTGGAAGTATATCGAGGCGCGGTCCATCGATGGGGTGAACATCCACGATCTTGACGAGCGCGATTTTCAGCGCGTGGCGCGCGCGCTCGAGACGAGCGGCGTTCGCGTCTCCTGCTTCGGGTCGACGATCGCCAACTGGGGCGCGCGCCTCGACGAGGAAGACTTTGGCGCGACCATGAGCCGGGTACGCCGCGCGATCGAGAGAATGAAGGCTCTCGACGTGCGCCTTGTCAGGATCATGAGCTACGCGGTGATTACCGACCCCGCAGGCAATCCGCTTCCCGATCAGCACCTCGCCCTCAGGCTTGAACGGCTGGGCGCGATCTGCGAAGAATTCGCGGATCACGGCATGGTGCCGGTCCATGAGAATTGCTTCAATTACGGGGGCATGAGCCTCGAGCACACGCGCGAGCTCCTCGCCGCGCTGCCGAATCTGAGGCTTGTATTCGATACCGGCAATCCATGCCTCACCCCAGATTTTTCGAAACCGGCCCCGCGGCCGAACCAGGAAGCCTGGCCCTCATGGCAGGCGCTTAAAAACGCGGTGGCCCACCTTCACATCAAGGATGGCTGGCGCGAAGTCGCGAGCGGCGAAGAGCACTATGTCTTTCCTGGGCAAGGACCATGCCGCGTGGAGGATATTCTCGGAGATTGCGCCGCTTCCGGTTACGGGGGCCACTTGAGCATCGAGCCGCACATGGTGGCGGTATTTCACGACGCAAGCGTGAAGCGCAGCCTCGAGGCGCGGCGCGCGAACTATCTAGAGTATGGGAGGAAACTAGAAGCCATGCTCGTAAGGCTCGGATTCCGAATAGAGGAGGGCGTCGCCTATGGCGAGCAATGAGCTAGTCTGTCCCAGGAGCGACGAAGAGCTCGACGCGCTGCTGGCAATGCCGAGCGAGCGGCTCGTCGCCTTTTTTCAGCGCGCGCGCATCCGCCGGCTCGCGATTCTCGGCATTGGCGGAAAAATCGGCGTAACGCTGGGGTTGGCGGCGGCACACGCGGCGAGGCGCGCGGGCTGCGGCACGGAAGTCATCGGCGTTTCGCGCTTTTCCGATACCGAAGCCCGCGCGAAGCTCGAAGCCTCTGGCGTCCGCACCATCTCATGCGACCTTCTCGACGAGGAGGCGGTGCGCGCGCTTCCCGACGCCGACGCGGTCATATTCATGGCTGGAAAAAAGTTCGGCACTTCTGAAGATGCCTCCCTCACCTGGGCGATGAACGCGATCGCCCCGGTCAACGCCGCAAAGCGATACCCGCATGCCCGAACCGTTGTGTTTTCGACAGGCTGCGTGTACCCCCTCGCCTTCGCGGAGAGCGCCGGCTGCTCCGAGCGATGTCCACCCGCGCCTCTCGGCGAGTACGCCCAGTCAGCCCTCGCGCGCGAGCGGATTTTCGAGCACTACAGCCGGACCGCTGGCACCCCGGTCGTCCTCTTCAGACTGAACTACGCGATCGACTTGAGGTACGGCGTGCTTCACGACATCGCTATGAGGGTCTGGCAGTCGCGGCCAGTCGACATTTCCGTGCGGAACTTCAACTGCATCTGGCAGGGCGACGTGATCGAGCGAGCCCTCCTCTCGATCGAGCTCTGCGCTTCCCCGCCGCGCGTGCTCAACATCTCAGGCCCCGAAACCGTGGCGACCGCGGATGTCGCTGAGTATTTCGCGGAGACCTTTGGAACGCGAGCCATTCTCGAGGGTGTGGACCGAGCAGCCAGCCCCGGCTACCTCTGCGACGCGGGCCTCTCCTTCGGCCACTTCGGCTACCCGGGCGTCGCGCTCGCCACCATGCTCAGGCTCACGGCGGAGTGGATCGCGCACGGCGGCAGTTCGCTCAACAAACCGACGCACTTTCAGACAACCGATGGCAAATTCTGATTTACATGCCAAGGAGGTGACGAATGTCCTCATCACTGCCCCAAGCTCAGGCGAGAGTCCTGCGCGCCGGCACCGCGATTCCCGCGATCCCCCTCGCCCTCGATAAAAATCGACGCTTCGACGAGCGCCGCCAGCGCGCCCTCATCCGCTACTATCTCGACTCAGGCTCGGGCGGCATCGCGGCGGGCGTCCATACCACCCAGTTTTCCATCCGTGAGCACAACCTCTTCAAACCAGTCATGATGTTCGTCTCCCAGGAGATCGACGCCTGGTCCGCGCGCGGCGGCGCGCCTATAAGCAATGGCCAGCCCGCACTCAATGGAGCGCCCACACCTAAAGAGGCACCCGCACCAGGCGCTATGCCAACACTAGTCGTCGCACCCGGAGCCGCCGCATCCGCAGGCGGCGCCTCCACTTCCGGCGGCGGTGCCCCGGTCTTTCGCGGCGCCCCCACATCCAGCGCGGCCGCGCCTGTCATTAAAATCGGAGGCATTTGCGGCGACACGGCGCAAGCCGTCCGCGAGGCGGAATTTTTAAATTTGCACGGCTATCACGCGGGACTTCTGAGCCTCGCCGCGATGAAGCATGAATCGATCGAACATCTCATCGCCCACGCGATGCGGATCGCGGATATCATTCCCCTCGTGGGCTTCTATCTACAGCCAGCCGTGGGCGGAAGGGCCTTGCCCTACGAATTTTGGAGGGCCTTCCTTGAAGTAGACAATGTCATCGCCATAAAAGTCGCCCCCTTTAATCGCTACCAGACCCTCGATGTGGTCCGTGCGCTCGCCGACTCGGGCCGCGAGCGTGAGGTGACGCTCTACACCGGGAACGACGATCACATCGTGATCGATCTCGTCACGCCTTTCTCGGTCAAGGATCTGTCCGGAATAGAGAAGACGATCCGTTTCAGGGGAGGATTGCTGGGGCAGTGGAGTGTGTGGACAAAGAGAGCGGTAGAGTTGCACGCGGAGCTTCGCGCACTCGCGGAATCCGGCAGCGCGATTCCCGCGAGCGTGCTCTCGCTGGCCCAGGCGCTCACCGACGCGAACGCGGCGATCTTCGATGCGGCGCACTCGTTCGCGGGCTGCATACCCGGCATCCATGAAATATTGAAGCGCCAGGGCCTCCTCGAGGGCATATGGTGCCTCGATCCGTCAGAAACGCTCTCGGAAGGGCAGGCGGAAGAGATCGACAGGATCTCCGCCGCCTATCCGGAACTCAGCGACGACGCCTTCGTGCGCGAGCATCTCGCCGAATGGCTTGCGTAATCAGAGGTGAACGATCACGCATTCTTCTTTCTGATGCTCGCGATGATATTCTTTACCCACTTTGCGCGGCCGAGCACAATCACCAAGGTCAGCGCGAAGAGGATGAGGCAGATCGGCCGAGAAAAGAATGGCGCGATGCTTCCATTCGAGAGAATGAGAGCGCGGCGCAGGTTCTTGTCGAGAATGTCGCCAAGAATGATGCCAAGGACGAGCGGCGCCATAGGGTACTCCATCTCGCGCAGAATGAAACCGATGATTCCGAACACGATCATCACCGATACATCGAAAAGTCTCGACTGCAGCGCGAATGAACCCACCACGCAGAGCGTGAACACGATCGGCATGAGTTTCTGCCGTGGCACCTGCAGTATCTTCACGAGGGGTTTCACCATCGTGAGCCCGAGCACGAACATCATCACCGTGGCGATGAACACCATCGCGACGCTCTGATAAATGAATGAGGGAAATTCCACCATGATGAGGGGGCCTGGGCGTATCCCGTGGATGAGCATGGCGCCGAGCAGCACCGCCGCAGGCGCGGATCCAGGAATCGCGAGCGTCAGCACCGGGATAATCGCTCCCGGAACGCAGGCGTTGTTGCCAGTCTCGGATGCCATGAGCCCCTCGATGGAACCCTTCCCAAACATCTCTCTGTCCGCCGGTTTCGCTCCTCGTTTGGCAAAGTCATAGGAGACCCACGCCGCGATATCCTCGCCGACGCCTGGGATAGCCCCGATCAGCGTGCCGATAATGCCAGACCGAATGATCGTCTTCCAGTATTTGAAAACTTCCGAGGGTCTGGGAATGACGCGCTCGATCTTCGTTTTCACGACCTCGAATTTCTGGTAGCGCATGACTGAGATGATTTCGGCGAAGCCGAAGGTTCCCACCATGGCAGGTATCAGCGAAATACCGCCCGCGAGATCGGTGCTGCCAAACGAGAAGCGTGTGTAGGCGTGGATTCCCTCCATGCCGATCATCGCCACGAAGAGGCCCAGAAATCCCGAAATCCATCCCTTGAGCGGATCTTTGGGTGCCGTGAGGTTGCCGCAGATGACGATGCCAAATATGGAGAACCACACGAACTCGAAGGACTGGAATTTGAGCGCGATGCTTCCGATCAGCGGAGTGAATATGAGCATGACGATCATCCCGATCACTGATCCAAAGAATGAGCCAGTGGTCGCGATGCCGATCGCCTTGCCCGCCTGTCCCTTTTTCGCGAGCGGGTAGCCATCGAGAGTCGTCGCCGCGTTGGCGGGCGTTCCAGGTATATTGAGGAGAATCGCGCTGCGGCTCCCGCCGTAGATCGCGCCGATGTACATGCAGATGAGGACAAGTATCGCGTCATTCGCCTGCATTTTAAAAGTCAATGTCGTGAGCAGCGCCACACCCATCGTGGCGGTGAGGCCAGGCAGCATACCGATGATGATTCCCAACTCGGTGGCCCACAGCGCGTTGAATAGGATCTTAAAATTCAGAAATGAGAGCACCGCCGTGCCAAACATATTCAAGCCATCAAACATAGTGCGCTCCTCAAGGTAGATTTACTAGGAAAAGGTATTGGAATACGATCGTAACGAGTGCTGCGGTCCCCACTCCGATCACCGCTGCCCAAAGGAAAGTTTTCCATTGCTGGAGCAGTTTTTTGTGCGCGTCAAATTCGAAAATCGAAATGAAAAAGAAGACAAATATGAAGGTTGCCAGAGGAAACCAGATTTTCCCAAGCAAGAGGGCGTATCCAATGCAGAGCGCGATAGTGATGAGAATTCGCTGAGTGGTGATGGCCAAGCCCATTTTTTTATTCGAAGAAGCGGCTTCAGGGGAAGATGGATCGTGAGAAGGTTCATCTCCATCCCTTTTGAAGACTCTGCGCATGATCGCGCGCACAAACATCGATCCTGAGAGGAGCAGAAGCGCGAATCCGATGAACGCGGGGACCACTCCGGGGTTCGACCACTGACTCTCGTTCTTGTCGACCATGGAAGGCATTCCAAGCGACATTATGACAATCGTCAAGCTGAGCGCGAGCATCACGATCGAAGTATAAAAATCAGCCTTATTCATTTTCCTGTCGGTCATTCTTGACATCTCCTGTCAAACAGAACTGCGTAGCAAGGTGAATGGAGAATCATGCAAGAAAGGCGCAGCACCGCGCTGCGCCTTTCACGTGTGCCAGATCGCTCAGTCCCGTCAGGGTTTTGGGATCCCTACGGTGTCGGGCGATACTTTCGCTTTGCCAGCTTCGTAGTAGAGCCACGCGACCGGCTGATAGTAGGAGAACGCGCGGTCCTGCGCTTCCTGTCCATACGAAGGATCAAACATGGCGCCGCGAGAGAGGGCGTATTCTTTCAGTTTCGCCGAATTGAAAATCACGTCCTTCCAGGCTTTGGTGACAGTGTCGATCACTTCTTGCGGCACGCCCTTGGGAATGAAGATGCCGAAATAGTTCGGACCGGTCTTGAAGTCCTTGATCCAGTTCGTGATGGGCGGAATCACGCCAAAACCCTGAAGGTCCAGCGGTTTGTCGGAGAGGACCGCGAGCGGGCGGATCTTCTTTGCGCGGATCATGTCAGCCTCTTCTACCGCGAGTTGCGTCGTCACTTCGGTTTCGCCGGACACGCACGCGATAACCGCGGGGTTGCCGCCGTCGTAGGTGACGTGTTTGTAGTCGATGCCGGTGTACTTGCGGATGAGCTCAATGCCGATGTGTCCCGCCGAGCTCTGTCCCGCGGTGGCGACGGTGATCTTGCCGGGTTTCGCTTTGAAGGCCGCGAGCAGATCGTCGAAGGTCTTGTAGGGGGTTTCGGCATTGACCGAGACGACCATGACGTTCGCGACGCTGAGGAAGATTTCCCAGTCTTTGCGGATGTCGGTGTCGAGCATGCCCTGGACCTTGTAGGTTGCGAGGTCGGCGGCAGCGCCAGCCGACCATGTGTAGCCGTCGCGCTTCGCGTCGAGCACACTCTTCGTGCCGACAGAGCCCGAAGCGCCGGGCTGGTTGACGATGACGATCTTCTGGCCGAGCGCGGGCTCAAGTTCCGCCGCGGCGACTCTGGTCACCTGGTCGGTCGACCCGCCAGCGCCCCATGGCACGATGATGGTGATGGGTTTTACCGGTTTCCACGTTGCCTGTGCGAACGCTCCCTGGGCCGCTGCGGCGAACAGCAGGACGAGAGCGAGCGCCAGATACATCGATTTCTTCATGATGGCCTCCTCGATGAATTGTTATTCTTGACAAAATGAGTATAGGTGGCACTTTTTAGAGAAGTCAAGCATGATTTTTAGCATTGACGCAGCAATCCCGACACCGCATACTTTGGCGCATGAATTTTCATGACCAATTGGACGAGGCTCGCCAATCGACCATCATCGTGACAGGCGCCAGCCGGGGGCTTGGGCGAGGCATCGCCCTCGAACTCGCCTCGAGCGGGTACTCAATCGCGGTGGTGTTCGGGAAAAATCGTGAAGAGGCAGACCGCACACTTGCACTGTGCGAGTCGAGGCGTCGCTCTGAGCACCAGCGTTTCAAGGCCTTCAAAATCGATATTTCGAGCGCCGACGACCGCGCTCGCGGCATCGCGGAGATCTTCGAGGAATGCCCCAAAGTTGAAGGACTCGTCAACAATGCCGGAATGGCCCCCCGCGCGAGGGCCGATATTCTCGACACCTCCATCGAATCGTACGAAGAAGTGATGCGAACCAACGCCGAAGGGCCGTTTTTCTTCACGCAGCTCGTGGTGAGGCGATGGATGGAGGAAGGCCAGCGCGCTACTTCGCACGCGAGCGCGACTACGGAGGCGAATCCGCCCCTGCGCGGCAAGAGGATCGTATTCATCACCTCCATCTCCTCGGAGACGGTATCGCTCAACCGGGGCGAATACTGCATGTCGAAGTCAGCCCTCTCAATGGCAGCATCGCTCTGGGCTTCGAGACTCGCCCCGGAGGGCGGCCTCGTGGTGGAAATCCGCCCGGGCATCATGAAGACTGATATGACAAAAGGCGTGGAAGCAAAGTATCAGGCGCTCATCGCGCAGGGCCTCGTGCCCGCGCGGCGGTGGGGAAGCCCCGAGGATGTGGGACGCTCCGTTCGCGCCATCATGTCGGGAGATTGCGATTTCGCGTCGGGTTCGGTGATCCACCTGGACGGCGGATTCCACATCTCGAGGCTATAAACAGAGGCTATCAACAACAGGGGAGCAGGGCATGAAAGTTGCCGCAAAGATCGATCCGCAGTCGCTTGGCACGAAGGTCCGGGAAATTATCCTCCTCGCGGGAGAGAAATCGAGATCGCTCGCGCGGAGGTGGAAAGAGGGAGACGGGGCCCCTGTATTCACTGTCCAGGGCAGGTACACATCCCGAGGGTGGACCGAGTGGACTCAGGGTTTTCAATTCGGGATCCCTCTCATTGCCGGAGGCCTTCTCGGCGAAACAGACCTTGTCGAATACGCCGAGCGCATGATTGTCGAAAAAATGCCGGTACACCTCACTCACACGGGTGTCCACGACCACGGTTTCAACAACGTGAGCACCTTCGGCATGATCCTGCGGTTCATGGCACAGGGAAAGATCGCCGAAGAACCATGGAAGCGGCGCTACTTCGAGCTTGCGCTTCGCGCCTCCGGCGCGGTGCAGGCCTCGCGCTGGACCGCGCTTTCCGACAATCTCGGCTACATCTATTCGTTCAACGGCCCGCACTCGCTCTTCGCCGACACGATCCGCTCACTGCGTTCCCTCGCGCTCGCCTGGCAGCTCGGCCAGGAGCTCATGGAGGAGCAGGATTCACGAGTGAATCTGCTCGCGCGTCTCCTCGCCCACGCCGAAACCACCGCGCGCTGGAATGTCTACCACGGCACTGGACGCGATCGCTGGGATGAGCGGGGCAGGGTGGCCCATGAGTCCCTCTTCAACACTGTCAACGGCAGCTACCGCGCCCCAGCGAGCCAGCAAGGATATTCGCCCTTCACTACGTGGACGAGAGGTTTGGCGTGGATCATGCTGGGTTTCGCCGAGGAGCTCGAATTTATCGCGGGGCTTGAGCCGCACGCCATAGCCGGTCTCGGCCTTTCCTACTTCCCCACGAAGGATGCGGCGGTTGCGCGCTTCGAAACGGTGACGAGAGAAGTGTGCGATTACTACCTGACGCACACGCCGCTCGACGGAATCCCCTATTGGGACACAGGCGGCCCGCGTCTGCACCTCATCGAGCATGCCCTGGAGCGCCCCGCCGACCCTCTCAACCCCTACGAGCCGGTGGATTCCTCGGCGGCGGCCATCGCCGCGCAAGCCTTGCTCCGTTTCGGGAAGTACCTCGGCGACGAGGGCACGACTTACCTCAGCGCGGGTCTACAGATCATGGAAAGGCTCGCTTCCGAACCATATCTCTCGACCGGCGCCGCCCACGAAGGGCTGCTACTGCACTCGGTGTACCATTATCCCAATGCCTGGGATTATGCCGAACGCGCGGACGCGCCTCCGAGGGGCGAATCCTGCATGTGGGGCGACTACCATCTGCTTGAGGCGGCGATGTGGTGCGAAGAGTGGCTTCGCGGAGAGCCTCAAGAGAATTCCGGGGCAGAGACTGCGGGAAATACCCCTCTCGCCAGGGCTCTCGCAAAACCATCGCGATTTTTCGATATCGCGCAGCCCTGAGTTCAAGGAGGTTTTTATGGAAAATCTCGACAGGCTCGCGCTCCACAGCATCACCACCAAGCCCTGGAACCTTGAGACGGCGGTTGGCAAGTACCGCGAAGCTGGCGTGCGCGGCATCTCGATCTGGAGGGAAGCATACGAGGAATTAGGCGCCGAGAAAGCCGGCAAGCTCGCGCGTTCCGCAGGGCTCACCGTGGTCTCTCTTGTGCGAGGCGGTTTCTTCGTGCACCCTGAGCGCGGGGAGCGGCGCGCCCGTGTCGAGGCGAACATCGAGCTCATTCATGAGGCTGCGGCGCTCGGCGCTCCCCATATCGTACTCGTGTGCGGCGCCCACAGAAGTGTGCGCATTGACGAAGCGCGCCGGCAGGTCGCGGAAGGCCTGGAGCAAATTTTGGCCCACGCGGAGAAGGAGGGAGTGCGCCTTGCGGTCGAACCGCTCCATCCCATGTACGCGGGCGACAGATCGGTGATCAATACGCTCTCCGAGGCGCTCGATCTCTGCGATTCACTCTCGAGCTCGAGCCTCGGCGTGACGCTCGATGTCTACCATGTGTGGTGGGATTCCTCGCTTTTGGGGCAGATCGCGAGGGCAGGGGCCGCTTCGCGGCTTTTCGCGTTCCATGTCTGCGACTGGAAGACTCCCCTCGAGGACATGCTCGAGGATCGCGGACTCATGGGCGAAGGTTGCATCGACATCCCCGGCATTCGCGCCGCGGTCGATGGCGCTGGCTTCAGTGGCATGATAGAAGTCGAGATATTCTCACGCCGATTCTGGGCACTCGATCAGGATGTCTGGCTTTCGAAAATCGTTGATGCGTATAGACGACATGTCTGAGCGCCGAGGTGGCGCCTCAACATAGACCGCATTGTAAAACGCAAGGATATACCGCAAGGAGAATGCGCATGGCTGACAGAAAAATAAACATAATCATGAATGGCGTCACAGGACGAATGGGCACCAATCAGCACCTCGACCGCTCTATCGCGGCGATTCGTTCCCAGGGCGGGATCAAGCTGAAAAATGGGGATCGCCTCGTTCCCGAGCCTCTCCTTATCGGGCGCGATCCACGAAAACTCGAGGCGCTCTCGAAGCGATTCGGAGGGCTGAGCTTCAGCACCGACCTGGAGGCCGCGCTCGCCGATCCCTCCAACGAAATCTACTTCGACGCCCAGCTCACGGCGCTCCGTCCTCGCGGGGTTCGCGCGGCTATCGCGGCACGCAAGGCAATCTACACCGAAAAGCCCACCGCGACCTCGACCGCCGAAGCCCTCAGCCTCTACCGCGAGGCCAAGGCAGCGGGCATCAAGCAGGGCGTCGTGCAGGACAAACTCTGGCTTCCAGGCCTTTTGAAGCTCAAGTACCTCATCGACACGGGCTTTTTCGGCCGTATCCTCTCGGTTCGCGGCGAGTTCGGCTACTGGGTGTTCGACGGCTTCGCGCAGCCCGCCCAGCGCCCCTCGTGGAATTACCGAAAGGAGGACGGCGGCGGCATCATCCTCGACATGTTCTGCCACTGGCGCTACGTCATCGAGAACCTCTTCGGCGACATCAAGTCGCTCTCCGTGCTCGGCGCTACCCATCTGCCCAAGCGCGTGGACGAGCTCGGCGCGATCTACGATGCCACCGCGGAAGACGCCGCCTACGGCACCTTCGAGCTCAAAAACGGCGTCGTCTGCCAGTTCAACAGTTCCTGGGATGTGCGTGTCCGGCGCGACGATCTCTTCGTGATGCAGGTCGACGGAACGAACGGCTCCGCAGTCGCCGGACTCAGAGAGTGCTGGGTTCAGTCCGAGGCTATGACGCCCAAGCCCGTCTGGAATCCCGACATCGACAGCGACATTGACCACTTCGCGACCTGGGCAAAAATGCCGACCCGCGACCTCTACGAAAACGCGTTCAAAGTGCAGTGGGAGATGTTCCTAAGGCATGTCGCCGAGGGCGCTCCTTTCCCCTGGGACTTCCTCGCTGGCGCCAAGGGCGTTCAGCTCGCCGAGCTCGCGATGGAGAGCTGGCGGGCGCGCCGCTGGGTCGACGTGCCCGATCTGGAGTAAGGGAGATAGCCTGCGTCGCGGCGATGCGGGCGCGGAGACCGCGGCAACGCGTTTCGTCTTTGAAGCCAACCGCAGAGTATCCTAACAAAAAAAAGAGGGCGCCGAGTCCACGCGGATCGGCGCCCTCACTCAAAATATGAAAATTATTAGCGCTGGATGCGGGCCGAGCCACCCTTGGCGAGCGCCTTCACCTGGTCGAGCGATGCCATCGTCGTGTCTCCAGGATAGGTGGTGAGGAGGGCGCCGTGCGCCCAGCCGAGCCTCAGGGTCTCCTCGGGGTCGAGGCCCTCGAGCATCCCGTAGATCATTCCCGCCGCGAAACCATCGCCACCGCCGACGCGGTCGTAGACATCGAGCTCCATTGTCGGGGCGAGCCAGTGCTGCCCTTCGATCCAGAGCACCGCGCTCCAGAGGTGCCGATTCGTCGATTTCACGTCGCGGAGGGTCGTCGCCACCACTTTGATATTGGGCCACTGCGCGTGCACCTGTTCGATCGTTTTGAGGAACGACGCCGGATCGAGCTTGGATGCGCCGTGAATGTCGGGGCCGGGCAGTCCAAGGCCCATTTGGAGATCCTCTTCGTTGCCGACAAGCACATCGACATAGCGGGCGATCTCGCCGAGCACTTCCGAAGGTTTCTTGCCGCTATTGGCGGCTGCCCAGAGCTTCGCGCGGTAGTTCAGATCGAAGGATACGATGGCGCCGTGTGCGCGCGCGCTTTTCATCGCCTCAATGATGATCTCTGCCGTGGTCGCGGAGAGCGCGGAGAAAATGCCGCCTGAGTGGAACCAGCGGATGCCGCTTTTAAAGAGTCCATCGAAGTCGAAATCTCCCGGTTTGAGGAGCGCAGCCGCCTCGTTGGCGCGGTTGTAGAACACTACCGGCGCCCTCGCGCCGTGGCCCTGGTCCGACCACACGAGGGCCATGTTGGGGCCACGCACCCCATCGTAGGGATAGCGCTTGTAGATACCCTGAACGCCCATCGCGCGCACCGAGGAAGTCACCTTCTCGCCGAGCGCGTTGTCGACAAGCGCGCTCGCCACAGCCGTCCGCTGGCCAAAACAGCGGGAGAGATTCGCGGCGACATTGTACTCGCCGCCGGAGACATGCACATCGTAGCGGTCAGCGTACGCGAAGGGGACAATCCCCGGGTCCATTCGCATGACGAGACCCCCGAGCGAGAGCAGGTCGAGTTTCGCGCGATCCGCGGGAATGATATTCAAAGAAGCCATATGTTCATCCTCCATTCTTTGCTTGTCCTGATATTTTAATTTGGTGAATCAGCCGCGGCTACACCACATAGGTGCTCGCCGAGGTTGAACCGCCGTGGCCAGTCCAGTTCGTGTGGAAGAACTGCCCTCGCGGTCTGTCCACCCGCTCGTAGGTGTGGGCGCCGAAGTAATCGCGCTGGGCCTGGATAAGGTTCGCGGGCAAATTGTCGGTGCGCAGGGCGTCGAACCACTCGAGGGCCGAGCTGAGCGCGGGCACGGGAATCCCGGCCTTTACCGCTTCGGCTACCACGTTCCTGAGCGAGGCCTCATTCTCAAGCACCTGCGATGCGAAGAAGGGCGCGAACACGAGGTTGGAGAGCCCTTTGTCGGCATCGAATGCTTCCTTGATCCTCCCGAGGAACCTCGAGCGTATGATGCAGCCGCCCCTCCACATGAGCGCGATCGAGCCATAATTCAAATTCCACGCGTACTCAGAGGCCGCCTCTCGCAGAAGCATGAATCCCTGCGCGTAGGATATGATCTTCGCGGCATAAAGCGCCTTGCCGAGATCCTCGACAAACGCGCCTCTGTTGCCCGAAAACGCTGATCCCTTCGGAGCGCCCAGAAGGCTCTTCGCACGCACGCGCTCATCCTTTATCGACGAGAGGCATCGCGCGAAAACCGCCTCTACGATCAGCGTGAGAGGAACGCTGAAGTCAAGGGCCGTGATCCCCGTCCACTTGCCGGTGCCCTTTTGTCCTGCGGCATCGAGAATCTTATCGACGATGGGCTTTCCATCCTCATCCTTGAACCGCAAAATATCTCTAGTTATGGAGATGAGATAGCTGTCGAGTTCGCCCTCGTTCCAATTCTCGAAGACATCCGCCATCTCGTCGGCGCTCATTCCGAGCTGGCTCCGCATAAGGTGATACACCTCTGAAATGAGCTGCATGTCGCCGTACTCGATGCCATTGTGCACCATTTTTACGAAGTGGCCTGCGCCATTTGGGCCTACCCAGTCGCAGCAGGGACTTCCGTCTTCGACTTTCGCGGCGATCGCCTGGAAAATCGGCTTGATGTAGGGCCAGGCTGAGTCAGATCCTCCGGGCATGATCGAAGGGCCGTTGAGCGCTCCCTCCTCACCGCCGGAGACGCCGGTGCCGACATAGCGCAATCCCTTCGACTCGAGCGCGCTCATTCTGCGCATCGTGTCCTGATAGTTGGAATTGCCCCCGTCGACGATGATATCGCCCTTTTCAAGAAGCGGCGCGAGCTGTGCGATGGTGTCATCCACCGCTGAGCCGGCTCTCACCATCATCATGACCACGCGCGGCGTCTTGAGCTGGGAGATGAGCTCCTCCGGCGAGTGCGCGGCGATGAACTTCTTACCGGCTCCGCGCCCGCGCACGAAGGCGTCCACTTTCTCCACGGTGCGGTTGTACACCGCCACCGTGAATCCGTGGCTCTCCATGTTGAGCACGAGATTTTCGCCCATGACGGCGAGACCCACGAGACCAATGTCGGCTTTCATAGAGCCCTCCACCTTTGTAATGATTCTCATAGACGGCGCTTCGCGATGGCCGCCCTCATTCTTTCCACGCTTCGAATGCCTTCCGAGCCCAAGCGCTCCATCACCGCGATATAGAGCGCGTCGATGAGCGCAATCTGCGCGTTCCGCGCCGAGAATGCCTCAGAAACGCCCGTCGACCCCGACGAAGCGGAAAAGAAACTCATGTCCGCCATTCGCGCGAGCGCCGACCGGGGATAGCTTGTTATGATCGCTAAATAGGCTCCGGATTTTTTCACAGTCTCCGCGATGCTCAGCGCGTCCACATTGACGCCTGTGTGCGAGATGAGGAGAGCTGTGTCATCGCCGCCGAGCTGGGACGCGATCATTAGCTGCATGTGGTAGTCCTCGGCGTAGACGCATCGAATGCCCGTTCTGATCAACTTGTGCATCGCGTCCTGCGCCACTACCGCGGATCCACCCAAGCCAAAGACGCAGATGCTCCCTCCGCGGGCAACCCGATCCGCGAGATCCTTCAGCGCGCCACGATCCACCATCGCCGCCGTGAGTTCGAGCGCGCGGCTCGCCGCTCCGAACGCGAGCGAAACAGGGTCTTCGTCTCGATTCACCTTCATTTCATAGATTTTTGCCTCAGGAGAGAGCGCCTCGGAGGCGAGCGCGATCCTGAAGTGCTGGTAGCCGCGGTACCCGAGTTTCTTGACAAATCGCACGAGTGTCGAAACGGAGACTTCCGCGGATTCAGCCAACTCTTCAATGGAGAGGTGAACCGCGCTGGCGGGATCATCGAGGATATAGGCGGCGATGCGCCGTTCTCGTTCGCTGAGCGATTCGAAGATCGTATGGATGAGGTAGAGACAGCTCGTCGACGAAGGAGTATCCGCGGCGCTATTCATGACGTTCACTATTCTAGGATATCGCGGCTGAGTAGTCTAGGCTTGATGCGAAAAAATCATTCACGTGGATGAAAAATATTTTCTAAAACGGAAGGGTGGCGCGTTCCGCGCGCGCCACCCTTGATTGCTGCTCTTCGACTTTTCTTAGAGCGCGGGTCCCACTTTGGGCAAGGACGCGAGCGAAGCATTGAGCTCATCTTCCGAGAGCGACATGTTGGCGATGTCTCCCGCAAAATATTCCGCGTAGCCCTGAAGATCCAAAAGGCCATGCCCGGAGAGACCGAAGAGGATTACCTTTTCGCGCTTTTCCTCGCGTGCGCGCACTGCTTCGCGGATAACCTGAGCCACCGCGTGACTTGTCTCCGGCGCGACTATTATGCCCTCGCTCCTCGCGAACTGCACGGCGGCAGAAAAACATTCGACTTGTGAAATAGATTGTGGGCGAAGCAAGCCCTGTTTCGCGGCAGCCGAGACGAGTGGCGCCATTCCGTGGTAACGCAATCCCCCCGCGTGATTGGGAGATGGCATGAATGTGTGTCCTAGCGTGTACATCGGCAGGAGCGGTGTCATTCCGGCGGTGTCGCCGAAATCGTAGGCGTAGAGGCCGCGTGTAATGCTCGGACACGAAGCGGGCTCAACCGGGACGATGTCGATGTCCGCCCCGTCAATCTTTTCCTTAATAAAAGGAAAGGACAATCCAGCGAAATTGGATCCTCCGCCGACACAGGCCACTATGGTATCTGGCGCTCTCTCTCCGAAAAGCGCGAGTTGCCGCTTCGCCTCTAGGCCTATGATAGTCTGATGCAGCATGACATGGTTGAGCACGCTTCCTAATGCGTAGTGCGTTTTTCCGCTCGAGTCTTCGAGCGCCGCTTCGACCGCCTCGCTTATGGCGATCCCGAGCGAGCCCGGGGAATCTGGCTGCGCTTCGAGGATTTTCCGCCCTGCTCGGGTGCGGGGGCTAGGGCTGGGCACGCATGAGGCGCCCCAGGTCTGCATCATCACTTTACGATAAGGCTTCTTGTCGTAGCTTGAGCGCACCATGAATACCTGGCACTCAAGCCCGAATTGCGCTGAGGCAAAAGAGAGCGCTGATCCCCATTGGCCCGCTCCTGTTTCTGTGGTCAGCCGCTTGGTGCCTGCCAGCTTGTTGTAGTATGCCTGCGGCACCGCGGTGTTCGGTTTGTGGCTGCCCGCTGGCGACACGCTCTCATTCTTATAATAGATGCGTGCCGGCGTATTGAGCAGCCGTTCGAGATTGCGCGCTCTGACGAGCGGAGTTGGGCGCCAGCGTGCGAGGATTTCTAAGACTTCCTCTGGAATATCAATCCAGCGCTGCGAAGAAGCTTCCTGCTCGATCAGCGTTTCGGGAAAGAGCGCTGAAAGCTGTTCTGGCCTGAGCACGCTCCCGTCCGGTGCGAGAGGAGGAAAAAGGGCGTGGGGAATATCCGCGGCGAGATTGTACCACTGCCGTGGAAGTTCAGAGTCTGGCAAAGTTGCGGATACGCGCATACTGTCTCCTGTTCTGGGGATTGTCCAAATGGCCAATCCCCAGGTGTTTCTTTAAGTAGAAGCAATGTAGCAGTCAGTTATTGTTACTGTCAATAGAATCATTGAAGAATTTTATGAAATTTTTCAGGTTTTTCGAATTTGTAAGATTTTTGCTCAATATTGTGTTGACAATAAAGGGTATTTCAGCTAATTTCCTGTTCGCCTCGGGTGATTCGATTTTTGGAGATTTGCCAATTTCTAGAAAAAGGGCGAATCTGCAAAAAAAAGTAAGAAAAAATCGAAAAGCTCTTGACAACGATGGGACAATTTGGTAGTTTCATCGAGCGCTCTGGCGGGAAGCGTCTGAGCGGGAGCCTGAAGGGCTGAAAAGTCTTGAGGGCGAGGGATCTGTGACAAGAGAAAT